>Ga0209640_10002753_pt1 | contig 15347 bp, 15 predicted proteins | sample RifCSP10_1_FD_184018 | JGI IMG/M metagenome (GOLD analysis project Ga0209640, IMG submission 184018) | Soil microbial communities from Rifle, Colorado - Rifle CSP2_sed 10_1 (SPAdes) (version 2) | ecosystem: Environmental > Terrestrial > Deep subsurface > Rock core/Sediment | place: Rifle...
AGACTTCGGCTCCCACACCGCACCGCACCGACCCTCACGGGCCTCGGCGCCTCCTGCGGCAGAGCCCTAAGTGTGGGTCTTCGCGCAGAAACGAAGATGGAGAACGGTGAGTTGCCGAGCCACTCGCGAAAGGTATTCAGCGTCCGCCCCGCGGACGCACAACGGAGGTGTCTCTACTTGACCGACGGGGGCCTGATAAGTGTTGGGCGGCACGCTACAGGGTGGCCAGGAATAGCACCATGCCAACTCCCGCCAGCACCAGTAGACCTACAACGCCAAACGCAACGCTCGATCCGAACACGGCTCGGAAGCATCCTTCGTCTATCCCTCGTACGTACCTCTGGTGACGCAGCGCCGACACGATGCACACCAGGATTCCAAGGCCGATCAGGCTCAGACCCAATGCCAGCGACATGCCCGAGCCATGCTCCGTGCTCGCGGCCCCCGGAACTGCGATGCTCCGAAGGAACACCCCAAAGCGCGCGATGACAAACCCGAACGCCATTAGCGCGATCCCCGTCCGGAGCCAAGCCAGGAAGGTCCGCTCTGCCGCCATGTAGATACGGGGATCGCCATGCTCGCCCTCAGCAGTCATGTCCATGTCCTGCGGCGCGACGGAAACTGCGCGCCCAAGCCGTCCGGGTCGTCAAACGCTTCTTTATGTCCGCCCAACACCTGGATCAGCTGCGAAGGCGGCGCCGAGCAGCTGGCCATGGCGCCGACTTCGTCAGGTGCATTGATGAGATGGACTCCTCCCGCGACTCGATCGGCATCGATGTGCCAGAGCCGTAGCTTGGAAGCAAAGGAGGAGCCCATCATGGAGAACAGTACTCGCTTTGGAGTGGACATCGCAAAGGCAGTGTTCCAGATCGCTGCCGAGGATCGGCCCGGCCGCGTGTGTCCCAGCAGATCCTGACCTCGCTCCACCGAATGCGCCAGGGCTGGATGACGGAGCGCACGGCGCGCCTCAACGCCCTGCGCGGCCTGCTGCGGGAGCTGGGGGTGTTTATCCCAGTGGGAGCGGAGAACGTGGTGCCGGCGGTGTGGGCCCTGGTCGAGGACGCGGACTCGGATCTGCCCGACGCGTTGCGGCCCCTCTTCGCCGAGGCGTCCCAGGAGATCCGCGAGATCGAGGCCCGCGTCAAGAAGGTCGAACGCCAGCTCGAGGCCCTGGCCTCGCAGCTCCCCGCCGTCGCCTACCTCCTCAGCATCCCCGGCATCGGCCTCCTGACCGCGACCGCTCTCGTCGCTTTCATCGGGGACATCCGGCGTTTCCCCTCCGGACGCCACTTGGCCAGCTACCTCGGCCTCACCCCCCGCGAGTTCTCCAGCGGCCTCAAGCGCTACCTCGGCCCCATCTCCAAGCGCGGTGACGGCTACCTGCGCACCCTCCTCATCCACGGCGCCCGCTCCGTCCTCCACCACGCCCAGACCCGACAGCCAGACCGCTTCCGCTCCTGGGCTCACCACCTCGCCAAAACCCACGTCCAGAACAAGGCCGCCGTCGCCGTGGCCAACAAGCCGGCTCGCATCATCTGGGCTGTCTGGAGCCGCCAGCAACCCTACTGTCAGCTCCAGCCGGCCGCCTGACCAGGCAACGGACAACGGCGCTTTGAAGAAAATGAATTGAAAGGAGCTCTCGCCCCGAGGCTGCATCGGTAGATCACCCTGACGGCGGAACAGGTCGGACCGGCGCGGGAAACGCCGAGAACAATCGTAGCCCCCGAGGTTGCTGTCATCGATTGGCGTCCCGCGCGCGGATTCCGTCATTCGCCCGGAGCCTTCACCGGCTCCACTCGAAAGGTCGGAGATACGTCTGCAGTCCGCCCCGTTCCACACACCGCTGAGCGCAAGGATGTAACCAGGTCGACCGAACCAGGAGGAGAACCCTACCGACTGCTTTTCACTTGACGGGAGGAGTCCAGATACTGGTTGTTGGGCCGCGGCTCTGCGCGACGATCCCCGAGCACGGCAGCCATGTTCTCCGGCAATGCAGCCTCCAGACGCTTGCACCCGCGGGGCGAATAGTCGTAGAGCAGCACGCGCCGATGCCTCAGATCGAAGGGCACCTCGTCGATCGTCTGCGCCAGCAGAAGGACAGGCTTCTGGAGCGCGTGGCAAATGCCGACTTCGTAAAACACGTTGGCGTTGCGGCCCGTTAGATCCGCCAGGATTACGTCGGCATCGTCGATACTGCGAAGAATGTCGTCCATGATGACGTTGGAGCCGAAGACATCGTCACCCCGTAGGCACTCAAGGCCGCAGGCGTTCTCGAGCGTTGGCCTCACGAAGTCTTCATACACGACCTGAAGGTTCGCATCCCCAAACGGCATCACGACGAAGCAGCGTGACTTGGCCTCGGGTGATCGCGCAGCGGAGGGCGCCTTCGCGGAGGGCTCCTTCTGTTCGGTTCGCGCCTTGAATAGTCTGACGGCCTCTTGGACCTCGTTGCGTAGTGCATCGATCTCTCCCTGCGCGATTGCGCTGGCTGGTTCGCCGGGCTGGTCGCCCTTGGCGGCCCGAGGTCGGTCGCCGGTTATCCCCCAGAGCAAGCGCGCAAGCCCGGTCTCGTAGTCTTCGGTGAAATCAACCCACGTCAGCTGTGAGAGAAAGCCTGTAGGTGTGCACGGCCGCACAAGTACTGGAAGAAGGCGGGTACCCTGCTTCAGCTGGCGTTCCAGGGCAACGTTGAGCTCTTGCTGCGCCCACTGCGACGCCAAATAGTCAGGAGATAGGACGGCCAGGATGACCTCCGCGCTCTCGATCTGACTGGCCAGCGCCTGAGCCCAGGAGGCTCCGGGCGCGATGAGCATGTCGTAGAAAATCCGTACGTCCGGGAGTTTCGCCTCGAGATCGGATACCAAGCGTTGGACGAAGGGGCGGTCCTTGTGCGAGTAGCTGATGAATACTTGGCTCATGGCTCCCTCTACGCTCCGTCGGCCCAACACCCGGATCAGCTGCGGGGGCGGCGCGTGGCCGCCCTGGCAGCGCGCCGACCCCGTCAGCTGCATTGATGAGATGGACTCCTCCACCGACTCGACGGCATCATTGCCTCGGGGTCAAGTGCGCCTTCGCAGGCAGTGTTCTCGAGCCTACCGACAGCTGTGATACGGCTCGATATGGGCGTACTTCAGCCACGCGGCGCAGGCCGCAGGTCGAAGCTCGTTCGCTCCGAGTGTGCAGATCCGGTAGAGCTGCTCGCACGCAGCGGCGATCCGCTCGGGCTGGCCCGCGGCGACGGGCCGCGTTGTCGCCGGTGGTGCTGCCGGCACCTGTTGGGCAGACGCGCCAACATTGGCCCATACGAGCACGCCGGACGCAAGCCCGACAGCGAGGGCGACTATCGTCGGGACCCGTTGCTTCATCGTACCTCCTCAATCGAGTAGTTGGCCGTCCGAATCACGCCTCCGAACCCGGATGAATGATGCAGGCTACGGTGGCGAGTGGGGCTGTGACGAGTGTAACGCACACCTTGGATGCGTCGATGTCCGTCGAACCACTGATTTGCCCGACGGGGGCTCTTGAGATGAACGGGTCGGGCCATCCGTGGTGGTTAGCGGGAAGGATGGGGGCCAAGGTGACTGGAAGTCAAGACGTTCTGGCCGGGGGTGCGGCGACGCCTCGGGCCGGATAGGCCGCCGGAGCCGGTCGGCCTAGCACGTTGGGTTTGTTTCCGTCGGCGCACCCGCGATGGGGTTCGCGGGCGGATCGGAAGACGCAGTCAGCCATCCTCAAGCCCTCGCGCGCGGCTTCTCCGTGGTGCCCTCGAAGGCCGTGCGCAGGAAGGCCTCGAGGAGCGGCGATCGCTCGGGTCCCCTTCTCCACAGGAGCCCGATGTCCCACGCCGCTTCGCTCAGGCGGACGGTCTTGAACTTCACGCCGGGGACGCGCATGGCGGCGGCCCCGCTCGGGACGAGGGCGACGCCGATACCGGCACGGACGAGTTGCAGGAGCGAGAAGAGCTCGCTCGTCTCCGCGACGATGCGGGGCGCGAACCCGGCGGTTCGGCAGAGCGTGACCACGTGATCGTAGTAGCTGGCCGAGACGGTGCGGGAGCAGACCACGAACGGTTCGCCGGCGAGGGACCCGAGGCCGGCCTTGTCCCGCCATACGCCCACCGGCCCCAAGGCCGCCACCAGCCGCTCGTGGTGGACGAGGGCGCATTCGAGGGCCTCGTCCGCGACCGGCAGGCGTACGAACCCGAGGTCGATCTCCTCGCTCCGGAGGGCCTGGAGCTGGGCGGGGCTCGACATGTCGCGCATCACCACCTGGACGCGCGGGTGTGAGCGTCGGAACCGCAGGAGGATGCCGGGCAGGGTCTGGGCGATGCTCGCCACTCCGAAGCCGATGCGCAGGAGGCCAGCGCCTCCCTGGAGGGCCTGGCGGGCCGCCTCCAGGGCCAGGTCGGCGTCGCGGAGCAGGGCGCGTGCATGGTCGAGGAGGAGCCGCCCGGGCTCGGTGAGGCGGACGTCGCGGTAGCCGCGCGAGACGAGCCGGCCACCGACCTTCTCTTCGAGCCTCTGGAGCCGCTTGCTCAGGGCGGGCTGGGAGATGCCGAGGGCCTCCGCCGCCCGGCCGAAGTGTCTCTGGTCGGCCAGCGCCAGGAGCGACCGGAGCTCGGCGGCTTCCAGGTCGGGAGTCGGATCATTGATAGCCATCTGTTATCAGATATTAGCAGATGATTATTTTGCGGAATCGTTAAGATCGTCGATGATTGGGGCGGGGAGGTCTTGGACATGTCTTCGGATCAGTGGATCGCGGTGGTGGGAACGGTGGCAGCGGTCTGCACCACGGTGGCGTTCGTGCCCCAGATCGTCCGGGTTCGGCGTCAGGGCGGCCGAGACCTCTCGTACGGGATGCTGCGGCTCTATCTGGCGGGCGTGGTGCTCTGGCTGGGGTACGGCGTCCTGATCGGGGCCCGGGCCGTCATCCTGGCCAACGGCGCGGCCACCCTGCTCGTCCTGACGACGCTGGTCCTGAAGGTGCGGTCCCAGACAAAGGACCCGGCCGACGATGGCCATCCTCGCCGCCGTACGCGCATCGCCATCGACATGGACGAGGTGATCGCGGATTTCCGGAGCAAGCACCTGCGCGCCTACAACGAGGCCTTCGGCGCCGCGCTGACCCTGCGCGACCTCGGCGGCCGGTCCCTGGACGAGATCGTCCCCGCGAGCCACGCGGAGGCGGCCCGCCGCATGGTGCTCGAACCCGGCTTCTTCGAGGATCTCGACGAGATCGAAGGCAGCCGCGAGGTGGTCCTCGAGCTGACGGAGCGCTACGAGGTCTTCATCGCCACCGCGGCCATGGAAGTGCCCACCTCGTTTGCCGCCAAGTACTCCTGGCTTCGCGAGCGCTTCTCCTTCATCCCCCCGAGCCACATCGTCTTCTGTGGAGACAAGGGCGTCCTCGACGTCGACTACCTGATCGACGACACCGCCCGCCACTTCGAGCGGTTCCGCGGCACCCCCGTGCTCTTCGGCGCGCCGCACAACGGACCGGAGACCCGCTTCCGGCGCGTGGAGAGCTGGGAGGAGGTGCGCCGGATGTTCCTGGCGCCTCTCGGTGGCAGGGGTGCCGAATCCACGGCCGGGCGAGCCGCCCTGCCCGAAGGACTTCTCGACACGCCGTGAAAGGTCGAGGCGGGTGCGCTACTCTCCTCCCATGAAACGATCGCGGGCCTTCTTCATCCTGGCGCTGCTCAGCCCGGCCGGCGCCGTCGCCGGCGAGCTGGAGCTCGGCGTTTTCGCCGGGCCGTCGATCCCGACCTACGAGCAGACGTTCAACTACAACCCGGGTGAGTTCAGCTTTCCGACGCCGTTGCCCGGGGTGTCGATCGCTCAGCAGGGGAGCTTCGGGCTCACCGCCAAGGGAGGCCTCGCTGCCGGCGCGTCTTTGGCCTTTTTCGCTACCGATGCCATCGGCATCGAGGCCCGGGTCGACACCGTGGGCCTCCGCGTGGACGCCACCGGGGTGACGTACAACGTCACCGTCTCCAACTCGCTCCTGCCCATCCCGCCGTTCACCGCCAATCTGGAGCTGCCGCCGGGCGTGGTCGACGTGGATCGCCTCACTCCCATCTCCCTCGGCCTCAAGCTGCGGACTCCCGGGCGCGTCCGGCTCGTCATCTCCGCGGGCGGCAGCTATCTGCCCGAGGTGAGCGCCACTGCGACGCAATCGCTGGCCGTCGGGCTCACCCGCTTCATCCCCCCGCTCGACGTCGCGCAGGCCAGCATTCGGGCGACGGCTCGGCCGGGCGAAGGTCAGGGACGGTGGGGAGTGACGGGAGGCGTCGGCCTCCAGGTCCCGCTCGGCGCGAAGGCGTCGCTGCAGGTGGAGGCGCGAGCCTTCCGCTTCCAGAAGCAGACCCTCGACTGGGAGCTCGTGGAGCCCGCCGCCATCCCGATCGTGGACGAGCTCCTGAAAGACGCGGTGGCGCGCCTCGATCCCGTGGAGTTCAACCCCACCCTCTACCAGGCCACGGCCGGATTCGCCTTTCGTTTCTGATCGCTCGGACCATTCGTGAGGCCGGTCTGGTCTTCCTCATGAATAGTCCGAATGCCGTTGCGTCCCCAGGCATTCGAGGTCATTCGCTCGGAAGCTGGTAGCGCCCCGAATGATCCGGGCTAGAATCCGCCGCGATGGGCGCCTGCCGGAGCCTTCCCCTGCTCGTGGCCTTGCTGGCCGTGACCCTCGCCACGCTCGGGCCGACCCTGGCCGAAACTCCAGCGGCGCCTCCGGCCCCGGCCTCGAGGCACAGGGTGGGGCCTCCGCCCCTACCCGAGAAGTCCGCGCGTAACGCGAACTACACCATCGAGGCTCGCCTGGACGAGGCGAAGCACACGATCGAAGGCTCGCTGGTCCTCGAGTGGACGAACACGAGCCGGGAGCCCCAGTCCCACTTCCCCTTCCACCTCTACTGGAACGCCTTCCGGAACAACCTCTCGGCCTCCGCGAGAGGAGAGGGCCGGCGTTCGGCTCGCTTCGGCGATCCCCCGGAGAAGCGGCTCTTCGGCTACACCGACGTGCGAAAGGTCCGCCTCCTCCGCCAGACTACCGAAGACCTGACGCCGACCCTTCGCTTCCTCGACCCCGACGACGGCAACAAGGACGAGCGGACGCTCGTGGAGGTCCAAAGCGAAAGCCCGGTCGCTCCCGGCGAGACCGTCCGCTTCGCGATCGAGTGGACGTCCCTCATCCCCCACGGAGGGGGAGCCGGCCGAGCCGGCTGGGTGCACGACTACCACTTCATCGTGCAGTGGTTCCCGAAGATCGCCGCCCGCTACGAGGACCGCTGGAACGAGCACCCGTTCCATCCCTGGACTGAGTTCTTCTCCGACTTCGGCGTCTACGACGTGCGGCTCCAGCTGCCCCGGGGGTTCGTGGTCGGGGCCACGGGCCGCCTCGTCGAGACGAAGGCGAACCCCGACGGCACCGAGACCCTGCGCTTCGTCCAGGAGGACGTCCACGACTTCGCCTGGACGGCCAGCCGGCGGTACCTCGAAAGGAAGGTGCTTTTCGACGAGCCGGGGTTCCCTCCGGTCGAGGTGCGCCTCCTCGTACAGCCCGAGCACGCTCACCTGGCGGGGCGCTATCTCGAAGCCACCAAACTCACCCTGCGCGCCTACGGCCACGGGTCCGCGCCCTACCCCTATCCCCAGCTCACGGTGATCGACCCCGCCTGGAGCTCGGCGTCCGGGGGCATGGAGTACCCGACGCTCTTCACCGCGGGAACGAACGTCTGGGCGCCCCCCGAGCTGCGCGCCCCCGAGTCCTTGACCATCCACGAGTGCGGGCACCAGTTCTGGTACGGCCTCGTGGCCAACAACGAGTTCGAGGAGGCGTGGCTGGACGAGGGCCTCAACTCCTACTTCGAAGACAAGACCGTGTTCGAGCAGCTCGGGCCCCCCGGGTTCGGCCGCCGCTATTTCGGGCCCGAAGGGGGGAGGGGAGGCCGGAGCGGCTGGCCGATCGTCGCCCCCCGCGTCCTCATCGGCCGGGGAAAGCAGCACCTCGAGGACCTGCGGGCCTTCGGCAAGGCCGACGTGATGACACGCCGTCCCTGGGACTACCGGTCGGCGGAGTCCTACACCTTGAACTCGTACGGGAAGCCGGCCCTCACCTTCCAGACCCTGGAGGGCCTCCTGGGAGACGACGTGATGCGCGAGGTCCTGCGCGCGTACGCGCGACGGTTCCGCTTCGCCCACCCCACTACCGAGGACTGGATCGCGACCGTCAACGAGGTGACCGGCCAGGACTACCGTTGGTTCTTCGACGAGACCTTCTTCTCGAGCGACCTCTGTGACTATGCAATCGAGGTCAAGAACCGCGAGCCCCGCACCCTCGTGGGCTTCTCGGAAGGTCCCGGGGGCTTGACCTACTCGCCTCCCGGACCGGCGCCGGAGAGAGCCCCGGAGACCTGGGAGCCCGAGGTCATCGTGAGGCGGTTGGGCGAGGTGCGTCTCCCCACCGAGGTCCTGGTCGAGTTCGCGGACGGCGCCCGCAAGCGGGAGCGATGGGACGGCCGGGACCGGTGGATCCGCTTTCGCTATCCGGCCGGACCTCGGGTGGTGCGCGCGGTCGTGGATCCCGACGGCCGCGTGGCCCTGGACGTCAACCCGTCGAACAACGCCTGGCGGGACGAGAGCGGCCTCGCCCGACGCGCGGCCACGAAATGGTCGGCGCGTTTCCTCTTCTGGCTCCAGAACCTGCTGGAGCTGCATTCGGTCCTCGGCTGATGCGGCCGCTGCTGGAGGGCCTCCGCACCCTGCGCCGGAGCCTCGTCCTCGTCCCTCTCCTGCTCGCGGCCAACCTCGTCCTGGCCGTCCTGCTCGCCGTTCCCCTCGCCGTGAGCATCGAGCGCGACCTCGAGAACACGGATGCCGCCGCGCGCATGACCCGGGGTTTCGACTACGACTGGTGGAGCGAGTGGTCCTCGCGGCAGACGGGCCACGGCCGTCACCTGTCGCCCGACACGCTGGGCCTCGGCTTCGCGGCCAAGAACCTCGACCTGCTGCTCAAGGGCCATCTGCCGGCCGGCGCGTTCGCCCGACTGGCGGGGGCCAGGCCGCGGGCGGACAACGGGGGAAAGGGCCCGGAAGTCGATCCCCTGGTCCTCGGCCTCGGCGTCGTGTCGATGCTGGTCCAGCTGTTCCTGACCGGCGGCGTCCTGGGCGTGTTTCGAGGAGCCCAGGGCCGCTGGACGGTTCGAGGGCTGCTCTTCGGCTCGGCCTTCTACTGGGGCCGCCTCGTGCGGGTGGCGCTCCTGGCCCTGCTGTCGGCCGGCCTCGTCTTCGCCCTCTGGGCGCCGCTGTCGCGCTTGGCCGAGTCTTGGGCCCGGGAGTCCGTCTCGGAGTGGTCGGCCCTCCTGTGGTCGTTCGCCCGCTATGCCCTGCTCCTCGTGGCCCTCGGCCTCGTGCACATGGCGTCGTCCTTCGCGAAGGTCATCCTCGTCCTGGAGAACCGGACGAGCGCGGTCCTCGCCTTCGTCTCCGGGGCGTCTTTCTCCCTGCGCTACCTGGGCCGGGCCGTGCTCCAGTATCTCGCGGTCGTTCTCGTCGGCGGCGGGCTGCTCACGGCCTGGGTCGCCGTCGACGCCGCTTTCGAGCCGACGGGCTATCGCACGCAGCTCCTGTTCCTCCTGCTGGCCCAGGCTTTCCTTGGCGCGCGCGTGGCCCTTCGCCTCTGGCTCCTGGCCAGCCAGGTCGCGCTCTACCGAACCGCAGCGGGCCCGCCTTGATCTTTGTGGTCACCGCGGGAATGCGGTAAAACGGGTGCGACATGGGGATCGACTCGCGCGAGTTCCGGCGCAGCCTCGGCCAGTTCGCGAGCGGGGTCACCGTGGTCACCACCCGGGACACGGAGGGCCAGCCCCAGGGCTTGACCGCGAGCTCGTTCTGCTCCGTGAGCCTCGAGCCGCCCCTGGTGCTCGTTTGCATCGACAACCGGATCGAGGCGCGCCGGGCCGTCGAGGAGTCGGGGGGGTTCGCGGTGAGCGTGCTCGCGGAGTCCCAGGAATCGGTGTCCCGCCAGTTCGCCACCGGGGGTCCCGAGAAGTTCAGCGGCGTCGAGCTACTGCCCGGCGCGAGCGGCGCTCCTCTCGTGTCGGGCGCCCTGGCCCACATCGAGTGCCGGCTCGTCGCCGCCCACCCCGCCGGAGACCACACCATCTTCGTGGGCGAGGTGGCGCGGCTCACCTCCGCCCCCGGCCGACCGCTCCTCTACCACGGCAGCGCCTATCACCGGCTCCGGGAGCCGGCGGAGGGGGGCGAGTCTCCCGCGGTTGCTGGCGCGCGGGTCCGCGATCGAGTATAACGGACGGGAACGGTACGCCGCTTCGAATAACCCCTGAATAAAGTCCTTCCGAGCGAAAGGAGAGAAGGAGCTCATCCTTCAATGGCCATGCGTGAGAACATCGAGATCGCCGAGATGACCTGGACCGAAGTGGACCAGGCGATGAAGGATCGGCCGGTGGCCCTGCTCCCGGTGGGAGCAACCGAGGCCCACGGCCCCCACTTGCCCGTGTCCACCGACACCCTGATCGCCACCGAGATGGCCCGCCGCGGCGCGGCCAAGCTCAAGGCGCGAGGGATCCCGTCCCTGATCCTGCCCCCGGTCGGCTTCACGGTGGCCGATTTCGGCGTCGAGTTCGCGGGCACGATCAGCCTGCCTCCCGAGACCGCCACTGCGCTCCTGCGCGACGTCTGCGTGGCCGCCGCCAAGACGTTTCGCGCCGTGGCCATCGTGAACCTCCACCTCGAGCCTGCCCATCTCGACAGCTTGAAGAAGGCGGTGGAAGAGGCGAAGAAGGCGGGCGCCAACGTGTGCTTCACGGACCTCACCAAGAAGCGCTGGGCCGACCAACTGGGCGAGGCGTTCCTGGCCGGCGACCACGCCGGAGCCTTCGAGACCTCCCTCCTCATGGCGGCGGCGCCCGACAAGGTGCGGGAGAAGGCGCGGATCAGCCTGCCGCCCATGGACGGCCTCATGCCCGCTCTCAAGAAGGGAGCGAAGACCTTCGTGGAGGCGGGCGGAGAAGACGCCTACTTCGGAGACCCGACCGCGGCCTCGGCCGAGGAAGGCGAGAACCACTTCGAGACCCTGTCTGAGATCCTCACCCTCTCGGTGATGGAGCACCTGGGGAGCAAGGCCTAAGGCGCTCTCCTTGTTCACGACCAGAATCCTGGTCCGGTTCGGTGACCTGGACGCGGCCGGGATCGCCTACTACCCCAATCTGGTGAACTTCCTCCACGAAGCCCTCGAGGACTTCTTCGCGGGCCACGTGGGCCGGACCTATCCTGAAGTGTTCGGGGCGGGCCTCGGCTCGCCCACCGTCAAGGTGGAGATGGAGTTCCTCTCGCCGGTCCGCTACGGAGACTGGGTGGAGATCGGGGTGGTGGCCGAGCACCTCGGGCGGTCTTCGGTGCGGATGCGCTACGAGGGCAGCGTGGCCGGGCGGCCGGTCTTCGTGGCTCGGAACACCATGGTCATGGTGAACATGGACACCTTCCGTCCGACCGAGGTGCCGCCGTGGCTGCGGGAGAAGCTCGAAACGGCTCGGTGAGGTAGTCCTACCCGACGGTTCTCTTGGGATAGTCGGCGGTCCTACCCGACGGCGCGGCCGGACAACGGAGCAGGGCTGAAAAGAGCGGCCCTCGTCCTCTTTTCAGCCCTGAGCTAGAACAGCTTCAGCCCCATGTTGTCGGCGGCGATGTCGGTCAGGTCCACGACCGCGGCCGCGTTGACGCCGATCGCGATCGCGATCGACTCCGAGACCTCCTCGCGCGTGGCCCCGAACTTGAGCGCCTTCTTGATGTGGCCCTCGAGGCAGCCCTGGCACTTCGCGGTGAGGCTCGCCCCGATCGCCACCAGCTCCTTGGTCTTGCGGTCGAGCACCGAGGGCCGGTAGGTCTCCTTGTAGAACTGGAAGTAGATCTCGCGGAAGCGGGGCTCGACCATGGTGTAAGAGCCGGTCTCCTCTGGGGGCTTTGCCTCCCCGTTGTCCTCCTCGGGAAAGGGCGCGTGACGTTTCTTCGCTTCCTGGCTCAAGGGGGGCTCCTTCAGGGTTTCTGCGGGGCTTGCGCCCCGGCCCGGACCGCGGCGAAGCGGGGTGCGCCCGGACCCGCGACGGCCGCATCGAGGACGCGCGTGACGGCGGCCTCATAGGCGGCGGTGCCGTCGCGCCAGGCGCCGCCGTGACTCTTGCCCGGCACGAGGAGGACCGTGGCCGTGTCGCCCGCCGCCTCCTTGAGCTCGAAGGCGATCTCCTTGGGCATGCGGCGGTCTTCGGTGTTGGCCACGAAGACGACCGGACGGCCCGTCAGGCGCGCGGCCGCCGCGCGCACGTCGATGGCCTCGGGGTGGAAGCCCCCGCGACGACCCATCCAGAAGAGGACGGCATCGGCGGTGGGCCAGGACGGCACGATGCGGGCCCACCACCGGAAGCCCCGGAAGATCCGGAGGTGGTGGCGGACCGTGTCCGCCAGGCTCAGGTAGCTGCTGTCGCCCACGATGCCGGCGACCGTCGGATCGTCGGCCGCGGCCAGGATGACCGACGCCGCGCCGAGCGAGACACCCCAGACCACGACGGGCCCGGGCGCCCGGCTCCGCGCGTAGGCGACCGCCGCCCGCACGTCGTCCTTCTCGCGATCCCCGAAGGTGGTGGCCTCGCCGCTGCTCAGACCATGGTGACGCATGTCGAAGAGGAGGGCGTTCCAGCCGAGCCGGTGGAGGAACGGCGCCTTCCTGACCATCTCGATGCGGCTGCGGTTGAGGCCGTGGGCGAGGACCACGCTCCCCTTCCCCTCCGGCGCCGGCACCCACCAGCCCTTGAGCTCGACGCCGTCAGGGCTGCGGAACGCCACGTCCTCCGAGGCCAGGTCGAACGACGCGGGGCTGAGGCCGGTGTTTTCCTTGTCGGGGAACTGGAACTTGCGGGTGGTCGCGATGCCGCCGAGCCAATAGGGCATCCACCCGAACAGAAAGACGAGGATCCCCACCAGCACCAACGACAGGACCCGCTTCGTCCACCACATCAACCGCAATCCATGACCTCTCTCGGTCGCATTCGAGATGATAGCAGAGGCCTCGAGTGCTGGATCTCGCGAACCAGCCGGGGGAACCTTGGGGTACAAGGAAGAAGAGCGTGGCGTCCGACACAACGGCCGCGCCATTGGGGCCCTCTCTGGGGGCAGTCGATCGGACCCCGACGCGCCGTCACCCCGTCGCGACGCCACGCTCCACTAGAAGCATGGTACGCAGTAACGCGCCTCTGGTTCGGTATTGGCCTGTGAAAGATTGTCAGCGCAGTACGAGGGCGACGCTCCCCTGGTTGAAGGCGGGAGCGATCGCCAGGGCCGGTGCGGCGGCGCCCCGGAGGACCTGGATTCGGCAGGCGGCGCCGTCAAACGGCTGGATCCGCGAGCCCGGAAGACGGCCGGGGCGTACGGCACGACCCGCGAGGGCCGGAACCCAGGCGCGGGACGCCTCGTCGTCGGCGCAGACCACGTCAGTGGGATGGCTGTGCGCGCGGAGCCACGCGGCCGCGGCGAGGTCGTCGGCGTCGACCCGGATGCGCGCCGTTCGCATCGTCCAGTCGCCGACTGTTGCCGCAAGGACGAGGGCGACGAGGGCAGGCGGAGCCCAGGGTCGGCCCGCCCAGCGCGGTCCCCGGCCGGCGGCGACCACGAGCCCGGCCGCGATCGCGAGGGCGAGGACTAGGGGCGGAAGGCGTAGCCCCATGAGGTCCGCGGAGTCCGCCGTCCGCCAGAGCGTGGGCGCGGCCAGGAACGCCGCCACCGCGCCCGCGAGGCCGAGACGTCCGAGAGCGGGCCACCCCCCCGCCGCCACCAACCCCGCCGTCACCACACCCATGACGACCCCTCCGGGGATGCCGAGGGTGACGAGAGAGCCGGCCCAGATGAGCCCGGCGGCGACCAAGGTCGATCGGCCGGCACCGCGAAGAACGAGAGACGCCCCGGCGATCGCCAACGAGAGCGCCAGCGGCGCTCCCAAAGCCCCCTCGCTCCGCGCGACCACGAACAATGCGAGCGCCGTCGCGACCACGGAACCGAGCGCGGCCGGCGCGGCGGACACGTAGCGGCGGGCGAAGGCGAAGAGCGCGAGCGTGAGCAGGCCTTCGGAGGCGAGAGTGGCCATGAGCAAGGCTCGATGGGGCGGGAGACCGGCGAGGAAGGAGACGTCCGCGGCGAGGGCGGGCAACCCGAAGTCCCCGGCTCCGAATCCGAAGAGAGAATAGAGGGGCAGGTAGGACGCGGGGATGCCGTCCCGCCAGGTCAGGAGCAGGGCCGACGCGGAGGCGAAGCCCGCATCGAGCCCTGGCGCGGCCGGCCAGGTCGAATATGGCGCGAGCCGGGCGAGCGCGGCAACGATGACGGCCACCGTGGGCCAGGAGGGTCGGCTGGCCTCGAGCGGCTTCAGGAGACGCAGCCCGGCCAGGAGCGCGGAAAAGGCGAGCGTCACGTGAAGGAACCGCTCTCGGCCGGGGCCGGCCGGCGCGAGCCAGCCCCAGGAGATCAGCCAGAAGGACGAGGATAGGAAGGGGACGAACGGCCAAGGTGACCGCACGATCAGGAGGCCCGGAAGGAGCAGGAGCACGGTCAAGGCCAGCAGGCCCGCCGCTGCTTCGGCCAGGGCAAGGAGCACGCGGGATTCTAGGCTAGGATGCGCTGGCCCATGCTCGCGCTCTCGCCCTGGATCTACGCCGCGACCGGCGCCGCAACCGGGATCCTCGGAGCGACGCTGGGACTGGGCGGCGGCATCTTCCTGGTTCCGGTGCTCACCCTCGTCTTCGACATTCCCTTCCGCACCGCGGTGGCGGCAAGCCTGATCTCGGTCATCGCCACCGCGTCGGTGGCGTCCACCGTGAACCTCGGACGTGGCCTCGTGAACTTCCGGCTGGGGATGACGCTCGAGATCGCGACCACGGTCGGGGGCCTGACCGGCGGCTTTCTCGCGGCCCTCCTGACCCAGAGACAGCTCTTCTCGATCTTCGGCCTCACCCTGGCGGGGATGGGCGTGATCATGGCCCTCCGGTCCGGCCGGCGGAACGTCATCGCCGGGGCAGGCATCGAGCCCGGGCTCCTGGGCGGCCAGTTGGAGGTGGACGACCGGATCTACGTCTACAGGCTGCGGCGCACGCCGCTCGCGCTCTCTGCCTCGCTTCTGGCCGGTTCCATCTCGGGCCTCCTCGGTCTCGGCGGCGGGATCATCAAGATCCCGATCCTGACCGCCTTCTGCGGCATCCCCATCAAGGTGGCGGCCGCGACCAGCGCGTTCATGATCGGCGTGACCGCGGCGGCGTCGGCGTTCGTCTACTACGGCCGCGGGGA
>Ga0209640_10002754_pt1 | contig 15347 bp, 10 predicted proteins | sample RifCSP10_1_FD_184018 | JGI IMG/M metagenome (GOLD analysis project Ga0209640, IMG submission 184018) | Soil microbial communities from Rifle, Colorado - Rifle CSP2_sed 10_1 (SPAdes) (version 2) | ecosystem: Environmental > Terrestrial > Deep subsurface > Rock core/Sediment | place: Rifle...
GAGGCTTCGGGCTCGAGACGCTGGATCTCGGCGGTGGGCTCGGCGTCGACTACGACGGCCAGGGGGCGCCCACCCTCGCCGACTTCGCCGCCGCCGTGCGCCCGGCGCTGGACGGGCTCCCTCTCACCCTGCTCCTCGAGCCCGGGCGGTCGCTGGTCGCGGCCGCGGGCGTGCTCCTGACCCGAGTGCTGTACCTCAAGCGGAACGGGGAGAAGCGGTTCGTGATCGTGGACGCGGGCATGAACGATCTCCTGCGCCCCGCCCTCTACAAGGCCCACCACCGCATCGAGCCCGTGACGAGGCGCGCCGGCGCGTCGATCGTGGCCGACGTGGTTGGGCCCGTATGCGAGACGGGGGACTTCCTCGCCCGGGACCGCGAGCTGCCCGCGCTCGACGCGGGCGACCTCCTGGCCGTGCGCGACGCCGGGGCCTACGCATTCGTCATGTCGTCGAACTACAACATGAGGCCACGCGCGGCGGAGGCGCTGGTCGAGAACGGGGCGGCGCGGTTGATCCGCCGCCGGGAGAGCTTCGAGGATTTGGTACGCAACGAAACGCCCGGTGCTGAATAGAGTCACGGTGCTGATTAGAGCCCGATACCGCTCTAATCAGCACCGCTCCGTTGTTGCTACCTCCCCCCAGAACCGTCGGGTAGGATGCCCCGTTCTGCCAGCGGCATCCTACCCGACGGTTCATGGGGGAGTGCTAACGGCACGGTGTTGAAAAGGGCGGCAAACGTGGACCCTCTTCAACACCGTGAGGGTGCTAAGCTCCAATTGAAATGCACACTCCCAACGAGGCCCCGGCCGAGCGGTTCGAGGCCGCCCTCGAGCGTATAGGATCCCAGCTCATGGGCTCATCTCCGCTGCAGAAGGCCGCCGAGGACGTCGCCCGTCGCTTGAGCGAGATGGGGGTCGACTACGCGATCGCGGGGGCGCTCTGCCTCGCCGCCCACGGCGTGGTGCGAGCGACCGAGGACGTCGACGTTCTCCTTACCCGTGACGGCCTGGAACGTTTCAAGGAGGGCTGGCTCGGGCGCGGGTACGTCGATCTGCGCCCCGGCGGCAAAGCCGTCAGGGACACAGTGAACGGCGTGAAGGTCGACTTCCTCGTCGCTGGCGACTACCCGGGCGACGGGAAGCCCAAGCCCGTGCGCTTCCCCGAGCCCTCGGAGGCGGCGACCGACGCGGGCCGATTCCGGGTGGTATCGCTTCCCCGATTCGTCGAGATGAAGCTCGCCTCGGGGATGACCGCGCCCCACCGCCTTCAGGACCTCGCCGACGTGCTGAGGCTCGTCGCGGCCACGAAGCTGCCGCGGGAGTTCGGAGCGTCCCTCGACCCTTACGTGCGCGCGAAGTACGACGAGCTCTGGCAGGCCGCACAAGCTCCCGAAGACGACTACTGACTCAGCGCTCGCTGATGATCCGGCCGAGGTCGCTCGAGCGGGCGAGGCGGTCGAAGGTGTCGTAGAGGAGGGCCGAGATCTCGCGGATCGCGGCGGCGCCGTCGGGATCCCGGCGAAGGTACTTGGTCATCACGGCGGCGGCATACGGACGTCCGGGGAGGTCGACGTACGCGATCTCGCAACGAACGCCCTCGAGCTCGCCCGACTTCGTGATGGCCTTGACGCCATCCGGGAGGGCGGCGCGGAACTCGGAGTACGACTCCGCGGTCGCGGCCACCGCCCGGAGGTCCGCCGCGCGCTCGGGGGAAAGGCCCACCCCGTTCCAGGCCACCTCCATGAGCTTCCGCATCTCCACGGGCGTCCCCACGTTCTCGTCCCCGCGTCGCGCGGCCTCGAGGTCCATCATCTTCCGGCGCAGGCGCACGCCGGGCAGGGCCAGCGCGTCCAGGCGCCGCGCCACCGCCTCCATGCCCACCTTCTCGATGAGCCGGTTCGCGGCTTCGTTGTCCGACCAGCCGATCATGAGAATGGCCAGGTCGCGCCAGGTGAGGCTCACCCGGTCGCCCAGTGCCGGGAGGACGCCGCCGCCCACCCGGGGAAGAGGCGGCCGTGTCGTCTCCAGGAGGTCGGCCTTCCCTTCCTCCGCCTGACGGAAGAGCTCGTAGAGCACCGCGACCTTGATGGACGAGGCGGTGGGGAAGGGCTCTCCCGCGCGAATCTCGAGGGTCGCCCCGCTCTTCACGTCGCGGATGGAAACGCCGAGCACGCCGTCCAGGCGGCGGTCGACGTCGGCGACGCGAGCGGCGAGCTTTTCCCAAAGAGGGGGCGCGGACGGCGGGGCCGCGTCGACCGCCCTGGCCGCGAAGACCAGAAGCGCGAAGACCAGAAGAGAGATCGCCGCCGCGAGGGCCGCGCCGATCCTCTGCCTCATTCGAGCTTCCATGCTTTCTCGTACCTCGTGACTCCGGTAGGACCGGCCAGGAGGCCCCGCACTTCCTTGCGGTAGGCCGTGAAGACGGAGCCGTGATAGAGGGGGACGAAGGGCATGTCCTTCCGGAAGAGATCCTGGGCGTCTCGGTAGGCGGCCAGGCGCTCGCTCATGTCGCCCCCCATGCGAGCGCGCCTCAGGACGCCGTCCATCTGGGGGCTCCGGTAGCGGCTGCGGTTCGTGGCCCCGATCGCCTCCGAGGCGAGGAGCGCGGAGAGGAAGTCGTTGGGGTCGGGAGTGTCGGACTGCCATCCGAGGAGGCAGAGGTCGTACTCGCCGCGGGTCGCGCGCTCGACGTAGTCGGACCACGAGGAGGCCTCGCGGAGGGCGGCCTCGATCCCCACCTCGGCCAGGTCGGCCCGGATGAGCGCCGCCATGCGCAGGGGGGATGGCAGGTAGGCGCGCGGCGACGAGACGGCCAGGAGCGACGCTTCGAGGCCGGCGGGGAAGCCGGCCTCGGCCAGCAGGCGGCGGGCGCCGACCCGGTCGAGGTAGAGCGCCTTGGCTCTCGTGTCGTAGCCGGGCAGGAGCGGGGGGAGCGGGTTTCGGGCCGGCTCGGCGTGGCCGCCCAGGAACCGGGATACGAGGGCGTCGCGGTCGATGGCGCGGGAGAGGGCCTGGCGGACGCGCACGTCGGAAAACGGGGGACGCTCGTTGTTCACGGAGAGGAACGCGAGGTTCAGGCCGGTGCGCGAGTCGAGCGTCACCTCCGGATGCTCGCGGAGACGGGCCACGCGATCCTGGCTGACGGCGGTGGTGACGTCGACCTCGCCCTTGACCAGCGCCTCGACGAGCGCGTCCTCCCCGGCGAACCTCCGGAAGACCAGCTTTCTCAAACGAGGAGGCCCTCCCCAATAGGCGGAGTGGGCTTCGAGCTCCACCCGGCCCGGCTTCGCCGTGACCACGCGGAACGGCCCGGTGCCCACCGGGAGCGTGCCCGCCGAAGGTCGCGTGCTCTCGATGCAGAAGAAGGGCTGGGAGAGCGTGGCCAGGAGCGCGGCGTTCGGCTGCTCGAGGGCGATCTCGACCACGTGGGGGCCGATGCGCCGCGCGCGGCCCGGGAACGCCCTCTGACGCCGGATGTCGTCCAGGTTGGCGACGACCGTGTCGGCGTCGAAGGGCGCGCCGTCCTGGAAGCGCACCCGCTCGCGCAGCGTGAACGTCCAGATGCGACGGTCGATGGTCGCCCAGGTCGTGGCCAGGCCGGCTTCGGGCCGGCGGCCGTCGGGGCGGTAGCGCACGAGCGTCTCGCAGGCGTTTGTCACGATCGAGGCGCCCACGAGATCCGTGGCCTGGTGCGGGGCCAGGGTCACGGGATCGGCCAGGACCCCCACGACCAGCGTGTCCTTCGGGGAGGCGGCCGCGAGAGCGAGGACCAGGGCGAGCGCCGTCATAGGGTCGAGAGGAGCTGGGCCACGAGGAGCCCCGCGTAGGTCCCCGCCACGCCGCCGACGACCGCGAGCAGCAGTCCCACCGGCGCGGCCCCGGGTTGGTAGATGTCCGCCACGATGGGGGCCGAGGAGACGCCGCCGGTGCAGGCCTGGCTGGCCGCGCCGAAGAAGAAGAGGGGGGCCCGCAAGAGCCGGACCGCGGCCAACAAGACGACGGCGTGCACGGCGATGACCACGACGCCGAAGAGGGCCAGGATGGGTTGGGCCGCGAGCCGCCGCAGGTCGCCCTGGGCTCCGACCGAGCTGATCAGGAGATAGAAGCCGGCGTAGCCCAGGGTGGAAGCACCCGCTGCTTCCAGCCGGGCGAGGCCGGTGAGCGAGAGCAGGAGAGCCATGGTCGTGACCAGGATGATGGCCCACGAGAACGGGCGGAGGACCTCCCCCACCGGGGGCAGCCACTCGCCGGCGCGGAGGGCGAGAGCGGTCAGGCCGATCGCAAGGCCCACCATCAGGGTAGCGTCCGCGACCCTGATCGGCCGTGCCTCGGCCGCTCTCAGGCTGCTGAGGCGCGCGCTGGCCGCCGCCACCGCGCTCCGATCGGCGCCGCTCCAGCGGTCGAACGCCTCCTGTCGGGTCGCGAAGAAGATGAGCAGCCCCATCCAGCTGTAGCCCACCACGGTGTCGACGATGATGATGGTGCCCGGGTCGAGGTCGAGGGTGGTGGCCACGGCCAGGAGGTTCGCGCTGCCTCCGATCCAGGTCGCGGTGAGGGCGCCGGCCGACTTCCAGGCGTCGGGGGGAAGGAGGGGACGCAGGGCGAGGAACGCCACCACCGCGCCCAGCGCGATGCCGAGGGCGCCCGCGGCCATGACGCCGAGGGCGGTGCCCCCGAGCCGGGCTACCGCCCTCAGGTCCGAAGCGAGGAGCAGCAGCACGAGGCTTGCGGGCAGCAGGTAGCGGGCGATCCCGGCGTAGAGGGGGCTCTCCGCGGGGAGGATGCCGGCGGTGGTCGACAGCATGGGGATGAAGTAGGCCCAGACGAGGGCGGGAAGCCGGTCGAAGAGGGGCTTCAGCGCGGGCCAGCGCGCGAGCTGGAAGACGAGGGCCACCGTGGCCGCGAGGTAGGCGAGGATCGAAGCCGGGTCCTGGATCAAGGGCAAGGGAGCCGCTTCCCCCTCACCGCGGGCGACGCGCCCCCTGGTAGATCTCGGCCCAGTGCGGGTCGTCGAGGCGGTCTTCTCGCACCACCGGCGTCTCGTACGTGGTCGCGTCTATGAAGCGTCCCTCGCCGGCGTAGAGGCCGACGTGGGTGATCTTCTCCGGCGAGCGGCCGAAGAAGACGAGGTCGCCCGGCTGAAGGTCGGCCCGCTCGACGGCCAGGGCGGTGGGGTCCGCGAACTGGAGGTCGGCGTCTCGCGGAAGGATGCGCCCGTGGACGCGGTGGACGAGGGCCACGAAGCCCGAGCAGTCGACCCCGAGCGGCGTCATCCCCCCCCAGAGGTAGGGCGCTCCGAGCAGGCGGCGGGCGGTGGCGACGAGGTCCGGGGGCGCGGCCACGGGCCGCGGCGCCGAAGCCTCGGTGATGCGGACGTCGCCTTTCTGCACGAAGCCGATCTCGCCGTTCGGCAGGCGGACCTCGTACCAACGGTCCTTGATCGGCCCCCCCGTGACTTCGAGGCGGGCGCTGAGCGGAGCCCTGGCCTTGGGCCGCGCGGTGGTGGCGTCGGCCTCGCGGTAGACGAGGGCGATGAGGCTCGTGACCTCCGCCACGGTCCCCCGCGCGGCATAGCGGGGAGTCGAGGCGCTCGGATAGCGGAAGAGGGCGGCCAGGGGGATGAAGCCCTGGTACCGGTCGGGGGTCTCTACCTTCGCGAACCCGCCCTTGACCTCGACCACCCCCACGATCTGGCCGAGGAAGGCCTGGCTGACCACGTCCTTTTCGGTGGTCGGCGCCGAGTACATGTTCTCCACGGTCCGCACCACGACCGCCTCCCGTCGGGTGGCGGCGGCGGTCGTGGCGGCGGGCGCCCCCAACGTTGCCGCGACCAAGAGGGCCGCTCCCGTGCGCTTGCGTCGCATGCTCCTCACCGCTTCCTCGATAGGTCCGGAGCATCATTCACGAGACGCGGGGCTCGGTCAACGGCTCCGGGGCCCCTATACTTCCGCGTCGAATGGCCCTGATCCTCCGCCACCGTCCGATCGACCTTCACCTGCGTCACACCTTCCGCATCGCGCGGGGGGCGTCCGACGTCCGCCACAACCTGGTGGTCGAGGTCGACGACGGGCGCCAGGTCGGCCTGGGCGAGGCGGCGCCGATCCTCAGGTACCAGCAGGACCGTGCCTCGACGGCGGCGGCGATCGACCGGATGGCCGAGCGCCTGGGCGACGCCCGAGCCTACGCGCAGGCGGCGCGGAGAGCGGCGGTCGCGGGCCAGGCCGCGGCCGAGGCGGCCGTGGACATGGCCCTCCACGATCTCGCGGGGAAGCGTCTCGGGGTCCCCCTCTACGAGCTCCTCGGCATCGCCCCCGGGCCCACCCCGGAGACATCCTTCACGATCGGGCTCGACGCGCCGGAGGTCGTGGCCCGGAAGGTGCGGGAGGCCTCGGCCTACGCCGTGCTCAAGGTCAAGCTGGGATCGGACGAAGACCGCGCCGTGCTCGAAGCCGTGCGCGACACCTCTCCCCACCAGAGGCTCCGCGTGGACGCGAACGAGGGCTGGACGATGGAGGGCGCTCTCGAGCGGCTCGCGTGGCTCGAGCGCCTGGGGGTCGAGTTCGTGGAGCAACCGCTGCCCGCGGACCGGATCGAGGAGACCCGGGCCTTGCGCCGGCTGAGCCCGCTCCCGTTCTACGCGGACGAGAGCGTGCACCGCGCGGAGGACATCCCGCGGCTGGCCGGCGCGTTCGACGGCATCAACATCAAGCTCATGAAGTGCGGGGGCATCGGCGAGGCCCTCCGCATGATCGCGGTGGCCCGCGCCCACGGGATGAATGTGATGCTCGGCTGCATGATCGAGTCGTCGCTCGCGATCACGGCCGCCGCGCACCTGGCTCCGCTCGTGGACGCCGCCGACCTCGACGGCAACGCCCTCGTGGCCGACGATCCCTTCGTGGGCGCGACCCTCGAAGCCGGCCGGCTCGCCCTTCCGAACGGGCCCGGGCTTGGTGTCCGCCCGGCGAGGAATGTGTCCGAGTAGCCGCCCCCTATCTACTCGTACCGAAGCGCCTCGATAGGATCCAGGTTGGCGGCGGTGCGCGCGGGGTAGTAGCCGAAGAACACCCCCACCGCGGCCGCGAAAGCGAACGCGATCAGGATCGACGAGCCGGTGATCGTCGTGGGCCAGCCGAGCCCGCGCGTGAGGCCCTCCGAAACCGCAACCCCGAGGATCATCCCCAGCATCCCCCCCACGAAGGAGAGGCTCACCGCCTCGGCCAGGAACTGCCGGAGGATGTCGCGGGTCCGCGCGCCGACCGCCAGGCGCAGGCCGATCTCCCGAGTGCGCTCGGTGACCGAGACCAGCATGATGTTCATGATCCCGATACCCCCCACCAGCAGGCTGACGGAAGCGACGCTCATGAGCAGGCCGTTCATGGTCTGGGCCATTTGCACGCGGGTCTGGGCCATCTCCTCGACGGTGCGGACCGAGAAGTCGTCGTCGTCGGGGTTCTGGATCTTGTGGCGCTGCCGGAGCAGCTGGGTCACGGCCACCGCGGTCCGCTCGACGGCGTCCGAAGACGTGGCCGCGATCGAGACCTGGTGGACGTAGGTGATCCCGAGGAGCTTCTTCTGGATCGTGGTGTAGGGAGCGACGATGAAGTCGTCCTGGTCCTGCCCCCACTGGCCCTGGCCTTTGGGAGCGAAGACCCCCACCACTCGGAAGGGGAGGTTCTTGATGCGCATGATCTGCCCGACCGGGTCCTGGTCGGGGAAGAGAGTCTTCGCCACCGTGGCGCCGAGGATGCAGACCTTGTCCGCGGCGAGGATGTCCCGGGGCGTGAAGTTCGCGCCGTCGGCCAGGACCCAGTTGCGGACGGCCACGTAGTCTTCGTTGCCGCCCTCGATCGAGGTGTTCCAGTTCTGGTTGCCGGCCACCACCTGGGCGCGGCCGCGCAAGACCGGGCTCCACCTGCCCACGGTCGGGATCTGGGAAATGGCGACCGCGTCCTCCATGGTGAGGGTGGTGGTCGTACCCGAGCCGCCGCGGACCCCGCCTCCTCCACGGTTCCAGCTTCCCGCCGAAACGTAGATGAGGGTCGTGCCCTGGCTTTGGATCTGCGCGTCGATGGCGGCCCGCGCTCCGCTTCCGAGCGCGATCATCGCGATCACGGAGGCGACGCCGATGATGACGCCGAGCATGGTCAGGACGGACCGCACCTTGTTGCGGCGCATGGCTTTGAAAGCGATGCGAAGGGTGTCTCGAATCGCCATTCTAGGCCTCCGTTTCCACCGGGGGGAGCTCTTTGATCTCCTCGGCCGCCTGGCGCCGCGTCTCGATCGGCTGGTCCGAGGTGATGCGGCCGTCCTTCACGATCACGGTCCGGGTGCCGTACTCCGCGATGTCGTGCTCGTGGGTGATGACGACGATGGTGAGGGACTTCTCGCGGTTGAGCCTCTGGAAGATCTCCATGATCTCCACGCTGGTGCGGCTGTCCAGGTTGCCCGTGGGCTCGTCGGCGAGGACGATCTCGGGGTCGTTGACGAGGGCGCGGGCGATCGCGACGCGCTGCTGCTGGCCCCCGGAGAGCTGGTTGGGCAGGTGGTCGGTGCGCGCGCCGAGCCCGACCGCCGCCAGCAGCTCCCTGGCCTTGTCGTGCCGGGCTGCGTGCGTATACGACCGCCCGTTGTAGAGGAGCGGCAGCTCGACGTTCTCGAGGGCCGAGGTCCGGGCCAGGAGGTTGAAGTTCTGGAACACGAACCCGATCTTCCGGTTCCGCAGCAGGGCGCGGCGGTCACGGTCGAACCCCGAGACGTCCTCGCCCTCCAGGAAGTAGCGGCCCGCGGTGGGCCGGTCGAGCAGGCCCAGGATGTTCATGAGGGTCGACTTGCCGCTTCCCGAGGCGCCCACCACCGCCAGGAACTCGCCCCGGTCCACGGTCAGGTTCACGCCGCGGAGAGCGTGGACGGTCACGTCGCCGAGCGAGTAGGACTTCTTGACCTCCTCCAGCCGGATGACCGGGCCTGGGGCCATGTCAGCGCTGACGCCTTTGGGGCCGTCCGGGCACGAAGGGATTGGTGGTGGCCCCGGGAGACGGTCGGGCGGTCGCGGCTCGCGCCCCGGACTCCACTCCCGTGACCACGAGCGCGCCCTCCTGGAGGCCGTCGCGCACCTCCACGAACTGCCCGTCGGAGATCCCGATCTGCACCGGGTTGGGCTTGGGGGCGCCGTTCTCGTCGAGTACGAAGACGAGGCCTCTTTGGCCTCGCTCGCCCCCTTGGGCTCCCTGGCCTCCCTGGTCACCCCGGCCGCCGCGTCGGCGGCTGGTGTCGGCCCCCGTGGACCCGGCTCCCGGAGGACCGCCGCTTCCGGAGCCGCTCGGTTGGGGCGCCGCGGCGGCCGCGGTTGTGGCCGCGCCCTGGCCGGACGGCGCGCCCGCGCCGGACGTGCGTCGCCCGCCCGTGCGTGCCTCGAACCCCTCGGGCCGGTACCGCAGGGCCGCGGCCGGGATGCGCAGCGCATCGTCGGCCCGGCGGACGATGACGGTCACGGTGGCGGTCATGCCGGGTCGCAGCTTCAGCCGTGCGTTGTCGACGCTGATGATGGTGTTGTAGGTGACGACGTTCTGTACCGTGGTCGGCTGGAGGCGGACCTGCTCGATGCGCCCGGCGAACGTCTGGTCGGGGTAGGCGTCAACGCGGAAGTTGACGTCCTGACCGTTCGCGATCCGGCCCACGTCGGCCTCGTCGATGGCGGCGTTCACCCTCATCTTGGTGAGGTCGTTGGCGATCACGAAGAGCACCGGCGCCTGGAAGGACGCGGCCACGGTCTGGCCCACGTCGACGTTGCGGGCGATGACGACCCCGTCGATGGGGGTCGCGATGACGGTATGGGACAGGTCCAGCTGGGCCTGGTTCACGTTGGCCAGGGCCTGGCTGACCGCGGCGTCACTCGCCTTGAGCTGGGCCTGGGCGCCGTCGAAGTTGGCCTTGGCCGTCTCCAGATCGGACGTGGGCAGGAGGTTCTGCGCGGCGAGCTCCTTGGCGCGCTCGTACTTCTGCTGGGCATCGGCGACCTGGGCCCGGGAGCGCTCGACGTTGGCCCGGGCCGAGATGAGGTTCGCCTGGGCCTGGCCGACGCGCGCGTCGAAGATCGAGGGATCGAGCCGGGCGATGACCTGCCCTTTCTTCACCTGCGAGTTGAAGTCGGCGTAGAGGCTCTGGATCGTTCCGGAGACCTGGGAGCCCACCTGTACCGTCACCACTGCTTCGAGGGTGCCGGTGGCCCCCACCACCTCGAGGATGTCACCCCGATCCACCGCCACCGTGGAGAGGGGCGCCTCCGCTCCCTTGCGGCGCCAGGCGAAGGCCGCCGCGAGGAGGCCGGCGACGACGGCGAGGGCGATGACGAGCGGACGGGTCCTGATCTTCACTTCGCGGCCTCGGCGGTGGTCATGGCGCACAATCTTAGACCGCCGCGGAGGCTAGCGGTTGAGCCGTTCGCACCGTCCGGGGTCAAAGGATGTCACGGGACTCGAAGGGGGTCCGGCGAACCGGGCCCCCTTCTCGATACGGCTGGCGCGTCGCCCGGAGGCGTCCTACCCGACGGTTTTGGGGAAGAGTGTCAGCACCGTGTCAACCGATCGTAGCAAAGCCGCCGCCGCCGCCCACGCCGGCTTCCTGGACGCGCTCGTAGGTCGTGACGCTGATCCGGTAGTCGAGGATGGCGCGCAGCTCGGCGACCTCGGCCAGGGTGAGGTCGCGCTGGGCCTGGGTCACGAGGAAGTTCGTGGTCATCCCGGCCTCGAACTTCTTCTGCTCGGCGTCGAGGCGTTCGGCGGCGAGCACGCGGGCGGCCCTCGTGGAGGCGACGCGCTTGAAGTTCGTCACGACGGCGCGGCCCGCGGCGCGGATCTCGACCGCCACGTCGAGCTGGAGGCGGCGGAAGGAGGCCTGGGCCTGGTCCTTGGCGATCCGCGCCTGGGCGGCCTGGGCCTTGGCCGAGCGGTTGAGGATGGCGTAGGACACGCTGAAGCCCACGCGCCAGGAGGGGAAGTCGCGGCCGAAGACCTGGCTCGTCGCATCGCCGTAGCCGCCCGGGATCGGCACCGGCAGCAGGTTCCCGTCGGTGTCGCGTAGCTGGGTGCCTCCGACGCCGGCGCCTCCGTAGCCCGCCACCAGGTCCACCTGGGGCAAGGACTGGTTGCGGTAGTAGTTGAGGCTGATGTCGGCCCGCTCGAGGCCTTTGCGGGCCACCACCACGTCGGTGCGCTTCTCGAACGCGGTGCGGATCGCTGCCTCCACGTCCACGGGCACCGCGTCGGCCGTGGGCTTGTCGGTGGGAATCATCCGCAGGTCCCAGGTTTCGCGCCCCTCGGGCAGGTAGAGCGCCCGCTTCAAGGCGTCCTCGGCGTCGAAGAGGGCGGCCTCGGCCACGATCACGCCCTCCTCGCGGCTCGCCACCTCGGAGCGCGCCTGGACGATGTCGAGGGGGGCCATGGTCCCGACCTTCACGCGGATCTCGTTCTCGTTCATGAGCTTCTTGGCGAGATCGAGACTCTTTCTGGCTGCACCCAGGTTGTCGATGGCGTAGAGGAGATTGTAGTAGAGGGACTTGGCCCCGGCCACGGTGTTGATCACGGTCTGGCGGAACTGCTGGTCGGAGATCTCGCGGTTCTTCTTGGCAATCCGAATCTGCGTGCGCCCGCCGTCGGTGCGGAAGTTTCGAAGCAGGGGCTGGGTCAGGGACAGGTTCAGGTTGGAGGTGAACGTCGGGTTGAAGGTGTTGAAGAAGCTGTTGGAGTCGGCCTTGTTGTTGTTGAAGGAGAGGTTCAGGTTCGCGCCCGTGGGCAGGTTCTGGTTGACGCCGAAGTTCCAGACCGTGGTCTTGCTGGTGACGGTCTGCCCGCCCGTGAAGAAGTTCGTCTGGGGGTTCTCCGCTGACGACCTGCTGAGAGTCGACGTCGCCAACGGGTCGTAGTAGCCCCTGGCGGCCCTCACGCTCTCGGCGCTGGTTTCGGGGTCGAACTTGGCCACCGCGATGTCGGGGTTGTTCTCGAGCGCGCGCTTCACCGCGTCCTCGAGCGACAGCTCCATCTTGGGCCGGTCGGGGGAGTCGGGAGGCTTACCCTGGCTGGAAGGTGCCGGTTCCTGCCCGGCCACCGGCCCGGCCATGGAAACGGAGAGGCTGAGGGCAGCCAGGGCACGAAAATGTCGTCTCATTCTGAAGTGACCTCCACGCATCTCGTCGGGGCGCCCGGCGCGGGTCGCACGGGCCTGGCCAGTATAGCAGTGCCGGTCCGCGAGCCGCGAACCGGCCTCCACTGGGACGGCATCATGGTTACAAACGTTGGCCGGGCACCAAAAGTTTCTTTTTTGGAGGGCAAGGGAAGAGGCGGCCGCGGGCTAGGCCGCGGCCGCCTCGGACGGCCCTCGGGGAAGGCTAGAACCGGACGCGCAATCCGATCTGGCCCTGCCAACGCGAGCGCAGGTCGTCACGGTCGTACTTCACGTAGGTCGCGCGCGTGATGTTGGCGAGGTTGTAGACCATCTGGCCGGCGGAGTTGACGGTGGGCGCGGCCAGCGGGTTCAGGTCTCCGAAAGTCGCCTGGTCCACGACACCCCAGTCCTTGTTGAGGAGGTTCAGGAAGTTCAGCATGTCGAAGGTGACCTCGAACTTGAGCTTCGACACGGGGACCCCGAGAGCGCCCCGGACGTCGAGCTGGTTCGTCCAGGGCGACCGGCTGGCTCCCTTCTCCATGATCCGCCCACGATACTTCTGCAGGCCGTCGTCCTCCGCAACATAGGCTTCCCAGTCCGCGGCGGTGCCGTTGATGAATACGACCTTCGAGTCGTTCGCCGCCGGCACGTAGATGAGGTCGTTGGTGAAGCGGCCGTCACCGTTCCAGTCGCCGTTGTAGGTGAAGGCGTAGCTCCGACCGGACTGGCCGTTGTAGAAGGCCGAGAGCAGGAGGTTGGCCCGGCTTCCGAGCTTCAGGTCGTACGAGGCTGCGAGGATCACGCGGTGGCCCGGGGAGAAGCGGGACCGCCCGAGGCCCACGTCGTTGGGGTCGCCCTGGGTGTAGGCGTTGCCCCAGTTGGAAGCGGCCTGCGACGAGGTGCCGTCGTTCACGGACCGGGAGTCACCGTAGTTGTAGGCGGCCATGGCGTAGAAGCCGTTGCGGAACGGGCGCTCGAGCTTGGCCGTCACCGACCACTGGTAGCCGTCGTCCGTGTTGGTGAGCAGGATGACGTCGCTGAAGGTGCGGTTGGGCCGCGTGAAGGTCGGCCGCCCGTCCGGGCGGGTCCCCGACTGGGCGAGGTTGAGGTTCTTGTAGGCGATGTCCTTGAGGTTCGTCGAGTAGAAGACCTCGACGGTGCCCAGGATGCCCCAAAGGCCGAGGTCGCGATCGTAACCCAGGTTTCCGCGCAGGAGCGCCGGGTACTTGTAGTCGGGATCGATCACGTCGATCTCATTGGTGAAGGAGCCGGCATTGGCGCCCGTCACGGTCTTCGGCTGGCTGCTCGGGTCAGTGACGAACGGGATGCGGTTGGCGGTGTTGAAGCTCGCCCCGATGCGCCGGAACTCGATGCCGGTGTTGCCGTACTGGTTCGAGAGCCAGACGTAGGGGGTGCGGCCGGTGAAGAGGCCGAGGCCGCCGCGGACCTGCGACTTGCCCGCCCCGTCCACGTTCCAGTTGAAGCCCGCGCGGGGCGACCACATCTTCGGGGCGGGCACCACGTTGGTCGCGAAGCCGAAGCTCTGGACCGCCGCCGGGTTTGCCGACGGCTCGTCCGGGAAGCTGGGGATGTCGAGGCGAACGCCGTAGTTCACGGTGAAGTGCGGCGTGGCGCGCCAGAGGTCGCCCACGTAGAAGCCGAACTGACGGATGTTGAACTCTGCGGCCTGCTTCGGGTCCTCGGTGGCGGAGAAGCTGTAGTCGAACGACTGCGCGAGGCCGGCCTCGAAGTTGGCGAGGCTGCTGAAGCGGTAGTTCCCGAAGTTGTCGCGGATGAACAGGTTCCTGAACTTGAAGAACTCGTTGTGGGTGCCCACGGTGATCACGTGGTCGCCGCGGTGGAAGGTGAAGTCGTCGGTGATCTCGAAGATGTCCTGGTCGAGGGCATTGGCGGTCGAGAAGTTCTCGCGGCCCGCGCGGAGGTTGCCGCCCCCCGACACGTCCACGCGGACGGTCGGGAAGTCGGTGACGCCGTCGCGGTTGTCCCGTACGCGCTGGAAGGTCACCCGGAGCTCGTTGACCGCCCGTCCGAACGAGCTGTTGAGCTGGGCGACCGAGGAGTTCGTGGTGTCGCGAAACTGGTAGAAGAAGTCGGGGAAGATGTAGCCGGTGCTGGTGGGGAAGCCGATGTCGTTCTGCGCCTTGACGTAATTGTGGCGCAGGGTGAGCCGATGTCGGTCGCTCAGGTTGAAGTCGAGCTTGGCCAGCACCTTGTCGTTCGGGGTGTCGCGGATGAACTCGGACTTCCCGCCCGGATCGTAGCCGTACTCGCTGTTCAGGATGCTCAAGAAGCGGTCGGCATCGGCCTCCCGTCCGAAAGCCTGGCCGGACGACCCGTCGATCGACCAGCCCGAGGGCCTCTTCTTGCGGCCGAACTCGACGTTGACGAAGAAGAAAGCCTTGTTCTGGACGATGGGGCCGCCGATGCTCCCTCCGTACTGCTTGTCGCTGAACTCCGCGATCGGCCGCTCGTCGGGGCCATCGCCGACGAGCCCTTCGCTGCGGCGGAAGAAGTAGGCCGTGCCGTGGTACTCGTTGGTCCCGCTGCGGGTGATCGCGTTCACGCCGCCGCCGGAGAAGCCGCCCTGGCGGACGTCGTAAGGCGAGACCACGAGCTGCAGCTCCTGGACCGCGTCGATGCTCACGGGCTGGCTTTCCGTCTGGCCGCCCGGAGTGCCGGAATCGGCGAGGCCAAAGAGGTCGTTGTTCACGGCGCCGTCGATCTGGATGTTGTTGTAACGGGTGTTGCGGCCCGCGACGGAGAGGGCGTTCGCTCCGCTGCCGTCACCCGAACCCTGCGAGTTGAAGTGGGGCGAGAGGCGGGCGAAGTCCTCGATGCCGCGAGCCACCGAGGGCAGGGTTTCGATCGCCTGCTGGGCCACGTTGGAGGCCGTCCCGTTCGCCGAGGGGCTGATGAGCGAGGCCGCGCTGCTCACGACCTCGATCGTCTCCGTCACCGCCTCCACCCCGAGCTTGAAGCTGAGGGCGCGTTGGTCGCCCAGCGCCACGGCGATCTGGGTCTGCTTCTCGGTCTTGAAGCCCGAGAGGGACACGGTCACCGAGTAGGGACCGCCCGCCCGCACGTTGAGGAGCGAGAAGGTCCCGTCGGGTCTGGTCACCGCCGAGTAGCGGGTTCCCGTGGGCTCGTGGATGGCCTCCACGGTGGCGC
>Ga0209640_10002755_pt1 | contig 15346 bp, 17 predicted proteins | sample RifCSP10_1_FD_184018 | JGI IMG/M metagenome (GOLD analysis project Ga0209640, IMG submission 184018) | Soil microbial communities from Rifle, Colorado - Rifle CSP2_sed 10_1 (SPAdes) (version 2) | ecosystem: Environmental > Terrestrial > Deep subsurface > Rock core/Sediment | place: Rifle...
CACACCGCCCAGCCGGTGCGCCAGGCGGCGGAATAAAGAAACACGCAGCCTACGCACGCGGATTACCGCCGGCAAACGGCTCGTTGCATTCCCGTCTGATGTCGTCCCCGCGCAAGCCGGGACCCACACTTACCGGCAATTATTGATTGCCACAAAGTGTGGATTCCCGCTTTCGCGGGAATGACACGGGGTGGGACGATAGGTCCGGCCTAGCCGCGCGGCTTGGCGCGCGCGATCTCCTGCTGGCGCAGCTTGAAGCGCTGCAGCTTGCCGGTTTCGGTCTTCGGCAGGGAGTCCACGAATTCCACCGCGCGCGGGTATTTGTACGGCGCGATGATGCCCTTCACGTGATCCTGCAGCGTCTTGATCGTGCCCTCGTTGGCGTCGCGTTGGTCGCGCAGCACGACGTAGGCCTTGGCGATGTTGGTGCGCTCCGGATCGGGCGAGGCGACCACCGCGCATTCGGCGACCTTCGGATGCTCCAACAGCACCGCCTCGATCTCCGGGCCCGAGATGTTGTAGCCGGCCGAGATGATCATGTCGTCGGCGCGCGCCACGTAGCGGAAATAGCCGCGCTCATCCATCTCGTACATGTCGCCGGGATAGTTCCAGCCTTGGCGCACGTAGTGCTTCTGGCGGTCGAGATCGTCCATGTAGCGGCAGCCGGTGGGGCCGCGGGTCTGCAATTCGCCGGACGTGCCGGGGGGCAGCGGATTGCCGGCCTGGTCCACCACGCGCGCCTCGTAGCCCGGGTTCACCCGCCCGGTGAAGCCGGCGCGCATCTCGTGCGGCGGCGAGGCGACGAAGATGTGCAGCATCTCGGTCGAGCCGAGCCCGTCGGACAGCTTGATGCCGGTGGCGTCGTGGAACGCCTCCCAGGTCGCTTTCGGCAGCGTCTCGCCGGCCGACACGCCCTTGTTGAGCGAGCCTATGTCGTATTTCGGCGCGAGCGCCGCGAGCTGGCGATACATGGTGGGCGCGGTGTACAGCCCGGTGATGCGGTAGCGCTGGATCGCATCCATCATCGACTCGGCGTTCAGCGGCGCGCCGAAATAGCGCGTCGAGGCGCCGAACCGCATCGGGAAGATCGTCAGCCCGCCGAGCCCGAAGGTGAAGGCGAGCGGCGGGGTGCCGATGAAGATATCGTCCGGACCCGCCATCTTGTAGGAGCGCGGGAAGCAGTCCGCGATCGCCATCACGTCGCGATGGAAATGCATGGTCGCCTTGGCGTTCCCGGTGGTGCCGGAGGTGAACGCGATCAGCGCCATGTCGTCGGCCGCGGTATCGACGTCGGTAAAGCTCGCGTTCTTGCCGTCGAGCGCGCGGTCGAGCGACGCGGCGGCGTTGCCGCCGAGCGGGCTGAAATAGCGGGTGTCGAGCTTGGCGCGGGTCTGCTCGAGCTCGTCGGCCAGCGCGGCATCGCACAGCGCATGCGTGATGCGCGACTTCTCGATCACGTAGCCGAGCTCGCGCGCGCGCAGAAGCTGCATGGTGGTGACGCAGATGCCGCCGGCCTTCAGCACCGCGAACCAGCAGGCCACCAGCATCGGGTTGTTGGCCGAGCGCAAGAGCACGCGGTTGCCTGGAACCAGCCCCATGTCCTCGACCAGCACGCGCGCGATGCGGTTGGCGCGGTCCTGCAGCTGGCGATAGCTCCAGGTGGTCGAATCCATGTGCAGCACGGGCCGGTCGGCGAACCCGCCGGCGACCATCTTGACCAGCAGCTCGGTCGCACAGTTGATGCGGTCCGGATAGGCAGCGAGGATCGGCAGCACCGAATAATCCATGCGCGGCCACAATTCGCGCGGCGGCAGATGCTCGCGCGCAAACAGGTCCCGGTGCGCGGTCGGTGCGCCTTCGGGCAGGTAAACCACGGCTAAACCGCCGCCGCGAGCGCCTGGCCCGCGATGATCAGCTTCTGGATCTCCGAGGTGCCTTCGTAGATGCGCAGCGCGCGGATCTCGCGGTACAGCCGCTCGACCGGCGCGCCTGCGACCACGCCCGCGCCGCCGAAGATCTGCACCGCGTCGTCGATCACCTGCTGCGCGGATTCGGTGGCATAGAGCTTGGCCATCGCCGCCTCGCGCGTGACGCGGCGGTCGAACCGGTCCTTGGTCCAGGCCGCGCGATAGACCAGGAGCGCGGCGGCGTCGATCTTCAGCGCCATGTCGGCGAGCTTCTCCTGAATCAGCTGATGCTCGGCGATGGGCTTGCCGAACGCCACCCGCGATTTCGCCCGCGCCAGCGCCTCGTCCAGCGCACGCCGGGCGAAGCCGAGCGCGGCGGCGCCGACCGAGGGCCGGAACGTATCCAGCGTCGTCATCGCGACCTTGAACCCGTCGCCCGGCGCGCCGAGCATCTGCGTCGCCGGCACGCGGCAATTCTTGAAGCTGATCGTCGCCAGCGGGTGCGGCGCGATCACGTCGATCCGCCCGCTCACGCTGAATCCCGGCGTGTCGGCATCGACCACGAAAGCCGACAATCCCTTGGCCCCGGTATCGGTGGTGCGCGCGAACACGACGTACTGGTCGGCGATGCCGCCGTTGGAGATGAAGGTCTTCGTGCCGTCGAGCACGTAGCGGTTGCCGTCCGCGCGCGCCGAGGTCGTGAGCGCCGCGACGTCCGATCCGCTGTCGGGCTCGGTGAGCGCGAAGGCGGCGATGCGCTTGCCGGCGGCAATGGCGGGCAGATACCGGCTCTTCAGCTCCGGCGCGCCGAATGTCGCGATCGGCCGGCTGCCCAGCCCTTGCATGACGAACGCGAAGTCGGCGAGCCCGCAATGACGCGCGAAGATCTCGCGGGCGAGGCACACCGCGCGCACGTCGAGCTTCTCATCGGCGCACAATTTCAGATGGCCGGCGTCGCCCAGCAGCGCGACCAGCCGCCGCGCCAGCGCATCGACCGATGCGGTGTCGTGCGGTTCGTTCTCGGCCAGGGGCGCGATCTCGCGCACCGCCCAGGCATCGAGGTCGGCGGCCAACTGCTTGTGCCGCGCGTCGAAGAACGGCCAATCGAGGAAGCTCGTGTCGGGCATCAGTCGCCCTCGAAGACGGGCCGCTCCTTCTTCACAAACGCATTAAAGGCACGCTGGAAGTCTTTGGTTTGCATACAGATTGCCTGGGCATCGGCCTCGGCCGAAATGGCCTGGTCGAGGCTCATGTCCCATTCCGCGTTCAGCATGCGCTTGGTCATGCCGTGCGCGAAGGTCGGCCCGTCGGCCAGCGACTTCGCCATGGCTTGGGCATCGGCCAGCAGCTTGTCGGGCGCGACCAGCCGGTTGAAGAAGCCCCAGCGGTGCGCCTCCTCGCCGTCGATCGAGCGGCCGGTATACAGCGCCTCTGCGGCGCGGCCCTGGCCGACGATCCGCGGCAGCATCGCGCACGCGCCCATGTCGCAGCCCGCCAGCCCGACGCGCACGAACAGGAAGGCGAGCTTCACTGCCGAAGTGCCGAACCGCAGGTCGGCGGCCATCGCGACGCAGGCGCCGGCGCCGGCGCACACGCCGTCGACCGCGGCGATGATCGGCTGCGGGCAGGCGCGCATCGCCTTCACCAGATCGCCGGTCATGCGGGTGAATTGCAACAGGCCCGGCATGTCCATCTTGATCAGCGGGCCGATGATGTCGTTGACGTTGCCGCCGGAGCAGAAATTGCCGCCGGCGCCGGTGACGACGACCGACTTCACATCGCGCTCGTACACCAGCGCACGGAACGTATCGCGCAGCTCGGCGTAGCTGTCGAAGGTCAGCGGATTCTTGAGCTCGGGCCGGTTGATGGCGATGGTCGCGACCTTGCCGTCGACCGACCACAGGAAATGCTTCGGTGTGTTGATCACTCTGCTGCCTCGAGCCGCTGTTGATCGGATGCCAGCACCGATGACTTGAGTTTGGCAAGCAGGGCTTGCAGCGTACGCATGTCGTCGGGTGAAAGCCCGTCCATCATCGCGTCGATCCAGGCGCGGTGCTTGCGCGCCTGCTCCTCGAACTGCTTGCGTCCTTCGCCCGTCAGCTCGACCATCTGCACGCGGCGGTCGCGCGCGGGCTTGCGGGCGACCAGCCCTTCCTGCGCCAGCCGGGCCACCAGCCCGGTGATGTTGCCGTTGGACACCATCGTGCGGCGCGACAGCTCGCTCATCGAGAGCGGACTTTCGCGGTACAGCTGCGCCAGCACGTCGAAGCGGGGCAGGGTGGTGGCGAACTCGCGCTGCAGGTTCTGGCGCACGCGGGATTCCAGGAGGTTGCAGCAGGTGAGCAGCCGCAGCCAGATGCGCAGCTCGATCCGGTCGCCCGCGGTCACCCCGCTTTCGAAATCGGCCATCAGCTGACCTCGCCGCCTGCGACCGGCACGGCGAGCCCGGTCAGCGCGGCGGAGCCGGGCAGCGCCAGCCAGACGACGCTTTGCGCCACTTCCTGGGCGGTGATGAAGCGCCCAAGCGGGCTTTTGACCAGCAGCTCCTTGCGCACGTCTTCCGCGGTTCGTCCGGTCTTGGACACGATGTTGTCGACCGCGTTGGTGAGGAGATCGGTCTCGGTATAGCTCGGGCAAACGGCGTTCACCGTGACCCCGACCGGCGCCAGCTCGACGGCGAGCGCGCGGGTCAGCCCGATCACGCCGTGCTTGGCCGCCGTGTAGGCCGCGATATACGCCGCGCCTTTGAGGCCGGTGATCGAGGCAACATTGACGATGCGCCCGTAGCGCGCCTTCGCCATCGCCGGCACCACCGCGCGCGAGCACAGGAACGTGCTGGTGAGGTTGATCTCGATCATCTCGCGCCAGTGCGAAAGTTCCATCCGCCCGAACGGCGCGCTGCCGGCGGCGCCGGCATTGTTCACCAGGATCTGGATCGGGCCGTTCTGCTTCACCGCCGCCGCGAACGCCGCGGCCACCGCGTCCGGGTCGCGCACGTCGGCGCGGATCGCAGGCGGCGATGCGCTGCGCGAGATTGCGGTCACCGTGGCGCCGAGCCGCGACAGCTCGGCGCACACTGCCGCGCCGATGCCGCGCGTGCCGCCGGTCACCACGGCGTGCTGGCCCTTGAACGGCGTGCCCTCGATCTGGCGGGCGGCGGTCGGTGCGGTATCCATGACGGGCCTTGGTTGCGGACAAATTACTTTAGACTTAAAACATTTTCCGGCAAAGAGCGCGGCGAGGGCTTCGATGGACATATTGCAACCACCCGGCTGGAAACGGCCACGCGGCTATTCGAACGGCATCGCCGCCAGCGGGCGGACCGTGTTCGTGGCCGGCCAGGTCGGCTGGAACGCCGAGGAAAAGTTCGAGACCGACGATTTCGCCGGGCAGTTCACCCAGGCGCTGCGCAACATCGCCGCCGTGCTGGCCGAGGCCGGCGCCAAGCCGGAGCACGTGACGCGCTTCACCATCTTCATGACATCCAAGCGCGAGTACTACGCCGCGCTCAAGCAGATCGGCGAGGGCTACCGCGCCGTATTCGGCCGCCATTACCCCACCATGACCGCGGTCGAGGTGTCGGCGCTGATGGAGGATCGGGCGAAGCTCGAGATCGAGGCGACCGCGGTGGTGCCGGAACCGCGTTAAGCGCTTTAGCGTGTGCCGCGCTGATCCTCCGACGCGACCTCGCGGCCCAGATGGGTGAGGCGGCAGACCAGCCAGCCGGGTTTCAGCGGATTGTCGAACCACGGCGTGGCCCAGCCGTGCTCGATGCAGCTGCGGATGGTCCGGTCGGTGATGCGCTGGCCGTCCTCGTTGAACAGCGGCAGCTTGCCGCCCGGCTGAGCCAGCCCGCGACGCAGCCACGCACGCTGCACGGCGGTGGGCGTTGCCATCGCCGGGATGGATATTCGAGCGGATTCCTGTTCCGGGTCCGTGGCCGCCACGTTGCCCCCCGACGTGCCGCGATTGTATTTCCCGCATGGTAAGACAGCCATACCGCCCAGCCAAGGGGAGATGCCGATGCAGCCGGTATTCGTCTACATGACCGCGGGTTCGGTCGAGGAGGCGCGCAAGATCGGCCGCGCGTTGGTCGAAGGCCGTCTCGCGGCCTGCGTCAACATCATCCCGGCAATGACCTCGCTGTACTGGTGGCAAGGCAGGATCGACGAGGGGAGCGAGACGGTGATGATCGCCAAGACGCGCGCCGATCTGGTGCCGCAGCTCACCGAGCGGGTGAAGGCGCTGCACAGCTACACCGTGCCCTGCGTGGTCAGCATTCCGATCGAAAACGGCAACCGCGCGTTCCTCGACTGGATCGAGGCCGAGACCCAACAGCCGACGCTGACGGCGTAGAGCGCCAGAATCCGTTCGCCCTGAGTAGCCGTCCTGAGCTTGGCGAAGGACGGCGTATCGAAGGGCGTGCGACCGTTCATCCTTCGATACGGCGCTGCGCGCCTACTCAGGACGAACGGAAGGTGAGGGCTTTATCCGCGCGACGCGGCGAGCGCCTGATCGAGGTCGTGGATGATGTCGTCGGCGGTCTCCAGGCCGATGGACAGGCGGATCACCTCCGGGCCGGCGCCGGCGGCGACGCGCTGCTCGTCCGAGAGCTGGCGATGCGTGGTCGAGGCCGGATGCAATATCAGGCTCCGCGTGTCGCCGATGTTGGCGAGGTGGGAGAACAGGTTGCAGGCTTCCACCAGCTTCACCCCGGCGTCGAACCCGCCCTTCAGCCCGAACGTGAACACCGAGCCCGGACCCTTCGGCAGGTATTTCTGCGCCAGGCTGTGGAACGGGCTCGATTTCAGCCCGGCATAGGACACCCACTCGACCAGCGGATGCGCCTCCAGGAATTCCGCCACCACACGCGCGTTCGCGACGTGGCGGTCCATGCGCAGCGGCAGCGTCTCGATTCCGGTGATGGTGAGGAACGCATTCATCGGCGCCATGCTGGGCCCGAAGTCGCGCAGCGCGACCGCGCGCGTCTTCATGCTGAAGCCGAAATCGCCGAAGGTCTCGTAGAACGTCAGGCCGTGATAGGCGGGGTCGGGCTTGGTGAGCGACGGGAACTTGTCGTTCTGCGCCCAGTCGAACTTGCCGGATTCGACCACCACGCCGCCCATCGAGGTGCCGTGGCCCGATAGGAACTTGGTCGTCGAATGGATCGAGATATCGGCGCCCCACGCGAACGGCTGCAGCAGATATGGCGTTGCCAGCGTGTTGTCGACGATGAACGGGATGCCCGCCTCGTGGGCGATCTTCGCCACCGCCTCGATATCGACGATGATGCCGCCGGGGTTGGCGAGCGGCTCGACGAAGATCGCCTTGCAGCGCGGCGTCAGCGCGCGGCGGAAATTCTCCGGATCGCGCGGGTCGACGAAGATCGCGTTCCAGCCCAGCCGCTTGAAGCTCACCCCGAACTGGGTGATCGAGCCGCCATAGAGATTGCGCGAGGACACGAAGGAATCGCCGGGTTCCAGGATCGAGAAGAACGTCAGGAACTGCGCCGCATGGCCGGTTGCCGCCGCCACTGCCGCGCGGCCGTTCTCGAGGCTCGCGACCCGCTCCTCCAGCACCGACACGGTCGGGTTGGTCAGGCGCGAATAGATGAAGCCGAAGGTCTGCAGGTTGAACAGCGACGCGGCGTGGTCGATGTCTTTGAACACGTAGGACGTGGTCTGGAATATCGGCGTGTTGCGCGCCCCGGTGAACGGATCGGGCGCGGCGCCGGCGTGGATCGCGCGGGTCTCGAAGCCGTAGTCGGTCTTCTCCGCCTTTTCGACTTTATCGTTCATGCCCCGCCTCCGCCACCTTGCTTCGCCCGCCGGTTCGACGCCATCGGCGTCGAACGGCTTCGCGAAGGCGGGAGGCCACGGCGGGCTTCAAGCCGCCGTAGCGCGCTTGTGCGAAGGCGGCTCATGCCGCGTCCCAGTCTGGCGCCCAGCCGGGATCGACGATGCGCCGGCCGGTGGCGAGCTCGGCGATCGCGGCGAGGTCGTCACGCGACAGGGTGAAATCGAAAACGTCGAGATTCGCGCTGCAGTGCGCGCGCGAACTTGCCTTGGGAATCATAGCGACGCCTTCCTGCAGCGTGAGCCAACGCAGCGCGACCTGCGATGCCGATTTCCCGTAGCGCCGCCCGATGCGGGCGAGCGTCTCGTTGCCCGGAATCCGGCCGCGCCCAAGTGGACTATACGCCACCAGCGCGATCCCGCGCGGGCGCATATAAGCGAGCAGCCCGTCCTGCGGCAGCATCACGTGGTACTCGACCTGGTTGCAGAACAGATCGGCGCCATGCGTTTCGACCGCTTCCTTGAGATGACGCAGCGTGAAGTTGCAGACGCCGATGTGCCGCGCCTTGCCCTCGGCGCGCAGCTCGGCGAGCGCCTTCAGGCTGTCGCCCATCGGGATACGCTCGTTCGGCCAGTGCAGCAGCAGGAGATCGACGTAGTCGGTGCCGAACCGCTTCAGGCTCTCGGCCGTCGTGCGCTTGGCGTCGCGATACCCGGTGTTCTCCATCCAGATCTTGGTGGCGAGGAATACCTGAGCGCGATCGACCTTGGATTGGCGGATGCCGGCGCCGACGTCCGCCTCGTTGCCGTAGGCCTGCGCGGTGTCGATGTGGCGATAGCCGGCGTTCAGCGCGAAGGCCACCATGTCGCGGCAACTCCCGCCATGCAGCCCGGACGTGCCGAAGCCGATGCGGGGGAGCTGAAAGCCTTTGATGTCCAGCAATTCCATCAAGGGTCGCGGGAAATGGAATGGTGGGCGTTGAAGGGATTGAACCTTCGACCTCTCCCGTGTGAAGGGAACGCTCTCCCGCTGAGCTAAACGCCCGTGCCCTATCGTTAGCGTCGATTGCAGAATTTCGCAACGCTCGGACGTTGCTGGGATTGAACCGTTGAACGCCTTCGGCGTTCAACCCTCTCCCGTGTGAAGGGAACGCTCTCCCGCTGAGCTAAACGCCCATGCCGCCATCGTTAGCGTCGAGCGTTTGATTTCGCAACTGCGGTGGACCTTGCCTAAAGGACTTCGCTCGGTCCGCAGTTGGAACCGAAGGCTGCGATTTTTATAGAAATATAGAAATTTTTCTATAAAGTAGAAATCATGGCGTTTAGCATTAAAGATGATCGGGCGGACCGTCTCGCGCGTGAGTTGGCAAAGGCGACCGGCGAAAGTCTGACGACCGCGGTGACGCGTGCCCTCGCCGAACGGCTTGAGCGGGTGCGACGGCGTCCGAGAGGCCGGCGTCTTGCCGATGAGCTCGACGATATTGCGAAACGCTGCGCCGCGCTGCCGGTCTTGGATGACCGCACGCCGGACGAGATCGTCGGCTACGACCAGTATGGCATTCCCCGCTGATGGTGCTGGATACCTCAGCGCTTTTGGCGATTTTGTTCGATGAACCGGAACGCCGCTCGTTCAACGAGAAGATCGAAACCGACCCCGTGCGGCTGATCTCATCGGCGACCTATGTCGAGGCGGCGCTGGTGGTCGAATCGCGTTTCGGCGAGGCCGGCGGTCGTGAGTTTGATCTATTTTTTCATCGAACCGGCGCCCGCATCGTCCCGGTCGACGCCGATCAAGCGGAAATTGCGCGGGCTGCCTTGCGCAAGTTCGGTCGCGGCAAGCATCGCGCGGGTCTCAACTATGGCGATGCGTTCGCATATGCTCTTTCCCAAACGACGGGCGAGCCGCTGCTCTTTAAAGGATCCGATTTTTGCCTTACCGATGTCGCCATAGCTTGAGCGTGCGGCGATGCGCCACAGCTTCGCCCTAATGCACATGGTAAGCTGGACCATGACCCGAATGGTCGGCGCGCTGGTCGCGCTTATCTTATTGGTGCCGCAGGCCCGTGCGGCGAGCGAGAACGATCTCGCGCTGGGCTACGCGGTGTATGTGGGCGGCGTGCAGGCGCTGTCGCTCGGCATCGATCTCGACACCGGTATGCAGGCCTACGACATGAAGCTTGCGCTCAGGACCGAGGGTCTCATTGGCCGCATATTCCCGTGGTCGATGCAGGCATTCTCGCGCGGACAGTTCGCCGACGATCGCGTACGCCCCGCGAATGCCGGCCAGCGCAGCTTGTGGAATGGCCGCGAGCGGGCGACCGACATGGTCTATCGGCAGGACGGCACGATCGAGGTGACTGCAATCCCGCCGCGCGACGATAGGATGGGCCCGCCGGTACCCATCGAGCAGATGACCGGCACGGTCGATCTGGTGAGCGCAATCCTGTCGGTGCTGAAGCATTTACAAGGCGGCGAGCCCTGCCAGGCCAGCGTGCCGGTGTTCGACGGGCGGCGGCGCTACGATTTCAACGCGCGGCCCGCCGGCAGCACGGTGCTGCGCAAAACCCCGTATCTGAAATTCGAGGGCGAGGCGACCGCGTGCCGTATCTTCCTGCGGCCCGTCGAGGGGCCCGCGCGTCGTGGCGTGATCGACCTCACCGATGAAAATGCCATCATGGTCTGGATCGCCCGCCTGGTACCCGACCTGCCGCCCGTGCCGGTAAGGCTCGATATGGATACCGATCTGGGCGCGGTACGGGCTTACCTCGCAAATGCGCGCCGCGGCGTCGGCGAGGTGCCGCTGATCGCGATGCAGAGGAAATCTTAACCAAGCAAGATGCTGAATTGGCTAAACTCGCCTCGGGTGGCACAAGGGCTGCACACGTGACAGCGGATTCCCGGCTTGCCGCCATCGTATTGGCGGCGGGGCAAGGCACGCGCATGAAGTCGGCGCGGCCTAAGATCATGCACCCGGTCGCCGGCCGACCGATGATCGGCCACGTGCTCGATCGCTTGGCTGAAATCGGTGCGGGTCGCATCGTGGCGGTGCTTGCGCCGGCGATGGACGAGGCGGCTTGGTTCGCCCAGGCCGCGGCGCCGGTCACGGTGGCGATCCAGGATCCGCCACGCGGCACCGGGCATGCGGTGATGGCGGCGCAGGGCGCGCTCGCCGGTTTCGCCGGCGATGTCCTGGTGCTCTATGGCGACACGCCGCTGATCAGCAAGGAAACCATTGCGGCCGTGGTTGCCGCGCGCCGCGCCGCCGACAATCCGGCGGCGGTGGTGCTCGGCTTCACGCCGGCCAATCCGGGCGCTTACGGACGGTTGGTGCGCGCTGCCGATGGCGGGCTCGCCAAGATCGTCGAGGCGAACGACGCGACGGCGGACGAGCGCAGGATCGGCCTGTGCAACGCCGGCATCATGGCGTTCGATGGCGCGCGCCTTGCGGCGTTGCTGGCCGAGATCGGCACCGACAACGCCAAGCGCGAATACTATCTGACGGACGCTATCGAAATCGCGCGCCGCAAGAACTGGCGCTGTGCCGTGGTCGAGGCGCGCGATCCCGACGACGTCATGGGCGTGAATTCGCGCATCGAGCTCGCCCTGGCTGAGGCGATCATGCAGCGTCGGCTGCGCGCCGCGGCGATGGCGAACGGCGCGACGTTGATCGATCCGGAAACCGTCTATTTCAGCCATGACACCAGGCTCGGCCGCGATGTGACCGTCGGGCCCAACGTGGTGTTCGGACCCGGCGTTTCGGTCGCCGACGGCGTCGAGATCCTTGCCTTCTCGCATCTGGAGCAGGCGACTGTCGGCGCGGGCGCCCGCATCGGCCCGTTCGCGCGGTTGCGGCCCGGCGCCGAGATCGGCGCCGATGCGCACATCGGCAACTTCGTGGAGATCAAGGCGACCACCGTCGAGACCGGCGCCAAGGTGAACCACCTCAGCTACGTCGGCGATGCGCGGGTGGGCGCCGGCGCCAACGTCGGCGCGGGCACGATCACCTGCAACTACGACGGCTACAACAAGAGCTTCACCGATATCGGCGCGGGCGCGTTCATCGGTTCGAACAGCGCGTTGGTCGCGCCGGTGAAAATCGGCGACCGCGCGGTGGTCGGCGCCGGCTCGGTCGTCACCAAGGACGTGCCGGCCGACGCGCTGGTGCTGACCCGGGCCGAGGAGAAGCAGATCGCCGGCGGGGCGGCGCGGTATCGCGAGCGCAAGGCCGCCGAGAAAAAAGCCAAGGCGGCCGCCAAGGCCAAGGCGCAGAAGCCCGCACGTCACAAGACCGGCTGACGCCGGCGGAGTTTTCCTATGTGTGGCATCATCGGGATCGTCGGCAAGGCGCCGGTCGCCCCGCTGCTTTTGGAGGGGCTGCGGCGTCTTGAATACCGCGGCTACGATTCGGCCGGCATCGCCACGCTGGTGAACGGCGCGATCGATCGCCGCCGCGCCGAGGGCAAGCTGGTCAATCTCGACAGGCGCATCCAGGCCGAGCCGATTTCCGGCACCACCGGGATCGGCCATACGCGCTGGGCAACGCATGGCGTGCCGAACGAACGCAACGCGCACCCGCACTCGGACGGCCGCGTGGCGGTGGTGCATAACGGCATCATCGAGAACTTCCAGGAGCTGAAGGCGGAACTCGTCAAGGCGGGCCGCACGTTCGCCTCCGACACCGACACCGAAGTCGTCGTTCACCTGATCTCGCGCAACCTCGAGCAGCGCATGCCGCCGCGGGATGCGGTGGCCGCGGCGCTCAAGCGGCTCGATGGCGCGTTCGCGCTCGCGATCCTGATCGCCGGCGAGCACAGCCACATGTACGGCGCTCGCCGCGGCAGCCCCCTCGCCGTAGGTTTCGGCGAGGGAGAAATGTATGTCGGCTCGGATGCGCTGGCGCTCGCGCATCTCACGCAGCGCATCGCCTATCTCGACGAGGGCGACTGGGTCGAGCTGTCGCGCGACGGCGCTGCGATCTACGATGCCGCCGACCGCAAAGTGAACCGCGAGGTGAAGCTGTCCTCGATCTCCGGCGCGATGCTCGGCAAGGGCAACTACGCGCACTTCATGCAGAAGGAGATCCACGAGCAGCCGGCGGTGATCGGCGATACGCTGAACAGCTTCTTCAACCCCGCCAACCGCACCATCACGCTGCCGGCGCTGCCGTTCGACCTCGCCAAGGTGCCGACGGTGAGCATCGTCGCCTGCGGCACCTCGTATTACGCCGGCATGGTCGGGCGGTACTGGATCGAGAAGCTGGCGCGCGTGCCGGTCGAGATCGACGTCGCGTCCGAGTTCCGCTACCGCGAGGCGCCGATGGCCAAGGGCGGGCTTGCGATCTTCATTTCGCAGTCCGGCGAGACCGCCGATACGCTCGCCGCGCTGCGCTATGCCCGCGAGCAGGGCAGCCACATCATGGCCGTGGTGAACGTTGCCGAATCCACCATCGCGCGCCAAGCCGACGTGGTGCTGCAAACGCTGGCAGGGCCGGAGATCGGCGTCGCGTCGACCAAGGCGTTCACCACGCAGCTCATCGTGCTCGCCAGCTTTGCGATTGCGTTCGGCCGCGCGCGCGGCGCACTGAAGCCGGCCGCCGAAGCGAGGCTGTCGGCCGCGATGGCCGAGGTGCCGGCGCGCGCCGCGGAGGTGTTGAACAACGATGAGCGCCTGCGCGAGCTTGCCGAAGAGGTCAAGGACGCTTCCGACGTGCTCTATCTCGGGCGCGGGCTCGGCTATCCGATCGCATTGGAAGGCGCGCTCAAGCTCAAGGAGATTTCCTACATCCACGCCGAAGGCTATGCCGCCGGCGAGATGAAGCACGGCCCGATCGCGCTGATCGACCACACCGTGCCGGTGATCGTGATCGCGCCGTACGACGATCTGTTCGACAAGACCGCGTCCAACATGCAGGAGGTCGTCGCGCGCGGCGGCCGGGTGATCTTCCTGTCGGACAAGGACGGCATCGCGCGGCTCGGCAACCTGGCCGCGGCGACCATCGAGCTGCCCAAGGTCGATCCGTTCGTCGCACCGATCCTGTACGCGATTCCGGTGCAGCTCCTCGCCTACCACGTCGCGGTGCTGAAGGGCACCGACGTCGACCAGCCGCGCAACCTCGCCAAGTCGGTGACGGTGGAGTAGGCTTCGTCCTATGGACGGCATCGGCATCCGGCTCCCAACCGAGGCGATTAGGACATTCTGCCGAAAGTGGAAGATCGTCGAGCTCGCGCTGTTCGGGTCGGTGCTGACCGATCACTTTCGCGCGGACAGCGATATCGACGTGTTGGTGGAGTTCGAACCCGGCTACCGTGTCGGCCTGCGGTTTTTTGCCATGGAGCGCGAGCTATCCGAGACAAAGAAGAAGCTCGCCATGGGCGGCGCCGCCAGGGTCGATGGCGCGGACGGCGTGCGCGTCGTCGGCGACATCAAGCTGATCGCGCGTGCGGTCGAAGGCATCGACGGGATTTTCATCGGCCCCGCCGATCTTTCGGCGTCGTTCGGCCATCTCGGCAATCCGCAGCATCCCGACATGCAGAAGCGGATCCGCAAGGCAGAGGCGGACATCGCCGAGGGCCGGACCAAGGTGACACGGAGCGTCGAAGAGGCGCAGGCGCTCCTCGACGGCTCCAAGAGTCTCAAGGCCAGACGCCGCGGTCGGCGCCGGTAGCGCACAGGCTTGGCAGCCCGACCGGCGGTCCGTTCCGCGGCGTGGACCGAGCAATGGTGGCAAAGCTATGCACGGCTGCCCACCGAGCGGCAGGCCTCCTGCGACCGAGCCGTTATGGCGCTCATCAAGGGCACCGACACCCCGGGGCTCAACGTCAAGCCCATCCTTCCCGACAAGTACTACCTGGAGGCGCGCATCAGCAGCGGTGACCGCATCGTGTTCCGGATGCAGGACGACACCATGTACTTCCTGGACATGGTCAAGCATGACGATATCGGGCGCTACGGCCGGCGGCCGCGACAAGGCCGTTGAAGAGGATTCGGTAGACGAGAGGGTAAGGCGGGACGAGGAGCTCGGCGCTCCAAGGCGGGATCGGGGTGAGCCAACGACGGCCGAGCGGGGGCACCATCTGCCCCCGTTCGGCTTGACGATGTCTAGCTGATGTCGGTGCCCTGCGTGGCCCAGACGAGCCAGCGTCCGTCACGCTTGACGAACGTGTCGGTGAACCGGACTTGGCGGTCGAAGGTGACGCCCTTCTCGTCCTTGCCCGTGACGTGGTTGATCCCGGTCACGACCGCCGTGTTGCCCTCCACCCGCACGTCCAGGTTGGAAAGCTCGGCGGAGACGAGGGTCGCCTTCTTCGACGACGCGATCTCTTCGGCCTTGGTGCTCAGCACGCCCGTACGGCTGCTGATGCCGCTGAAGTCTTCGGAGTAGTTCCGGCCGTGCCACGCGTAGTCGCGCTTGAGGTCGGCTTCGTTCCACTCGCGCTCCATGTAGAGCAGGACCTCGACGTCACCGAGCGGGTGTCCGGCGTTGCTGACGACCTGCCAGCGATCTCCGCGCTTCTCCAGGAAGTGGACGCTGCGCGTGTAGGACGTCCTCTCTTTGCCGTCGACCATCTCGGTGATGACGTTCCGGTGGGTGATGGTCGCGGTGGTCGGGGTGCAGGCGATCATGTAGTAATCATGCACCACCTT
>Ga0209640_10002756_pt1 | contig 15341 bp, 14 predicted proteins | sample RifCSP10_1_FD_184018 | JGI IMG/M metagenome (GOLD analysis project Ga0209640, IMG submission 184018) | Soil microbial communities from Rifle, Colorado - Rifle CSP2_sed 10_1 (SPAdes) (version 2) | ecosystem: Environmental > Terrestrial > Deep subsurface > Rock core/Sediment | place: Rifle...
ACTCTTTCGCGAGCCTCCGTCGAGCGCGAGCGGGAGATCGAAGCGTTCCTTGCCGGAGACGTCTCCGGCGAGGCCCACCATCACTGAAAGGCATTCATTGAAGGGGAGGTTATGAAGACGATCTCGTCGAAGCGACGTTCGATGGCGGCTTGCCTGGCGCTGGTCGGCCTGTTGGTCGTCACGGCTGCAGCCTTGGCGCACGAGGGGCACCACCATCAGGCGATGGGGACGGTGAAGGCGATCCACGAGGAGCACCTCGTCCTCACGCTCTCGGAGGGCAAGGAGCAGACCTTCGTGCTCTCCGAGGCGACGAAGTATCTGCGCGGCTCGGCAGCAACGACGAAGGGCGACGTCGCGGCGGGCGAGCGCGCGGTGGTGATGTACGAGAGCAAGGAGGGCGCCCACCGGGCGCTCGAGGTCAAGCTCGGCGAGAGAACGCCGTAGGATTCGGTCGTCTGGAGCTGGCCGACGACCGCGCGCCGTCGGCAGCGCTGTCCATGCGCAGTACCGAGTTGCTCGGAATCGAGGGCGGGAGCCCGGAGGTTTCAGGAGATCACCCGTATGACGGCTGAATTCCGAACGGCGATCGACCCGGTCTGCGGCATGACCGTCGATGCGGCGACCTCGAAGCACCGCTCCGAGCACCGCGGCGAGACCGTGCATTTCTGCAGCGCTTCCTGCAAGGCCAAGTTCGACGCCGATCCGGGCAGGTACCGGAAGGCAACGCCCTCCGAGAACGCGATCGACCCCGTCTGCGGCATGACCGTCGATCCGGCGACCGCCGAGCACTCGACGGTTCACGAAGGGAAGACCTACTTCTTCTGTCACGCCGGGTGCAAGGCGAAGTTCGAGAAGAACCCTGCGCACTATCTCGCCGGGCGGCGCGACCCGATGGCCGAGCTCTCGCCGCCGCCCGGGGCGAAGTACGTCTGCCCGATGGACCCGGAAGTCGAGGCCGATGCGCCGGGTGCCTGCCCGAAGTGCGGCATGGCTCTCGAAGCTGCGACGCCGGCGGCGCCGGCGACGAGAACCGAATGGACCTGTCCCATGCACCCCGAGGTGGTGCGCGACGCGCCCGGGAGCTGCCCGATCTGTGGCATGGCGCTCGAGCCGCGCACGGTCGAGGTCGAGGAGGGCCAGAGTCCGGAGTACGTCGACATGAAGCGGCGTCTCTGGGTTTCGACGCCGCTGGCGCTCGGAACCCTCGCGCTCGCCATGGGCGAGATGCTGCCCGGCGATCCGCTCGGCGCGCTGCTCTCGGTCGAGGCGCGGACCTGGCTCCAGCTCGCGCTGGCCACGCCGGTGGCGGTGTGGGCGGCGTGGCCGTTCTACGTGCGGGCCGTGGCGTCGGTGCGCAACCGGAGCCTGAACATGTTCACCCTCATCGGGCTCGGGATCTTCGTCGCCTACGGCTTCAGCCTGGTGGCGACGCTGGCGCCCGGCATTCTGCCGCACACGTTTCGCCACGGCGCCGCGGTGCCGGTCTACTTCGAGGCCGCGGCGGTGATCACGGCGCTCGTGCTCCTCGGCCAGGTGCTCGAGCTCAGGGCGCGCGGCGAGACCAGCGCGGCGCTGCGCAAGCTCCTCGGCCTCGCCGCGAAGACCGCCCGCCGGATCGAGGCGGACGGGGCCGAGCGCGACGTGCCGCTCGCCGAGGTCCGGCAGGGGGACCGGCTGCGCGTGCGTCCCGGAGAGAAGATCCCGGTCGACGGCGTGGTGCTCGAGGGGGCGAGCGCGGTCGACGAATCGATGGTCACCGGCGAGCCGATGCCGGTGGAGAAGAAGGCCGGCGACGCGGTGGTCGGCGCCACGGTCAACGGCAGAGGTTCGTTCCTGATGCGCGCCGAGCGCGTGGGCGGCGAGACGTTGCTGGCGCGCATCGTGGCCATGGTCGCCCAGGCGCAGCGTAGCAAGGCGCCGATCCAGAAGCTCGCGGACGTGGTCTCGGGCTGGTTCGTGATGGCGGTGCTCGTCGTCGCCGCGGCGACCTTCGCGGCGTGGGCGGTGTGGGGCCCCGAGCCGGCGTTGCCGCACGCGCTGGTCAACGCCGTGGCGGTGCTGATCATCGCCTGCCCGTGCGCGCTCGGCCTGGCGACGCCGATGTCGATCATGGTGGCGATGGGACGCGGGGCTTCGCAAGGGGTCCTGTTCCGCAACTCCGAGGCCATCGAGCTGCTGCGCCGCGTGGACACGCTGGTGGTCGACAAGACCGGCACGCTGACCGAGGGCAAGCCGCGGCTCAGCGAGGTGCGGCTCGCCGCGGGAGTGCGCGAGGACGACCTGCTTGCCCTCGCCTCCGGCCTCGAGCTCGCGAGCGAGCACCCGCTGGCCGAGGCGGTGGTGGCCGGCGCCCGCGAGCGCGGCGCGCGCCCGCGGCCGGTGGACGGGTTCGAGTCGCTGACCGGCAAGGGCGTGCGAGGCGACGTCGGCGGGCACGAGGTGGCGATCGGCAGCGCGGAGATGATGCGCGCGGTGGGTGTGGATCCCGCCGCTTTCGCGGCCGAGGCCGAGGCGCTGCGCACGGAAGGCAGGACGGTCGTCTTCGTGGCCCTCGATCGCCGGCTCGCCGGCCTGCTCGCGATCTCGGATCCGATCAAAGCCTCGACGAGCGAGGCGATCGGGGCGCTCCACGCCGAAGGGGTTCGAGTGGTGATGCTGACCGGCGACAGCCGGCGGACCGCCGAGGCGGTGGCCCAGCGGCTCGGCATCGACGAGGTGATCGCCGAGGTGCTCCCCGACGAGAAAGCGGCGGCGGTGGCGCGGCTGCAATCCGCGGGGCGCTTCGTGGCCATGGCCGGCGACGGCATCAACGATGCGCCGGCGCTCGCCCAGGCCCAGGTCGGCATCGCCATGGGCACCGGCACCGACGTGGCGATGGAGTCGGCCGGCGTGACGCTGGTGCGCGGCGACCTGCGCGGCATTTCGCGGGCGCGCCGTCTCTCGCACGCCACGATGCGCAACATCCGCCAGAACCTGTTCTGGGCGTTCGCCTACAACGCCGCCGGGGTGCCGATCGCCGCCGGCGTGCTCTACCCCTGGACCGGCTGGCTGCTCTCGCCGATGCTCGCCGCGGCGGCGATGAGCTTCAGCTCGGTTACCGTGATCGCCAACGCACTCAGGCTGCGGCGCGCCGAGATCTGAGCGCGCGGGCGGCGCGCGCCGCGGCGGCTCAGTGGAGGTGCGCGGACGGATTGGCGGGCGGCAGGCCGTCGAACGCGGGGTGGTCGGTGCGGCCGCCCGTGACGATCATGGCGTAGAGAAACGGCGCGAAGCTGGTTCCCCGGCGGCCGTTGAGCAGCACGAGCGGCGTGCCGTCGAGGTCGTAGCGGAGGGCGGCCTCGATGTCGGATTGGAGCTTGCGCGTCGTCTCGGCGCTGGAGACGCACTGCTCGAGCTCGCTCCGAGGCATCACCCCCTCGGCCAACGCCAACACCTCCGCCGCGGTGAGCGTCGCCTGTCGGCCGAAAAGCCGGGCGGCGTACGCCGTCGCGCCGTCCCTGCCCTCGGCGCAGATGCGCGCCCGCGCCGCGAGGCAGCGGACCGGATCGCTCACCTGGCGGATGAAGGCGTTGCACTCGCCGTCGAGCGGGAACTGACGCGGCTCGATGGAAAAACTGCCCGCGGGGGCCTCGCGCACGAGCGCCGAGAGTGTCTCCTGAAGGTCGGCGCAATGATCGCAGCGAATGTCGGTGAACTCCGTGATGCGCAGCGGCGCCGATGCCGGTCCGAGCAGCGTGCGCGGCGGATCGAGGGGGAGCGCGATGCCGTTGCGATAGACATGGAGCGAGTCGGAGAGCGTCTGGCGCGCTCGCGGCGCCAGCGCGGCGACGAATCGGGACAGGTCGTCGTCGACGGCGGGTCGAGCCGCCGCCGCGGAGCTCGCCATACCGGCTGCCCCGATCAGGGCTTCGCGTCCGTCGGCAGCACTCCGCGACGGCGTCGCGAGACCGGGATAGAGCAGCGAGGCGAAGGCGACGGCGAGAGCGGCGGCGAGCAGGCCACAGGCGCGCCTCGGCTGCGGCAGTCCGAGCGGCCGCCAACCGATCAGCGCGATGCCGGCATAGCCGAAAGCCAGGGCGTAGGTGAGCAAGCAACCGATGCAGAAGCTCTTCGCCTGCAGGGCGGCGGCGACCAGCGCGAAGACCGCCACGACGCCGCCGGCGGCGGCGATGCGCACCGCCGAGAGCCAGGCGAGGTGCGGGCGGCCCTCGGCCGCACGGACCAGCGCGACGAGTGGCAGCGTCGCGGCGACGAGCGACCAAGTCAGCCCCCAGGCGGCTACCGGAAGGCCGGTGATGCGGTGGATCGCGCTGGCGAACGGCCCGTCCCAGAGGCGGGCGCAGGCGTCGGGATCGGAGAATCCGCAGAACGTCGCGCCGCCGGCGCGCGCCACGAGCAGCTCGCCCCAGAGCAGCAGCGACAGCAGTGCGGTCAACACTCCGAGCGCGGTGAGCGTACCGAGCGCCGCGGGGCTCGGCCGGAAAGGCTCTGGTGAGGTGCGGGTCGACGACATGGCGGCCTCCTTGGGGTCGCTACTCTGCCGCGCGCGGTGCCAGCGCGACGCGCAGATTGCGTGCACCCAGCGCGACGCTCTCCAGGCGGCCGTACGGATCGCTGCGCGGCCGGGTCGCGAGATCGCCATCGGCGTCGAGGCGGAACTCGACCATCACCTGATCCGGAATCTGCCCTCCGGTCATCGAATCGGCCTGACCGATCTCGAAGGCCAGCGGGAACGACTCGGCGGCGAGACGGCGCGCCGCGAGCGGCGGGCCTACGCTCACGCCGGGGACGCGCAGGGTGACGAAGACGACCGCGCCCGGCGCGACGGTCGAAGTCACCGTCGGAGCGAGCTCGATGACGCCGGAGATCGACCTGCCGCCGACAGCGCTCGACGCCACGGGAGCCGAGGGGATCGTGGCCGCCGCCACGCCGACGTGCGGGTCCTCACCGCCTGGTGCCGTCGCGGGGCCCGCTTCACCGTCGGCCCTCATCTCGGCGAGCAAGCGGCGCAGGGAATCGGCGCGCTCGGGGAACCGTTGCGTGGCGCGCTCGAAGACCGCTTCCGCCTCCGAGAGCCTTCCGGTGCCGGTGTAGACCAGCATCAAGTGGATGTAACCGTCGAGCAGCTCGGGGTCGCGCGCGAGAGCGCGCAGCAGCATCGCCTCGGCGCGCTCGGCCTGACCCATGGCGAGCCGCACGAGCGCCTGGTAGCTGAGCGCGCGCGGGTTTTCGGAGTCGCGCTGCAACACTTCCTGCGTCTCGTTGAACACCGCCATGAGGTCCTGGCGCACCAGGTGGAGGCGCGCCAGATCGAGGCGCGCCTCGAGATCCTCGGGATTCCGGAGGACGCGATCCGAGAGCGCGGCGAGCTCGGCGTCCTCGCCGGCGGCGTCTGCCGTCATCCGCGCGCCAGGAGCGCCGGAAGCCGCGCTCGGCGCTGCGTCGCGCCCGTCCATCGGGGTGTTGCCGCTGACAGTTCCCCCCGGCGCCCGCTCGCGGGCCGACTGCGAGACGAAATAGAAGAGCAGTCCGAGCGCCGCCGCCGAGCCGATGCCCCAGAAGAAACCACCGCGGGAAGAGACCTTCGGCTGCGCGCCCGGAATCGGTGCAGGGCGCGCTGTCGCTGTCGTTGCCGCTGTCGCAGCGACGGGTGCTGGCGCCGAATCCACCGGCGCCGGCAGCGCCTCGAGCGCCACCAGGGCCTCCGCGGCCGCCAGCTCGCGCTCGAGCCGTTCGCTCTCGGGCTGCGCCGCGGTGCGCTTGCCGGCGGTGTCCTCCAGCTCGCGCAGCTGGGCGATCAGGGCGTCGAGCCTGGCCTGGAGGTCTCGTCGCGCCAGCGTTTCCGCGGCGGCCGGCGGCGGCCCGGGCCGCGCCACCCGCGCCGTCAGCCGCCAGAGGACGAGGGCGCCGATCGCGAGCCCGCCCGCCAGGAAGACGATCGCGGGCCCCCACTCGACCTCGGCCATCAGCGCGCCTCCGGACGCCGGCCGCCGGGCCAACCGTACGCGACGGCGCGCACGCGCAGCACCGCTTGCGCCAGCGCCGGATCCTCGGGCAGCGGGTCGCGCTCGCTCACCGGCGCCGCCGGCGAGGCCGTGGCTGCCGGCGCGGCCCCCGGCGTGCGGCCGGTCGCCGTGGCTCCACGCAGCACCCAGACGACGATGCCCAGGCCGAGCGCGAGCCCGGCCACGGGCGCCAGCCAGACCAGCCAGTTGATGCCACGCAGCGGCGGCTGGAGACGCACGAACTCGCCGTAGGAAGCCTCGAAGTAGGAGAGCACCTGGTCCTCGGAGAAGCCGGCGGCGACCAGCTCGCGAACCTGCTGGCGCATGTGGGTCGCCATCGTCGACGGCGAGTCCGCGACCGAGAGGCCCTGACAGACCGGGCAGCGCAGCACGGATGAGACGCGCTGGGCCTCGGCCTCCAGCGCGTCGCCGGCGAGCTCCCGCCCTCGTGGCGCACCGACGAGATTCGCCACCTGGGCGAGGTCGATCGGGGCGTCGCCGGGCGCTTGGGCGGTGAGCGGCGCGGCGAGCGCGGCCGAGAGTGCCAGCAGGAGCGAACGGAGCGCCGGGCGCGCGAGCGCGCTGTTCACGACGTGCTCTTCGATGGAGCCGCGGCGGCGGAGCGTGCGCGGTCGATGTAGAAGGCCAGCAGATCCGGTGTCAGCGGTCCGACCTGCTTGTCGACGATCGTGCCGCCGGGCGAGACGAAGAAGGTCTCCGGCACGCCGTAGACGCCGTAGGCGATGGCGACCTTGCCGCTGTCGTCGAGCAGCGACGGATAGGAGCTGCCCTGCTCGCGCAGAAAGCGTCGCACGTCGGCCGTCTCGTCCTGATAGACCACGCCCAGGAACACGACGTCGCCGCCGAAGCGTCGCGGCCCCGCCGCCAGCACCGGGTGCTCCTCGAGACAGGGGACGCACCAGGTCGCCCAGAAGTTCAGCACCACCGTGCGCCCGCGCATCGACTCGAGGGTCACCGACTCGCCGCCGCCGACGACGGGCAGGGTGAAGTGCGGCGCCGGGCGGCCGACGAGCGGTGAGCCGACCTGGTGCGGGTCGCGGCCGAGGCTGAGCAGCAGCAGGATGACGAGGGGCAGCGAGACGAGCAGCCCGCCGAAAAGGACCTTGCGATTCAAGGGCTGCGGCCTATCCGATGCGAGCAGGGGTCGGACCGGGGCCGGCGTCCGCCGCCACTGCGGCGGCCGGCTCCTGGGTCGCGGCCGCCAGTCCGATGCGCCGCACCGGCAGCAGGGCGAACAGGCCGCCCAGCGCCATGATCCCGGTCGCGATCCAGATCCAGACGATCATCGGATTGATCATGGCGTGAAGCCCGAGCGTGCGGCCGTCGGGGTCGAGGTTGAGAGCCGAGAGGTAGAGGTCGTGCGGGAACGTGGTGCGCACGGCCGGCGTGCCGATCGGCTCGCGCTGCGTCGCGTAGTAGTTCATGCGCGGCTTCAGGGTGCCGAGTTCGCGCTCGCCGCGCCGCACACCGACGTTGGCCACCAGCGCGTCGCGGTGCGGCTCACTCACCTGGTCGACGCCGAGAAAGGTCAGGGTGTAGGGGCCCAAGGCCACCGACTGGCCGCGCGCCAGCTGCACCTCGGCCGTCACTCCCTGCGTGCTGCTGATCGCGATGGCGATCATCACCAGCACCATGCCGGCATGGACGATGAACGCCGCCACGCGGCGCCGGCCGCGACTCTGCACCTGCGCCAGCGCGCGCAGCACGCTCTCGTTGCGGCTCTTCATCCGTTGGCCCACCGGCAGCCAGAGCTCGGCGAGCGTCACCTGGGCCGCGTAACCGCCGAACAGCAGGGCGACCAGCGCCCAGGGAGCGCGCACCCCGGCCGCCAAGCCCAGGGCGAGGAACGCCACGCCGCCGGCGAGGGGCGGCAGCAGCGCCCGCCGGACCTGGGCGGGCGTGGCGCGCCCCCAGGGCAGCGCCGGCCCGACTCCGAGCAGGAACAGCAGCGCGACGCCGATCGGCACCGACATGCGGTCGAAGTATGGCCTGCCGACGCTCATCTGCACGCCGCGCAGCGCTTCGACGACGAGCGGGAACAGCGTGCCGATGAGCACCGTGAAGGTGAACAGGACGAAGAACAGGTTGTTGAGCAAGAACGCCATGTCGCGCGACACGCCCGGTTCGATCCGACCCTCCGGGCTCAACGTCTCGATGCGCATCGCCAGGAGCGCCACCGAATAGATCGTGCACATCGACAAGAAGACGAGGATCGTCGGGCCGATCGCGCTCTGCGTGAACGAGTGGACCGAGTTGAAGACGCCCGAGCGCGTCATGAAGGTGCCGAGCAAGGTGAGCAGGAAAGTGGCCAGCACCAGGGTCACCGTCCAGCCTTTGAGAATGCCCTTGCGCTCTACGAGGAGCGCCGAGTGCAGGGCGGCGGTGGCCGTCAACCAGGGCAGGAACGAGGCGTTCTCGACGGGATCCCAGGCCCAATAGCCGCCCCAGCCGAGGACCTCGTACGCCCACCAGCCGCCGAGCACGATCGCCACCGTGAGGAACACCCAGGGCAGGAGCAACCAGGTGCGCAAGACGCGAATGAACTCGGCTCCGAGCTGACCGGAAGCCAGCGCCGCCGCCGCGAAACCGAACGGTATGGTCATCCCGACGTAGCCGAGGTAGAGGAACGGCGGGTGGATGATCATCAGCAGGTGGTTCTGCAGCAGCGGGTTCGGGCCCGGCCCCGCGCTGGGCGGGTTCGCCAGCGTGAGGAACGGCTGCGCCGGTCCGGCGATCAGGAAGCTGAAAAACGCCGCGCAGGCGAGCCAGACGCCGAGCGCCCACGGCATGGTCTCGGGGTGCCGGTCGCGGTTCGTCCACGTGGCGGCGAGGACGTAGAGGCCGAGCACCATGCCCCAGAACAGGATCGAGCCCTCGAGCGAGGACCACAGGCTCGTCACCGCGACCCAGTCGGGGACCTCACGGGAGCCCACCTGCGCCACGTAGCCGACCGAGAAGTCGCGCGCCAACAACGCGTAGACCATCAGCAGGTTGGCGGCGAGCATGGTGCCGGCGAAGGCGTAGGCGAAGCGCCGCGCCCAGGCGAGCCCGGTCGCGGAGCGGCGCACCGCAGCGCTGAATGCGACCAGGGAGCCGGCGCTGGCGGCGAGCAGCGAGAGCAGGACGAGGCCGCGGCCGATGAATCCGATCAAGGCATCTCCTGGCCTTCCGCCCCCGAGAGCCCGGTCGTCGACTTCATGAGCTGCCTCATGTCGGGCTTCTCGCCGTCTCCCGGAGCGCGGTACTCGTTGCCGTGCGACACCATCAAGCGCTGGCTCTCGAAGCGGCCGTCGGGCCGCAGCGTGCCTTCCACGACGACGCCGATCCCCTCGCGGAACATCTGCGGCGGCACGGTCTTGGTCTGCACGTTCACCGACGCCTTGCCGTCCGAGACCGCGAATCGGAGCTCGGAGCCCTGGCCGCGCTCGATCGAGCCGGGAACCACCTGTCCACCCAGGCGGACGGTGGCACCGTAGGCCTTCTTGCCGGCGCCCACGAGCTCGCTGGGGCCCCAGTAGTAGACGAGGTTCTCGCCGATGCCGCCGACGGCGAGGAGCGCGAAGGCGACTCCGGCCACGGCCAGAGCGCCCAGTGCGATCCACTTCGTGCGCGAGCTGGAGACGCGGGGGCCCGCGGCCGGCTCGCTCACGCGGACTCCTCGGGGCCGCGAAGCTCGCGTTCGGCGCGCCGGAGCTCGACTCGATAGCGCCAGACGACCGAGAGCGAGTAGGTGCTCAGCACGACCAGCGAGAGGACGTACGCCGCGGTGACGAACTCCCAGCCGCCGCTGAGGACTCCGGACGTGCTCATCGCGCCGCCTCGGGCAACGGCGGCGCCATCTCCTGGCTCAGGCGCAGCCTGGCGATCCGGGTGCGCAGCGTGATCAGGCCCGCCATCAGGAAGAGGATGCCGAAGGCGTTGGTACGCAGGGGGATCAGGAACGGAGCAGAGACCGTCTCTGGGCTCGACTGCATCTGGTGCAGCGAGTTCCACCAGCGCACCGAGAAGTAGACGATCGGCACGTCGACGTAGGCGATGATCGTCGCGACCGCCGACCAGGTGGCCCGCTTCACGGGATCTTCTACGAAGCGGCGCAACGCCAGGATGCCGATGAAGGCGAAGAACATCACCGCGGTGGTCGTCAGCCGCGGATCCCAGTCCCACCAGACACCCCAGGTCGGCCGGGCCCAGATGGCGCCCTGGCAGCAGAGGAGCCCCGCCAGCACTACCCCCATCTCGACGGCGGCCTCGTGGCGCGCGTCCCACTTGAAGTCGCCCTTGAGCAGGAACGCGACCGCCGATCCGAAGCCGAAGGTGAAAGCGAGCAGGGCGTTCCAGGCGGTGGGCACGTGCACGTACATGATGCGATAGACGTCGCCCATGAACGACTCGGACGGCGCCACGAACAGCCCGATGTAGGAGCCGACGGCCAGCAGCACGGCACCGAAAGCAAGAAGCGCGTAGCCGGCGCCCGGCCCGGACGGCCGGCCCGCCAGCACGGAAGGGGCCATCATTCCTCCACGACGCGGCCGAACAGCAGGCCACAGAGCGACCAGTGTATCGCGTCGAATGTCGCGAGCAGCAGCGCCCAGGAACCGATCTGCTCCATCGGATCGCCGAGCATCAGGAGCGAGGTGGCCTTGACGGCGGCGATCAGCACCGGCACCACGAGCGGGAAGAGCAACAGCGGCAGGAGGGTCTGGCGAGAGCGCGCCTGGTGGGTCATGACGGCGTAAAGCGTTCCCGGCGCCGACAGCCCAGCGGAGCCCAGCGCGATGACGCCGAGGAGCGCCAACGGCCGCGAGAGTCGGGCGTCGTAGAGCGCCACCATGAGCGGCACGAGCGCGACGCCGAGCAGCGTCAGCTGCAACCAGTTGGCGAGCGCCTTGGCATAGTAGAGCGCCCACGGACTCGCCGGCAGCAGGAGCTGCCCCTCCAGCGCCCGGTGCTCCATCTCGGCCTGGAAGCTCTCGGCGAGGGTCAGGGTCGAGGAGAGCAGCAGGGCCAGCCAGAGGAAGCCGGGCGCGACGGCGCGCAGGAGCTCGTAGTTGGGCCCGACGGCGAAGCTGAACAGCAGCAGCGCCGTGGCGCCGAAGACCAGCACCGCCAGGAGCTGGGCCAGGGCGCGGCTCTGCAGCAGCCACTCCTTGTAGAGCGCGGCGCCGAGCTGCCTCATCGCGGCATCCCGGCCGCGCCGCGGCCCACGGCCAGCGCTCCGTCCCTGCGCCCGTGGATCACCGGGCGTCCTCGGGGAGCGTGGCCGGGTCGAGCCCGCCCCGCTCGGGCAGGTCGCGCGCCGAGCCGTGCCAGCGCAGGCGACCGCCTTCGAGAACCAGGCCTTCGTCGCAGAGGGCGGCACCGCGGTCGAGCAGGTGCGTCGCCATCAGCACCGTCGCGCCCGCCGCCTTGAAGCGGCCGAACAGCCGGTCGACCAATCGGAAACCGGGCGGATCGAGCTCGCCGTAGGGCTCGTCGAGCAGGACGACGCCGCCTTTCTGGAGCAGGGTGCGCGCCAGAGCGAGGCGTTTGCGCATCCCCGCCGAGAAGGTCGCGACGGCGTCGTCGGCCCGGCCGTCCAACTCGACCTCGGCGAGGAGCGGCAGGAGCGCGTCGCGATGCGTCTCCCGCTCGAGGAAGCGGGCGGCGATGCGCAAGTTCTCCATCGCCGTCAGCGCCTCGTGCAGGTACGAGGCGTGGCTCAGCAGCGCGATCGATCGCCGCACTTCCGCGCGCTCGGCGACGAGGTCGTGGCCGAGCACGGAAGCCGAGCCTCGATCGGGGCGGATGGCGGTCGCGAGGATGCGCAGCAGCGTCGACTTGCCGGAGCCGTTGCGGCCCGCCAGCATGGCGCTCGTGCCCGGCGCCAGGCGAAACGTCACGTCGACCAGCGCCCAGCGGCGACCGTACCTGCGGCACAGGCCGCGAGCGTCGATGGCGCTGGGAGTCGTCACGCGGAGCGGATGCTATCCGCCCCGGGCGCCCGAAGGCGCGCTCGCCGCTGCGCGGGCCCGCACTCGGCGCCGTTCAGCCGCGCAAGAGGCGGAGGGAGTTGGCGACCACGAGCAGCGCGGCACCCATGTCGGCGCTGATCGCCGCCCAGAGCGAGGCCGTGCCGAGAAGCGTGAGGGCGACGAAGAGCGCCTTGACGGCGAGCGCGAAGACGATGTTCTGCCGGATGATCGCGAGCGTCCGCCGCGAATGGCGAACGAGCCACGGAAGTCGCGACAAGTCGTCCGAGATGAGCGCCACGTCCGCCGTCTCGATGGCGGCGTCGGAGCCGGCGCCGCCCATCGCGATGCCCAAGCTCGCGCTCGCCAGGGCGGGGGCGTCGTTGATGCCGTCGCCGATCATCGCCACCTGTCCGTGGCGGGCGACGAGCTCCTCGATCGCCGTCACCTTCTCGTCCGGAAGGAGCTCGGCACGAACCTCCGAAACGCCCGTCTCGCGAGCGATCGCCTCCGCCGTGCCGCGATTGTCGCCGGTCAACATGATCGTCGTTTCCATTCCGAGCCGCCGGAGCTCCTCGAGCGCGGCGCGCGCGTTGGCCCGCACCCCGTCCGCCACGGCGACGAGCCCGCAGACGTGACTCTCGTTGCCGACGACGACCGCGGTACGACCGGCTTGCGACATCGCCTCGAGCAGACGGTGCACCTCGGGTGTCTCCTGTCCTCGCTCTTCGAGGTAGCGGTGCGATCCGACCCAGTACCGCCGTCCTGCCACGAGGCCTTCTGCCCCCTTGCCTTCGAAGGCGCGAAACTCCGCCGCGGGCGGCGCCGTCACACCCTTGCTCGCGGCGTAGTCGCGAATCGCCGCCGCCAGTGGATGCTCGCTCCGCGCTTCGAGCGCCACCAGCCGCTCGAGCAGCTCGGTCTCGTCGTGCCCGGACAGTGGCACGACCTCCAACACCCGTGGCCTGCCGTGCGTGAGTGTGCCGGTCTTGTCGAAGGCGAAGGCGCGGATCCTGGCGGGAGCCTCGAGGAAGGCGCCGCCTTTGACGAGCACGCCGTGCCGCGCGGCGGCCGCGATCCCGGCCACGATCGCGACCGGCGTCGAGACGACGAGGGCGCACGGGCAGCCGATGACGAGGAGGACCAGGGCCCGATAGCCCCATTCGCTCCAGCTCGCCCCGGCGAGGGTCGGAGGCAGGAGCGCCACCGCGAGCGCGGCGGCGAAAACGCACGGAGTGTAGACGGCGGCGAATCGATCCACCCAGCGCTCCGACGGCGACCGCCGAGCTTGGGCCTCCTCGACCAGGCGCAGGATCTTGGCCAGCATCGTCGCCTCGGCCGGCGCCGTCGTCTCGATCTCGAGCGCCCCCGGGCCGTTGATCGATCCCGCGAACACCTCGTCACCCGGCTGCTTCTCGACCGGCCAGCTCTCGCCGGTGATCGGCGACTGGTCGAGAGTCGAACGCCCCGAGACGATCCGCCCATCGAGTGGGATCCGCGCGCCGGGCCGAATCGCGACCCGCTCTCCGATGTCGATCTCCGAGGGGTGAACCTCGCGCTCGCCTTCCGGCGTGACGAGGCGCGCCGTCGGCGGCGCCAGATCGAGCAGACTGGCGATCGCGCGCCGAGCTCGTCCGACGCTCCAGGCCTCGAGCGCCAGGGAGAGCGCGAAGAGGAAGGCGACGGTCGCGGCCTCGAACCATTCTCCGATCCCCACCGCCCCGACCACGGCGATCGTCATCAGCAGGTTCATGTCGGGCCGCAGCCGGCGCAAGGCCAGCCAGGCCTTCGGTGCCACGGTCACGAGTCCGGCCAGCACGCCTGCCGCGTAGACCAGTCTCGCGACGAGGGGAATCGCGTGCCCGCCACCGAGACCCTCGTGTCCGAGCGCCGCGCCGAGGCTGCCCGCGATCCCGGCGTGGAACAGGAATCCGACCGCGGTGGCGGAGCCGGAAACGACGGTCGAGATGAGACGGCGCTTCCGCAAGCGCTCCGCGCTCCCGTCGTCGCCCTCGGCCCGCCACGGTGTCGCCGCGAGACCCGCTCTCCCCACCGCGGCGACGATCGCCGAGTCGGGAACAGACCCGAGATCCGCGGCCACGGTCATGCGGCCGCGCAGCAGGTCGAAGCCGAGCCTGGCCTCGCCGCCGACGACGGGGCCCACCTCGCGTCGCAACGACGCGACCTCCTCGGCACAGTCCATGCCCGCGATCCTGAAGGCCCGCCTGGTGTCAGATCCCCTCATCGTCCCTCGCCCCGCGCGGATGCGGACCGCCCTCTCGCCGGAATCGACGGACATCTTGCCATCGCCGGGCCGGCCCGTGGGGACGAGCTCGGCGACCGCCTCCGCGATCGCGCCGCAAGGGAGGCGGCGAGGGCGCCCTAGAGCTTGCTGGTCCTGGCGATCGAATCGTCTGGCGATCGCCTGGGTGGCGCTCCAGCGCTTGCGGCAAGAGTGCGACCAAGAGCCACCGCCGCAGCTCGTCGATCGTCACGACCTCGCCGGCGCGCGGCCCTCCGGTCAGGGGCAGGCTTCGAGGCGCTCGACAGCGATGCAGTGGCCGCGGTCGTCGAGGTCGCAGGTGACGCGACCGGTCGAGCACGGGTCTCCGGTGTCGCACGCCGCGCCCGCGACGCAGTGCGGCGCGGGTGGGCGCGGACAGTCGGGGAGGCGCTCGACGGCGAGGCAGTGCGAGCCCGAGACGACGTCGCAGGAGACGAGGCCGTCCGAGCAGGGATCGCCGGTGTCGCAGCGCGCGCCTTCGATGCAGGTGCCGGGCGGAGCGCTCCCGCAGGTGCCGAGGCGCGAGACGACGAAGCAGTGGGCGCGGTCGTCGGCGTCGCAGCGCACACGGCCGTCGTTGCACGGGTCGCCGGTGTCGCAGACGGCGCCCTCGACACAGCTCCGGACCGGGCCGGGCGGGCAGTCGGAGAGGCGCTCGACGGCGAGGCAGTGAGAATGGCCGGTGACGTCGCAGAGGATCTCACCGCGCGAGCAGGGGTCGCCGGTGTCGCAGACTGCACCGCTCACGCAGTCCGAGGGGCTGCCCCGCGGATGGTGGCAAGCGAGCACGAGCGCGACGATCGAGAGTGCGCCCGTCCTCCGGACCCCCACGGCGCCAGTGTGCCGACTCGAGGCGCCGCCGGCTAGAGAAGAGTCCACAATCGGCCGGCCCCCCCCGCACCCGAGTGGCGCGGCCGCCCACGGGGACCGGTCGGAAGGCCGGAGCATGCGCCGGCGGAGCCCGCGGCGCGAGCGTGAGCCAGTCAGCCGAGGTACTTGATGGCGACGAATCCCGCGACCGCGACCGCGGTCAGCGCGACGAGCGCCCACTCGAGCTTCGCCTCGAGGAAGGGGCGCACGCGC
>Ga0209640_10002757_pt1 | contig 15341 bp, 12 predicted proteins | sample RifCSP10_1_FD_184018 | JGI IMG/M metagenome (GOLD analysis project Ga0209640, IMG submission 184018) | Soil microbial communities from Rifle, Colorado - Rifle CSP2_sed 10_1 (SPAdes) (version 2) | ecosystem: Environmental > Terrestrial > Deep subsurface > Rock core/Sediment | place: Rifle...
GGCGTGAAGCTGCTCCTCCACGGGCATACCCACCGTCCGAACGTGCACCGATTCGAGCTGGATGGCGCGCCCGCTGCCCGCATCGTGCTCGGCGACTGGTACGAGCAGGGCAGCGTGCTCAGATGGGATGAGCGCGGCTACGAGCTGAGCGCTATCGCAAGATAGCGTCGGCGCGGCCTAACTTTGCAGCGCCGGCAATCCGGAATGAAAGCGGAACTGCGGATCGGGCGAGCTGATGAGCTCGGCCTCAAGCTGTGCCAGGCGCTCAACCCGAGGCGCAAGCGCTTCACCGCTTGCGCGCGCCGCCGTTTCAGCCAGCTCGAGGTACAAGCGGTAATGACGCGCTTCGGATTCGCTCAACGTCCGGTAGAACCCGCTCAACGGCTCCGGCAGCCGCGGCGCCAGCACGCGAAAGCGCTCGCAGGATCGCGCTTCGATCAGCGCACCGCAGATGAGCAGGTCGATCCGACGGCCCGGCTCCTCGGACCGCACGGCGCGCCGCAAGCCATCCGCATACCGCGATGGCGAAAGGCGCGTGAACGATACGTCGAGCGCAACCATGAGCCGCTGCACCTGCTCGAAGTGCCGCAGCTCTTCGCGCGCCAGGCGTGACAACCGCGAGGTCAGTGTCACGTCCTCGGGATAGGTGAAGAGCAGGCTCAGCGCGGTCGAGGCCGCCTTCTTCTCGCAATTGGCGTGATCGACGAGGAGCTCCCGCCACCGGTCGCACGCCATCTCCACCCACTCGGGTGGTGTCGCGACGAGAAGCGGTAGCAGTGAGGCGGATCCGGGCAGTGATGCCGAAACGATATCGGCCGATGCGCTCATGCCCCCGCCGCCGCCTTGCGCATCGGGGCGCCGTCCACCAGTTCGATCGCTTCGAGCAATTCTGTCGCCGACTGAAACCGATCGAGCGGGTCTTTGGCGAGGAGCCTGTGCGCGAGGGGTTCGAGATAGGCGATCTCGGGCTCGAGCGGTGGCAGCGGCGCATGGCTGTGCTTGTAGATCACGGCCATCGGTGTCGAGGCCAGAAAAGGTTTCTTGCCGGTGAGCATCTCGTAGAAGATCACGCCCACGCTGTAGAGATCGCTGCGTGCATCCACATCAGCGCCGTGCCCCTGCTCCGGGCTCATGTAGTAAGGCGTACCGAAAATCTCGCCCGTGGCAGTGATCTCCATGTCGAGCTTGAGCTGCTTGGCGAGGCCGAAATCGATCAGTGCCAGAGAGCCATCGTTGCGCAACATCACGTTGCCGGGCTTGAGATCGCGGTGGAGCACGCCGACCGCATGGATCGCCTGCAACGCGGCCGCCATCTGGCGCAGATAGCCGACCGCCTGGGTCGCGCTGATCTTCTCCCGCATGCGTTGTCGCAGATTACCGGCCGGAAAATATTCCATCGCGATGTAAGCGTGATCGTCCGCGACGCCGAGATCGTAGATGCGCACGACGTTGGGGTGATCGACTTTCGAGACGACTTCGTACTCCTGCAGGAAGCGGTCGAAGGTGCCGTGGCCTTCATCGTGATCGGGCACCTTGCGCAGCACCTTGAGTACGACCAGGGCGCCGGCACGTTCGCTTTCCGCAAGGTACACGCTCGAAACCGAGCCTGATGAGATCGAACGGATGAATCGCTGGCCGCGGATGGTCACGGTGCCGAATCGACTGGCCTGAAGCGCCTGCTGTGTTCCGCGCAGCAATGCGAGCTGGCGTTTGCGTTTGCGCGCCGCCTCGCTCAACGCGCCGATGAAGCGCCGGTGATCGACCTTGGCTTTGCTGATGCAGGCTTCAGCGCCGGCACGCAGCGCCGGCAGCACGTCGGCCTCATCGCTCGATGGCCCGAGGTAAAGGATCGGCGGAAAACCGGGGCGCGAGCTCAAGTCCTTCATCCATTCGAGCCCACTCTCCGCGCCGAGAGCATGATCGATCAGCACCGCGTCGTATCCGGCAGCCGTGAATTCCGGGGCAAGCTTGCCCGCGCTCACCGGGTCGTGTTCGACGATGGATGCATCCGGCCATTCGATGGTGATGTGATGGCGAAACAGCGCGCGATACGCCGGATCGTCGTCGATGAGAAGGATCTTGAAGGACATGCGCCGCGAGCCCTCGGAACGCGCGGGCATTCAACCACAATGAGACGCGCGGGGCGACTGTGAAACGCGTCACACTCGCTTCAGACCCAGCACCAGGTCGCCCACGTTGGTGCCCGTCGGACCCGTATGCAGGAGGTCACCGGAAGCCTCCAGAAACGTCGCTGCGTCGGCCCGGGCCAGGCAGACATCCGCGTCCAGACCCGCCAGAGTGCCGCGCTCGACCGTCTGGCTATCGACGAGCGCGCCGGCGTCTGCGGTTGACCCATCGGTGCCGTCCGTGCCGGCGGCCAGGAGCGCCAGATCGTCGTGCGCTACCAGCAGCCGCGCGGCGGCCAGCGCCAGGTGCTGATTACGACCCCCCGAGCCGTGCTCGTGCGGCAGTCGCACCGTCGACTCGCCGCCCCAGACATGGAGTGCGGGACCGCCGGTCGCGAGCTCGTGACAGAAGCGGGTCGCGAGCTCGAGTGCATCACCGCTGAATCGACCGCGCGCGCGTCGAACCTTCAAGCCCGGCGATTCGCCCGCACGACAGGCGGCGTCGATGGCATCCTGCAGAGTGGCAATAACCTGGGTCGAGACTCTCCCCGGCGCGCGGGCGGCCAACGGGACCTTGGAGACCAGGTCAGCGATCCACGACGGCAATTCTGCCGGCAGATTGTCCGCACGCGGCTCCGACAACAGCCCCGAACCGATGAGCGCCGGCTCGTCGCCCGAAACGTCCGAGATGAAAAGCGCGAGCGCCTCGCGTCCGGACAGCTCGCTCAGCAGTCCACCGTTCTTGAGGAGAGACATTCGCCGTCGAATCGCATTGATTCCCCGTATGTCGCGGCCGCTGGCCAATGCCCATTGATTGACCCGGATGAGGTCGCCCAGCGCGATGCCCGCGGGCAGTGCCTCGACCAGACTGGAGGCGCCGCCCGAGATCAGAAACAGGAGCGCGTGCGCCTGCGGCACTGTCCTCAGGAACTCCCGCAGCTCAAGGCCTGCCTGAAGGGTTCGCTCATCGGGTATCGGGTGGCCGGCTGCAAGACATTTCACCAAGGGCCAATTGAGCAGCGCGACATCGAAGTGATCGTCCCTGGAAATCACCAATGCCCGCTCGACCCGATCGTCCAGGACGTCGAACACTCCCAGAGTCATGGCGGAGGCCGCCTTGCCGATCGCTACGACCTCACACGGGCCCGTATAGCGCATGGCGCGCAGGACATCGCCGACGCGGGTGCGGCCATTGACCGCCGCCAGCGCGCGTTCGAACACACTCAGGAGAAGCCGCCGCATCGAAATGGTGCCGGACACGGCTTATGTGGCTTATTGGTAACCGTGCCGGCTGGGCCAATAAGCCACATAAGCCGTGTCCGGCACCTTACATGACACCCTACACTGGTCTGACGGAGCGTAAGGCGCGCCGGCGTTCGCTGCGCCGGCGAGCCTTCGCGTCGTCCGAACGCTCGCTGCGCAAGCGCTCGAGATACTCCGGGGTTACGTCGCCCGTGACGTATTCGCCGGAGAAGCAGGACGTGTCGAATTCCTCGATCTTGGCGTTGTCATGGCGCACCGCCTGCACCAGGTCGTCGAGGCTCTGGTAGATGAGCCAGTCGGCGCCGACGAAGCGCGTGATCTCGTCCAGCGTCCGGCTGCTGGCAACCAGCTCGAAGGCGGCCGGCATATCGATGCCATACACGTTCGGAAAACGGACCGGCGGCGCGGCAGAGGCGAAATACACCTTGCGGGCGCCCGCTTCACGCGCCATCTCGACGATTTGCGCAGATGTCGTGCCGCGAACAATCGAGTCATCGACCAGCAGCACATTCTTGCCACGGAACTCCAGATCGATGGCGTTGAGCTTGCTGCGGACCGATTTTTCGCGCTGCTCCTGTCCCGGCATGATGAAGGTGCGGCCGATGTAGCGGTTCTTGATGAATCCCTCGCGATACTTCACGCCCAGAAGCTGCGCCACCTGCACGGCACTGGTGCGGCTCGTGTCGGGGATCGGGATGACGACGTCAATGTCGTGCTGCGGACGATCGCGGCGGATCTGTTCCGCCAGGCGCTCTCCCATTCTGAGCCGCGACTTGTACACCGAGATGTTGTCGATGATCGAATCGGGGCGGGCGAAGTAGACGTACTCGAAGATGCAGGGCGTATGGCGTACGCCGGCGACGCATTGCTGCGTATACACGCGGCCCTGCTCGTCGATGAACACGCCCTCGCCCGGGGCCACGTCGCGGACCAGCTCGAAGCCCAGCATGTCGAGCGCAACGCTCTCGGACGCCAGCATGTACTCGGGGCCCCTGCTGCTTTCCCGCCGTCCGAGGACGAGCGGGCGGATGCCGTGCGGGTCGCGGAAGCCCAGGATGCCGTGGCTGATAATCATCGCCACGACCGCGTAACCGCCCCGGCAGCGTCGATAGACCGCGCTCAGGGCGGCGAATACGTCGGCCGCAGTCACACGTGGCGTGCCCACGCGTTGCAGCTCGGAGGCGAATACGTTCAGCAGAACTTCCGAATCGGAATCGGTGTTGAGGTGGCGCCGGTCCTCGCGGATCAAGACCTCCGCCAGCTCGCCCGCGTTGGTCAGGTTGCCGTTATGACCGAGGCAGATGCCGTAGGGCGCGTTCACGTAAAAGGGCTGGGCTTCGGAAGCGCTTTCATTGCCCGCTGTCGGATAACGGACGTGACCGATGCCGACATTGCCCTTCAACTGCATCATGTGACGCTGCTGGAACACGTCGCGCACCAGTCCGCTGCCCTTGCGCTGGAACAGCTCACCCTCGGCAGACGTCATGATGCCCGCGGCATCCTGACCCCTGTGTTGGAGCACGGTCAGCGCATCGTAGATCTCCTGATTCACCGGTGAGGTGCCGACGATGCCGACGATTCCACACATGATTCAGGTTTCTCCCGACAGACCGTCCAAGCCTGCGTCGATATCCACTTCATTGACCAGCGCGCGGACCCAGTCGCCGAGGAACTCGGTGTAGGGCAGGACCGCCGATTCCTTCCACCAGGACTCCCCGTCGAGTTCCACGAGCTCGCCCAGGATCACACCGATGCCGATCAACAGCGCGCCACGCAGAAGCCCGAACAGCAGCCCGAGCACCCGATCGGCGGCACCGAAGGGTGAGTAGCGCACGGCCTTGGTGACGATGAAACCGACGAGATTGCCCGCCAGCACGACCAGCACCAGGATGATGAGGCGCGCCACCCAGACCTTGACGTCGGGCCCCGACAGCAGTCCGCCCAACATCGGCTCGACGGCGGAAGAAAACGTCCAGGCGAGCCACAGACCGATGACCCAGGTCGCCAGCGAGATCGCCTCGCGCAGGAATCCGCGCCACACGCCGATGGCGCACGAAATCGAGACCACTGCGATGATGATCCAGTCCGCGCCGTTCATGCCGGGGTTGCAGGTCCTTCGGGATTCAAGGGCGGGCGCATTCTAGCGGAATCGATTGAAAGGTGCCGGGTCGCGGGTTCGCGGGTTTCAGTAGTGTCTCAGCGACTTCATTCGAACAGATCGCAGATTGTTGAGAGCGCCGAACCCCGCGACCCGGCACCGCTCAAGGATGGGCGACCACTGTCGCCTGGCGCCCTTCACGTCTCAATCGCTCGGCCAGCTGCTCGGCGCGGGCCCGTTCCTGCTCCGGGCCGACGCGCACGCGCGAGCGGGGCTGGCCGACCGATTCGAAGCGCGAGACGAAGGCTTTGTAGCCTCGCTTCCGCAGCTCGGCTGCCAGGCGCTCTGCATTCTCGGCATTGGAGAAACTGCCGAGTTGAACCGCCCAGCCCGTCTCGCCGGCGGGCTCGCGGGCGGTGGGCGGGCGCGAAGCAGTTCGGGTGCTGTCCGGTGTGGCGGAAACTGCTACTTCGGTGCGTGTCGGCGCGGAACTCTCCGGCGTCGCTGGCGAAGCGGCTTCCTCGGGCGGTTCCTGCGGCTCGGACTCAGATCGATCGGGCGGGAAGCCCTGCTCCTGCAAGTCGATCGTATACCTGCGCAGCGGTTGCTCTGCGTCCACCGATCCACCCGCGGTCGTTGCGCGGCGCGGCCCCGAAAGAATCTCGGGCACGAGGGCCACGATCAGCGCTACCAAGATGACGGCGCCGACCAGTCGCTCTTTGACGCGCGTCTCCATTCAAGTTATCCGCTTTGGGGCCGCGCGAGTATAGCGGCAGAAACCGCCGGCCGGGCCAGCCATTCAAGTGCCGGCCCGACAGTGTGAAACGATCCGAAGACCACGATGCGATCCCGCGGAGTCGCGATCCGCGCCGCAAGCTCGCATGCCTCGACGACGCCCGTGGCCTCGGTCCAATCGTTTGCGATTTCGCCACAACGCTGTTTGAGCTCCCTGGCCGTGCCGCCACGCGACCCGGGAAGACTCACGGCGATCCAGTGATCGACTTCTGGCAGCATCGGAGTGATCACACCCGGCGCGTCCTTGTCACCCAGGATCCCGACGATCGCGTGCGTGGCGCCGGCGCGGGGGCGATCGCGCAGGTTGAGCGCGAGAAGCCGGGCGGCATCGGGGTTGTGTGCCACGTCCAATATCCACTCGGGGTCGCCCGCGATCACTTCAAAACGGCCGTGCAGGCGCACCTGACGGAGCCCATCGGCAATCTGTTCGAATGACAGGGGCAATCTCGCGCGTAGCTCGTTCAGCGCCGCGAGCACCGTCGCGGCGTTCGCCACTTGCTGTCGTCCGGCCAATGCCGGCAACGGCAGGCCGACGAATCGGGCGTCGCTGCCGTTCCAATCCCAGCTGGAACCACGCACCACGTGGCAGTAGTCACGACCGGGCACGCGCAGGAGTGCCCCGAGTGCCTGCGCCGTTTCGACGACGGTTGCCGGCATCGCATCACTGCCGAGCACTGCTGGGCGGCCCGCACGGAAGATTCCGGCCTTCTCGCGCCCGATCTCGGCGAGCGTCGTTCCCAGCCAGTCCGTGTGATCAACGCCGACCGAGCTCAAGACGGCGACATCCGCATCGATCAGGTTCACTGCATCGAGCCTTCCGCCGAGGCCCACTTCCAGGACCACGGCATCGAAGCGATCCCGTTGAAAGAGCAGAAGCGCCGCCAGCGTATTGAACTCGAAAAACGTCAGGCTCGAGCCGGCGCGCGCCTGATCGATGCGCTCGAACGCGTCCATCAACTCGGCATCGGTTGCGGATCGGCCGGCCAGCCGGATGCGCTCGGTGTAGCGAACGAGATGTGGCGAGGTAAAGGCCGCTACGCGATGGCCGCCCGAAGTGAGCATTGCCTCCAGGAGTGCGACGCACGAGCCCTTGCCATTGGTGCCGCCGATCGTGATGACCGGGCACTCGAACTTGCGCACGTCCAGCCGGTCGGCGACGTCGCGCACGCGCTCGAGGCCGAGGTCGACGGAGCGCGGATGGAGGCGCTCCTGCCAGTCGAGCCAGGCCTGCAGCGTCGGGAACCGCACGGCACTAGATACCGGCGTCGCGGTGCCGGGCGAGCGCTCGCACGCTCACTCCGTGACCGGCGGCTTGGAGAGCATCATTCCCAACAACGCCGCAATTCGATCGCGCAGATCGCGCCGGTCGACGATCATGTCGAGTGCGCCGTGATCCAGCAGGAACTCGCTGCGCTGAAAACCTTCAGGCAGCGTCTCGCGCACCGTCTGCTGGATCACCCGCGGACCCGCAAAACCGATGAGCGCGCGCGGCTCGCCGATATTGATGTCGCCCAGCATCGCGAGGCTCGCCGAAACGCCGCCCGTCGTGGGGTCGGTGAGCACGGAAATGAAAGGCAGCCCGGCGCGGGCGAGACGCGCCAGAGCCGCGCTCGTCTTCGACATCTGCAGCAGCGAATAGAGCGCTTCCTGCATCCGCGCGCCGCCGCTCGAGGAGAAGCACACCAGCGGCATCCGATGCTCCAGGCAATGCTCGACCGCGCGCACGAAACGTTCGCCGACGACGGCACCCATCGAGCCACCCATGAAGCGAAACTCGAACGCGGCGGCGACGACCTCGAGTCCCTTGAGCGTGCCGGCCATCACGATCAGCGCGTCCTTTTCGCCGGTGGCCTTCTGTGCCTGGAGCAGGCGATCACGGTAGCGCTTGCTGTCGCGAAACTTCAGCGGGTCGTCCGGCTCGAGGCCGGAAGCGAGTTCGCTGGCCGAGCCTGGATCGAGGAACTTGAGCAGTCGCTCGCGCGCGCCAACGCGCATGTGGTGGCCGCACTTGGGACACACGTGAATATTGCGTTCGAGCTCGGCGCGGTAGAGCACCGCGTCGCAGGCCGGGCACTTCATCCACAGGCCTTCGGGGACCGAGCGCGTGCGCCGCTCGGTCTTGATGCGCGAAGGCATGATCTTTTCGAACCAGGTCATGTCTGAATCATAATCGATGGCCGGCCGGCACCCGAGGCTGCGCCATCGGGCAGGCCGTATTCCGCTGGGTAGCTGACCCCGACCAGGTAGAGCCCGCTGGGCGGTGCGGTCACGCCGCCGTGCCGCCGATCGCGTCCCTCGAGTACTTCCTTCGCCCAGCCGACCGCTGCTTCGCCGCTACCGATCTGAATCAGCACGCCCGCGATGTTGCGCACCATGTGGTGCAGGAACGCATTCGCGCGGATCTCGATCGTCACGTACGCGCCGACGCGTCTGACGTCGATTGACTCGACCCGACGGATCGGAGTACGGGATTGGCATTCCGCAGCGCGAAACGCCGAGAAGTCGTGTTCGCCGATGAGCGCCGCCGCGGCCGCGGCCATGCGCTCAGCGTCGAGCGGCGCGTGGATCCAGCAAACGCGACGGTGATCGATGGCCGGACGCGTGCTGCGACTGAGGATCACGTACCGATACGTGCGCCACAGAGCCGAATACCGCGCATGAAAGCGCTCCGGCACGGCAACCGCCCAGAGCGCGCTCATGTCGGCGGCGAGGTGGGTGTTGGCGCCGAACACCCACGAGCGTGCCGTTCGGGCCGCCAGGGTGTCGAAATGCGCAACCTGGGCTATCGCATGGACGCCGGCATCCGTCCGCCCGGCACAGGTCAATGCAACCGGATGATCGGCGACCGCCGAAAATGCCCGTTCGCAGGCCGACTGGATCGATGGAGCGGTTTCCTGGGTCTGCCAGCCCGCATAGGCGGTGCCGTCGTACTCGAGGCCGACGGCCCAGCGGGTGGTCGGGGGCATGGGAGCAGTCCGGACCTGTGCCGTGGCGTTCCGGCTGGCCTCGCCGTCTCGGGGCGAGGCGCGTTCAGCCGGGGAGCGAGTCGATCAACCGCTGAGCTTCCTGCTTCTGGGTTGCGGAGCCTTCCTGCAAGACCTCTTCGAGAATGCTGCGTGCGCCTTCCGGATCGCCCATGTCCATATACGCTCGCGCCAGGTCGAGCTTGGTGCCGACCTCGCTCATCGTGACAGGCTCGAGCTCCGGCAACCCCATCTCGTCCGCAGGAATGCGCGCCGTACCCGTTGGCGCGCGATCGCGATCGCGCTTGACCTCGCCCACGTCCAGATCGAGATCGGTCGCCGCCATGTCCTTGGCACCGAAGACGTCCGTGGCAAACCGATCCTCGGCAGACGCACCCTTGCGCTGCTGTTTCACGGTGTCGCTCTTGAGCGCGGACTCAAGGCGGTCGAGATCGAGATCCATTTCCTCGCCGGCAAGCCCGGCGAGCTCGGCTGTCGATTCGACGTCGGGTCTCCGGCGCTCGGCCGTTTCGCCAGCGCCGCGTCCCGCAGCACTCGCGAGCGCGCGCACACGGTCTTGCGTCGACGACGAATCGCCTCGGCCCGAACCGGGCAGCGCTACAGTCGCTGCCAGCGTCTTGTCATCCAGCACCCAGGTGCCGGTCGGGCTGATCTTTTCGTCGCCCGTAAGCGTCCTCGACCGCTTGGTCGCCTCCAGCTCGCGCGCCCGGGCATGCGCTTCCGCGTTCTCCATTGCGCGCCGTGATTTCTCGTCCATTCCGGCGACCAGGGTGGCCGCGTCGGAGGGGTGATCGGTCTCTTCGAGGTCCGAGAGCGAGCCAGCCTCGGCATCCGGGAGCTGATCAAGCTCGAGACCCAGATCGTCGAGCGCCAGCTCCGCTGTCTGGTCGGGGGGTGCCGCATCCCGCAGCATCGCGGCATTGAGCTTTTCACGGATGGTGGTCGAATCGCGGCCGCGAAAGCCGGGTGTCTCCACCGTCGGCGAATCGGCTCCCGCGCCGTAGGCCTCGGTTTCGATCGTCGGCGTCTCCATCGTGCGTGCGGTCATCTCACGGGTCGTGGCGCTGGTATCACGATGTCGCCCGGAGCTATCCAGAACGAAATCGAGACCCACCTCGCCTTCTCTCAGCGCCCTGGACTCGCCGGTATCGGCCGTCGCGTCTTCGCCGGCTGCGTGTCCGAGATCGAGATCGATGCCACCCGCCGGTTCACCCTCCGCGGGTCCGAGCAGGTCGAGATCGACGCGGTTCTCGCCGCCCTCGAGATTGAGATCGACATCGGCGGCTGCGGCGCCAGGTCGGCCGCTGCCCACCGCAAAGAGCGGATCGTCGGGGCTGATCTGCCGCCCCATGATCGCGATCTTTTCCCATTCGCCCGCGGGCGACTCGCCCCGCGTTTCGGCGAGCTGGCGGGCGGACTGGAGGAAGGCGTCCTTGTTGCCCCAGACAAAGAAGATCTCGAGCAGCTTGAGCTTGAGATCGCGTCGCTGCGGCTCGCGATCGATGGCAATGCGCACCAGGTCGGCGGCCTGATCGTACAGGCCATAGGCCATGTGGAAGTCGGCTTCGGCCAACGGATCGCCCTGATCGAGATTGATAGCCGTCTCTGAACTCAGGGTGTCGTCGGCGGTGCGGCGTGCCGGCTCCGGCTTGGCCTTCTCGACACGCACTGGTTGCGGCGCGGACGCCGCGAACCGGGGCTGAGCGCGTTCGCCACTCTCCTCGACCAGGAATGTGTCATCGATCGCCTTGGCGGTGGTGCGGATCGGTGCCGCGACCGGTTCACGCTCGATCCGCGGCTCTCGCGCCAGGCCGCGCGCCGCCTCGGCGAGGTTACCGAGGCTGGCGAAGTCCGGTTCATTACGTCGGCGCGTCAGGCCAAAAATGATGCCGCCGAGAATCAGGATGGCCGCGAGCGGGTAGTACCAGTTCTCGAGCAGCCAATCGATCCACGAGGGTCCGGCCGGCTCCGTTGTCGGCGCGGGCGTTGGCGCAGGCGCTGGCTCGGCCACTTCAGGTTCTGCGGTTGGCGCAGGTTCTGCGACAGGTTCTTCGGTCGTGTCCGTCGGGGCGGCAGTCGGCGCCTCGGGCTCAGGTTGCGCGGGCGTTGGCTCGGCGGTGGGCTCCGGAGTGGGCGCCGGCGCCGCGGGTTGCTGTCCCAGCTGCTGCTGAAGCTGTGCCAGCTCCCGGTCCCGCAATTCAATCGCCCGTCGCGACTCTTCCAGTTGCGACTCGAGCTGGCCGACGCGGTCACGCAGTGCCTGCGCCTCCGCTCCCGGCGCCGTGGCCGGCGCAGCGCCTTCACCACCTTGCTCGGGTGTGACCAGGCGCAGACGCGCATCGCTCGGTGCAGCGCCTTCGGCTTCAAGACCGCGGCTCGCGCGCCATTCCGCGTACTGGCGGCGCACCTCGGCGTTGGCTTCGCCGGTTGCGATGCTCTCAAACTCCATTTCCGCGGGGATTCGCAGGATTGCGCCGGCGCGCAGCTGATTGATGTTGCCGCCGAACGCTTCCGGATTGGCCCGATACAGCGCCATCATCATGCGATTGATGCCGGATGCGGCGCCCGGCTTCATGCTGCTCGCGATGTGCCACAGCGTGTCTTTGCTGCGCACCGTATAGCTCGATCCTTCGATCACAGCGGGCTCGGGCGTGCGGCTGACGGTCGGAGCCGGTTCGGCCACTTGAGGCTCGGGCTCGACCGGTCGTTGCACGGCGCCGCTTCGTTCTGTCTCGGTAACTCCCGCCTGTGGCGCCGCGACCGGTGCGGCTTCCGCTTGCTCCGCGCCCGGCATGTACACGGGGGGATCGAGGAGCAGCGTGTATTCGCGCAGCAGGCGGCCACGCGACCAATTCACTTCGACCAGGAAGCTCAGGAAGGGCTCGGCGACTGCCTCGCGTGAACGCACCTGGAGGATATTGCGGCCGTCGCCACTGCGACCGACCTTGAACTCGATGCTGTTGAGGAACGGCGCTCGCTCGAGCCCGTAACGGGTGAATGTCTCGCGCGTAGCCAGGCTCGCGCGTAGCGAGGACAGCTCATCGGGCGCCGCCGAGACCAGCTCGATCTCGGCGCTGAGCGGCTCGTTGAGAGCCGAATGCAGCCGAATATCGCCAAGCCCGAGAGCGAACACGGTCGCGGGGCTCAGCAGCACGAATAGAGCGAAAAGGCGCTGCAGTAGGCGTGTCATCACGGCTCCGTGGAGGGCGACACGTGGATCTGTAAGTCCACTAGGTACAGTAGCTTGTGTGATTTTGCTCACATGGCCCCTGATTTCGGCCGGCACTATAGCTTATATGTAGTCTCTGACCAAAATCTCGGCAATCTGCACACTATTGGTCGCTGCGCCCTTGCGAACGTTGTCGGCGACGATCCATAGGTCAAGACCGCGCTCGTGGGAGATGTCCTCGCGAATGCGCCCGACGTAGACCGCGTCACGGTTGGCCGCCTCGGTCGCCGCCGTGGGGTATCCGCCCGGCCGCTGGTCGTCCAGGACCTCGACGCCCGGAGCCTTGGCCAACAGTTCGCGCGCCTGCTTGGCGGAGATCTTACGGCGGGTCTCGATGTGCACGGCTTCGGAGTGTCCGAAGAACACCGGCACTCTTACGCTCGTGGCATTCACCCGGATGCTCTCGTCCTCCATGATCTTCTGCGTCTCCCAGAACAATTTCATCTCTTCCTTGGTGTAGCCGTTGTCCTGGAACTTGTCGATCTGCGGAACGCAATTGAAGGCGATCTGCTTGGCCATGACCCGCGGCGTGATTGGACGGCCATTCAACAATGCGGCCGTCTGCCCGGCGAGCTCTTCGACCGCGTCCTTGCCGGCGCCAGACACGGACTGGTAGGTCGCGACGTTGATGCGCTCGATTCCGACCGCGTCGTGAATCGGCTTGAGCGCGACGACCATCTGAATCGTCGAGCAGTTCGGATTGGCGATGATGTTGCGATTGCGGAATTGCGCGATCGCGTGCGGATTGACCTCCGGCACGACCAGCGGCACATCCGCCTCGTAACGAAACTGCGAGGTGTTGTCGATCACGACGCAGCCGGCGGCAGCTGCCTTCGGCGCGTACTCTGCCGAGATCTCGCTGCCCGCGGAAAACAAGGCGATGTCGGCCCGCGAGAAGTCGAAGCTGGCCAGATCTTCCACCCGATAATGGCGCCCCTCGAACTCGACCGGCTTTCCCGTCGAGCGGCTGCTCGCCAATGGGAACAGCTCCTTCACAGGGAACTTTCGCTCGGCAAGCACCTGGATCATGGTCTCACCCACCAAACCCGTCGCTCCTACGACGGCGACTCGCCACTGTCTGCTCACTCCACCGCTCTCCTGTTGGACCATCCACCACAGTACCCGAATCGAAGGCGGCAGATAAGGTGGAAACCGTCGCGAGTCACTCTCTCAACCGGGAATGACCGGCGTTTTCGAGACGACGTCGGCGTTCTGGGCGCGGTGTCGCATGTAGTGATCCATCAGCACGAGGGCCAGCATTGCCTCGGCAATGGGCGTGGCCCGCAGGCCAACGCACGGGTCATGGCGCCCGGTGGTGGCGATCTCGATCGCGCGACCCTCGAGGTCGATCGTGGCACCCGGGATCCGGATGCTCGACGTTGGCTTGAACGCCATGCTGACGACGATGTCCTGACCGGATGAGATTCCCCCCAGCACGCCGCCCGCGTGGTTGGAACGAAAGCCTCCCGGCGTCATTTCATCGCGGTGCCCGCTGCCCTTCTGCTCGACGCAAGCGAAACCAGCGCCGATCTCGACGGCCTTCACCGCGTTGATCCCCATCATGGCGGACGCGATGTCCGCATCGAGGCGACCGAACACCGGCTCGCCCAGCCCGGGAGGCACGCCGGTCGCGATCACCTTGATGCGCGCACCGATCGAATCGCCCTCCTCGCGCAGCTTCCAGATGAGCGCTTCGAGCTCCGGCAGCCGGGTCGGATCGGGACAGAAGAAGACGTTGTCGTCGGCGGCCGCCGGATCCTTGGGTTCGAGCTTGAGCGAACCGATCTGCTCGAGCCAGCCGTAGACCCGTACGCCCAGCCGCTCGCGCAGATACTTGCGGGCAATTGCGCCGGCGGCGACGCGCATGACGGTCTCGCGCGCGGATGACCGGCCGCCCCCGCGGTAGTCGCGCCGGCCGTATTTCTGCTGATAGGTGTAGTCGGCGTGTCCCGGCCGGAATCGGTCCTTGATCTTGTCGTAGTCGCGTGAGCGCTGATCGGTGTTCTCGATCAGCAAGCCGATCGGCGTCCCGGTAGTCACGCCTTCGAATACACCTGAAAGGATGCGGACCTGGTCGGCCTCGCGGCGCTGGCTGGTGAAGTGCGACGTGCCGGAACGCCGCCGATCGACGTCCGGCTGAATGTCGGCTTCGCTCAGCGTCATTCCTGGTGGGCAGCCGTCGACCACGCAGCCGAGCGCGGGACCGTGGCTCTCGCCAAAGGTCGTGACCGTGAAAAGCTGGCCGAACGTGTTACCGGACATGGCCCCTACTCGAGCGGGGCCGCCAGCGCCGCTGCATGCACCACGAGTTGCTCGCGCGTGAGCAGGAACACACCGCCGCCGCCGCGCTCGAACTCGAGCCAGGTGAACGGTACGGTCGGATAGCGCCGCTCGAGCACCCTCTGCGTGTTCCCCACTTCAACCACCAGGATTCCTCCGGGCTTCAAATGCCGAGCCGCCCCGCGCAGGATCTTCGACGCGGCGTCGAGCCCCTCGCGCCCGCTCGCCAGTGCCATCGCCGGCTCGTGCAGGTATTCCGCCGGCAAGGCCTTAAGCTCCCTCGCGCCCACGTAGGGAGGATTGCTCACGATGATATCGTACCGGCGCCCGTGCAATCCGCTGAACAGGTCGGCCCGGATCGCCATCACGCGGCCCACGAGGCGGTGTCGGCGGATGTTGCGGCGGGTCACCGCGAGCGCAGGTACGGAAATGTCGCTGGCATCGATTCGTGCGCGTGGAAAGGCGCAGGCGCAGGCGATGGCGATGCAACCGCACCCGGTACCGATATCGAGCACACGCTTGACGCGCGCTGGCTCGATCCATGGCTGAAAGCTGGCGACGATCAG
>Ga0209640_10002758_pt1 | contig 15341 bp, 15 predicted proteins | sample RifCSP10_1_FD_184018 | JGI IMG/M metagenome (GOLD analysis project Ga0209640, IMG submission 184018) | Soil microbial communities from Rifle, Colorado - Rifle CSP2_sed 10_1 (SPAdes) (version 2) | ecosystem: Environmental > Terrestrial > Deep subsurface > Rock core/Sediment | place: Rifle...
CGGTCCGGGCTCGACGGTGAGCTCGTCGGGACCCGGCACGTCCCCGGCGAGCGGCAGCTCGTATTCGTAGCCGCCGGTGTCGGCGGTGAACGAGAACGTCATCGTGAACACCAGGGCCTCGTCCTGGGTCGCGTCGAGGCGGTGGGTGGCAAAGGTCCGACCGGCGCGGAGGACGTCGACCCCATACTCGACCGGGGCGTGGGTTCCGACGGGCTTCAAGAAGTAGGCGTGCAACGAGTGGAGGCGACGGCCCGGCGGCGCGGTCTGGATGGCGGCGGCGGTGGCCTGACCGACGACGAACCCACCGAACAGGTAGTCACCGAACCACGTTGGGGGTGTCCCGACCCAGCGATCACCCACCCGCTCGACGGCGAGCGCGGCCGTCATCTCGTCGATCGTCGACCGCTGGGGGGAGCGCGGGTCCTTCGGCATCGGCGTGAGCCTAAAGAAGGGCCTCGCCGCTCTGCCCGGAAAAACGCCGTAGCATGCCGATCCGAGGTCCCGATTCTCGGAGGTGTGTGATGCGGCGGTTCCGATGGCTTTCGCTGGTGGCGGTCCTGGTCCTCGTGCTCGGCGCGTGCAGCGACGACGACAAGCCCAAGACCGGTGGTGACGCTACAGACGACGCCGGCGACGCGGGCGACCTCAACCTCAAGGAGGAGGGTGTCCTGACCGTCGGGTCCAACATCGCCTACGCACCGTTCGAGTCGCTCGAGGGTGGCGAGGAACCGGTCGGCTTCGACATCGACCTCATGACCGCCATCGCCGAGGGGATGGGTCTCGAGGTGAAGTTCGAGAACAACCCGTCGTTCGACGCCCTCATCCCGAGCCTCGAGGATGGCCAGTACGACGCCGTGATCTCGGCCATGACGATCAACGACGAACGCAAGGAGAAGATCGACTTCTCCGACCCGTACTTCGAGGCCGACCAGTCGCTCACCGTCAACATCGAGGAGACGCCCGACCTCGACTCGGCCGAAGAGCTGACGACCGAGATGGTCATCGGGGTGGAGAAGGGAACCACGGGGGCCGACTACGCGGAGGCCAACTTCGCCGACAAGGTCAAGGAGATCCGCGTCTTCGAGGACTCGCAGGGGTCCCTCGGCGACCTCGCTGCGGGCCGGATCCAAGCGGTCATCAACGACTTCCCGGTGTCCGCCTACGCGGCCGAGACCGAATTCAAGGACGTGCTCAAGGTCGTCGAGCGATTCACCACCAACGAGCAGTACGGCATCGGCGTCGCCAAGGGCGCAAGCGCCCTGCGCGAGGCGATCAACGAACAGCTCGCCGAACTGAGGTCGAACGGCACGTACGACGAGATCTTCGAGAGGTGGTTCGGGCCGGCGCCCGCCTGATCTCCGGCCTGATCGCCTCCGGGCGACCGAAGCGTCGCGCACCCTGAAGGCAGAGACGAGGGAGGGACGGCGTGGAGGTCGACTTCTCGAAGTTCAACTGGTCGCGACTCATGGATCGATTCTTCGACGGCGAAGTGATCGGCCGCTGGATCGATGAGGTCCCTCGCGCCCTGTGGCAAACCATCCAGCTCGCCACCATCGCCGAGATCTTCGGCATCGCGCTCGGGTTGTTCATCGCGCTCGGGGCCATCCACCGGCGCCGGACGGTGCGGGTCATCTTCCGGTCGTGGGTCGAGCTGTGGAGGGGGACGCCCCTCTTGGTTCAGCTCCTCTTCGTGCACTTCTCATTCCCACTGGTCGGGATCATCTTTACGCCGTTCGTGTCGGGCGCGTTCGTCCTGTCCCTGAACTCTGCTGCCTATGTCGCCGAGATCTTCCGTGCCGGAATTCAGTCGCTCGAGCGCGGGCAGATCGAGGCGGCTCGCTCGCTCGGCATGTCGTACCGGCGCATGCTCCGCGTTGTCGTGTTGCCCCAAGCGTTTCGGCGTGTCGTGCCGCCGCTCACCAACGAACTCGTCGCGCTCGTGAAGGACTCGTCGCTGGTCGCCGTGATCGGAGTCGTCGAGTTGCTCGGCGTCGCGCGCCTCGCCTTCGGTGCTGAATACAACTCGTCGATGTACCCGGTGGTGGCGCTCTTGTTCCTGTCGATCACCCTCCCTCTGACCTTCCTGGCCCGCGCTCTCGAACGCCGCTTGTCGCGTCGGGGGGCTCGATCATGGGTCGACGACGACCGCCAACTGCTCGTGTCGCTCTCGTCGGTCAGTCACGGTCACTCTGGGGTGCCCGGGTGAGCTCGCCCGTGGTCATCGACGGCCTTGTCAAGCATTTCGGCGATCTCGAGGTGTTGCGCGGGGTCAGCCTGCGCGTCGCCACCGGACAGGTGGTCTGCGTCATCGGCCCGTCGGGATCGGGGAAGTCGACCATGCTCCGCTGCGTCAATCGTCTGGAGCAGCCCACCGCCGGTCGGATCTTCGTCGGCGACGTGGAGATCACCGCCATCTCCGACGAGAGGGAACTCGACCGGCACCGGGGCCGCGTCGGCATGGTCTTCCAACAGTTCAACCTGTTCCCACACATGACCGCGCTGCACAACGTGATGACCGGGCCCCGTCACGTCCTGCGGCTCGAAGAGGCCGTCGCCCGCGAGCGTGCGCAGGACCTGCTCGGCCGCGTCGGGCTTGCCGAGAAGGCCGACGAGTACCCCGACCGGCTGTCGGGCGGCCAGCAACAGCGGGTGGCCATCGCCCGCGCCCTGGCGATGGAGCCCGAAGTGATGCTCTTCGATGAGGTCACCTCCGCGCTCGACCCCGAACTCGTGGGCGAGGTGCTCGCCGTGATGCGCGATCTCGCCGACGGGGGCATGACGATGGTCGTCGTCACGCACGAGATGGACTTCGCACGCGACGTGAGCGACCGCGTTGTCTTCATGGACGACGGCAGGGTGGTGGAGGAGGGCGCTCCGAGCGACGTCCTCGACGGTCCGCGCGAGGAGCGCACGCGCCAGTTCCTCAATCGGGATCGCTGACGGCGGACTGTTCCCTCACGTCGTGGTCGTGGGCTCCGGAAGGGCCCACCCGGGGGGATGGACGACGATGAGCCGCTGGGTGGCGCGGGTGCACGCGACGTAGAGGGCGCCCCAGCCGAGCTCGTCGGCGACCGCACCGGGGTCGGCCACGACCACGACGTCGAACTCGAGTCCCTTGGACAGCGCCGGAGTCATCACCGCAATGGGTGCGTCGAGCGCGGTGGGATCACCGAGGGCGGGGAGGGCCCGGCCGAGCCGCGCCTCGACGGCCGCGCGCGCAGGCTCGAGCGACGACGGCGCCACGATGACGCCCGCGATGCCGTCGCCGAGGCGCTCGCGAGCCGCGAGGGCTTCGGTGGCGGCGGGTTCGCCGAGGCCGGCGTCGTTGACGGCCGCTTCGACGAACACCAGGGAATCGGCGACGCTCCGGACCGACGCCGGGGGAGAGAGGCGAGGGTTGGCCAGCGCGAGCACGCGCGCCGCGAAGGCGGCGACCTCGGTTGGCGTCCGGTAGTTGATGGTCAGCTCGGAGACGGATGCGTCGGGAGGTGCACCCATCCATTGGCGAACGTCTTCCCAGTTGCGCGCCGACCAAGGCTCGGTGCCCTGGGCGAGATCGCCGACCACCGTGGCGGCGCGGCGGGGCGCGTGCCGGCCGACCATGCTCCACTCCATGGGCGAGAGGTCCTGTGCCTCGTCGACGACGGCGTAGCGCCAGGTGCGGCCCCACGACGTCGCCGCGAGGTCGTCGTCATCGTCGCGTCCGCCGCGAGCCCGAGCCGGGCTCAGCCCCGCTCGCTGCTCGAGCATCGAGCGCGGGACGATGCCTCCTCCCAAGCCGCTCAAGAGCTGGCGCGTGTACTCCGCCTCGGCGCGCGCTTCTTCGTCGTCGGTCCACAGCGCCTCCGCCCGCCGACGCGCCGTGGGGTCAAGTTCGCTCGGAATGGGGCCGAGCTGGTCGGCGGCCTCGTCGAGGAGGGCGGCGTCGGCGTGGGACCAGCGGGCGTCCTCGACGCGCGGGCTCCACTCGCGCACCAGCAGGGTCGCGTCGGCGTCCGACAGCACGCCGCGAGTCGCCTCGCGGCGGAGCGCGGGGAAACCGAAGAGATCGTTGAGGAGCTGCTCGGGCGTGAGGGTCGGCCACACCCGCATGCTCAGCCGCCGGAAGCGGCGGGACGTCAGCATCTCGAGGCGGAAGTCCTCGTACTCCATGACGTTCGACGCCGCCGTGCCTGCCCGCCGCCAGAGGAGTCGCACCAGGCGGTCGTGGACGTGGAGGGCGACCGCGTTGTGGCGGCCCCGTCGTCCTCGGGCCTGGCCGAGGATTTCACGGGTGTCCTGAGGCGTGACGAGGACGCGCACACCCTCGACGTCGATGTCCATGGCCTTGCGGATCGGTCGCCGGCGCGTCGCGATCGCGTTGGCGATGGCCTGGGCCATCTGCGGACGGGTCTTGATCGCACGCACATGCCGAGGCTCGTCGTTCCACTCGCGCCGGGCGTAGACGCCGGGGACCGATGTGAGGTCGGCTCCGTTTTCGCCCAGCGACGGCAGCACCTGATCGATGTACCGAAGGAAGAGCGGGTTGGGCCCGACGACGATGACGTCCGACGCCGATAGCCGCCGACGGTGCGTGTAGAGGAGATACGCGGCGCGGTGCAGCGCGACGGCGGTCTTCCCCGTGCCCGGCCCGCCCTGCACGAACACCACCGGCGTGAGTGGGGCGCGGATGATCTCGTCCTGTTCGCGCTGGATCGTCGCCGCGATCTCGCGCATTCGTCCGGTGCGCGCGCTTCCCATCGCATACTGGAGCGCCGCCTCACCGCGCAGCGAGTCGGCTTCGGACTCCGACAGGCCGTCGGCGTCGAGCACGTCATCCTCGATCCCGAGGATGCGCCGCTCGCGAGTGAGGAAGTGCCGACGGCGCACGACGCCCATCGGCTCACGTGGCGTGGCTTGGTAGAAGGGGGCCGCGGCGGGGGCCCGCCAGTCGACGAGCAACGGTTCGTGGTCGTCATCGGAGAGCCCGAGTCGACCGATGTAAAAGCGGCGGCCGTCGTCGAGATCGATCCGGCCGAAGCAGAGGTCGTCGCGGCGGTGCGCCCGGAAGGCCGCCATCCGGTCCTCGAGATGGCCCGCGAAGGCGTCGCGCTCGAAACGGGCCTGCCCGTGCCCACCGACTCGTTGGACGCGCACATCCTGGAGCCGCCCCTCGACGTGGGCGATCTCCTCATCGAGCTTTTGATACAGCCGATCAAAATGGCGTTGTTCGGCCCCAAGATCGGGATGGCTCATACGGCGGGTTCACACTCGGTCGACGAAACGGACCATCCAGCGTACGCAGCGGGCCGCCCGGCCCTCGCACCGCCACGCCGTGAGCAATCGGGTGGCGGTGTCACCTGCGATGCTGGCGTGGTGACCACGCTTCCGGCGATCGCCATCTATGGGTTTGGCGCCGGCGCCATCGGAACCCTCGGCGGCCTCGGGGGTGCCGTGCTCCTCGTCCCCCTTCTCGTGCTGGTGGGCGCGGATCCAACCGCCGCGGCGCCGGTCGGGCTGTTGACCGTGATCGCCGCGTCCCTCGCCGCCTCGCCCACACAGATCGACGCGGGACTGGTCCATCACCGAATCGGCATCGTCACCGAAACGGCGGCCAGCGCGGGCGCCATGCTCGGCGCCATGCTCGCAGGGCTGACCTCTCCCGACGCCCTCCGGCTCGTCATGGCCGCGGTGGCGCTCATCGGGGCCGTCCTCGTGCTCCGGCCTCGCCCGGTGACCGAGCCGACGACCGCCGCATTTGCGGCGGAGAGCCCTGGCGAATGGCCCGGCACCCTGGCCGGCGCCGCGCCGATGGACGGCATCGGTGACGTCGTTCCCTACGCGGCGCAGCGGACGGCAACGGGCACGGCGCTGATGGCCGGCGCCGGGGTGGTGGCCGGTCTCTCCGGCGTGAGCGGCGGGTACCTGAAGACGCCGGTGCTCGTCTCGGTGATGCGAATCCCGGCGCGCGTGGCCGCCGCCACCACGACGTTCACGGTCGGCGTCACGGCCGCGTCGGCCTTGCTGGTGTTCCTCGCACGCGGACACGTAGACGTCGACATGGCCGCGGCGGCGGTTGCGGGGGCGGTCCCCGGTGGTCGTGCCGGCGCCGCGCTCCAGATGTGGGTTCCCGAGCGCGTCGTTCGGGTCGTGCTCAGCGCGGCGCTCGCCGTGATCGCATCGTTGGTGGTCGCGACCGGATGAATGCTGCATCGGAACGCCCGTGGCACCCCGTCGGGATGGGGAAGAAACTCATCCGCCCGCTGCGGATCGCGGGGTTCCTTGTCTTCTTGTTGGCGGTCGCGGCCGCAATCCCGTCGAGCGCCGCCGAGGTGGCCGGTGTGGTGATGGTCGGCGTCCTCGTCGCCGCGCCACTGCTTCGAGTCGCCTTTTTCGTCGGCCGGTGGTGGCAGATCGGCGACCGGCGATTTGCGATGATCGCCCTCCTCCTGCTCGTCGAGATTGGCGCCGGGACCGCGCTGGCGCTCGTGTAGCTACGCGACGGTGATGCGCTCGAGGTCGGCCGCCGCGACCACGGCGCCCGAGTAGCCACCCTCTCGAACGTCGGCGACGTAGCGGTCCACGTCGGCGATCAGGCCCGGGGGCGGGGCAAAGTGAGTGAGGACCAGCGTGCGAACCCCGGCGCGTTCGGCCATCGCCCCGAGGGCGAGGGAGTCCGCGTGGTATTCGAACAGCACCTCCCACGGCGTGCCGTCGAGCGAATGGACCAGCGCCACCTCGTGGACGAGGACGTCGACACCCGTGGCGAGGCGCTCGACTTCGTCGCACACGCGCGTGTCGCCGCTCACCACGACCGACCCCTCGGGCGCGTCGACTCGAAAGGCCACGGCCGGTTCGAGGGGCTGATGCCGGACGGCGACGGCCGAGACGCTCACCGCGTCGCGTTGCCACACGATCGACGGGTTGTCGGACGCGGCAAACCCGGTGACGTCGATTCGAGGTTTCGTGTCGCGGCCCATGTGGTGGGCGCGGGCCTCGAAGTCGTCGTCCCAGGCGTCGAGGCACCGGGCGGCGAAGCGGGTCGCCGGACCTTCGGGGGCCACGACGGGCAATGGAACGTCGCTGCGCTCGATCCACCGGGTCATGGCGAGATCGTCGAGCGACTGGAGGTGGTCGGAATGATGGTGGGTGACGAACACCGCGTCGAGCATTCCGGCTCGGACGTCGATCGCGGCGAGGCGCATGACGGTGGCGCGCCCGGCGTCGAACTGGAGGTGGAGGTCGTCGCGGCGAACGAGGACGCCCGCGCCCGCCCGGTTCGCGTCGGCGATGGGGATGCCGGTTCCCGTCACGAAGACGTCGAGGCTCATGACGCTGGTTCGTCGAGGCTCGTGGCCGTGTCGTCCGGCTCGGCAAGGACGGGGTTCTCCAGCGCGCCGATGCCCTCGATCTCGATGCGGACGACGTCGCCGGCGCGGAGAAAGCGCGGGGGGGTGCGGGCCACCCCGACGCCCGCTGGGGTGCCGGTCGCGATCACGTCGCCGGGTTCGAGCGTGCACACGGTGGAAAGCGTCTCGATCTGGTGCCAGACGTCAAAGATCATCTCCTTGGTGTTGCCGTCCTGAAGGAGTTCGCCGCCCACCCAGGTCCTGATGCCGAGGCCGTGCGGGTCGCCGATCTCGTCGGCCGTGACCACCCATGGTCCGATGGGCCCGTGGGTGTCGAAGGATTTCCCCAGGGTCATCGTCGGCGTGCGAACTTGCCAGTCGCGCACGCTCACGTCGTTGACGATCAGATAGCCGGCGACGACGCGACGAGCGTCCGCCGCCGTCACGTGGCGGCAACGGCGCCCGATCACCACGCCCAGCTCGCCCTCGTAATCCACCATGTCCGAGGCGCGAGGGACGTGGATCGGCGCGCCAGGGCCGACGACACACGTCGACTGCTTGTTGAAAAAGATGGGGAAATCGGGAGCCTCGCGGTTGGTCTCGGCGATGTGGTCCGCGTAGTTCAGGCCGATGGCGAGGAACTTCGGGGGTCGAGCGATCGGCGCCTCGAGTGTCACGTCGGCGAGCGGCAGACGCGGGGCGGATCCGGCCGCACCGGCGAGCGCCGCGAACCCGGCGTCGGCTTCGAGCACGAGGCGGACGTCGGTGGCGATTCCTGCGCCGCCGAGGTCGGCGATCTCCTCGGCGTCGACAACGACGCCGAGGCGAGTCCGACCGTCGTGGGTAAATCGGCAAATGATCACGGGGGACGACTGTAGGTGCCGCTCCGATGACGCGCCGGGCTGTCGGCGCGTAGGGTTCCCGCCATGACGACTGACGTTCGACTCGACGGCAAGACGGCAGTGGTGACCGGCGCCTCAAGCGGTATCGGACGCGCCATCGCCGAGCGGCTCGGTGAACGCGGGGCACGCGTCTACCTTGCCGGTCGCACGGCGAGCGCGATGGAGGAGAGCCGAGCGCGGATCGAGGAGGCCGGCGGGAAGGCGGAGGTCGTCGCCTTCGACGTCCGCGACGGCGCCGCGCTGCGCGCGTTCGTCGATCGGGCGGCCGACGAGACCGGCCGCCTCGACGTGATGGTCAACAACGCGGGGCTGAGCTACCCGGGCCCGATTGCCGATCAGGATCCCGAGCAGTGGCGCGAGATGCTCGAGGTGAACGTGCTGTCTCTCCTCGTCGGTTCCCAAGCCGCCATTGCCGCCATGCGCCGGCTGGGCGAGGGTGGACACATCGTGAACGTGTCGTCGATCGCCGCGCAGCGATCCGATTCAGGCGTCTACGGAGCGACGAAACACGCCGTCAATTGCATTTCTGGCACCTTGCGGGCCGAGCTCGAGGACGAGCCGATCCGGATCGTGACGATCATGCCGGGGGCGGTGGCCACCAACTTTGCCCGGAACTTCGATCCGGAGGTCATCAAGGGGATCGGTGCGCTCGTGGGGACCGACCTCGACTGGGAGCGCGGCGACCGCCTGCCCGACGATGTGCTCGAGCAGGCGCAGTCGGCGCTGCAGCAGGTGCTCGCCGCTCCCGAGGATGTGGCTGACGCCGTCCTCTACGCGGTGAGCACCCCACTGCATCTCAACGTTCACGAGGTCGTCGTGCGCCCCGCCAAGTCGCTGCAGTTCTAGGCCGGGTGAGCCGCCACCGGGTCCACGTGTACCCGCCGGGCGAGCGCCGGGATGACCAGCCCCGCCAAGGCCACACCGATGCCACCGACGGCCACGCCCAGGGCGGACATCATGAACCCGAGTCCCACGACCAGATCGGCGATGTTGAACGCCATCACCGAGGTGTAAAGGCTCGTGCGAAGGGCCGAAGCCTGGAAGGCGACGCTCCGAAGCGGGTTGGCGATCGGCTTTCCTGACGCGTCGAGGGCCGCGGCGGCCTCGTCGTTGGTGTCTCCGCCGTCGGCGGCGAGGAATCGTCCCATCTCGGCGTAGGTGCGACCTTCGGTCGCCTCACGGGAGTGCACGTCGATGATGTCGGCCATCGACTTGGCCGTGGCGGCGTCGTCGACGCGGGCGTTCGGGATCGACGCGTCTTCGGTTGTGGTGATGTTCTGACCGAGCAGCTCGCTGCGAACCTGGTCCTTGGCGTCGAAGCCTCGGTTGACGGTGTAGACCCCGGCGCCGATGAACACGAGCCCAAGCACCATGAGCGCAATGGGAAATGCCTTCTTCATCGCCACTCCCTTCCTGGCGAGGGCTCGGTGGTGGCCCCCGCTCTCCCTGAGTGTGCGGTCACCACGAGCCGCCCGACACCGCCGTTCGACGCATCGGCGCGGGTCGGAAGTCCGCGGCGAGTGGGACGAACGCACTCCCGGTCCTCGCCGTTCAGGGAGGCGGGGAGTCGTGGATATGGGCCGGCACGTGCCTGGCGGAGTTCGCGGAGATGCCTGAATGGGGACCAAGGTCCTGCGCAGGCATGACCGACGCCGGTGGGCTGGGCCCGAATTGGTCGGTACGGTCGCCGGACAGAAGCGCCACGAAGGACGACGATCATGCACCTCACCGACGAACGCACGGGGTTGGAGTACATCCCGAGGGACGAGTGCCTCGAACTTCTCAGGTTGAGGAGCCTCGGCCGGATCGGCGTCGTCGTCGCGGGCCGGCCCGTGGTCTTGCCGATCAACTACACGGTCGATGGCGGGTCGATCGTGTTCCGCACCGACGTCGGGACCAAGTTCGACGCGGCTGTCCGCGGCGAGTTCGTGGCCTTCGAAATCGACGACGCCGACCCCAACTACCACACGGGATGGAGCGTCTTGCTCACCGGCGTCGCGGAGGAGATCATCGACGCCGAGGAACGCCGGCGGGCCGAAATGCTGCCCCTCCGGCCGTGGGCCCCGGGCGCCAAGTCGCATTACCTGCGCATCACGCCGGTGACCATCAGCGGCCGTCGGATCGCGGAGCCCGCGGCCGACTCCTGATTTCGGATCAGGAGTCGAGGGCGACGCGCCACTCGACCACGGTGCCACCGCCCGCTCGTGGCGCCATCGTCAGGACCCCCTCCTGCGCGACAACCGCGTGATCTCCCCAGGGCGTGCCGTCGTCGGCGACCGTCAGTCGGAGATCGGTGTCGGCGACGATCTCGACGTACACGTGGTCAGCGCCGGCGTGCCGCGCGATGTGACGCAGGGCGGCTCGCAGAATGCCCACCGCCTGGCTCCTCAGATGCTCACCGACCACGGTGTCGATCGGACCACTGAATCGGATCCTCGGCTCGAACCCCAGCTCGGGGGTCAGCTCGACGATGGTGCTGACCGCGGCGTCGCGTAGCCCGGCCTCTTCGCTCGACTGGAGGCTGAAGATCGTCGAGCGGATGTCGCGGATGAGCCCGTCGAGGTCCTCGACGATCTGGTTGACGGCATCCCGGAGGGCCTCCTCCTCCTTGCCGAGGGCCGCTTGGAGGCGCATCCCCGAGGCGAACAGCCGTTGGATCACCGTGTCGTGGAGCTCGCGCGCGATGCGCTCGCGTTCCGCGAGGACCCCGAGTCGTCGCACCTCGTGTTGCGCGCGCTCGTACGTGAGCGCCACCGCCGCCTGGCTGGCGAAGGCTTCCTCCTCGACCGCGTCATCGAGGTCGAAGGCTCGCCCCCCGGGGTGGTTGGCGAGGAGCAGGACTCCGAACGGATCGCCGCGGACCCACAGCGGGACGAGGAGCGCCGGGCCGATGTCGCCGAGCGCGGCGAGGTTCGGCGTTGTGGGATCGTCCTGCACGTTGGCGATGCTGACCGAGCGGCCCGTGGTGACGACCTCGTCGACGAGTAAGCCCGCGGCGTTGAACACGCGCCCCCGAGCGGCCTCGGCGGCGTCACCGGCGACGGCGCGAACCTCGAATCGCTGATCACCGAGCGGAACGAGAAGCGCCCCCACGTCGGCGTTGAGGAGGCGGGCTGCGCTGCGGGCGACTTGATGGAGCAGGTTCTCGGGTGAGCCTCCCGTCAGGATGGCCTGCGCTACCTCGTTCAGCGCTCGCGACCGCGCGTCCACGCGACGCCGGTCGGTGATGTCCTCGCCGATGCTGATCACGCCCCGCGGCGTGCCGTCGGCGTCCTGAAGGCGGGTGTGGAACCACGAGACGGCTCGGCGAAGGCCGTCGCGGGTGACGATGTCGTGGGTGTGCTGGCGCGGCAATGCCGTGTCGGGCGCGAGGAGCGTCGTGCGCTGCGCGGCCCGCACGTGCTCGGGAACGAAGGTCTCGAACCAGTCCCGGGTGATCACTTCGTCGGCCGTGTAGCCCGTGAGACGGAGGACGTATGGGTTGGCGTAGGTGACGCGACCGCCGAGATCAATGGCGACCACGACGAGTTGGACATTCTCGAGGAGTTCGCTCCAGCGACGTTCACCCTCGCTGATCGTGGCCTCGGCTCGCTTGTGTCCGGAGACGTCCCGGAGTGACGCGAGAACCAACGTCGTCTCGCCCACTTCGAGCGTGCTGAGGGCGATGTCGACGGGCAGCTCGCTTCCGTCGGCGCGCTGGAGCCGGATGTCGAGGCCGGCGCCCATCGGGCGAGCGGGCATCCCGCGTTGGTAGTAGTCCTCACGGTGGCCGACGTGGTTGAGCCGGAGGTTGGACGGGACCAGGGCATCGACGGGCTTGCCGATCAGCTCGGCGACGGGGTACCCAGACATCCGCTCGAACAGTCCGTTGGCGTGGATCACGATCCCGTCGCGGTCGGTCACCACGACGCCATCGGGCATGGCCTCGATGAGGTGGACGAAGTGTTCGGAGAGGACCACGATGTCCGGAGCCTACCGACGCTCCCGAAGGTCGATCGGCGCCCGGTCAGGCAGGATGCCCACCGACCATGGCGGGCACGATCCGCAGATCGATCACGCGCGCTCGACGATCGTTGGCACGGACGGCGGTCACCACGTAGCTCGCCACGTTCTGGGCCGTCCAGGCCGTGACGCCGGGCGGCATGAAGAGGGCGATCGCGATCCGCCCGGCCTGCTTGGCGACTTCCGCGCGGGCCAGGCGAGCCGACCAGGCGGGCACGCCGCTCGCCACGAGCCCGGCGCGCAGAGTGTCGCAGGCGACGGCCTCAGGAACGGTGGTCGGGGCGAGGGCGACCCGCTCGACGGTCTCGACCACGTCGGCGTCGCGACCGATGACGGCCGCCGCCCACTCGTCGTATGGGTTGAGGGCCACCGCACCCGCAACCACGACGGGCACGGCGTCGCGCAACGCGCAGGTGACGCCCCGATCGAACACCGTCGGGCGGGGCCAGGCGTGGTTCCGGACCGCGAGGGCGACGTCCACCCGGCCGTCATCGAGCGGGCAGCGCGCGGTGACGCCCTTGCACGGGAACACCGGTTCGCGCTCGTCGTGGCACTGCACCGTGACATGACCGGAATCCTCGAGCCGCTGGATGGCGTCCTCGGTGGCTGGGCCGGGTGCGCCCATGACCAGTACCCGCACGGTTGCCTCCCTCGGTCGCTGTCGAGAGAGTGTGCGACGCAGGGACGCGTGGGGGCCAGGGAACCTCGGTCCGGTCCCGCAGGGATTAGGTCCCGATTCGGGACGCCGCGCTCGGGTCAGGTCGACGTGCGCTTGCGGCGCTCTTCGAGCCGGGCGGCGAAGACGGCCGCTTCGGTACGGCGTTCCATCCCGAGTTTGGCGAGGAGGTTGGACACGTAGTTCTTGACGGTCTTCTCCGCGAGATGGATCTCGTCGGCGATCTGGCGGTTGGTCAAGCCGTCCGCGATCAGGTCGAGGATCCGGCGTTCCTGGTCGGTGAGTCCCGACATCCGCTCGTCCTCCTCGGGGCCGCGGCGAAGCCGCTCGAGGACGCGGGCGGTGACCTCGGGGTCGAGAAGCGACTGGCCCGACGCCACGGTGCGGATCGCCTCGACGAGATCCTGCCCTTTGATCTGCTTCAACACGTAGCCGGCCGCCCCGGCCATGATGGCGTCGAACAGGGCTTCGTCGTTCGAGAACGACGTGAGGATCAAGCAGGCGATCTCGGGGTGCTTGGAGCGGATCTCGCGGCACACGGATACGCCGTCGCCGTCGGGGAGGCGGACGTCGAGGACCGCGACGTGCGGCTGGGTCGGCGGAATGCGGTCGAGGGCTTCGGCCGCCGTGGACGCCTCGCCCACGACCTCAAGGTCGTCGTGGGCTTCGAGGAGCGCCCGCAATCCCTGCCGTACGACCTCGTGGTCGTCGGTGAGGAAGATTCGGATCGGGGGACCGTCGGCCACGGTCATATCGTTGCACGATCTCGGACGGCGCGACGGCACGCGTGCGCAGCCCGCCGATTGGTCAAGCACGACGAACTTGGACCTATCCGCTCGAGTCCTAGAAGGCGCTTCGAGGTGGGATGACGCCCATGCGCCCGGCCTGGTAGTCCTCGATCGCCTGGACGATCTCGTCTCGGCTGTTCATCACGAACGGGCCGTATTGCACGACCGGCTCGTGGATCGGGCGGCCGCCGAGGAGCAACAGTTCGAGGGTCGGCGTGGCCGTGGCCTGCCGGTCGCCGGCGCGGAGCACGACGTGGTCACCGGAACCGAAGACCGCGAGGCGCCCTTCGGTGATGACGGCGTCCTTTCCGGATGGCCCGGCGCGGCCGTGCCCGGCCAGCGAGTACGCCATGGCGGTGAAGTCGTGCGGCCACGGGATCGACAGCTCGGCGCCGGGCTGCAAGGTGGCGTGGGCGTAGACGATCGGCGTGTAGGTCGAACCGGGACCGGCCAACGCGCCGAGATGGCCCGCGATGACCCGCACGAGGGCGCCCCCGTCATCGGTGGTCGCCAGCGAGAGCTCGGTGCTCTCGAGATCTTGGTATCGCGGGGGTGCCCACTTCTCGGCGCGGGGGAGGTTGACCCACAGCTGCACGCCGTGGAACAAGCCGCCGGCGCGTACGAGGTATTCGGGTGGCATCTCGGAATGGACGATTCCGGCGCCGGCGGTCATCCACTGGGTCGCTCCGTCGGTGATCGTGCCGCCGCCCCCCGTGGAATCCCGGTGCTCGATGGCTCCGTCGATGATGTACGTGACCGTCTCGAATCCGCGATGGGGATGATCGGGTGCCCCCTTTGCCTCGCCCGGCGCGTACTCGACCGCGCCGAGGTGGTCGAGGAGGATGAAGGGGTCGGCGCCGCGAAGCGACGGGGAGGGGAACGCCCTGCGCACTTGGAAGCCCTCGCCCTCGAAGGTCGTGAGGGCGGTGAGCACTTGCTGGACCGGGCGCGGCTGGGAGCCGGGCGCCGGGTGCTCGAGCCGGGGGAGCGAGAGGACGTTGTCGACGGTGATCGCAGGCATCGTCGGTACAACCCGTCATCCTCCGATCCCCTTCCCGATCCAGCGTCGGCACCCGACGCCGGTGCAGCGAGCGCCTCTCGCGGCGGACACACTGCGCGGGTGACCCGCACGACCGCCAGGGCTCGGATCCGCGCTGCGCACGTCGTGACCCCGGAGGGTGTGCTCGGCCCAGCCGAAGTCAGGATCGTCGACGGACGCATCGATGGCGTCGAAGCGGTCGCCAGCGCACCCGAGGTGACGCTGGCGCCGGGCTTCGTCGATCTCCAGGTCAACGGCCACGGCGACGTTGACGTCGGGTCTGCCCGCGCGGCCGACTGGGACCGGATCGATGCCCTCCTGCTGGCCGAGGGCGTCACGACCTGGTGTCCCACGCTTACGACGCGGCCGCTTGACGACTATGGCGCGTGTTTCGACGAAATCGGCGAGGCGGCTCAACGGCCCGGGCCGCGGCCCGCCATGGTCGGCGTTCATCTCGAGGGTCCGTTCATCGCCGCCGAGTACGCGGGTGCTCATCGTGCGGACGCGGTGCGGGCGATCGACGTGGCGTGGCTCGCGGAACTTCCCGAGCTCGTCCGTATCGTGACCCTCGCTCCCGAACTGGCGGGCGCGATCGACGCCGTGGAG
>Ga0209640_10002759_pt1 | contig 15339 bp, 13 predicted proteins | sample RifCSP10_1_FD_184018 | JGI IMG/M metagenome (GOLD analysis project Ga0209640, IMG submission 184018) | Soil microbial communities from Rifle, Colorado - Rifle CSP2_sed 10_1 (SPAdes) (version 2) | ecosystem: Environmental > Terrestrial > Deep subsurface > Rock core/Sediment | place: Rifle...
GATCGTGGCGAAGACGAACGCCCGGTAGCCGAAGAGCGGGCGGCGGGTGAAGACCGGCAGGATCTCGCTCACCACGCCCATCGCCGGCAGGACGACGATGTACACCTCGGGGTGGCCGAAGAACCAGAAGAGGTGCTGCCAGAGGACGGGGTTGCCGCCGGTGTTCGGGTCGAAGAAGCTGCCGCCGTAGTTGCGGTCGATGAAGAGGGCGATCATGCCTGCCGCCAGCACGGGCGTGGCCAGCAGGATGAGGGTCGCCGTCACGAGCACCGTCCAGACCAGGATCGGCATGCGGAAGAGGGTCATCCCCGGCGCACGCATCTTGAAGATGGTGGCGATGAAGTTCACCGCTCCCAGGATCGAGGCGGTCCCCACCAGCAGCAGGCCGATCAGCCACAGGTCGGTGCCCACCCCGCTCGCGTAGGTGTCGTTGCTGAGCGGGGTGTAGAGGGTCCAACCCTCGGCGGCGGCCCCGCCGAACAGGTAGCCGGAGAAGATCAGCAGGCCGCCGGCCGGCAGGAACCAGAAGGAGAGGGCGTTGATGCGCGGGAACGCCATGTCCGGCGCGCCCAGCTGGAGCGGCACGATGTAGTTCGCGAAGCCCGACAGGACCGGGACCACGAACAGGAAGATCATGATCGTCCCGTGCATCGTGAAGGCCTGGTTGTAGGTCCGCTCGTCGAGGAACTGGAGCCCCGGGACGGCCAGCTCGGTGCGCACCACCAGGGCGAGGATGCCGGCCGCAAAGAAGAAGAGGAACGAGTTGACGATGTAGAGGATGCCGATCTTCTTGTGATCGACGGTGGTCAGCCATTCGAGCACCCAGGAGCGGCGGCGGCTCTCCGCGGTGGGGCTCAGCGCCGTGGTCGCCATCGGTTCCTCACTCGCCTCGCGCTACTCGGCCGTCAGCGTACCGGTCATGTCCGGCACCGGGTGGACGTCACAGGTGAAGGTGTACTCCCCCGCCGGGAGGGCGTCGACGACGTAGGTGATCGTACCCGGCCCGGTGAAGAACTCGCCGTTGAAGACCGGCTCGTTGCCCCGGTAGATCGCCACGTTGTGCGAGACACCCTCCTTGTTGTTGAACTCGATGCTGAACGGCTCGCCGGCCGGGACGTTCAGCGTCTTGACGTCGAAGGCGATGTTGTCGGCCGCGATCTTCAGGACGGTGCCGCCCGACGGCACCGACGGCGCCGGGGTCTGCCCTGAGCGAACGGCGGCAATCCAGGCGTCGAAGTCGGCGCGGGACATGGCCTCCACGCTGAATGTCATCCGCGCGTGCAGGTCGCCGCAGAACTCGGCGCACTGCCCGGCGTAGGTGCCGGCCTCGCTGACCGTGAACTCCAGCTCGTTCGGAGGCCGATCGGCGGTGGGCACCACGTCGCGCTTGACGAGGAAGGCGGGCACGAAGAAGGAGTGGATCACGTCGTTCGAGCGCAGCACGAGACGGACCGGCTCGTCCACCGGCAGGGCCATCACCGGCGGGTTGGCGGGGGTGCCGGTGACCGAGACGTCATTCGTCGGATCGCCGTCGTCGTCGCGGTAGTGGAAGGTCCACTGCCATTGGAATCCGTCGACGTCGATCGTCACGCCCGGATCCTCGGAGCGGGCCGAGATCGAGTTGAGCGTGAGGGTCGAGAGCACGAACAGGATCAGGACGATGACGGTGGGGATGGCGGTCCAGATCACCTCGACCAGGTTGTTGCCGTGGACCTGCGTCGGCAGCCGGTCGTCGCGCCGGCGGTAGCGGAAGATCGAGTAGACGATGAAGCCCTCGACCCCCACGAAGACGATGCCGCCCATCACCAGCACGACGTTGTAGAGCCAGAAGACCTCTTTGGCCTGGTTGGTGTGGGGCTCGGGCGGAACCATGCCGCAGGCCGCGGTGAGGGCGACGAGAACGATCAGGGCTCCGGCGCGAAGGAGGGCCCGCAGCCGTGGGCGGGCCGTCGGTCGTGTCATCAGCTCGTCTCGAGGCTCCTCATGGTGGACGATGACGCGGCCCGCTCGATGCGTCGCGTCCAACTGGTTCCCTTCCGGCACGCGCCCGCTGGGCGGCGGCACGCGGCGTATTGTACCGATCTGGCTCGCGGCTCCGCACCTCGCCGGCGAGCGGCGATCAGCGCGGTCGGGGAAGGGTCAGACGGGCTGGGCGGGGCATTCCGGCGGCTCGTCGGGGAGCATGAACCGGACGGTCAGCTGGTACCTATGGTCACCGCTGACGAAGCGGGTCAGCTGGTTCGCGCCCGTGAGGAGCTCGTACCAGTCGGTCGCCTCCTGGCCGGTGACCACGCCGCAGCGCTCGCCGTCGCTCGTCGCCTCGCCGAAGGTGGCCGGGTCGGAGCCCGCCGGCCAGTCGAGCAGCTGGTTGCCGATGCCGCTGTCGTCGGGTGGATCCGCGTCGGCGTTGCGGACCAGCAGCCGCATCGCCTCGGGCTGGTACGCGCGCCAGGCCGGCTCCGCCCACAGGCCCTCGCCCAGCCACGAGTCGGGGTTCATGAGGCGGTCGCTGAGCCGTTGCAGCACGCCGTGCGCAGCGATCTCGGCGGCCGAGATGGTCGGGTAGTTCCCCGCCGGGTCGAGCGTGCCGAGGCCAAAGACGACGACCTCGATCTCGCGCCCGGCAGCGTGGAGCGTGAAGACCGTGTCGCCCGCATCCATGACGAAGTCCTGGGCGCCGCGGAACTCGACGCTGGTCGTGAAGAGGCCGGTACGGGTGACCTCGGCCAGGAGCGCCTGGATCCCGTCCTCTGCCAGGCGGCGGACGTTGACGGCCGGCAGCAGCGGCCCGGGGAAGAGCTCGATCTGGGCGCCCGGTACGATCACCCGACCGTCGCCGGTGAGGGTGAACGGCGGGAGCGTGGCGGCGAGAGCGCCGGGGCCCAGCATCCCGCCCCGAAACTCGATGCGGAGGACGAGCTCATCGCCCTGCGGGTGGGCGATCGGTCCGCCGGAGCCGCCCGGGCCGCCGCTGCAGGCGGCGAGGAGGAGCGACATGGCAACGGCGGCGGGCATGGTCAGGCGGGCGGTTCGTCTCATGCCCGTCGGACGCAGCGCCGCCGCGATCGGTTCCGCTGTCCTGCGGCCGTGGCGGCGTGGGGCAGAATGCGCGCGTCATGCACACCGCCCTCCGCGTCACGCTGCTGGCCGGCGTCGTGCTCGCTGCCGCCCCGGCGCTGACCCTGGCGCATGGCGGCACCGTCGCGGCGCCGGCCTTTCCCGGCGTGCTGCTCGCCTGGCGCCTCGAGGCGGCGGTGCTGCTGCCGCTCGCGGGCGGGGCGATCGGCTGGCTCCTCGTCGTCCGGCGCGTGGCGTCCGCCCACCCCGGGCACCCACCGTCGCCGTGGCGGAGCGCCGCCTTCCTCGGCGGGCTGGCGGTCATCGGCGTGGCCCTCACCTCGCCGATCGAGGCCTACGAGGGCCAGCTGTTCAGCGTCCACATGCTGCAGCACATGCTGCTGCAGCTGGTGGCTGCCCCGCTCCTGCTGCTCGGGGCCCCGCCGACGATGGCGCTGCGCGCCGCGTCGCCATCGGTCCGGCGGATGCTGCTGGCGATCCTGCACAGCCGCGCGGTTGCCATCCTCTCCTTTCCGCTGCTGGCCTGGGTCCTGTTCGCGGCCGTCAACTGGGGATGGCACTTCAGCTCGCTCTACGACCAGGCGCTTGAGACCCCCTGGCTGCACGACCTGCAGCACGTCACGTTCCTGGCGGCCGCGCTCCTCTTCTGGTGGCCCGCGGTCGGGGTGGATCCGGCCCGCTGGCGCCTGCCGCATCCGGTGCGCCTCTTCTACCTCTTCCTGGCGATGCCGCAGAACTCGTTCCTGGGCGTGGCGCTGATGGGCGCGCCGCCCAGCCTCTACCCGCATTACGTCAGCAACGCGCGCGACTGGGGCCCCACCCCGCTCGTCGACCAGCAGGTGGGCGGGACGCTGATGTGGGTCGGCGGCGACGTCGTCTTCCTGTTGGCGATGGGCCTGGTGGTGGCCGCCTGGGTGCGAGCGGAGGACCGGCGCACCGCGCGGGAGGATGCTCGCCTGGCGTTGCCGCCATCGGCGAGCGACCCCGGAACGGGTACCGCCGGGCGACGCCCGGGCAACTAGAGGAGCGGCAGCCGCAGCAGGCTGTCGGCGGCGACCGCAGCGAAGAGCAGGGTCAGGTAGCTGATCGAGAAGCGGAAGAGCTGGATCGCGGCGCGCCCGTCACCCGCGTTGCGCTGGACGCGGAGGGCGTACCAGACGAACCCAGCCCCCAGCGCGAGGGCGGCGACGAGGTAGATGAGCCCCATCCGCGCCGCGGGGAAGAGGAGCAGCGAGACGGCCACCAGCAGCAGCGTGTAGAGGACGATCTGGCGCGCCGTCTCCGCCTCGCCGCGGACGACCGGCAGCATCGGCACGCTGGCTGCCGCGTAGTCGCCGCGGTAGCGCAGGGCCAGCGCCCAGAAGTGCGGCGGCGTCCAGTAGAAGACGATGGCGAACAGGACGAGCGCCGGGACCTCGACCGTGTTGGTGACCGCGGCCCACGCCACCAGGACCGGCACGCAGCCGGCCGCGCCACCGATGACGATGTTCTGCGGCGTGCTCCGCTTCAGCCACAGGGTATAGACGAAGACGTAGAACGCGATCGCGCTGGCGGCGAGCAGCGCCGACAGCAGGTTGACGGTCACCGTCAGCCAGGCGATCGAGACGAGGCTGAGGGCGACCCCGAAGGCCAGCGCGTGGGCCGGCGCGACGGCGTGGCGCGGCAGCGGGCGATGCCGCGTGCGCCGCATCAGGTCGTCGATATCGCGATCGAGATACATGTTGATGGCGTTCGCGCCGCCGGCCGCCAGCGTGCCTCCGAGCACCACCGCCGCCATCAGCCAGACCGATGGCAGGCCGCCGCCCTGCGCCAGCACCATGGTCGGCACGGTGGTCACCAGCAGCAGCTCGATGATCCGCGGCTTGGTCAGCGCGACGTAGGCCCGCAGCGTGTTGCCGGCGCCGGCCGCGCCACCCTCGACCAGCCGGGCCTCGCCCACGGGCCGCCTGACCGGCTCGCGTCGGACAGCCAGGTAGAGCAGCACCGCGATCGCCCACAGCGCGGCCCCAACCGCGAGGTGCGGCACCACGAACAGCGCCGAGAGGCGTGACCAGACGTTCGCCGCCCCCAGGGCCAGCTGCACGCCGACCAGGATCACCGCCAGCCCGGCCAGCCGCCGCGGATACGGAGCGTCGAAGGTCCGTCGGACGCGGCGCGCCGTCAGCACCACCAGGACGCCGACTACCAGCGCCAGCCCGCGATGGGCGGCCTGCACCAGCCCGGCGTCGGCGCCGATCTGCGGCCAGACGCGGCCGTCCATCAGCGGGAAGTCGGCGAAGGCGAGCCCCGCGCCGGTGCCGCTCACCCATGAGCCGAGCAGCATCTGGGCGAAGACTGCCGCGCCGGTGAGCGCCGCCAGGCCGGTCGGCGCGCCGCGTCCGGGGAGCGGGAGCGAACCACCGACGGCCCGATCGGCGATGACCAGGGTGAGGGCCAGGACGGTGAGCGCCATGGCCAGGTGCGCCGTGACCAGCTCGGCGCGCAGCTGCTGGATCACGACCTGCCCGCCGAGCAGCGCCTGCACGATGACCAGCACCCCCGCCGCTACCGCGGCCACGAGCAGGGGGCGGTCACGGCGCCGCGCGGTGAAGACGGCGATCAGCGCCACCGCGCCGACCAGCGGCCCGACCGCCACGGCAGCGACCAGCCGATGGCTGTGCTCGATCCAGGCGTGCAGGTCGGCGGGCGGCATCCACGATCCGAAGCAGAGGGGCCAGTCCGGGCAGCCCAGGCCGGAGTCGGTGGCACGCACCAGCCCGCCGACAGCGATCAGCACGTAGGTGGCGATCGCCGAGGCGACGGCGAGCTTCGCGAAACGGTTCAAGCGGATCCTCGAGGGCGCCGGGCGGCGCCAAGCCGATCAGGGACGGTGGCAGGCTGCCGGCATGATAGCCAGCCCGGACCCTGCGGTCACCCGCTCGCCCTCAGGCGACCGCCCGTCCGGCGCCGCGATCGGGCAGCGCCCGGAGCACGAACCCAGCCGCGACGCCGGCGGAGAAGCCGCCGATGTGCGCCAGGTAGGCGACGCCGCCGACGCCCGCCGAATCGGCGAAGCCGTACAGCAGCTGGAGGGCGATCCACATCCCGATCGCGATCGCGGCCGGCACCCGCAGGAGGACGCGGAAGACGAAGGCGGTCACCCGGTTGCGCGGGAAGAGGACGATGTAGGCGCCCAGCACCCCCGAGATGGCGCCCGAGGCCCCGAGCGTCGGGATCGGCGACGACGGATCGCTCCAGATCTGGGCCAGCGAGCCGACGACGCCGGTGGCGATGTACACCGCCAGGAAGATGATCGGTCCGGCCCGATGCTCGACGTTGTCGCCGAAGATCCACAGGAAGAGCATGTTGCCGCCGAGATGCAGCCAGCCGCCGTGCATGAACATGCTCGACAGCAGGGTGAGGTAGATCGGCTCCGGACCGGGCTCCTGCGGGACCAGGAATTGCGTGCCGCCGATGTCCACCGGGACGGACCCGATCAGGTCGACGCCGGTCGTGATCTCGAGCGGGACGGCGCTCCAACCGTAGGTGAACGGGTTGTCGCCGGTCGCCGCCTGGAGGAGCAGGAAGACGCCGACGTTGGCAGCGATCAGGACGGTGACCACCCAGGCCAGGCCGCGGCCAGGGAGGTTGTCGTCACCGATCGGGAACATCGGTCGTATCCGGTGCGCCTACACCACCCAGGGCAGGCGCACCCCGGAGAGGACGGCGTTGAGCAGGAGGCCCAGGATCAGCAGGCCCCCCGCGCGGCGGGTATGGATGAACGCGCCGCCCACGAACCACAGCGGCCAGCCGACGTAGCTCTGCGGCGGCGTCTCCGGGCGCGGGACCGAGAACTGGCGCAGCACCTGGAGGAGGAGCGGGAGGCCGAGCACCACGAGCATGACGAAGGGGCCGATCCAGCCGATCAGCGCCGAGCCGAGGACAATCGGATAGAAGGCGATCATCAGCCCCTGGGCGACCCGTCGCGCACGGGCCTCGCCGAGGATGACCGGCAGGGTGTGGATGCCCATCTTGCTGTCCGGCCCGATCTTGTCGATGTGCTTGCCGAAGAGCACGGTGGTGACGAGGATCGCGTACGGCAGCGAGGCGACCCAGACCCAGCCGGGGAGCGTCCCGGTCGCCACGAAGTAGGTTCCGCCGATCATCAACGGACCCCAGGTCAGGAAGACGCCCGGCTCGCCCAGCCCACGTCGCTTGAGGGAGATCGGCGGGGCGACGTAGAAGACGCTGATGAAGAGTCCGCCCAGGGCGAAGGCCGCGACCCACGGGCCGCGCGCCCAGACGAGGGCGATCAGGATCGCCAGGTCGACGGCGTTGGCCAGCAGGATCGCGTTGCGCAGCTGCGCCTTGCTGAGCCAGCCGGACAGGATCGGGTGGGGCGCGTACAGCGCGCGGACGTAGTCGTCGCTGTCGATCCCGACCTGGAGGTCGAAGTAGTCGTTGATCATGTTGTTGGCCGCGTGGGCGACGACCAGGCCGATGACGGCCAGCGCCAGGTACCAGTAGTTGACGACGACGCCGGTCGTACCGATCGCCAGCAGACCGCCGATCAGGCCGGAGGTGGCGGTCATGGTGAAGACGGCCGCGCGGGTGACGATCAGCCACTTGCTGACCGAGTCCATCTCCACGCCGTCGGGCATGTTGGCGTGATTCATGACGTAGCGCCAGGTGGTGAGCCGCCGGGCGAGCGTTGTCATGGGCGGATCATACCGGGCGCCGGCGGTCGACCCGATCGTGGACCGCGCCTAAGATGGGCGCCATGAGCACGGCCACGCTGGACCGGATGCTCGCCATCCTGATCGGGATGCAGCTCGCGACAGGTCTGCTGACCCTGCGTGCGGGGTCCCCCCCGGCCGCACCGCTGTTCGTCGTCCATGGCCTCCTCGGCGGCGCGCTCGCGGCAGCGGCGGTCGTCAAGCTGCGCCGCAGCCTTCCGCCGGCGATCGCCGCCAAGCGTTGGAGAGCGATCGCGCTGTCGACGGCCCTGGCGCTCGCGGTTGCCCTCGCGCTGGGCGGCGGCTTTGCCTGGGTCGCATCCGGGCGGATCGTGTCGATCGGTCCCTGGACGTTGCTCACCCTGCACGTCCTTGCCGCGCTGGCGGTGGTGCCGATTGCGGTCGCCCACCTGCTGCCACGTCGCTGGCGCGTCCTCCGTCCGGTACGTCGCCTTCCGGCGCACCTGCGGGCGACGGCCGACGGCCAGCGGCTCCTCACCCGGCGTGCCGCGCTGGGCGTCGCGGCGGTGGCGATGACGGGCGGGCTCGCGTGGCTGGCGAGCAACGTGCTCGACGCGTTGGCCGGCGGCTTCCGCCGCTTCACCGGATCGCGCTGGCTGGCGGCCGGTGGGATCCCACCGCCGACCACGTTCTTCGGTGAGGGGGCAGCGGAGATCGACCAGGCGACCTGGCGCCTCGTTGTTCGTGGGCGGGTCGCCCGCGTGCTCGACCTGTCGCTGGACGATCTCGCCTCGCTCGGCGAGGTGACGCGCGAGGCGGTCCTCGACTGCACCTCGGGCTGGGCGATGCGCACGACCTGGGGCGGCGTTCCGCTCGGAGCGGTGCTCGATGCGGCCGGGCTGACCGGGCGGGCCACGCGCGTGGTGATTCGCTCGGTGACCGGCTGGTACGCCGAGCTGCCGCTCCTCGAGGCGCGCGGCGCCCTGCTGGCGACGCGGGTTGGCGACAGAGCCCTGCCGCACGGCAACGGCGCTCCATGCCGGCTGGTGGCCCCGGATCGGCGCGGCCTCGAATGGGTGAAATGGGTCACCCGCATCGAGGTGGTGTGACGGCTAGAGGGGTTCGAAGCGAGCCGTGAAGTGGCGCAGCTGGGGCGGCTGCTGCGTGATCCGGTAGCCGCCCAGGTCAGCCGCTCCCTGCGCCACGAAGCGGACCACCTCGATCACGTAGTCGATGTGCGACTGGGTGTAGACCCGGCGCGGGATGGCGAGGCGCACCAGCTCCATCGGGCCCGCCACCTCGGTCCCGTCGGGGTGCATCCCGAACATGACGCTGCCGATCTCGCAGCCGCGGATGCCGCCCTCGCGGTAGAGCGCCACGGACAGCGCCTGGCCGGGGTACTCGAGCGGCGGGATGTGGGGCAGCAGCGCGGCGGCGTCGAGGTAGACGGCGTGGCCGCCGATAGGCTGCACGCAGGGGATGCCCGACTCCACCAGCGCCTCCCCGAGATACGCGGTCGACCGGATCCGGTAGCGCAGGTAGTCCTCGTCGATCACCTCGCGCAGGCCCTGGGCGATCGCCTCCAGGTCGCGTCCGGCCAGGCCGCCGTAGGTGGGGAATCCCTCGGTCAGGATGAGCAGGTTGCGGGCGGCATCGGCCCAGGCGTCGTCGTTGAGGGCGAGCCAGCCGCCGATGTTGGCGATCGCGTCCTTCTTGGCGGACATCGTCATGCCATCGGCCAGCGCGGCCATCTCGCGCACGATGTCGGGAATCGAGCGATCGGCGCAGCCCGCCTCCCGCTGCTTGATGAACCAGGCGTTCTCGGCGAATCGGCACGCGTCGAGGAAGAGCGGCAGGCCGTATCGGTCGCAGATGGCGCGCACGCCGCGCAGGTTCTCGAGGCTGACCGGCTGCCCGCCGCCCGAGTTGTTGGTGACGGTGACCATCACCAGCGGAATGGCCTCTGCGCCGCGCTCGCGGATGAACGCGTCGAGCGCGTCGAGATCCATGTTGCCCTTGAACGGATGGATGACCGATGGGTGGCGCCCCTCCTCGATCACCAGGTCGACCGCCTCGGCGCCGGTGAACTCGACGTTGGCACGGGTAGTATCGAAGTGCGTGTTGCTGGGAATCGCCCTGCCCGGGCCGCCGACCACGCTGAAGAGGATCTTCTCCGCGGCGCGTCCCTGGTGGGTGGGGATGACGTGCTTGAAGGGGAAGAGGCTCTGCACGCTCTCGAGGAAGCGGAACCATGACGGCGAGCCGGCGTAGGACTCGTCGCCGCGCTGGATGCCGGCCCACTGCTCGGCCGACATGGCGCCCGTCCCCGAGTCCGTGAGGAGGTCGATGATCACATCCGCGGCGTGCAGGTTGAAGAGGTTGTAGCCGGCCTCACGCAGGTGCTCCTCGCGCTCGGCGACCGAGGTCATCCGGATCGGCTCGACGCTCTTGATCCGGAACGGCTCGATGATCGTCTTCCAGCGGTCCACTGGCGTGGAGCATAGGCGCTGGGCCGATGCGGCCGGAGCCCGCCGGGACCCATCATTGCGGGGAGGGGTTGCTGACATGGAGGAGCCGATGCCGGATTGGGAATCGCTTGGCGACGGGGTCGCGTCGTGGCCGGCGGTCGCCACCTGGGCCGCCGACGAGATGCAGGTCTTCTTCATCGGCGACGACGGCCAGCTGTGGGACACCTACTGGGACGGCGCCGCCTGGCACGAGCGGCATGCGCACGGCGGCGAGCTGGTCGGCTCGCCGGCGGCCTGCTCGTGGGGCCCCGATCGGATCGACGTCTTCGCCCGCGGGCGCGACGGGACGCTGCAGCACCGCTGGTACGAGCCGGCGGGATGGCAGCCGTGGGAGTCGCTCGGGGTCGTGGGCGCCGGGGACCCTGCCGCCTGCAGCTGGGGGCCGGGCCGGATCGACCTGTTCGTGACCGATGCCGCCGGTGAGCTGCGGCACGGCTGGTGGGACGGCGCCGGCTGGTCGTGGGGCCGGCCATGACCCGGTCGCAGCGCGCCGGGTTGGCTACGCGCGGGATGGACTGAGGAACCCGCCATCGATCGTCTGCTGGCCCTGATCGGCTTCCTGCCGATCGGCATCGAACGACTGGTCTTGACCGCCCTCGGCTCGACGCCGAGGCGGCTGCCGGTCGTGCCGCTGCTGGTGGTGGCCCTGATCGGGCTCGCAGCCCTCCCCGTCGGCCAGTGGCTGGTCGAGCTGATCGTGCGACCGGTCACCGTGTCGGAGCTGGTCGATCGCCGCGTGGGGCTGTCCACGCGGCTGGTCGCCGTGGACGGCTACGCGCTGCTGGTGCCCTTCGCCGCCGATCCGGGCGCCGGCGCCACGACGGGCGCAGCGGCCCCTCACTGGTATGCCGTGCGCGACTCGCTCCAGGAGCGGCGGCTGGTGCTCGTCCGCTCGACCGTCCTCCCCGATGCGCTGCGCACGCGGACCGTCGAGGCGCGCATCGTGGACGATCCGCTGGCGGTGAGCGGGACGGTTGACGGGATCGTCGCGCGCGGCGGGAGCGCCACCGGCGACACGCTGGCGCCGTGGCTGCTCGATGAGGTCGAGCGGGGGTCGCGCGTATCGGCGACCGACATCGGCTCGCTGGCCGAGCTCGACCAGCGCGCCGTCGGCGACGTGGTGCGCCTGCGCCTGACCGTGACGGAAGGGATCGCCAGCTGCCTGCCGCGCGGCGACTGCCGGGCGCGACGCCTGGCGGACGGCATCGGCTCGTGGGACTACCTCGCGGCTGACAGCGCCGGCGGCAGGGTGGTGCTTCGCACCGGCTACCCGCCCTCGGTTGCGCCGTTCCACGGTGTCGGCCACCACGCGCAGGACCGCGACGCGGTGGCCGGCCTCCTGGCCACGCCGTTCGCCGACGGGCTGCTGGGCTGGGGGCGCGTGCTGGAGGCGGCCTACGTGGAGCATGACCTCCGACTGCCGATCGATCGGCTGTGGCTCGGACCCATCCTCTTCTCCGCGGTCGCGGCGGTCGTCCTGCTCGGGCTGTGGCTGGGCTATCCGCGCTTCCGCAGCCGCGGCCCTGGCGGCCTCGCGTCGGAGCGAGCTGAGCGCAGCCAGCGAGTCCTCCGCTGCCGGGCGACCGGGCGCCTGACGCCGCCGGGGCTCTCCCCCTTCGAGGTCAGCGATACGGCGGCAACGCTCAGCGCCGAGCCCGACGGGGGCAGCCTGCTCGCGTTCGGAGCGGGAGCGACGCGGCGCGAAGTGGCGATTCCGCGGGGGCTCGGCAGCCTGGGCGCCGTCGAGGTCGGCGACTGGGTGCGCGTGCGCGGCGGCCTCCCCGCCCTGCAGGTTGGCTGGTTCGGCAGCCAGGTGCTCCTCGTCTTCGACGACGCACCGACCCGCGACCGCGCCGCGGCCGTCGTCCTTGGCGGCTGAGCGGCACCCGGGACCCGCGTAGACTCGCCCCTGCGATGGACGGCCACCCCAACCGAACCTGCCTGGCGCGGCTCCCCGGCGGCGAGCTGCGGGTGCTCGGCGCGGGCGACCTGCAGGAGATCGACAGCCTCCGCAGGCAGCCGGAGACGCTGGTCTGGCTCGACATCGTGGCGCCCACCGAGAAGGACCTCACCCTCCTGCGCGATGAGTTCGACCTGCACCCGCTGGCCCAGGAGGACCTCGAGAAGCAGCGGCAGCGGCCGAAGCTGGACAGGTACGGCCCGCAGCAGGTGATCGTCACCTACGAGGTGCTGCCGGCCGCGGCGCGGGACCGGAGCTTCGAGCTGGGAGAGCTGCACCTGTTCGCCGGCGAGCGCTACGTGGTCAGCGTGCGCTGGCACGAGTCGCCGGCCATCGGCGGCGTCGAGGCGCGGTTCCGCGAGCGCCCCGACGCCGTGGCGGCCACGGCTGGCGCGCTGGTGTACGCCATCCTCGACGGGGTGGTCGACGGCTACTTCCCGCTCCTCGATCGGCTCAGCGACCGGATCGAGGTGCTCGAGGACGAGATCCTGGAGGGCGGCCGGCAGCAAGGCACGCTGCGCGCCATCCTCGACCTGAAGCGCCAGCTGCTGGAGCTGCGACGGACCCTCTCGCCGCAGCGGGACGTTGCCAACGCCCTGCTGCGCCGCGACCTGCCCCTCGTCGACGACGCATCGGCACCCTACTTCCAGGACCTCTACGACCACCTGGTGCGCGTGCTCGACCAGCTTGACCTGCAGCGCGACCTGCTGGCGTCGGCGCTCGACGCGAACCTGTCGGTCACCAGCAACAACCTCAACGCGGTCATGAAGCGCCTCACCGCCTTCACCGTGATCCTGATGGTCCCCACCCTGATCGCCGGCATCTACGGCATGAACTTCGACGTCATGCCGGAGCTGCGATCGCCGCTGGGCTACCCGTTCGTCCTGGCGGTGATGGCGGTGGCCATGGCCGGGGCGTGGATCTTCTTCAGGCGCCACGACTGGTTCTGATGCGCGAACCGACCGCCGACACCCCGGCCATTGAGGCCCTCGACCTGGTGCGCACCTACCGCACCCACACCGGCGTCCTCCGCCGCCGGCCGATCAGCGTCGAGGCGGTGCGCGGCATCAGCTTCGAGGTCCGCCCCGGCGAGCTGTTCGGGCTGCTTGGCCCCAACGGCGCCGGCAAGACGACGACCATCAAGATGCTGATCACCCTCCTCCTGCCGACCTCGGGCACGGCGCGGGTGATGGGCTACGACGTGGTTCGCGAGACGACCGCGGTGCGCCAGCGCATCGGCTACGTCTTCGGTGGCGATCGCGGCCTCTACGACCGGGTCAGCGGCGTCGACAACCTGCGCTACTTCGCCGAGCTGTACGGCGTCGAGCCGTCGGAGCAGAAGCGGCGGATCGCCGCCCTGCTGGAGCTGGTCGGCCTGACCGGGCGCGAGCACGAGAAGGTGGAGGGCTACAGCCGCGGCATGCGGCAGCGGCTGCATATCGCGCGCGGCCTCCTGCACGACCCGGAGGTCATCTTCATGGACGAGCCGTCGATCGGCCTCGACCCGGTCGGCGCGCGCGAGCTGCGGCAGACCGTCCGCTCCCTGGTCGACGCCGGCAAGACGGTCCTGCTCACCACCCACTACATGTTCGAGGCCGATGCCCTCTGCGACCGGATCGCGGTCATCAACGCGGGCCGCATCGTGGCGCTCGGCACCGGGGCGAACCTCAAGGACGCCATCGCCGATCGGACCATCGTCGAGATCGAGACCTTCGGCGTGACCGACGAGGCGGTGGACCGGCTGCGCCAGGACAGCGACGTGGGGGCGGTCAACATGGAGGAGCGCGACCAGAGCCAGATCCTGCTGGTGCAGAGCGATCGCGGGGCGCACATCACCCAGCGCCTCCTCTCGCTGCTGGGCGACACGCGCATCGGCAAGGTGGTCGCTCGCGAGCCGACCCTCGAGGATGCGTACGTGCACCTGATCGCCACCACCGGTGACGACGAGGCGCACGCGGCACGGGCGGCATCGGTCCAGTAGGGTCTGTCGAGATGAGCGCCGAGCGGACGCTGCGACTGGTCTGGTTCGTGACCTGGTTCAACGTGCGCATGCTGCTGGCCAGCGAGTTCTTCATCCTGACCACCTTCATCTCGCCGCTCATCTTCGCCACGCTGGCGTTCTTCCTCTTCCAGTCGGGCGGCGGCACGGCCGGGCAGACGCTGCTGTACGTCGCGCTCGGGGCGGGGATGATGGGCGTCTGGAGCACGACCCTCTTCGGGTGCGGCGGGGCGATCGCCTGGCAGCGCTGGGAGGGGACCCTGGAGCTGCTCGTCAACGCGCCGTCACGCTACGACTTCATCCTGGTCGGGCAGACGTTCGGCGCCGTGGTGCTCGGCTTCTACGGCATCGTGGCCACCCTGGCGTGGGGCGTCCTCCTGTTCGGGATGCCGATCCAGGCCACCTACCCGCTGATCCTGCCTCTCTCGCTGGCCGCGGCGATCATCTCGCTCGGGTCGCTGGGGATGCTGATCGCCACGACCTTCGTCCTGTACCGGCACGCCAACGCGCTCGGCAACCTGCTCGAGTACCCGATCTGGCTGATCGCCGGCCTGCTGGTTCCGGTCGCCACCCTCCCCATCTGGGTGCGGCCCTTGAGCTGGCTGCTGGCGCCGACCTGGGGGATGGAGGCGATCCGCGGCGCGGCGACCGGCCCGGAGCCGCCGTTCTTCGCCATCTTGATGTGCTTCGTGCTGGCGGTGGTCTACTACGCGGCGGCCCGCGTCACCCTGGTCTTCGTGCTGGCCAAGGCGCGCCGCGACGCGACGCTGTCGCTGCAATGACGGCCCTGGCGGCGCCGATCGCGCCCATCGCGCCCGGCACGCTCCGATCCGCCTGGCGCGTCTTCTGGTACGGCGGCCGGATGAGCTACGGGATGCTCTTCAACTGGGCCCGCCCTTCGATCTACGTCCCGACCCTCATCGGCGGCCCGACCTTCCAGCTCCTCTTCTTCGCGGCGCTGGGCTCCTACGCCACCGACCGATCGCCCGCCTATTTCGCCATCGGCAACGCGGTCCAGGTCTCGGCACTGGCCGGCGTGTTCGGGATGACCATGGCGATCGCCAACGAGCGCTGGTTCGGCACACTGCCAGCCATCCT
>Ga0209640_10002760_pt1 | contig 15338 bp, 18 predicted proteins | sample RifCSP10_1_FD_184018 | JGI IMG/M metagenome (GOLD analysis project Ga0209640, IMG submission 184018) | Soil microbial communities from Rifle, Colorado - Rifle CSP2_sed 10_1 (SPAdes) (version 2) | ecosystem: Environmental > Terrestrial > Deep subsurface > Rock core/Sediment | place: Rifle...
ATACGCCCCTACAAGGGAGGCAGCAAAAGAACCGGCAAGATGCCCCCGCTACAGCCTACGCCCCGAGGGAGGAGCGGATGGCGGAGGCGATGGCTTCGGACCAGCGCGCGACGTCGTCAGCGCGCTCGGCTTCGACCATGACGCGGGCGAGCGGCTCGGTGCCGGAGTAGCGCAGGACGACGCGCCCGCGCTCGCCCAGTGCACGATTGGCTTCGGCCAGCACGCGGGAGACTTCGGGCAGCGTGTCGAGCCTGGGCTTGCTGCGGACTTTCACGTTGAGGATGGTCTGCGGAAAATCCTTGAGGCCGGTGACCAGCCCATCCAGCGGGCCGCGCAGCGCCACCAAGCCGGCGATCTTCAAAGCGGTGAGCAGGCCGTCGCCGGTGGTGGCGTCGTCGAGAAAAATGATGTGGCCGGACTGCTCGCCGCCCAGATTGCAGCCGAGCTTCTGCATGCCTTCGAGCACGTAGCGATCGCCGACGTTGACGCGCACCAGCTCAAGCCCTTCCTTCGCCAGGGCGCGCTCGAGTCCGAGGTTGGTCATGGTGGTGCCAATGATGGCGCGGCCCTTGAGCTGGCCGACAGATTTGAGGTAACGGGCAGCGGCGAGCAAGACTCCATCACCATTGACGAGCGCACCCGAAGCGCTGACGAAGACGGCGCGGTCGGCATCGCCGTCGAAGGCCACGCCCAGCGGGGCGCGTTCGGCGACAACTCTTTTCTGAAGCTCCTGCGGGTGGAGCGAGCCGCAGCCGGCGTTGATGTTGCGGCCGTCGGGCTGGTTGTAGATGGCGACAACTGCGGCGCCGAGCGAGCGGAACAGTGTGGGCCCGAGGAAACTGGCAGCGCCATTGGCGCAGTCGAGGACGATCTTCAGGCCGGCGAGCGAGGCGCCGGGCAGGGCGCGGCTGCGGAGGAAGGTCAGATATTCCTCGTCGAGCGAGGAGTCGGCTTTGAGCGAGCCACTCTGCGCCTGCGGCTCCTGCTTCATGCACGCGGTGAGCTGCTCTTCGAGGCGCTCTTCGATTTCGTCGGGGAACTTCATGCCGGAGGCGGCGAAGAGCTTCACGCCGTTATCGTGAAACGGATTGTGCGAGGCGGAGATGACCACGCCGGCAGCGAAGCCCTTCTGGCGGACCAGGCAGGCGACCCCGGGCGTGGTGATGATGCCGGCAAACTCGGAAACGGCGCCGGCACGCTCGAGGCCGGCGGCGAGCGTCGCGGCAATTCCCGGGCCGGACTCGCGCGTATCCATGCCGATGAGGACGCGGGGCGCGGGGCCGCTGCGGGCCAGGTGTTCGCCGACGGTGTGGCCAATCCAGTAGAGCGTGCGCGCGTCCAGCGGGAATTCGCCTGCGACGCTGCGGATGCCGTCGGTGCCGAAAAGCTCCTTAGCCATGCGGTTTTCTTTCGAGGCCCGCCGCGGCGGGCCAGCCCCACGCTTCGCGAAACCAATGGAAAAGTTTAACACGCTCAACGCGGAGGCGCGGGCAGGGTTTCCTTACGAGTTACCAGGCGCAGACGGAGCTGCGCGGGTGAAATGCGGACGACGGTAGCGCCGTAGGGCGGCGCGATCTGGTCGGGAGAGATCTTCACCGCGGTCTCGCCGGCCGCTTTTCCGGCAAGGTCCATGCGAATGGCGAGGTCGGCCGGCGTCAACCGGCGGAGCAGCATCGAGCGGCCGCGGACGCGGACGTAAGCCTGCGCGGGGACGTCGCCGGAGATTTCGAGGTCGGGGGAGAGGTTGTGGAACTCGATGGGAACCTGGTAGCCGATTTCGGCCATGGGCTCGGCGGTGTAGGCGGCCCAGAGGAGAATGGCGATGCCAAGCGAAAGAAGCTTGAGCGCCCAGTTGCCGAAGATCCATTTGCGAAGGCGAGCGAGCATGGCCTATTTCCTTGCCGCCGCGGTCCAGGGGCCGGGAGGCGGAGCGGCAAGTCCGATGGCCGGGCGGTAGCGGGCGAAGAGCTGTCCGAGGCGCTGCGCGAGTTGCTCGGGGGTGAGGCCCAGCTCGATTGCTCCGCCGGTGGCGAGGGCGATTGCGCCGGTCTGCTCGCTGACCAGCACGACGATGGCGTCGCTTTCTTCCGTGACGCCGATGGCGGCGCGGTGGCGCGTGCCGAGCTGGTTGGAGATGGTGGGGTTGAGCGAGAGCGGCAGAAAACAGGCGGCTGCGGCGATGCGGTTGCCCTGCAGGATGGCGGCGCCGTCGTGCAGCGGCGAAGAGGGGTGAAAGATGGCCAGCAGCAGGTCGTAGCTGAGCGTGGCGTCGAGCGGGACGCCGCTTTCGACATAGGTGCGCAGGCCGACTTCACGCTCGATGGCCACCAGTGCGCCGATGCGGTTCTGGGAGAAGTAGGAGACGCCCAGGACCAGGTCGTCGTGGGCTTCGGCGGAGTTGCGGGAAGAAAACCACAGGAGCAATGGGCGGCGGCCGACGCGGGCCAGGGCGCGGCGAATCTCCGGCTGGAAAAGGACGATGAGCGCAATGGCGAAATAGGGCAGCAGGGTGGTGAGCATCCACTCGAGCATCTCGAGCCGGGCCCAGCGCGCGCCCTCATACAGCAAAACGAGGAGCAGGACGGCGACGACCATCTGGGTGGCGCGAGTGCCGCGAAGGAGCTTGAGGAGGTAGTAGATGATGGCGGCGATGATCAGGATGTCGAGCGCGGCAATGACGCGCGCGTTGAGCTGCGCGAATGGGTCCCAGAGGAGGGCGGCGGGGTGCATGGCGTACCTTAACGCACCGCAGCCGCAGAGAGCAAGGGCGAGGCGAGTGGCAGTTTAGTTGACAGTGAGGGTGAGATTGATGGCGCGCGAGACGCTGCCGGAGGTGGCCGTCACCGTGATGGTTGAAGTGCCCGGCGGTGTTCCGCCCGGAGGAGGATGCGGCGGCGCCATTGTTTCCAAAGCACACAGGTGGCTGGACAACGCTGCGGCGGCGAAGCGAATCGGACATAATGGAACTTGAACCCGGCCCAATCCTCGACGAGCGAGGTGGCAGATGAACACAGCAACCAGCAACAGCAAGGCACGTTGGATGGCGCAAGCCGCACGGCTGGCCGCGCTGGGGATGATCCTGGCGGCGGCTCCGGCGATGCGGGCGCAGTCGGAGGTGCCCACGGGCACGCGGTTCCTGGCGGAGCTGCGCGACAAGCTCGAGGCCAAGAAGATCAAGCCGGGGAAGAAATTCGAGTTGCGCACGCTGGACGCGCTGCGGGCCAGCGATGGGAGCGTCATCCCGTCGTGGACGAAGATTCGCGGGCGGGTGTCCTACGTTGAGGACAACAAGATCGTGCTGCGCGTGGAGCAGATCGAAACGCCGCGCGGGAAAGTGCCCATCGTCGCGAGCGTCGTAGGCGTGCAGGGTGAAAAAGACGTGCGCAGCAAAGTCGGCAACGAGGGCGAGATCAAGTCTGCCAGCCACCGCGGGCGCAACGCCGCCATCGGAGCCATCGTGCTGGGCGGGCTGGGCGCGACCGTCGGCGGGGTCCAAGGCGGAGGAAAAGGCGCAGCCATTGGCGGAGCCGTCGGCGCAGGCACGGGTGCCGCGATTGGCGCTTCCACCGGCGGGAAAGACTTGATCCTGCGCGAGGGCACGCGCATCGAGTTTGAGCTCGACCGCCCGCTGGTCTTTCGCGCGCGGCGATAACCCGCATTCCCTCCAGGCGTAGAGGCACGGCATGGCGTGCGCCTGCAAATCCCGCAACTGGCCTAAGAAGAATGGCCGGATAACCCCGCCACTACACCTGCCTCCTGATGACGGGGCGTATTTCCATACGCCCCTACGGCTCATTTCAAAAGGTGCGTGTGATATTGTGTGCGCGCGCGAGGGAAGGGATTTTCCAATGAAATGGCGCATGGTTGTGGCGGGCGTGCTGTGCGTTGTGTGTGCGATGGGGGCGAGCGGGGTGGCGGCACAGAGCGCGCCAGCGCAGAGTGCTCCGGCGGCAAAGAAGCTGAAGGTGTACATCTCGGTGGACATGGAAGGGATCGCGGGCGTGGTGACCGGCGATCAACTGGGGCCGGCGGGCTTTGAGTACGGGCGCTTCCGCGAGTTTATGACCAGGGAAGCGCTGGCAGCCGTACAGGCGGCGCGGGAGGCGGGCGCGACGGAAATCCTGGTGAGCGATTCGCACGGCAACGGCGAGAACCTGCTGATCGAGCAGTTCCCGCCGGAGGTGCGCATCATCCGGTCGTGGCCGAGGCGGCTTTCGATGATGGCGGGGATTGACGAGACGTTTGACGCGGTGCTCTTCATCGGCTACCACGCCTCCACAGACAACGTGTGGGGCGTGCGGGCGCACACATTCTCAAGCGCGACGCTGACGCACGTGGCGCTGAACGGCACGGCCGTGAGCGAAGGGGCATGGGCTGCGGCGATTGCCGGGCACTTTGGCGTGCCGGTGGTGTTTGTGGCGGGCGACGACGCGGCGGTGGCCGAGGTAAAGGCGCTGGTGGGGCCGCTCGAGTCAGTGGAAACGAAGCGGAGCCTGGGGTTCCATTCGGCCAACACGCTGACCCCGCAGGCGGCGTGCGACCAGATCGCGCAAAAGGTGAAAACGGCCCTCGTGCGTCTCAAAGATTTCAAGCCGTACCGCATGACCACGCCGGTGACGCTGGACATCAGCTTCAAACAGTATCTTCAGACCGAGGTGGCGGCGTACCTGCCAATGGTGGAACGGACGGGGCCACATTCGATCCGGGTCCGGCTGCGGGACATGGTCGAAGCATCGAGCTTCATGACCTTCCTGACGACCTACGAGCCAGGACTGGCACCGTAGGAGTTTCCAGAGAAAAAACGTGTCTGCGCGCCGTGGGAGGAAAGGGCGCGGGGGTGTGGTAAGGTGAGCGTTCGGGCACCGCTTCCCTCCAGGATCAGCCAAGAGATGAGCAGCGAAGACAGCTCCCCGACGCATCGCTCGAACATCAGCCAGCGGATCCTCGCGCTGGGCGTGGTGGTGGGGTTCTGCTACTGGGCGTCGAGCGTGCTGATGACGCTGCTGCTCTCCGTTCTGATCGCCTATTTCCTGGACCCGTTTGTGGAGGCGCTGGAGCGCTGGCGGATTCCGCGCGCGCTGGGCTCGCTGCTGATCGTCCTGCTGGTGATTGCGCTGGTGGTGTCGCTGGGCTACCTGATGTACGACCGGGCGCAGCAATTCGCCGACGACTGGCCGCGGTACAGCGCGGTGCTGCGGAACTGGACCGATGCGGTTCAGAAAAAGCTGGAGGAGATCGAGAGGCGTTACTCGCAGATCCAGCCGACGGCCCCGGAGAGCAAGACGCTGCAGGTGAAGGTGGCCGAGGACCACCCGGTGCGCGGGCTGCTGCGGGGCCTGTTGGGGTCGCTCTATTCGATTCTGTTTGTGGTGACGTTTGTGCCCTTCCTGGTGTTTTTCATGCTGGCGGCGAAACGGGACGTCTGGCACGGGACGCTGCAACTCTTCCCGTCCACGCAGCGGACGCGCGTGAAGGAAATTCTGGAGCAGGTGGGGGAAGTGCTGCGCGGGTTTATGTTGGGCAACGCGGTGGTGGCGGGGATCCTGGCGCTGGTGAGCTGCGTGTTTTTCTGGGTCCTGGGGCTGGACTACCCGATGCTCGCGGGCGTGACCTCCGGCGTGCTCAATCTGGTGCCGTACCTGGGCGCGGTGCTGGCGTGGGTGCCGCCGTTCGTGGTCGGGCTGGGAAAGTGGCAAACGATCGGGCCGTTCGTGGGCATAGCGCTGATGCTGAGCTTCTTCCACTTGATCGCCATCAACGTGCTGATGCCGGCGCTGGTGGGCAAGCGCGTCCACCTGAACGCGCTGGCAGTGACCCTGGCGCTGCTCTTCTGGGGCTGGATCTGGGGCGGGCTGGGGCTGATCCTGGCCATCCCGATTACGGCGACCATCAAAGTGGTCTGCGACAACGTGGAAAGCTGGCAGCCGCTGGGGCGCTGGCTGGGATCGTAGGACAAAGGCTATCAGCGGTCAGCTTTCAGCCATCAGCTTCCCATACACCTGTTTGATTCCGCATCCCACCCGCGCCCGCCTGAGCAAACGAGTGTAGGGCACCCGCTGACGATTGTCTTGACAAAGCCGGCCATACCATGCGACCTTCCGATAACCCCCACGGGGTGGGGGTACTACGCGACCAAGGAGGACGAAGATGCGCCGTGCCATTCCCCTGATGGTTGGAACACTGCTTTTCGCTGGACTCGCCCTGTCAGCGCAACAAGCGCAGAAGAAGCCTGCATCCTATCGCTGCACGCTCACTGGAAAGAGTGTGGAAAAGTGTTGCTGCGAGCAACGGGACCAGAAGCTTTACTGCCCGCTGGCCAAGAAGACCATTGAGAAGTGTTGCTGCGAGCCAGCGGGCGTCCAGAAAAACGGCCAGAAGTAAATCGAAGGGGCCCGGGTTCCGTTCGGCTCCGCCCCGGGGAGGACTTTTCCAGAATGAAGACTACCGCTTTGCCCATTTACTCGAAAGAACGACAAGGGAACGCCATCCGTAGACTGAAAGCGGCTGAGGGTCAGATTCGCGGGGTGCAGGAGATGCTCGAAGCGCAGCGACCGTGCCTGGAGGTCTTGACACAATTGGCTGCCGCCCAGAGCGCCCTGCGGCAGGTCAGCCGGATTGTGCTGCGCAATTACCTGGAGAATTGCGCGACGCAGGCCATCCGGCGTTCTGACCCAAAGGTTTACGACGAGCTAATGGATGCCATTTTCAAGTTCTCCCAATAGACCGGCGGACAGCGAGGGTGGAAAGTTGGCAGCCGCTGGGAAGATGGCTGGGGTCGTGGCAGACACAGCCCTCTGCGACGTCTTTTTGTCTGTTTTCGGAACCGAGCCGTAACACTCCCTGCCTCGATGCTCACCCAAGCAGCACACTTGGTTTACGCGACAAGGAGGCGGGCCTGTGCGCGCTTCCGTGGGCGGGGCTTGACCACAATCTCGACGTCGCGCCCCAAAAGAATCAAGAACCTGACCATCCGCTCGAGCGAGAAGCCTGAAAGGCGGCCACGCTTGAGAGCCGAGATCTTGGGCTGATCCACACCCAGGATTTCTGCGGCTTGGGCTTGCGTGAGCCGGCGCTGCTGGATGATGGCGTAAATTTTCTGTGCGAGCTCAGCTTTGGCAAGAGCCTCTTCCGCGCGAGGGAGCCCCAGATCGGCAAAGACGTTGCCGCTGCTGCTGATATGATCGCGTCTGCTGCCCATGTCAGTCCTCCTTCTCGAAATGCAATTCCTCTGCGCGTTTCAGCCGCTGGTTCACGAGATCCATTTCCGCCTTTGGGGTTGCTATGCCTTTCTTTGATTTTTTCTGAAAGGCGTGAAGTACATAGACTCTCCCTGCCAGTTTGACTGTGTAAACAGCACGATAGGTATCGCCGCGAAAGTCGGAGATGACCTCGAATACACCTGAGCCCAGGCCCTTCAGCGGTTTGGCGCAGGGGTGTTTGTCGCCGACTTGCGCCAGATAAAGCGCGTAGCCCATCTCCTCTTTGACCGCCCGTGGGAACTCCCTGAGGACGGTCAGGGAGTCGCCCATCCAGACCAGCGGCTTCATGGAACGAGTGTATGCCAAATCTAGCATGTTGTCAATCCGCGAGCGGGCTGGCCAGCAGGAGAGCGCTACATCATTCCGCGGAGGTGGGAGAGGACGGCGGGGAGGTCGGGGGAGTCCTGGAAGAGGCGGATGGCGGCGAGGCCGGCGGCGCCGGAGCGAAGGCAGCCCGGGGCATTTTCGAGGGTGATGCCGCCGATGGCCAGAACGGGGACGCGCGCAGCGCGGCAGACTTCGCTGAGGCGCTCAAGCCCCTGCGGTGGACCGAATTTGCGCTTGGCGGGCGTGTCAAAAACAGGCCCGAAGAAAATGTAGTCAGCGCCATCGTGTTCGGCTTGCTGCGCTGCGGCAAGCGAATGGCAGGAAGCTCCCACCAAGAAGCTGCGGCGCGTCGGCTCGGCGTTTCGCCAGCGAATGACCTCGGCCACCGGCACCGACTCCTCACCGAGATGAACTCCCGCAGCGCCCAACCCCAGTGCGATATCGAGACGGTCGTTGACAAGGATGCGCGTGGAACTGCCGCCAGCAGCGCCCACGGCATCGCGGACCAGCTCTGAGAGGCGCCGGCCGGAGAGGTCTTTCTCGCGGATCTGTATCCAGTCCACGCTAGCGGCGATGGCGCGGCGGATTGCAGCGGAAAGCGCGGCGAGGCGCGCGTCTTCGTCAGGGCCGAGCAGGTGGCGGTCGGTGACGGAGCAGAGAACGGGGTTAGCTGCGGGTGGCAACGGGTTCCGGTGGACGCCGGCGAATCATGCTGGCGGCGAGAAGAATGTTGAGCACGCCGAGACCGGAGATGGCGCCGCGCATTGCCGGGTGGAGCAGGACGGGGATGAGCGCGGGGTAGCGGGTGAGGAAGTAATTGCTCTCCCAGGAGTTGAGCCAGGGAATGAAGAGCAGCAGCGCCCCCATCTCGAAGCAGACAAGGATCAACAGGACGCGGAGCAGACGGTTCATGGGCGGAGGGTGTCAGCGCTGCTTCTGCAGCGCGGCAATGCGCTCGGCGACGTCGCGGTAGTCAATGTTCATGCCATAGACCAGGAAGAAGCTCTTGAGCGCCGCGGCGGATTCGCCGGAGAGCTCCTGGGCCACGCCCAGGTCGTAGCGTAGCGCGAGGATGGTCTCCGAGTCGAGCCCGGGCGTCTCCAGAGCCTTTTCATACCACATCACCGCGATTAATGGCTGAGATTTTTCGAGAAAGGAGAGGCCCAGCAGGGTGTAGCACTGCAGGGTGTAGCGGAAGGCGCGGCCGTTCTGCACGGCCTTGGCAACTTTCTGAAACTCACCGATGGACTCCTCAGCCAGGCCCATTTCGCGGTAGGCGATGCCGAGGTTGTAGTGGGTTTCGAGGTCTTCGTCTTCGACGCCCATCTCGCCGAGCTCGGCGCGGAACTCGTTGAAGACTTCCTGGAGCGGGCCGTTTTCGCGCGGCGCGGCAGGCGAGGCCTGCCCCTCGGCTGCGCTCGGGACTCGCTGAGAAACGCTCGGAGCGGCCGGCGGCGTAATCGCCGGGATCGTGCCGCCAAATGCGGAGGCGAGGTCGGAGAGGAACTGGTCGGAGGACATGACGTGGGTCGAGGACCGAGCCGCGGGCACTTCGAGGACGGCCGGTGCCGCGGCGGAATCCGTCGCGGCGGGGGCGGGCTCGAGCTCGTGTTCATATTCGGCGGCAGGCTCGGGCGCAGGCACCTCGTGGAGAGCCTTCGCCGCGGCTTCGAGAGCGGCGCGGAGCGCGGCAGTGTCGTCAGCGCTGATTGTGGCGAGCTCTTCTGCTTCCACCGGAGATTCGATTTCGATCTCAGGAGGTGCAGCAGATGCCTGAGGCTCGGCAGGTGACGCGCCGACGGCGTGGGCCAACTGCTGGGAAAGACTAGCCCACTCTTCGGAGAGGTCCACTTCATGGACGGCGGCTTCGGCAGCGCGATTGACTTCGACCGGCACGGGCACAGCGGCAACCTCGGGGGCCACGGGTGCGGCGTCCACCAGAGGCACGCAGAATTCAGCGGGCGCAGCTTCGACGGTGGGAGGCACGGCCAGCTCGGCGTCGGATACGCCGGCGGCGCGCTGGTAGCGCCGGCGGAGTTCGGCGAACCGCTCGGCGCCGGCAGAATCGCCGCGGTCGAGATAGACCTGCTCGAGCTGGGAGGCGAGCTCGGCGGTGTGGCGGTCATTGCCTTCACCGAGGTTGAGATCCAGCAGACGCTCGAGGACAACGGGGTGGTTGGGTGCGCGCTCGAGGACCGTCTCAAGCAGGGTGATGGCTTTCTGCGTGAGGCCGTAGCTGGAAAAGAGGTCCACGTCGGTGAGCGACTGGGCCACAAAGCTCTGGGTTTCCTCGTCGAGCGATCCATCCGGGGCCGGCGCGGGCTGGGCTTCGACCTCGACGGCCTCGAGAGGCGCGGCCGGTGCGGTGCGCAGGCTACCGGAATCCATGTACGGGCCGAGGCCCATCTTGGCGCGGAGCTGGTTGAGGCTGCGGCGGGCGGTCTCATTTTCAGGGTCGCGGTCGAGCAATTCTTCGTAAATCTCACGGGCGCGGCCGGGCTCGCCGGCGGTCACGAGTACGGCGGCCAATTGAGAAAGTGTCTCGGGCAGGCGGAAGGAATCGCTGGTGCGGCGGTAGAGGTCAGCGAGCCACTCGAGGGGCTCGAGGCGGCCCGGGAGCCGCTCGGCGGCGGAGTGAAGCGCCTGGGAGAGACGCTCCTGGTCGCCGGCTTCGACCATGGCGTTGCGGATCGAGCCGAGCAGTTCCAGGGCGGGCGCGGCCTCGCCGGATTCGATAAGTGCCACAGCCACGTCGTGTGCGGAGGCGTAATTCTTCGGGTTGCGGACGAAGACGTTGCGGGCCAGCTTGATGGCGCGGTCGGAATGGCCGTGCTGGAGATACAGCTCGAGGAGGAACGCGGTAGCCTCGGAGCCGGCGTCCAGCTCGGGGAGGCTTTTGAGAAGCTCGATGGCGTCGTCAGGCTTGCTTTTCGCGGCGAGGCAGCGGGCGCGCAGCGTGAGTGCGCCAGCGTGGTTGGGATCCGCGTCGAGGGCGCGGCGAGCGAGCTTTTCGGCTTCGGCAGGGGCGCGATTCTCGAGCAGGCTAGTGGCGGCGGTGAGGAAGGCTTCAACCGCTTCCTTGGGCTTGCCGATGACGAGGTACAGCTCGGCCAGGCGCGTCTGGACGCGGAGGTTTTCGGGCTCGGCATCGAGAAGTTTTTTCAGCAGGCCCACGGCCTGCGGCTGGCGGCCGGCCTTGAGATGCGATTCGGCCAGTTGGAGGTAGAGCGGGCGGGCCTCGCTCAGAACGCCCTGTTGGACGTAAAGCTCGGCCAGACGCTCGAGCGGGCGCGTTTCTTCGGGAGCGAGCTTGGCGATTTTTTTGTAGATGGCGATGGCTTTGGTGATGAAACCGTCGTTGAGGAAAAGATTGGCGAGACGCTCGAAGTATTCGAGAGCCTGGAAGGTGTCGCCCTGGCGGACGAACAGGTCGCCGATGGTCATCAGGGTGACCTGGTCGCGAGGCTCGTTGCGCAAGATTTGTTGGTAATCGACGATGGCCTGCGAGATGCGGCCCTGGTTGAGATTCTTCTGGGCGGCTTCGACGATTTTGGCTTTGTTGTAGGCCATCAACGACTCACAGCCCGGCTTTCCTGCAGGGTGAAGCCCCGAAGCGCCAGGCGCACAATGGTAAAGACACCGGTGCGTGCCGCGAAGGGGCCGCCGCTGCACTCTCCGGCAGTCCGCCGCAGGCGGACTCTGGCAACAGCCAGCAAAAGACAGGCCACAGCAGCAAAGCCAACGTAACACGGCGGCAGGTGGGGTTAAAACGGGCGCAACAGGGTGAGGTTCCAATGGGTAAAGGCGGAAGATTGAAGAACGAGAGGTCGCGAGGTCACGAAGTCGTGAGGGGGAGGGGAGCTTGGGTGGCGCCGGAGGACCAGCAGGCGGACTCACGGACGGGCGCGAACGAAAAGCGGTGCAGCGGCGAGGGGCCGAAGATGCGAAGCGCTTCGAGGTGGTCGGGCGTGCCGTAGCCTTTATTGCGCGCGAGGCCGTAGTGCGGGTAAAAGGCATCGAGCTCTTCGAGACGGCGGTCGCGCGCGGTCTTGGCGAGGATAGAGGCAGCAGCGATGGAAACCGAGCGCGTGTCGCCCTTGATGAGCGGCTTCTGCTCGATCAGGACGTCGAGGCGCATGGCGTCGAGCAGCAAATAATCAGGCGTGACGCCGAGCTGCTCAAGCGCGGCGGTCATCGCCTGGCGCGAAGCCTGGTAGATGTTCCACGCGTCGATGCGGTCGGCGGGGACTTCGGCGACGGCCCAGGCCAGGGCGTGTTCGCGGATGCGGTCGGCGAGGATGGCACGACGCTCGGGGGAAAGTTTCTTCGAATCATCGAGGCCGACAATGCGCCGCCGCGGGTTGAGGATGACGGCAGCGGCGACAACGGGGCCAAACAGCGAGCCGCGTCCGGCTTCATCGAGGCCGGCGATACGCGTCCAGCCGCGCTGCCGCGCTTCGCGTTCGTAGCGGGTCGAGCAGAGCCGCCCCATCGGCCGCGGATTGTAGCACACCGCGCCCGCCGCACATTGAAGAACGAAACTCGTGATTCGTAACTTGGAACTCGGGCGAGCGTTGTCCGTTATTCGTTTTCCGTTGTCCGTGAAGAAGCCGCGTGGTGCGGGTCAGGAAAAAAAGGAAAAGGCCTCCGAGGAGCGGAGGCCTGAAAAGAAAACTGAAGACTGAAAGGTGAGGGCTGAAGGCTGCGTTATTCGGAGGCGGGGGCGGCAGTCGCGGGAACTTCCACGCGGTCGGCGCGCTTGATGCGGGCGGCTTTGCCCTTGAGTCCGCGGAGGTAATAGAGCTTGGCGCGGCGGACTTTGCCCTGGCTGACGACTTCGATGGTGCTGATCATCGGGGAGTTGACCGGGAAAATGCGCTCGACGCCGATCCCGAAGCTGACGCGGCGAACGGTAAACGTAGCGCCGGCCAGGCGCCCGCGGCGGCAGATCACCACGCCTTCAAACGGTTGGATGCGTTCCTTATCGCTCTCGCCTTCCTTGAGGCGGACGTGCACGCGCACGGTATCGCCCGGGCGGAAGGCGGGAAGGTCTTTCCGCAGTTGCGCCTCTTGCAGTTTGTCAATGGCTCGGTTCATGGCTCGAAATCCCGGCAGACCCGCTCAGGTGGGGCCAGCACGATGAGGACAATCGCCAAGTATAGCGAAAAGGCGGGGATTTTTCCACCAGTGAGGTGCGATGGTGAGGCAGTCGTAGCGGCGTCCGCTGCGGCGGACGCCCCTAGGCACCAGCGAGCGGAAACCTTCCAGGCTGCGAATGGATTCTGGTTCGAGGGCGGGCCATGCAATTCCGGTTGGTGCCGAGGGAAGCGTTGCATCGGGAGGGTCCGAGGAGGGGTGATTCATACTACAGATAGGGTTGTTTAGGAAATGACCGCTGCCTATTGGATACCGCTTGACAACCCCGGATTTCAGGCGTATAGCCTCGAAGTAGTGCACCACCGAGAAAAGGAGGTTCTCTAAGATGATTAACCTCAATGAGACCCTTCTTGCGATTGACCCAGCTGAGGCCCTGCGCGACGAAGTCGGCAAGTTCGAGGTGACCTCTCCCTCCGGGGAGAAGTTCAGCGTGATCTGTCGGCCTGGAAGCTCGATCACCAACATTCGCCTCGAAACCAAAGGAGTGAATCCGCAGGTCCACCAGTGGCGCATCCGCAAGGTGGGCGAAATGAACTATCCACAGGAAACAACCGTCTGAGATTGAACCGGGCCGGGGCGTTCGTCACCTAAGGCCCCGGCCCTCCTGCTGAATTTTCGCGATCAATATTCTTGCCCATCTACCGGATGCTTTGATCCACGAGTTTCTGCAAGCGCAAGGCACGATTGCGGGTCCTCGTGCGTTGGGTTGATGAATCCAGACGAAAACAGGGGCAAGGATCTAGTGCAGAAGCTGCCGGGGGGCTTGTCCCTCGGACCACGACTCGGTATAGCCGCACTGGTGGCAATGAACGTTGTAGGTGGTTGTTCCGTGGCCAATGGAGATGGTCAAGTCAGCTCGACCGCCACACGCCTCGTGCTTCACCGAGAGCTGCGCGTGGCTCACGGAGGATGGCCTGTTCTTGCGCTTGCCGGCGGATCGATGGGTCATCTTGCTGTTCCTGCAAATCAGTGTAACCAGTGGGGGCGCGCCGCGAAATGGGCCGAAAGTTTCGTGTTTCGTAGGCTGCAAGGACTGTACGGAAGGACAGGTGGCCGGGCTTTTCAGGCGCTGGCAGGCGGCAAGCGAATCTTGTCTCCGTCGGGGCGTCCCGGCAGGCCGGGATGCGGACAACCGGCCATCTGCCGCTCCGGTCCGGTCCGCCTATGTGGCTAGGCTTTGCCCTGAATCTCGTCGAGGAGGCGGAGGTCGTCGTCGGAAAGAGAGGCGGAGGCGAGCAGGTCGGGGCGATTGCGGAGAGTTTTCGCCAGGGCCATCTTGCGGCGCCAGCGGCGGATCTCGGCGTGGTTGCCGCCAAGCAGCACGTCGGGGACAGCCCAGCCGCGAAAGTCGGCCGGGCGGGTGTAGTGCGGGTAGTCGAGAATGCCAGTGCCCAGTGGCGATGGTTGAAGGACGGGATCCGGTCGCGCCGGTAGGGGCGCAACATCCCTCGACTTCGCTCGGGACAAGTGCTGCGCCCCTACAGCGGAACCGACGGGCTCGCTGAAAGATTCCTGGAGGGCGGAGGCTTCGTTGCCGAGGGCACCGGGGAGCAGGCGGGTGACGGCGTCAACGACCAGAGCAGCGGGCAGCTCGCCGCCAGAGAGGACGAAGTCGCCGATGGAAAGCTCTTCGGTGGCCAGATGCTCGGCGACGCGCTCGTCCACGCCTTCGTAGCGGCCGCAAATGAGAATGACGCGCTCGAGCCCGGCGTAGCGGCGGGCGGTCTCCTGGCGAAAGAGCTTGCCCGAAGCGGAAAGCAGAACAACGGCCGTGTTCTGTAGCCTCGGTGCTTGCCCTGCCTGCCCCGGTAGGTTTTGCGGGGAGCCTGTCGAACGGGTCTCGCCGATTCCTTTCTCTGCTCCCTCTTTGCCAGGGAGCGATTCGACGGCTTCAAAAATCGGCTCGGGCTTGAGCACCATGCCTTCGCCGCCGCCAAAGGGGCGGTCGTCCACGGTGCGGTGGCGGTCGTGGGTGAAGTTGCGGAGGTCGTGGACGGCCACCTCGAGCAGGCCGCCCTCGCGGGCGCGACGCACGATGCCGTAGTCGAGCGGCCCGTCGAAGAACTCGGGGAAGATGGTGATCAGGTCAAAGCGCATAGACACGGAGAGCAGAGAACAGAAAACGGGAAACGGGCCCGCCGTCAGTTTACCGCATTTTCCCCAGCCTCAGTGCCGCGGGCGGCGGAGGCGAGGGAGCCAGCGGGGCACGTCGCGGCAATACTCCTCGTAAACAGGGCCGAATTTGCTGCGCAGCACAGGCTCTTCATAGAAGAGGACAAAAAGAAAGAAAATGGCGAAACACCAGGCGAGGTACCGGGCCAGCACCCACGAGCGGAAGAGAAGACACTCACCGCCGAGCACCATCGCCACGCTGATGTACATCGGATTCCGCACGTAGCGATAGAGCCCGCGCACAACAAGCTCCTTCGGCGGGTCAATCGGCGCCGGTGTCCCGCGCCCCGCAAACGCAAAGTCGAGCGACGTCCACAGGTAGCCGGCAATCCCCAGCGCGATGAGCAGCACTGCGCCGATCGAGAAGGCATCCCACACAATGGCCGTGCGATAGACCGAAAGATAGAAGTAGCGCGGCAGCCA
>Ga0209640_10002761_pt1 | contig 15333 bp, 13 predicted proteins | sample RifCSP10_1_FD_184018 | JGI IMG/M metagenome (GOLD analysis project Ga0209640, IMG submission 184018) | Soil microbial communities from Rifle, Colorado - Rifle CSP2_sed 10_1 (SPAdes) (version 2) | ecosystem: Environmental > Terrestrial > Deep subsurface > Rock core/Sediment | place: Rifle...
GATCGCGCGCTGGTCGCGAAGCAGCGGATGGAGCTGGCGCCGTTCGCGGCGCAGGATCTCGCCGAGCGCAGCCACGTCGAGGTCGAGCGCGTCCGGGCCGAGGTGCGCGAGGTCGGCGTCGAGCTGCTCGGGCGTCACGAGCCAGACGCCCGCCCGCCTCTTCTTGCCCGCCTCGGTGAGCACGAGCTCGCCTCCTTCCTGGAACCGGATCCGGAACATCGGCGTCTTCGGCCCCTTCGTCCCGGGCGTGAGGTAGCGGAGCCGTCCTGCGCTCATGAGGTGGACTCGGAGTACGAGCTCCCCGTTCTCGGTGGGGAAGAGAAGGTTCTTCCCGCGCCGGCGGGCGCCGGCGAGCCGGCGGCCGTCGAGGACCGAGAGCGGGGGATCGACGGTCTTCAACGTCGCCACGTGGGCCGGACCGGCCCGCTCGATCGGCCGAGCCGAGACGAGCGGGTCGAGCTCCCGCACCCACGCCTCGACCTCGGGGAGCTCAGGCACCCGCCGGCTCCGCGGCGATCTCGGCGATCGGCTCCGGCATCTTCCGGAGGCGCCGCTGCGGCGAGAAGACGATCCAAAGGAAGGCGAGCCCACCTCCGAGCGCCCCGACGACGATGGTCTCCCGCAGCCCGATCCAGGAAGCGAGCCCCCCGCCCGCGAGCGTGCCGAGCGGGATCGTCCCCCAGACCATGAAGCGCATGACGGAGTTCATCCGGCCCTGGAGGTGCGGAGGGCAGATGGCCTGGCGGTAGCTCACCTGGACGATGTTGTAGACGACGACGGTGAACCCCTGCGTGATCCCGGCGGCGACGAGGAACGGAATCGCACCGTTTCCCTCCGGGGGGAGCGCGAACAGGAGCATGGTGGGCCCCTGTAGCACCATCACCGCGATCGTCGTCGGGCCGATGCCGAGGCGCCGCGAGATACGCATCGCCGTGAGCGCGGCCAGGAGCGATCCGATGGCTGCGACCGAGAACACGACGCCGATCACGCCGGCGGAGAGCCCTAGCTCGCGGACGGCGAAGACGAGGAAGATCGAGAACGAGACGTTCGAGAAGAAGTTCGAGGTGCCGGTGCAGCCGGCCTGCGCGCGCAGGTTCGGGTTCCGGAGGACGAAGCGCAGCCCCTCCTTCAGATCCGTCCAGAGCGTCGGCCTCCGACCGTCGGCGTCCTTGACGGTCGGCGGCTCCTCGAGCTTGCGGATGCGGAAGAGGAACAGCGCAGACCCGAGGAAGCTGAGCGCGTCCAGGAACACGGTCCACGGCGCGGTGAGGAGCTCGACGAGAACGCCTCCGAGCCCCGGCCCGGCGACCTGCGTCGCGGAGCGGCTGATCTCGAGCTTCGAGTTCCCCTCGATGATCTGCTGGCGCTCGACGAGCGAGGGCAGGTACGACTGGTAGGCGACATCGAAGAAGACCTGGCTGAAGCCGACCAGGAACGCGACGACGTAGAGCTGGCCGAGCGTGAGCACGTCGGCCACGTACGCCGCCGGAACGGTCGTGAGGAGCGCCGCCCGCGCGAGATCGCCGACGATCAGGATCGGCCGCCTCCGAAGGCGGTCGACCCACACTCCGGCGGGCAGCGTGAAGAGGATGAACGGGAGGAATGCGATCGTGCCGAGCGCCGCGACCTCGAACGCGCTGGCATCGAGGACGAGGATGGCAACGAGTGGGAGCGCGAGCTGCCCGATCTGCGTCCCGAAGTGGCTGATGGTCTCCGCCGACCACAGCCTCAGGAAGTCGCCGTGACGCCAGAGCCCGCCGTGCGGCCAGAGGCTACGCATCCTCCCGCTCCGGCAGCCGCGGCGAGGTCGGGAAGATCGAGGCGGCGAAGGCGAAGAGCTCGCCTTCCGGGTCGTCGAGCGTTCGGAAGTCGACGAACAGCTTGTCCAGGCGCCGGATGAGTCGGCGTGCGTCGGCGGGACGCAGTCGAGCGTGCGCCAACCCCGCGGTCAGGAGCTCCGAGTCGACGCCGTCCAACGGGATCTCCTCGGCGCCTCGGCGAAGCATCGTCGCTGCGATGACGCCTTCGCGTCGCGCTCCCTCCGAGAGGTCGGCCGTGCTCAGCACGTAGAGACGCGCGACGCGACCGTAGAACTTCTCGGTCACGGCGCGGACCCGTCTCGTCGCGACCACGCGGATCAACCCCGCGTGCTCGAGGACTTTGAGATGGTGAGCCGCTGTGCCCTTCGGCACCCCGAGCGCCTCGGCCAGCTCGGTCGTGCTCGCGGCACGTTCTCGTAGGAGCACGACGATGCGGGAGCGCAGCTCGCCGCCGAGCGCCCGGAGCTTCTCCGGCTCGGTGACGACCAGCACGTCGTCGGACTCGTAGTCGATCAGCTGCGAACGGTCGATGATCACGGAACATACGAGAAAAGTCGACCATTCGCAAGGCTTCTTTACAGTGCCTGGCACTGTTAAGGGGCCAAGAGCGTCACGATTTGTCCCCAGCTACCGCGGCTGTAGGCTCCGACGTCCGTGGAGCCGATCGTCGTCGAGGTCACGCGTGGCGCCGTCGTCGAGGCCCGCCATCGTGTCCACGCCGTGGCCGTGCGAGAGGGTGCCGTCGTGGAGAGCGCGGGTGACCCCTCGCTCGTCACCTACTTCCGGAGCTCGGCGAAGCCGATCCAGGCGCTCCCCCTGGTTCGCCAGCGGGACGACCTGACCACCGAGGAGATCGCGATTGCCTGCGCCTCGCACCTCGCGCGCCCGGAGCAGCTCGACGTCGTCCGCAGCCTGCTTGCGAAGGCGCCGGCGGCGGAGGCCGACCTCCAGTGTGGGCGCGAGCCGTCGCAGATCCTCCACGACTGCTCCGGCAAGCACGCAGGGATGCTCGCGCTCTGCACCGCGAAGGGCTGGCCGCAGGACGGATACCGCTTACCGAAGCACCCGTGCCAGCAGGCGATGCTCGCCGAGATCGCCGTCGCCGCAGAGGTCGAGCCCGACACCATCGCGACGGCAATCGACGGCTGCGGCGTCGTCACCTTCGCGTTCCCGCTCGAGCGCATGGCCCTCGCGTTCTCGCGGTTCCGCGAGCTCGAGGGCGCGGAGGTCGTGGTCCGAGCCATGGGCCGCCACCCCGAGCTCGTCCGTGGCCCGGGAGCCGCCGACACGGTGCTGATGCAGGCACACCCGGGGTGGATCGCCAAGGGCGGCGCCGAGGGCCTCTTGTGCGCCGCTTCCCCCGACGGTCTCGGCATCGCCCTCAAGGTCGAGGACGGCTCCGGCCGTGCCGCGGGAAGCGCGCTCGGCGCCTTCCTCGGGCGGCTCGGGCTCGACGCGGAAGGGCTCGGCACGACTCCCGTGGAGAACTCGCGCGGCGATGTCGTGGGCGAGATCGGCGCGGTCTGAGCTAAATGTCCGGAAGAGTCGCGGCTGCGGCCGCGAAGCGGACGCCTTTTAGGGATTTTGCGCGACCGGGAATCTGCCCGGCGGATTCCCGGTCTTGCGCCTGAAGACACGGGACCTTCCACATTTGGCCTGGTCCGATTAGGATCCGCGCGCTGGAGATCGGGGCCGGGGCAGCATGAGGGGGCCGGTTCCCTGCGTGTAGAGGATCAGTATCCGTCCGAGCGCGAGAGGAGAACGCCGAGCCCATGCTTTCCGTCGACATCGCCCTCCCGGAGGTGGACGAGCTCCAGAAGCTGATCGAGCAGGGGCTCGAGAGAGGTTTCCTCACGTACGACGAGATCGTGAGCGGGCTGGAGGAGGTCGAGCTGACCAAGGAGCAGGTCGAGGACTTCTACGCCTACCTCATCGACCATGCGATCGAGCTCGTCGAAGGCATCGAGCACAAGTCCCTCCCACACGAGGATCCGCCGGTGACGGAGGACGAAAAGGTCGCGCCGCCCAAGCTCGACCTCTCCGTCGAGCCGTCGCTCGACTCGCTGCGCCTGTACCTGCGCGAGATCGGGAAGGTGCCGCTGCTCACCGCGGACCAGGAGATCTCGCTCGCGAAGCTGATCGAACGCGGGGACATGGCGGCGAAGCAGCACATGATCGAGGCCAACCTGCGTCTCGTCGTCTCGATCGCGAAGGGGTACCTGGGCAGGGGCCTCTCGTTCCTCGATCTCATCCAGGAGGGCTCGCTCGGGCTCATCCGCGCGGTCGAGAAGTTCGACTACCGCAAGGGCTTCAAGTTCTCGACCTATGCGACCTGGTGGATTCGGCAGGCGGTGACGCGCGCGATCGCGGACAAGGCCCGGACCATCCGCATCCCGGTGCACATGGTCGAGAAGCTGAACAAGGTCGTGCACATCGAGCGCCAGCTCGTGCAGCGTCTCGGTCGCGAGCCGACCCCCGAGGAGATCGCGGACGAGCTCGAGATCTCGCCCGAGGAGGTGCGCGAGATCCTGCGCATGGCGCAGCTCCCCATCTCGCTCGAGAAGCCGATCGGCGACGAAGAGGATTCCTCGCTCGGGGACTTCGTCCCCGACGAGCAGGCCGAGTCGCCCTTCGACACGACCTCCCTCCTGCTCCGGCGCGAGGACGTCGAGCTCGCCCTCTCCGCCCTCCCCGAGCGCGAGCGGCGGGTGATCGAGCTCCGCTACGGGCTCGACGGCACCCAGCCGTACACGCTCGAGGAGGTGGGCCGCGCCTTCGGCGTGACGAGAGAGCGGATCCGCCAGATCGAGAACAACACGCTGAAGAAGCTGGAGACGCTGCCGGAGGCACAGGGGCTCAGGGACTGCGTCTGAGGACCCGGCGGGGGAGATGCCGGCCTCGTCGGCGACCCGAAGGGCCCGCGCGGGACGGCCCGTCGAGGAGTCGGCACGCGACATGAGAGACCTGACGCCTGTTGCACTGACTCTGACGCCTGCCGATCTCTATCGGAGCGTACTTCGGACTCGCGGGCTTCTTCCTATGGGGCTTCCTCTCGTTGTGACCGTCGTCCTATTCAACTGGCCGAAGGCGCATGTGCCGCCCGCAACTCGCGGAGAAGCGGGGGCGTTGGCCTCCCGTATCAGACGGCGGTCGGCAAAGAACCGGACGGCGTAGAAGGTGCAACCGGGGTCAGGTCTTGATCTGTGCAGGCTGCACGGCGGACAAACGCGCAGCGCCCGCATCGACCTGTACGAGAACGCCGCCTTGCGCGACCGGCCGAACCTCCACCGTCACTTCGACGAACGGGCAGACGATCACCCAGTCCTTCGACCTCGGCTCGCTGCAGCTCGCCGACCCGAGCGGGGCCGGGATCGAGGCCCGCTTCGCGGGCGGGTGACCGAGCTGCGCTAGGCAGCCGGAAGTAGGCCGGCCTCGCCCAGCGCCGCGAGCGCGCGCTCGCGGATCTCGCTCGCGATCCGCGACATGTCGGCGCCCGGCGGCGCGTAGCCGGACACGCTGAGCCAGACCGTCTTCTCGCCGACCTCGCCGATCTCGACCTCGACCTCGTGTGCGCCGGGCACGCCCCCGGCCGCTTCGGCCGCGAGACGGCGGGCGTCGGCGAGCGGGGCGCTCATGCGCACGGGGAGCTGCACGGACACGATCCGCCGCGGATCGCCGACGGAGCGGTTCACGAGCGTGCTCGACACGAGCTGCTGGTTGGGCACGAAGACACGTCTGCCCTCGTCGGTGGCGAGAGCCGTGTACGTCAGCGTCATCTCGACGACGACCCCGGTGTGCTCCCCGACCGAGATCCGGTCTCCCAGCCGCAGGGGCTGGCTGAAGGCGAGGAGGACGCCGGACCCGAGGTTTCCCAGCGGGGTCGAGAGCGCGAGACCGGCTATCAGGGCGAGCACCGCGCTCGAGGCGAGGAACGCGCGAGCTACTTCCTGGGTGACGGTGAAGATCGAGAGGACGCTCCACGCTCCGATCAGGACCACGAGCGCGACGGCCACGCGTACGAGGAAGCCGAAGGTGGTCCGCCGCCGGGCGGCGACCACGGGGTCGCGCTCGGTCAGCCTTCGCTCGTAGCGGTCGTAGCCGCGAACGAGCGCGAAGCGCACGATGACCACGATCGCGACCCAGATCGCCGCGGTGACGAGCGCCTTGACGGCGTTCGAGTCCACGGGGCCGAGTTCGCCGTCCTCGCCGAAGAGCCTGCCAGGGCTACCCGCCGCCCAGCACGCGCGCCTTCGCGGCCGTGTACTCGGCGTCGGTCAGCTCGCCCCGCGCATGGAGCTCGGCGAGCTGCGCGAGCTGCGTAGCCACGTCGGCACCGACGGAGGGCGCAGCGGGTCGGCGCCGCTCCCGGGCGGACTGTTGCGACTCCCACCAGCCCGCGAGGCGGCTCCACCCGTCGCTCCAGGACACGAGTCGCTCCGCCTCGGGGAACTCGTGGACGGTCTGCCTCCGCATCAGCTCGATCCAGGCGGCCCCGAGGATGACGACGAGCAGCAGGAACAGGAGCCGGACGAAGTCCGACACCGAGCTCGTGAGCAGCAGGACGACCACGACCAGGGCCAGGGCTGCGTAGCCCCACACGCGCTCGCGGAGCGCCGGTGCCAGCGCGCGGCGGGCGGCGACCGCGCGATACCCCGGGCCGGCGAGCCAGGCCGCGACCACGAAGAGCACGCCCGCGACGACGTAGGTGCGGAAGGATGCGCGTAGGAGCTCGGTGAGGATGTCCCAGGCGTTGTCGGCGGCCGCACGGACGTCGGTCTCCGACGTGAGCGAGTCGACGATGTACCGGCCGACGACGCCCACCGCGACCAGTCCCACCAGGCCGGTCGCAAGAAGGACGACCCCGGCGTTCCGAACGGCGGCCCTCCGGTCGCGTGCGATCGCCACGGCCGCAATCCACACCGCGAGCGCGAGGAGCGGGAGGAACCAGGCGAGCGTCTCGAGGACCTGGAAGGCGTCCTGCGCGGTGTCGAGCTCGTCGGAGCGCAGCACCACGATCTGCCCGACGTCCGCCGGGAGCTTGTCCTCGACCTGGCTGCGGATGCCCACGCGATCGGCCGCCTCGAGCACGATCTGCTCGAGGTCGAGCGTCACGACGCCGCCCGTCGTCGTGACGGCGCCCGACTCGTCCTCGAGCACCGCCACGAGCGTCCCGTGGGACTGCTCGAGCGAGCTCCTCCAGAGGCGCTGGAGCGCGGGTTGCTCGAGTGCCCGCTCGACGAGCTGGTACGCGGCCTGGCGCAGCCCTGCCGTTGCGGGCCCCGAGAGCGACTTGACGTCGTCGGGGAGCTGCTGCTCGATCTCGGCCTGCACGTCGACGTTGGCGAACAGCTCGTCCACGGCGCGAGCGGCCACGGCCGACCGGATCGTGTCGTCCTCGATCAGCTCCGTGCTCGTGTCGACGAAGACGCCCGTGTCGAGCGCGACGCGGTTCACCCAGACGGCGAAGGAGCTGAGGACGAGGAGGAGCCCGGCGACGACGAGCACGACCCAGGCGCCGATTCGCCTCCCGTGCCCGGGAGGCGGCGGCGGTTGCGTCTCGCCTGCGGCGCTCAACCGGCCGCTAGCCGGAGCCCACCGGCGTCTCGAGCTCGAAGGCCTCGTGCAGCGCCCGCACGGCGCTCTCGATCTCGGCCCGGGAGATCAGGCACGAGATCTTGATCGGCGACGTCGAGATCATGCGGATGTTGATGCCTTCGTCGGCCAGGGTGCGGAACATGCGGGCCGCGACGCCCGGATGCGAGCGCATCCCGGCGCCGATGAGCGACACCTTCCCGAGGTCGGTGACCTCCTCGAGCTCGAAGGCGCCGAGCGTCTCCTCCGCCACCTCGAGCGCGCGGCGGGTCGCGGGGACGTCGTCTTCCGGCGCCGAGAACGAGAGCTCCGCCTTCCCGAAGGCGACGTTCTGCAGGATGGTGTCGACGTTGACGTGCTCGGCGGCGACCGCGTCGAAGATCGTGGCCGCAGAGCCGGGGCGGTCGGGGATGCCGCGGACGACGAAGACGATCTCGTCCTCCGCGTGCGTGACCGCCGAGACGATCGGGTCTTCCATGCCCTCCACCTCCTGGATCCAGGTTCCCGGCTCGTCCGAGAACGTCGAGCGCGCGTGGATGCGGACGCCGTGCCCGCGGGCCAGCTCGACCGCGCGCAGCATGAGCACCTTCGCCCCCGAGGCGGCCATCTCGAGCATCTCCTCGTACGAGACCACGGGAAGCTTGCGGGCCTCGGGGACGATGCGCGGGTCGGCGGTGAACACCCCGGAGACGTCCGAGTAGATCTCGCACGAGGCGCCGAGCGCGGCCGCGAGCGCGACCGCCGTCGCGTCGGTGCCGCCGCGACCGAGCGTCGTCACGTCCATCGTGTCGCGCGAGAAGCCCTGAAAGCCCGCGACGAGCACGATCCTTCCCCGGTCGAGCGCCTCCACTACGCGGATCGGCGTGATCTCCCGGATCTTCGCCTTCGTGTGCACCGGGTCGGTGATGATTCCGGCCTGCGAGCCGGTGAACGAGACGGCCTCGTGCCCGAGGTCCGTGATCGCCATCGCGACGAGCGCGCACGCGATCCGCTCTCCCGTCGAGAGCAGCATGTCGAGCTCGCGGGGGTTCGGGTGCGCGGACACGCTCGAGGCGAGCTCGAGCAACGAGTCGGTCGTCCGGCCCATCGCGGAGACCGTTCCCACGACTCTGGCCCCACGCTCGTGCGCGTCGACGAGACGGCGCGCGACGTGGCGGATCTTGTCGGGGTCGGCGACGGACGAGCCGCCGAACTTCATGACGACGGTCTCGAGGGACTCTTCGGGCACGGCGTGCATCGGACGGATTGTGGCTGGTGCGCCACCCGGAGGGGTACAGGACGGACGTGACCCGGGCTTCCGCCCGGGCCCCGCTATGGTCCTCGCGATGGCGAAGGTGATGCTGATCGGGCTCGACTGCGCCGAGCCCTCCCTCGTGCTCGAGCGCTGGCGCGACGAGCTGCCGACGATCTCGGGGCTCATGGAGCGCGGCACATACGGTCGCTTGACCTCGGTGATCCCGCCGATCACGGTGCCTGCGTGGAGCTGCATGATGTCCTCCAAGACGCCGGGCGACCTCGGCGTCTACGGCTTCCGGAACCGCTCCGACCACACCTACGACGGCGCGTTCATCGCCATGAGCGACGCGATCCGGGAGCCGCGGCTCTGGGATCTGGTCACCCGCGCGGGCGGCTCGTCGATCGTCCTCTCCGTGCCCGGCACCTACCCGCCGCGGCCGCTCAACGGCGTCATGGTCAGCTGCTTCCTGACGCCCTCGATCGAGAGCAAGTACACGTACCCGGCGAAGCTCCGTCACGAGATCGAGGAGGTCGTCGGCGAGTACCTCTTCGACACGAAGGACTTCCGCACGGACGACAAGGAGTACCTCCTGCGCCAGGTCTACGAGATGACCGACCGGCGCTTCCGGCTCGCCGAGCATCTGCTCGAGACGAAGCCCTGGACGCTCTTCGCGATGGTCGAGATGGGCCCCGACCGCATGCACCACGGCTTCTGGAAGTTCATGGACTCCGAGCACCGCAAGCACGAGCCGGGGAGCCCGTACGAGCGCGCGATCCTCGACTACCACCGCCACCTGGACGGGCTGATCGCGGGCCTGCTCGAACACGCGGACGACGACACCGTCGTCTTCGTCCTCTCCGACCACGGGGCGAAGCGGCTCGACGGCGGCATCCGCATCAACGAGTGGCTGCGCCGCGAGGGTCTGCTCTCGACGCTCCGCGAGCCCGAGGGCGTGTCCTCCCTCCGGGACGTCGGCATCGACTGGCCGCGGACGACGGCGTGGGGGGAGGGCGGCTACTACGCCCGCGTCTTCCTCAACGTCCAAGGGCGCGAGCCGGAGGGCGTCGTCGAGCCGGACGAGTACGAGGCCGTACGCGACGACCTCGCTCGCCGCATCGCCGCGATCCCCGACGACTTCGGCAACCCGATCCCGACCGCCGTCCACAAGCCGGAGGAGCTGTACGAGGACCCGCACGGCGTCCCGCCCGACCTGATCGTGGTCTTCGGCGACCTCTACTGGCGTTCGGTGGGGACGATCGGGGGCGACGAGGGCGTCCAGACGCTCGAGAACGACACAGGCCCGGACGACGCGAATCACGCGCAGGACGGGCTCTACGTCGTGGCCGGCCCCGGTGTCGAGGCCCGCGAGCGTGCCGACGCGCACCTCCTCGACATCGCACCGACAGTGCTCGAGCTGCTCGGGATCGAGGAGCCGCCGGGGATGCGCGGCCGGAGCCTCTTGCCTCAGCTCGCCGCGCGCTGATCTCGGTCAGCTCGGGCGGTCGAGTGGTCGAACGGCCGTCGCCACTGCGGTCGGCCGGTACTGCTCGAGACGGCCGAAGTACGTCTCTGCAGCGGCCTGGGCTTCCTCGACCCGGCCCGCCAAGGCGTGGCGAGAGATGTCCGAGTACCCCCGGTCGAGGTCCGGGGGCGGGGGAATCGGCCGTTGAACCTCGACCTCGAACTCGGCCCGTCGCTCGCGGCCCCAGCCCCAAGAGGACGTGCCGGCCGGGATCCACAGGTCGAGCTTTCCGGTGCCGTCCTCGACGAGGACGAGGAGATCTCCTCCGAATCCCATCACCCGGGTGACTGTCGCGATGACCCGGCCGGTGATGGGGCCCCGCTTCGAGACTGCGACCAGCTCGGCGATCGTGTGCGTCGCCCCGAGCGGCTCGCGGTCGCGCAGATCGAGGCCGGCCAATGCCAGCCAGTGCGCCGGCCACTCGGCCGAGTCTTTAGCGATCGTGCGCATGTCGCAGTAGAGAGGGTGAGGCCACGCGGCGCGGAACCGCTCCTCTTGCTTGCGGCGCTCGCCCTCGAGCGAGAGGGTGGCGCGTCCGCCGTACCCTCGCTCGAACTCGCCTTCCTCGAGCAGCTCGGCGTACACGTCGATCAAGTCGGCGAAGCTCGGATACTCGATCTCGATGTCGACGGGACACGAGAACACGGTGCCGCCTTCGCACCACTCGCTCGCGAGCTCGGCCGACCACTGCGTCTCCGCGTGGCGTGCGATCGGGAAGAGGAACGGCGGCCCGAAGGGCATGTATACGTCAGGATCGAAGTTCAGGCGGTGTGTGGACAATGCGCGCTCAGGGGGGTCGAGCGATCCCATGCACCAGCCCGAGACCGGGAACGCGTCCGGCTCGACCGCGACCCGCCCCCAGAAGCGACGGAGATCGCCCGGCAGCTCCCACGGCGCGATCGCCTCCGCGATCTCGTCGAGCGCGGAGGTGTCGCGCGCCGGAGCGAGTGGTTGCAGGCCTGCCCTCCGGAGCGCCTCGTCGAGGCGGTCGATCGCGGTGTCGATGTCGGTGGTCGCGCTCACGAGTTCCTCGCGGGTGGTCCCGTGATCGTACGACGCTGCGATGCCTCGGCGCCTGCGACGGGAGGAGTGAGGCCGGTCTAGTAGTCGTCGGCTGTCAGCGGCGCCTCGTAGACGGTCGAACGGCGATCCATCTCGCGGAACGCGGCGTTGAAGAACCCGTACGCGGTCACGGCGACGTAGCAGATCCCGATGGCGAGGAACGTCGCTCCGACGCCGAGCGCTTCGACTGCGAGCCCGCCGAGCAGGATGCCTGCCGGAATCGCCGCCCATGCGCCTGCCTGAATGGCGCCGAAGACGCGCCCGCGGAGCTCCGTCGGAACGAGCTCGAGCTGCACCGTGCCGAGGAGTGGGTTGAGCGGGCCCACGGCAAGGCCGCCCACCGCGAGCGCGACGAGCGTGACGGGAAGCGGCGGCAGCGTGGCGAAGACGAGGTAGTCGGTCGACCAGACGAAGAAGCACGTCACGAAGGTGAGGCGTCGCGGGAGGCGGTGGCCGATTGCGCTGAACGCCAGCGACCCGACGAGCGCGAAGCCGCCGAAGACTCCGAACATGAGCCCGAGATGGGCGGCGCTCCCGAATGTCTCCTTCGCGAACACGGGCAGAACGACGCCGATCGGGGCGTCGAGGAAGTTCGTCACGAGCACGGTCACGACGATCGCGCGGATGAGGCGGTGCCGCCAGATGGAGCGAACGCCCTCTGCGAGCTCGGCCCGGTAGCCCCTGGGCTCGCTTTCACCCTTGGCCTTCTTGCCCACGGCCGGGATCGCGGTGGCCACGAGCGCCGCGGAGACGAGGAAGCTGGCGGCGTCGAGCCAGAGGGCGGTCGTGGCCCCGAACGTGGCGACGAAAACGCCCCCGAGCGGCGCCCCGACAAAGAGCGATCCACGCTGGATCGCGCCCCGAATCCCGGTCGCCCGCTCGAGACGCGCTCCTGTGAGCGCAGCGAGATCGGGGAGCATCGACACGCGCGCCGTCGTCCCGGGAGCGTCGAGGAGAGCGCCGAGGAAGACGAGCGCCATGAGCTGCCAGAGCTCGATCCCGACGGTCGTGTGCAGGAGCGGGATCGCCGCAACCGCGGCCGAGCTCGCGAGGTCTGCGGCGATGCTCGTCGTCGGAAGCCCAGGCGGTCGACGATCACTCCGCCGAAGAGCCCGGCCAGGACGATCGGGAGGAAGTTGAAGAAGACGGCGAGGCCGGTCAGGGCGGCGCTTCCGGTCGTGGTCAGCACGAACCACGGGATCGCGATCTGTGCGGCTTGGTTTCCCGAGAGCGAGATCGCGTCGGCCGTGTAGAGCGCGGCGAGCGGGGAGCGGCGCACGCGCCGCAGCCTACGGGGACGGCCCGTCCGGCTCGCGCTCGACCTCGTCGACGAGCTCCCGCTGCGCGGCGAGCAGCCGGCGCAGGTAGCCGGCCGTGAGGATGAGGTACGTCGTGCGGTGCCGGCGCCGGCGCCGACCGTCAGCACATGAGGTCGAAGGCGACTCCGAGCCGGTCGTAGGTTCGAGCCGCCCGCTCGTCCCTCGTCAGCAGGGTGCGATCCGCCTCGGCGGCGGTCAGCGCCACGAGCGCGTCGTACACGGCTCCTCCGTGCACGCCAAGGCGACTGCATCGGTCGACGACGCTCCGGCTCAATCTCGCGGAGGGGACGATGGTCTCCGCGTCAGGGAACCACCGCGCGAGCAGCTCGGAGGCCACGTCGGGCGGGATGCGATGGGGGGGAGGCAGCCGCGTCAGGACCGAATACGTCTCGAGGCGGGCGTGCGCCGGGATCGAGGTGCCGGCCGCGGCTCGGCGAGCCGCCTCGTGAGCCTCGTGCCAGCCCGCCAGCGCGGCGACGGCGAGGCTGGAGTCGACCGCGTTCACCGTCTGACGTGATCCAGCGTGTCCCGGACGATCTCGTCCGTGAGCGGCGGAAGCGCCTCCAGAGGCTTCGCGACCGGACCCTCGGCGGTGTCGACCACCCGTACCTCGGCAGGAGCGGGACGAAGCTCGACGACTCCGTCTCGCTCCTCGACCTCGATGGTCTCCCCGCCTCGAAGCCCGAGGCGATCCCGGATCGGCTTCGGCACGACCACGCGGCCCAGCCGGTCGATGGTGGTCTTCATGGAAGAAAGCTTACCATCGCTTCTTCCATGCACTCATGGCAGGCGTGCGCGGCGCTCTCTCGCGACGTACGGTCATGCCGTAGCGACGTGCGCCGAGCTTCGTGAACGTCACGTACACGGACTCATCCTAGGCGTCTTCCCGGCGTCCGCTCGGCGGAGGCCGGGAAGAGGCCTGTCACTACAATCCGCCGGGCTCGTGAACGTCCTCCTCTACGTCTCGGACGCGCTGCGCGTCGACCATCTCGGCTGCTACGGAGCGCGGTTCCTGAACACACGCACGATCGACGAGCTGGCCGCCGGCGGCGTCCGCTTCGCCGAGGCGATCAGCGCCGCGCCCTGGACCGCGCCCTCGACGACTTCGCTGGTCACGGGGATGTACGCGCACCACCACGGCTACCTGCACTGGGATGCCGAGCTCGACCCGGCGATCGAGACGGTGTTCCGCGCCTTCTCCGCGCACGGCTACGAGGTCGCGAGCTTCGTGTTCGACCGCAACTACCTCTTCACGGACCTCCCGGAGGCCAACGTGCTGGGGACGGGCGAGACGCTCGACGGGGCGGTGGCCTGGCTCCGCGAGAACCGCGAGAAGCCGTTCCTCCTCTATTTCCACAGCTGGGCGACGCACATGCCCTACGACATCCTCCACTCCGAGCGGCAGGACTGGCTGGCTGCGAAGCACGAGATCATCGAGGGGATCCAGTCCGACTCCGCCACGGCGCTCGAGGCGATGCGCGAGGCGTACCGGCAGGCCGTGGAGCGGCAGTCGGAGGTGATCTTCGCCTCGCTGCTTTCCGAGTTGGAGGCGCTCGGGTTGCGCGACGACATGCTGCTCGTCTTCACCTCCGACCACGGCGAGTCGTGGGGCGAGCGCTTCGCGGCGAAGGACGGCGTCAAGGGCGTCTACCACATGCACGGCGCCACGGTCTACGACGAGATCGTGCACCTGCCCCTGATCCTCTCCGCCCCCGGGCGGCTCGAGCCGGCGGTGGTTCGGCCTCAGGTGCGCTCGGTCGACCTCGTTCCGACGCTCCTCGAGCTCGCCGGCCTCCCCGCGCGCGAGACGGACGGCGAGTCGCTCCTGCACGTCGACGGCGACCGTCCGGCCGTGATCGCCGGCACGGACAAGGGCGCGCTCACCAAGCTCGCGGTCCGCATGCCTCCGTGGAAGCTGATCCTGCACGTGGAGAGCGGGGAGGAGGAGGCGTACAACCTCGACCTCGACCCGCGCGAGCGCGAGAGCCGTCCCGGCGACGTTCCGCCCGAGCTCCGTGAGCTCGTCTTCCGCGAGCTGGAGAGCGCCGAGCGGCGCGAGCTGACGGAGGAGGAGGAGGCGACGGTGGCGAAGCGGCTCTCCGACCTCGGATACCTCTGATGACCGCGCTGGCGACGCTCTACGAGCGGATGTTCTTCATCCGCCGCTTCGAGGAGACGCTCCTCGACCTCTTCTCGCAGGGGAAGCTCGTCGGCACGACGCACACCTACATCGGCCAGGAGGCGAACGGCGTCGGGGTCATCGATCACCTCGACCCGGCGGTCGACGTCGTGTTCTCGAACCACCGCTGCCACGGCCACTACCTCGCCTTCACGGACGACGCCTTCGGCCTCCTCTGCGAGGTGCTGGGGCGCGCGCCTGGCGTGTGCGGAGGCAAGGGCGGGAGCCAGCACCTCTGCAACGGCAACTTCTACTCGAACGGGATCCTCGGGAGCATCGTTCCCGTGGCGACCGGCATCGCGCTGGCCGAGAAGAAGAAAGGGACGGGCGCGGTGTCGACCGTGTTCCTCGGCGACGGCACGCTCGGCGAGGGCGTGACGTACGAGTCGCTGAACCTGGCCTCGCTCTGGAAGCTCCCCGTCCTCTTCGTCGTGGAGAACAACCACTACGCGCAGTCGACCCCGGTCGAGCTCGAGCTCGCGGGGTCGATCAGGGCGCGTGCGGCGGCGTTCGGGATCGAGACGGACGAGCTCGACACGACGGACGTGGAGGAGATCCACGACGCCGCGGGCGCGGCGCTGTCCCGGATCCGCGAGACCGGC
>Ga0209640_10002762_pt1 | contig 15330 bp, 17 predicted proteins | sample RifCSP10_1_FD_184018 | JGI IMG/M metagenome (GOLD analysis project Ga0209640, IMG submission 184018) | Soil microbial communities from Rifle, Colorado - Rifle CSP2_sed 10_1 (SPAdes) (version 2) | ecosystem: Environmental > Terrestrial > Deep subsurface > Rock core/Sediment | place: Rifle...
CTCAGTCGAGACTGGCGCGCAGGAACCAGGCGTGCTTCTCGAACTCCACGATGATCCCGGTGAGCAGGTCCACCGTGTCCTGGTCTTTGAGCTTCTCGGCCAGGTCGCGCGCGGCGCGAGCCCCCTCGAGGTACGACTCGATCCGCTCCGCCAGGAGCTTCACGTGCTCGAGGTCCTTCCTCGTCTCCGGCGGATAGTCGGGAAGGGTCGAGGCCTTGGCCACGGCGCGGACGGTGCCGTAGACCTGGGCCCCGAGCGTCACCGCCCGCTCGGCCAACGCGTCGTTGTGCAGGGCGAGGGCGACCGCGAAGGTCTCGAAGAGCGGGTGCAGGGCCGCGAAGTTCGGGCCCTTGATGTTCCAGTGCGCGACCTTGATCTGGCTGTGCAGGTCGAGCCCGTCGGCAAGCCGCGCGTTCAGGGCGGCCGCGATCTCCTTGCGAGCGCTTTCGGACAACGGGCTTGGGCTTCGATACATGATGACCTCCTTCGAAAATGGCCCGCCCCCACGGGCGGGCGTACGCTCCGGGGAGCGGCCCTCCACCCCCCGGAGTCAGGACCGTCTACGCCTCGAGCGCGACCGCGGTCGCGTGCACCACCGACGCGATGCGGACCGCGTCGTGAACATGCTCCTCGCCGAGTCCGCCCTCGACCACCACCTGCTCGTGCGACCGCACGCAGGCTTCGCAGCCGTTGATCGCGGAGACGGCCAGGCAGAAGAGCTCGAAGTCGGCCTTGCTCGTGAGCGGTTGCGCGATCCGCTGCATGCGCAGGCGCGCCGGCTTCTGCGAGTAGGACGGCTTGCCGACCATGTGACGGAACCGGTAGTAGACGTTGTTCATGGCCATGAGCACGGCCGCCGCCCGCGCGTCCTCGACCACGTCGGGGCCGGCCTCGAGGAGGGCGTCGGCCAGGACCGCGTCCCGAAGGCGAAGGTTCCTCGCCGCGATGGCGCAGGCCGCCGCCACCCCCCACTTCTGCGCTTCGTTCAAGGCTCCGCCTTCGAGCACCGACTGCAGGTTCAGACGGATGTCCTTGGCCGCCTCGGGCAGGGTCGCGCGGACGTCTTCGACCGCGATCACTTCAGGCCACCTGAAGGGTCGGCTGACCCTTCTCCCAGTTGCAGGGGCAAAGCTCGTCGGTCTGTAAGCCGTCGAGCACGCGGAGCACCTCGGGCACGTTCCGGCCCACGGACAGGTCGTTGACGCTCGCCCAACGGATCACGCCCTCCGGATCCACGATGAACGTGGCCCGAAGCGCCACGCCCTCCTGCCTGTGGAGGATGCCCAGCGCCTGGGCGAGGCCCCGCTTCGTGTCCGCGAGCATCGGGAAGGGCAGCCCCTCGAGGTCGTCGTGGCTCTTGCGCCACGCCAGGTGGACGAAGTGGGTGTCGGTGCTCGCGCCCAGCACCTGGGCGTTCCGGTCCTGGAAATCGCGGTTGCGCTTGCCGAACTCCGCGATCTCGGTCGGGCAGATGAAGGTGAAGTCCATGGGCCAGTAGAAGAGGACCAGCCACTGGCCCTTGAAGGTCGAGCTCGTGATCTCCTGGAACTCCTTGCCCTTGTCCAGGCTCACGACCGACTGTAGTCTGAACTCAGGAAACTCGTCGCCGACGGTCAGCATCGATCGAATCCTCCTCATGAAGGCGCGGCCGCGATCTTGCGGCCGTGCTTCTAGAGAGCAGAACACATGCCAACAGAATCCGCCCCTGGAATGAATGAGTTAGATGGATCAACATGGATGACACCGATATGTCGTGGTTGTCACCGATATATCGCTGGCCACTCGTAGCGATATATCGGTGGACGTGTGCTAGAATCGACCGCGTATGGAAGCGCCGGATTCGGCCCAGCTCGACCTCACGCGCGACCTCGGCCAGCTCGCCCAGCTCGCGTCCACGGACGAGGCCGTGGAGGACCTCTTCCGCCGGGGCCTCGATTGGCTGGGCCGGATCGCTCCCTACGACCTCGCCACTCTCTTCCTGCTGGAAGGCAAGAAGCTCGTGGCCCGGGCGGCACGCGGCCCCCTCGCGAGCGACAAAGTCCGCCACCACGAGCTGAGCCTCTCCGACTTCCCGACCATCCGGGAAGCGCTGGAGACGCGGCGTGCGCGTGCCTACACGGAGGACGACCACGCGCACGGGGACGGAGATCCCTTCGACGGCGTCCTCGACCTGCCGGACGGCCACTCCTGCATGGTGGTGCCCCTCTGCGCGGGGGAGCGGGCGCTCGGGGTGCTCGCCCTCGATCGCACCGTCTGCGAGCCTTACCCGGCCGCGGTCGTGAACCTGGTGGAGGTCTACGGCCAGATCCTCGCCATCGCCATCCAGAACGCCGAGGATCGCGCGGCCTTCGAGCGCCTGCACCGTCAGGAGCACGCCCACGCGAAGATGCTCGAGGAGCAGCTCCGCGGCGAAGCGGAGGGCATCCTCGAGACCAGTCGCAGCCCGGCCATGCGCGAGCTGGCGCGGCGCGCGCGCCAGGTCTCGGAGACCCACACTCCGGTCCTGATCCTGGGGGAGACCGGCACCGGGAAGGAGCGGCTTGCCCGCGCCATCCACCAGTGGAGCCCGCGCGCCGACAAGCCCTTCGCCACCCTCAACTGCGCGGCGATTCCCGCCGGCCTCCTGGAAAGCGAGCTGTTCGGCCACGTGAAGGGCGCCTTCACGGGGGCGACCCGGGACCGCCCGGGCCGTTTCCAGATGGCGAACGGCGGCACCCTCCTTCTCGACGAGATCGGTGAGCTGCCCATCGAGCTGCAGGCCAAGCTGCTCCGCGTCCTTCAAGAGGCATGCTTCGAACCGGTGGGAAGCGACCGGACGATGAAGGTCGACGTGCGCATCCTCGCCGCCACCCACGTGGACCTTCCCCGTGCGATCTCGGAGCGCCGCTTCCGCGAGGACCTCTACTACCGCCTGAGCGTCTTTCCCCTGCACCTGCCCCCGCTCCGCGAGCGCCTCGAGGACCTGCCCCGGCTCGCCACGGTGTTGCTCGAGGAGCAGGCCCGCCGCACGGGGCGGCGCGGGATGCGCGTGACCAAGGACGGCCTCCTGAAGCTCAGCCAGCACGACTGGCCCGGCAACCTCCGGGAGCTGGCCAACGTCCTCGAACGCGCGACCATCCTGGCGGCGGGCAAGGACCTCGGACCCGACGTCGTGGACCTTCCGGCGCGGAGGGCGCCGCTCGTACACGCCCCGCCGCTCCGCAAGCCGGGCCCCACCGAGCGGGTTCTCACCCTCGACGACGCGCAAAAGGCGCACATCGAGCGGGTCCTCCTACTCACCGGAGGCCGGATCTACGGCCGAGAGGGCGCGGCCGAGCGCCTCGGCGTCAAGCCCTCCACCCTCCAGAGCCGGATGAAGAAGCTGGGCATGAGGCGGGCGGTCTGAGCCCGCCCTTCAGGGGCTCTCGACGACCTGGTCGGCGATCTGCTGGAGCCGCTCCACGAGCCGCGCCGCGACCTCGGGTTGGGCGCTTCGCAGGTCCACGTTCTCCGCGGGGTCGGCCTGCAAGTCGAAGAGTCCGGGAATGGGCGACCAGAAGCCGGGCGCCAGGTACTTCCAGCGGCCGGTCCGGATGGCGGAGGGAGTCTTGCTGAAGTAGTGGATCAGCTCTCGGCCGCCGTCGATGCCGGGGCCCTCCAGGCGTTCGGTGGCGCCGGTGAGGAGGCCCGTGAGGTCGAGGCCGGTGTAGAGGCGGTCCGGGGGAAGCCGCCCGCCGGCCAGGCCCACGAACGTGGGCAGGAGGTCGATCGTGCTCGCGTTGTCGGCGACCGAGCGTCCCGCGGGGACGCGGCCCGGCCAGCGCACGAGCGCGGGCACCCGCAGGCCACCCTCCAGGCACGAGCCCTTGCCGCCGCTGAAGGGCCCGGAAGAGCCGAAGGTCGCGTCCCGGGTTCGGTTGGGCCCGTTGTCGCTCGCGAAGATCACGAGGGTCCGCGCGTCGAGGCCCAGGTCCTTGACCGCCTTCACCACCTCCCCCACGCTCCAGTCGAGCTCCTCCACCACGTCGCCGTAGATCCCTCCCGCGGACCTGCCGAGGAAGGCGGAAGAGGCGTGGAGCGGCACGTGGGGGGCGTGGTGGGCCAAGTAGAGGAAGAAGGGGCGGTCCTTCACGGACTGCATCCAGCGGATCGCATCCTGGGTGTAGCGCTGGGTGAGCAGCTCCAGTGGCGCGCCGTCGTTCGTGGGCTGGTCGCCCGACCAGAATTGGCGCTCGTCTCCCGAGGGCGTGCCGAAGAAGAAATCGAACCCGTGATGGGTGGGCATGTCCGCGCTCTCCCACCCGAGGTGCCACTTGCCGAGGATCCCGGTGGCGTAGCCCCGCGCGCGCAAGAGGTCGGCCACGGTCAGCTCTCCGTCGCCGAGCCGCACGGGCGGGTTCCAGGGGATGCCGGCGCGTATGGGGTATCGGCCGGTCAGGAGCGCCGCCCGCGACGCCGCACAGATTGCCGCCGGCACGGTGAAGCCGGTCAGCCGCACCCCCTCGGCGCCGAGCCCGTCGATGTTCGGGGTCCTGATCGTGGTCGAACCGTAGCTCGACAAGTCGCCGTAACCCAGGTCGTCAGCGAGGATGAAGACGATGTTCGGCGGACCCGAGAAGGGGGTGGGGGTGGGGGTGGCGGGCTCGGTGGGTGCGGTGGAGCCGCCGCCGCAGGACAATCCCAACGCGAGGATGGCCGCGGCCTGGAGCGCGAACCGCGCGCCGCGGGGGGGCAAGGACATGGGCGGCAGGATACACGATGGACGGTGACGCACGCTCCGCCCGCTTCGCGTGGTAGCGTCCGGAGCATGCCCTTCCCCGGCCTCGAAACCCTGTTCCTGGACGCGGGCGGCGTGCTCGTCAACCCCAACTGGGCGCGGGTGGCCGCGGCCCTGGCCAGGCACGGGGTGGCGGCCCGCGCCGACGCGCTCGTCGAGGCCGAGCCCTGGGCCAAGCATTCGATGGACACGACCGAGTACGTGACCGCCACGGGCGACTCCGCCCGCGCCCGCCGCTACTTCGACCTGGTGTTCGAGCGGGCCGGGGTCGCGGGCGGCCCGGCTCGCGACGCGGCCCTCGCCGAGGTGCGCGAGTACCACGCCCGCGAGAACCTCTGGGAGGACGTCCCCGCGGACGTGCCGACCGCCCTTCGACGCCTCGGGGAGGCCGGCCTCCGGCTGGTCGTGGTCTCGAACTCCAACGGGCGCCTGCGCGAGCTGCTCGCCCGCCTCGGCCTGCTCGATCCCTTCGCGGTGGTCATCGATTCACACGAGGAGGGGGCGGAGAAGCCCGATCCCCGGCTCTTCGAGATCGCCCTGGCGCGGGCCGGGGCCCGGCGAGAGACCACCCTCCACGTCGGCGACTTCTACGAGATCGACGTCAAGGGCGCCCGGGCCGCCGGCCTCCACGCCGCCCTCCTGGACGTGGCCGGTCTTTACGGGGACCACGACTGCCCGCGCTTCAGGTCGCTCACCGCGCTCGCCAACGAGGTCACACGCTCGGACTATTCATCATGAGGCCGGTCTGGGCTTCCTCATGAATAGTCCGATGCGTTGCTTGCCCTGACCGTCGCGGCTTCGAGCCTTCGAGCGGATCATTCGCTCCTGCGCTCGCACGGCCCGCCAAAGATCCGAGCTTACAGGATCGTCCTCCTCTCGAACGACCGGGCCCCTGTGTAGGCCAGGAGCAGGAAGAAGAACGCGAGGCCCCCGAGCATCGGGCCGAGCGGCATGTGGGGAACCTCGGGGGTGACCGCGAAGCGCATGGCCTCGCTCATGAAGACGAGCGGGTTCACGAGGAACGCGTACCGGATGGGCCCGAGGGCCGAGAGGCCCGCCCACGGGTAGTAGGCGCAGCCGAAGAGCATCATCGGGCCGAGCACGACCGCGAAGAGGAGGCCGGAGAAACGCGGCTGCACGGTCGTGCCCAGGGTCAGGCCGAACGCCGCCGAGAGCAGGCCGCAGGAGGCCACGAGGGGGAGCAGGCTGAGCCACCGGGGATGGACGCTCATGCCGCCGACTTCGTGCATGAGCAGCATCATCGCGGGCAGGGCGGTCAGGCCGGCGAGCGCCGCGTGGATGGCCCCGGCCACGATCTTCTCGAGGGCGACCCCCAGGACCCCGATGGGGGCGAGGATGCGCTCGTCCACCTCACGCGTTCCCGAGAGGTCCTGGGTCAAGGGCATGAGCACGCCCTGCACCCCCGCCATCATCATGGTGATGGCCATGAGCCCGGGGAGCATGACCGTGCGAAAGCCGTCGGCCACCAGGTTCATCCGGGGCAGGATGTTGCCGAACACCAGCACCACGAGGATGGGCTGGGTGAGGGTGGCGAGGAGGAGGGGCCCGGCGTTGCGTCCGGCCACCACGAGGTCGCGGCGGAGCAGGGCGAGGAAGGTCGTCAATCCCGAAGCTCCTTGCCGGTGAGGTGGATGTAGACGTCCTCGAGGCTCGGCGCCGTGAGGCTCACGTGATGGAGGTCGCCTCCGCCCGCCTTCACCTCCCGGAGCACCCGGTCGAGCAGGCCTTCCGCGGGATCGACGAAGAGGCGCAGCCGCTCGAGCCCGTCCTCGACCCCGTCGACCTCGACCGGCTCGATCTTCATGACTCCAGCCACCGCCGAGAGACGGGGCCCCAGCGGCGCCGCGGCCCGCAGCCAAAGGTCGAGGATCCGGCCGCCCGGCAGCGAGCTCTTGAGGGCGGCGGGCGAGTCCAGGGTGAGGATCTTCCCGTGGTCCACGATGGCGAGGCGCTGGCAGAGCCGGTCGGCCTCTTCCATGTAGTGGGTCGTGAGGATGATGGTGAGGCCACCCGCGTGCAGGCCCCGAAGCGTTTCCCAGAGGACTCGGCGCGCCTGCGGGTCGAGCCCCGTGGTGGGCTCGTCCAGGAGCAGCACCTTGGGATCGTGCATGAGGGCGCGCGCGATCATCACCCGCTGTTGCTGGCCCCCGGAGAGAGTGGGAGGTTTGGCTTTCGCCTTGTCCGCGATCTGGAGCTCCTCGAGCAGCCGGTCGGCCCGCGCCTCGCGCTCGGCCGCGGGCAGCCCGAAGTACCGCCCGTGGTAGGTGAGGACCTCCCGCACGGACAGGTCCCGGTCGAGATTGCGGTTCTGCGGAACCACGGCGATGCGCCGCCGGGCGGCCAGGGGGTCGCGGACGATGTCAACCCCGTCCACGGTGATGCGGCCGCTCGTCGCGCGCACCAGGGTGTTGATGCACCCGATGGTGGTGCTCTTCCCCGCGCCGTTCGGCCCCAGGAGGCCGAAGAACTCGCCCGCCGGCACCGAGAAGGAGACCCCACGGACGGCGTCCACGGCGGGCGTCTTGCGCTTGGCAGGATACGTCTTGACGAGATCTTCGACCTCGAGCATCGGACTATTCATGAGCCCGGTCTAGCCCCTCTCATGAATAGTCCGAATGTCGTTGCGTCCCCACGCCTTTCGAGTTTAGTCGACGCCCTCGATCCTAGCACGCCGGTTCGTGCAAAGGCCCCGAATCGCCCCTCCGACCGGATCAATCCCGCACGCGCACGCCGTCCCGCACCACGACCCGGCCGTCCTTGACCACGGCGCGGAGCGCGGGCGCGCCCACGCGCAGGAGGTCGAGGAGTCGCTCCGAGCGGAGGACGAGGAGGTCGGTGCGCTTCCCCACTTCGAGGCTCCCCGCCTCGGTCTCGAGGCCGACCGAGTACGCTCCCCCGATGGTCGCCGCCGACAAGGCCTCCGGGAGAGAGAGGCCCATGCCGAAGCACCCGACCGTCATGGCGAAGGGCATCGAGGGGGAGAGGCCTCCGCCCGGGTTGACGTCGGTGGCGAGGGCCACGGGCACCCCGGCGTCGACCAGGGCGCGGGCGGGCGCGAAGCGGCCGAGCCGGAGATAGAAGGCGGCGGAGGGCAGGAGGGTGGCCGCGCAGGCCGCGCGGGCCAGCGCGCGCACGCCCGCATCGGAGACGTGGATCAGGTGGTCCGCCGATCGCGCCCCGAGGTCCGCGGCCAGCTCGGCGCCGCCGGTCGAGGCCAGCTCGTCGGCGTGGACGCGGAGGCCGAGCCCGTGCTCACGCGCCGCGGTCAGGAGGCGCCGGCTCTCCGCGACGCTGAAGACGCCCTCTTCGCAGAAGACGTCGCAGAAGCGCGCGAGGCCGCGGCGCCCCACCTCGGGGATCATCTCCGCCACCAGCAAGTCCAGGTACCGGCCCCGGTCGGCCCGGTGCTCGAGAGGAACCTCGTGGGCCCCGAGAAAGGTCGGCACCACCGTGACCGGGTGCTGCCGGCCCGCGAGGGCGATCGCCTCGAGCGACCGCAGCTCGGCCGCGGTCTCGAGCCCGTAGCCGCTCTTCACCTCGGCGCTCGTGGTGCCGACGAGCAGCATCTCGTCGAGGCGACCGGCGATGGCCGCCGCCAGCTCCGCCACGGAGGCGGCCCGGGTCGCCCGCACCGATCGGACGATGCCGCCCCCCTGCGCGGCGACGTCCTGGTAGCTCGCGCCCGCCAGGCGGCGCTCGATCTCGTCGTCCCGGTTCCCGGCGAAGGCCAGGTGGGTGTGGGCGTCGACGAAACCCGGCACCACCGCGCCGCCGACCGCGTCGAAGACGCGCGCGCCCGCCGCCTCCACGTGGGTTTCGAGGTCCCGGTCGTGGCCCACCCAGACGACACGGCCTCCGGCCGAGGCCAGCGCCGCCCCGCGAAGGAGCCCGAGGTCCCCGAGGGCGGCCCCCGTGCGGGGAACGGGTCCGGCCATCGTGGCCAGGAGCCCTGCCCCGCGGACCACGAAGTCGGCGGCGATCACGGCCGGTCGCGGACGGTGAGCGGAGGGCCGGGATCGACGCGGGCGCGCACGTCATCCCCGCTCAGCCCTCTCACGGTGACGAGCTTGTTGCGGCTGGCCTGGCCGGCCGCGATGGACACGGCGGAGGGAGCCACCCCGAGGGTCTTGCCGAGGAAGCGGGCGAGGGCCTGGTTGGCCGCGCCCTCGACGGGGGGAGCGGTGAGCCGGACGACGAGCGCGCCCTCGCGGACTCCGCCGAGGCCTTCTCGCGACGCCCGCGGCTGGACGCGCACGCGGAGGGTCACGGCGCCGTCCCGTTCGCGGAGGTCGAGGCCCCCGGGACCGGCGTCAGGCGCCTTCTTCACGCCGCCTGAGGAAGCGAAGGTTGTCCTCGAGCTCCGCTTCCTCTTGCAGGTCGAGCAGATGCGTGAGGCGGGTGATGAGCGCCCGGATGTCCGTCCGGATCCCGGTGCGGTGGGAGCGCAGCTCGAGAATCGACCCCTCCACCTCGTGGGCGCGCGACTGGGCGAGCTCGATGAGGCGGTCGGCCTGCAACTCGGCCTCGCGCACCACCGCCTCGGCCTGCTTGTGCGCGTTCTCGCGGATGTCCTCCGACAGCTTCTGCGCGGTGAGCAGCGTGTTCTTCAGGATGGTCTCCCGCTGCCGGTGCTCGTCGAGCATGACCTTGATGTGCTGGAGCTGCCGCGCGAGGTCGTCGCGCTCGTGCTGAAGGGCCGCCACCTCCTCGGCCACCAGGGCCAGGTAGGTGCGGACCTCTTCAGGATCGAGGCCCCGTAAGCGCCGGTCGAAGGTCTGCCGCTGGATGTCCATGGGCGAGATCTTCATGAAGTCCTCCCGTCGGGCGTAGGGTCGCACGCCGCGGGCACCCGCTCAAGCGCCCCGGCCGCGCCTCGGCCCACTTCCCGGTTAGTATGAGGCATGCCTCGCGTGAACCCGCTCGCCGGCAGCTTCGTCATCCTCGGATCCAGGGTCCCGATGGTGGTGGGGCTCCTGATCGGCCTCACCCTCGGCGCGTCGATCGTCGGGGCCGTGGGTTTCCGCAACGGTCTCGAGGGCCTGGTCCAGTCGGGCGCTCTCATCCCCGCCCTGGTCTTCCGCGGCCAGCTCTGGCGACTCGTCACCTGGTTCTTCTTCGAGATGGACCCGCTGGGCCTCATCTTCGCCTGTCTCGGGCTCTTCTGGTTCGGCCGCGACCTCTGCCAGGCCTGGGGCGCGGGCCGCTTCCTGGCTGCCTACCTGTCCCTTGGCGCTCTGACCGGCGGCGCCGTCTGCCTGCTCGCGGGCGTGTGGCCTTCACTCATGGGCGTGCCTCACGTCGGACCCTGGGCCCTGGTGACCGCGTTGATCGTGGTCTGGGCGCTTCTGCATCCCCACCGCGACGTGTTCGTGTATTTCGTCCTGCCGCTTCGGGGCCGGAACCTGGTCTACGCTACGATCGTCGGGACCATCCTGTTCGCCCTTCTGGGCGGAATCACCCGGTACCTTCCGCATTTCCTGGCCCAGGGTTTCGCGATCCTCTACATGCGCCAGCCGTTCATGGAGACGCTCTGGCTCAAGCTGCGCTACCGCTTGAATACCCGGGGCTGGCGAAGGCGCGGCTCACGTCTCCGCCCGGTCGACCGCGCGGGGAACGAAGAGCCGCCGAAGTGGCTACACTGAGCCCGGTCCGCCGCGGGCTCAGGCCCGGGGAAGACGCTCCCCGAAGATAGCGGTCCCCACCCGTACGAGGGTGGCGCCTTCCTCGATCGCCACCTCGAAGTCATGGCTCATCCCCATGGATAAGGCGCCCTGGGCGAGGAGGCCGTCTCTCCGCGCCTGCCCGGCGAGGTCGCGGAGTCGGCGGAAGAACGGCCGCGTCCGTTCCGGGTCTTCGAAGAGGGGCGGGAGGATCATGAGCCCGTCGATGCGGAGCCCCTCGAGGGGCCGGAGCGACTCGAGGGCCAAGAGGAGCTTCGCTTCGGGGACCCCGAACTTCGTCTCTTCCCCCGCCAGGTCGACTTGAACGAGCGCGCGCACGGTCCGGCCCTCCTGGGCGCCCAGCCGAGCGAGCCTCTGGCCCAACTCGGTGCTGTCCACGGAGTGGATGAGCTCGAAGAGCGACGCCTTCTTGGCCTTGTTGGCTTGAAGGTGGCCGACGAGGTGCCACTCGAGGCCGGACGCGCCCAGGTCCTGGAGCGCCGCCGCCTTCGCTTCGGCCTCCTGCACGCGGTTCTCGCCGAACGTCCGGAGGCCGGCGCGGAACGCCTCCCGAACCACCTCCGCGGGCTGGGTCTTGCTGACGGCGACGAGGGTGACGTCCTGGGGGTCGCGGCCGGCGCGGGCCACCGCCCGGGCGATCCGATCCCGGACGGCGGCGACTCGCTCGGCGATCACTTCTTCGGCTTGAGCGCGCCGATCAGGCCCTGGGCTGTGGCCACGTTCTGGGTATTCGTCGGGCTCATCGTGAGGTACTTCTCGAGGTGGGCCACCGCCTCGGGGATCTTGTTCTGGCCCACCGCGATCGAGCCCAGGTAGAACTGGGCCTCGGCGTTCAGCGGATCGAGGGCCTCGACCTTCTTCAGGACCTCACCGGCTTCGGCGGCCTGGCCGGTGTGGAAGAGCGTCCAGCCGCAGACGTACTGGAGCTTCGCGTCTTGGGGGAAGTCGGTGGCGACCTTGGTCACCGCTTCGACCGCCTTTGCGCCCTGGCCCGCGGAGATGAGGACGCTGGCAAGCCCCAGGTAGGCATCGGGGAACGCGGGCTGGGCCTCGATCGCCTTGCGGAACGCGTTCTCCGCCGCCGCCGGGTCCTTCTTCTGGACGAACATGTGCCCCATGCTGTTCCAGACCAGCTCGGGCTTCGACGGGTTCATGGCCAGGACCTCGTTGTACGCGGCCTCGGCTTCCGCGAACTGCCCGGCCTGGGAAGCCTTCAGGGCCTTGTCGAAAGCGGCCTGGAGCGACTCGCCCTCCTTCTGGGCTGCGGCCGCGGTCTTCCCCGCGGACTGGAGCTTGAACTCGGGGATCTCGGTGGGGTCGCCGAGGCTGATCCTCGTTTCGATGAACTGGGGGGCGAACCCCTCCTTCGAGGCCGTGATGCGGTAGGGTCCCGGCGACAGCCCGACCCGGGTGTACTCGCCCTTCTTGTTGGTCGTGGCTTCGGCCTTGCGGGTGACGCCGCCCATGAAGTCGAGCACGACCTTGGCCCCCTCGATCGGCTGGCCCTGGTCGTCCAGGACCTTTCCGCGCGCGGTTCCCACCTGCGCCTCGGCGGAGACGCCGCCGAGCAGAAGGCCGACCAGCAGGCCGCCCGCCGCCAACAAACGCTTCATCGCCGTTCCTCCTCTTCGTAACTTCTTCAGTGTCTCACGCCTTCGCCGTCGTTCGATAGGGTATGGGATCCACGACCGCCGCCTCCGCGAACCCGCGCCGGCGCAGCACGCACGACTCGCACGCCCCGCAGGCGACGTCGTCCGAAAGATAGCAGGACCAGGTGAGCGCGAAGGGAACGCCCAGGGCGACGCCCCGGCGGACGATCTCGGCCTTCGAGAGCGTGATCACGGGGGTCACGATCCGGATCCGTGTCTCCGGCCGCGTGCCGAGGCGGATGGCTTCCTCGAAGGCCCGGTAGAACTCGGGCCGGCAGTCCGGGTAGCCCGACGAGTCTTCCCACACCGCGCCCACGTGAACGGAGCCGGCGCCGATCACCTCGGCCCAGGATGCCGCCGCCGCCAGGAGATGGGCGTTGCGGAAGGGGACGTAGGAGGTGGGGACGATGCCCGCCACCGGGGCTCCCTCCCGCACCGGGATGCCGGGATCGGTGAGGCTGCTGCCGCCGATCTGCCGGAGGCCGGCGAAGTCGACCACCAGCCGCAGGGCGGCGTCGTAGTGGTCGGCCAGCTGGTGGAACGCCCGGAGCTCGCGGCCTTCGGTCCGCTGGCCGTAGTTGCCGTGGAGAAACGCGAGGCGGGACTCCGAGGCCGCGAGGGCGGCGGTGAGCGCCGAGTCCATTCCCCCGCTGACGCACACCACCGCGAGCGGGGTCGTCGCGTCCGCCATCTCCGGTCAGCTGGCGATGCGGGTCAAGGCCGTCCGGATCCCCGTGACCGCGCCCGTTCCATCCTTGAGGTAGCGGTCCACCAGGGCCATGGCCACGGCGCTGCCGTCCGCCCTTCGGAACGTGCGCACGAAGGGCTTCAAGACGACGACGCCGGAGAGCTTCTTGTCGATGGCGCGCTGCGAGGCTTCGCTCATGACGATGAAGTCGTGGACGGGGCGGCCGAGAAGGTCGTCGGCCGTGCAGCCGAGGAGCTCGGGCTCGATCGAGTTCACGCGCCGGATCACCCGGTGCTGGTCGATCTCGTGAACGCCGACCCCGGGGGGGGCGTCCGCGAAGGCCGCGTCGTATCGGGCCGGGCCTTCCTGCCGGGCTCGGTCCAACCGGTCCTGGTACTCGGAGAGCAGGGCCACCGCCTCGTCCATCGAGAGGAGAGTCATGGGCGAAGGATCGGTCAAGCTCGCGTGCGTTTCAAGCTCTATGATTCGCCCCATGGCGACGAGGCCCGTGGGAGACGACATCCGGCGGGGCGCCCTCTACATGGTGCTGGCGGCGCTCTTCTTCGCGGGGATGGGAGCCGCCGTCAAGGCCGCCTCGCGCGAGCTGCCGAGCGCCATGGTGGTGTTCTTCCGGAACGGCATCGGCCTGGTCGTGCTCCTGCCCTGGCTCGCCCGCGACGGCGGGGCGGGCCTCGGGACGAGGCATTTCGGAGATCACGTCTTCCGCGGGGTTACGGGTCTGGCCGCGATGTTCTGCTTCTTCTTCGCCATCGCCCACATGCGCCTCGCCGATGCGATCCTGATCAACCAGTCGGTCCCCCTGGTGCTGCCCCTCGTCGAGAGGGCCTGGCTCGGGGAGCGGATCGCGCCGCGCCTGTGGTGGCCCATCGGCCTCGGATTCCTGGGCCTTCTCTTCATCCTCAAGCCGGGATCGGACCTGTTCCAGCCCGTCGCCCTCGTGGCCCTGGTGTCCACCCTGTTCGCCTCGGTGGCCCAGGTCGGGATCCGGCGTCTCACCCGCACGGAGCCCGTGACCCGCATCGTCTTCTACTTCGGTCTCATCGCGACCGCGTTGTCCGCAATACCCTCGGCGGTCGTCTGGAAGGCGCCCCGCCCCGAGATGGTGGCGGTGCTGCTGGCCATGGGAGCGCTGGCGACCGCCGGGCAGCTCTGCCTCACCCGTGCCTACTCGTGCGCGGCGGCGGCCCGAGTGGGGCCGTTCATCTACACGGGTGTCGTCTTCGCCGGCGTGCTCGATTGGCTCGTCTGGGGCACCCTCCCGGACCGGCTCTTCATCGCCGGCGGCCTCCTCGTGTCCGCCGCCGCCATCCTCGCCCTGCGCCTGCGCGCGGCCGTCTCGAGGGCGGCCCGCCCCGCGGCCGAGGAGCCGACGAGCCTCTGACGGGCGGGGCCTACGCTTCGCCCTTCTCGACGAACCGGGCCACGTCCGCGAGGTCGTGCACGCGCCGGGCCGGGGGCAGGCTGTCGAGGAACCGCCGGCCGTAGCCCTTCTCCACGAGGCGGCTGTCGAGGACGGCCAGGATGCCGCGGTCCGAGGCCGAGCGGATCAGCCGGCCGAGGCCCTGCTTCAGCATGAGGATCGCCACCGGCACCTGGTAGTCGCCGAAGGGGTTCTGGCCGCGGTTTCGCAGGCGGTCGATGCGGGCGGCGACCACCGGATCGCCCGGTGACGCGAAGGGCAGCTTGTCGATGATCACGCAGGAGAGCTGGTCGCCCACCACGTCGACGCCTTGCCAGAACGAGGCGGTGGCGAAGAGCACGGCCCCGGGCGTCGTCCGGAAGGTGTCGAGGAGGAGCGCCTTGGGGGCTTCACCCTGGATGAGGATCGGGTAATCGAGCCGTCCGGCCAGAAGCTCCGCCACCGCGTTCATGTTGGCGTGGGAGGTGAAGAGGACGAAGGCGCGCCCTCGATTCAGCTCGAGGAGGTGCCGTACCTCTTCAGCCGCACGCTCCACGAAAGCCGGCGAGCGCGGCTCGGGCATCCGCCGGGGCACGTAGAGCACCGCCTGCTCGTCGAAGGCGAAGGGCGAGGGCAGCACCAGCTCCTCGGCCTCCGCGATCCCCAGGCGCGACTTCAGGTAGTCGAAGCGCCCGTCCACGGCCAGAGTGGCCGACGTGAGCACGGCCGCGCGCACCGCCCCGAACAGCTGCTCCTGGAGCCGATCGGAGACGTCGATGGGGGTGGCCTTCAGGAAGACGCCACGACCACGCGCCTCGACGAAGTAGACGTGGCTATCGTCCTCGGCCAGGAGGACGAACGCCAGCTCGGCCTTGAGGGTCTGGGCGCGGCCGGCGAGGCCGGTCAGCGACTCGGGCCGGTCGGTCACCGCGAGGAGGGCGGTGCGGAGGCCCTCCAGGCGGGACAGTAGCGCCCCCGCCTCTTCGGCGACGCGCCCCGTCATCCAGTCGGGCCGCAGCGTCCGCCCGTGGCCCTGCCCGAGGAGGCGGAAGAACCGCTCGGACCGGTTCCGGATCGCCTCGACCTCGGCCCTTGCCTCGCGGGCGTCGAGGCTC
>Ga0209640_10002764_pt1 | contig 15311 bp, 16 predicted proteins | sample RifCSP10_1_FD_184018 | JGI IMG/M metagenome (GOLD analysis project Ga0209640, IMG submission 184018) | Soil microbial communities from Rifle, Colorado - Rifle CSP2_sed 10_1 (SPAdes) (version 2) | ecosystem: Environmental > Terrestrial > Deep subsurface > Rock core/Sediment | place: Rifle...
AATGCCGGCGCTGATATTCGGGGCGCGCGCCATCGACATGGCGATCCAGGGCGATGCCGCCCGCGGGCCACTGCTGTTGCTTGCGGCTATGCTGGTGCTGGTGCTGACACTCGCGCCGCCGGCGGTCGGATCGGCGCTTCGGATCAGTGCGGAGTGAGGCGATGAACTGGACCTGGCTGCACAAGTTCGCGTCTCCGCCGCACGCGTACCGGCTCGCGGGCCGCCTGGCGCCATGGTTCGGCTGGCCGGCGTTCCTGCTGATCGTCGCCGGGCTCTATGGCGGGCTCGTGCTGGCGCCGGCCGACTATCAGCAAGGCGACGCGTTCCGGATCCTCTATGTGCATGCGCCGAGCGCCTGGATGTCCATGTTCATCTACGGAACCATGGCCGTCGCCGCGGCCATCGGACTGATCTGGCGCATCAAGCTCGCGCACGCGGTCGCCGCCGCTTCGGCGCCGGTCGGCGCCTGGTTCACGTTCCTCGCGCTGACCACCGGCGCCGTCTGGGGCAAGCCGATGTGGGGCACCTGGTGGGTGTGGGACGCACGGCTGACCTCGGAACTGATCCTGCTGTTCCTCTACGCCGGCCTGATCGCGTTGCGCGCTTCGATCGACGACCGGGATCGCGCCGATCGCGCTTCAGCCGTGCTCGCCATCGTGGGCGTCGTCAACCTGCCGATCATCCATTACTCCGTATACTGGTGGAATACGCTGCACCAGGGCGCAACCATCACCAAGCTCGGCAAGCCGTCGATCACGGGCGAGATGCTCTGGCCGCTGCTGACAATGATGATTGCATTCACACTTTATTATGGCGGCGTGCTGATGTTGCGCCTGCGCGCGGAGATCCTGCGGCGCGAGCGCGATGCTTCATGGCTGCAAAAGGAGCTTGCTGCATGAACCTGGCGGAGTTTCTGGCGATGGGCAAGTACGGAGCCTTTGTCTGGCCCTGCATCGTCCTGACCTGCGCGGTGCTCATCTGGAATGTCATTGCCGCACGGCGGCTGCATTCCGAAGCCCGCAGGCAGGCCGTGCGCCGGCTCGAAATTGGCAGGGGGAGGCCATGACACCGCGGCGCAAGCGGCTGCTCGCCGTCATCGCAATCGTCAGCGGCGTGGCGGCCGCGACCGTGCTCGCGATGCTCGCCTTTCAGGACAACCTGCTCTATTTCTACAATCCGACACAGGTACTGGCAGGCGAGGCACCGAGCGGCAGGACTTTCAGGATCGGCGGCCTGGTGACGCAAGGCAGCCTGCAGCGGACCGCGGGCACGCTGAAGGTCCGCTTCGTGGTCACGGATTTCAAGGAATCGATCCCGGTGAATTACGAGGGCCTGTTGCCCGACCTGTTCCGCGAAGGGCAGGGCGTCATCGCCCATGGCCGGCTGACTGACGCCGGCGAATTCGTCGCCGACGAGGTGCTGGCGAAACACGACGAAAACTACATGCCGCCGGAAGTCGCCGACTCGCTGCACCCACAGCCGCCGGCCGGAACGCCCGAATGATTCCCGAGATCGGCCATTTCGCGCTGGTTCTCTCGCTATTGCTTGCCGTCTCCCAGGCGGTATTCAGCCTGGCCGGGGCGGCGCGCGGCCATGCCGGCTGGATGGCGGCGGGTCGCTCTGCGGTCGTCGGCCAGTTCGTGTTCGTTGCACTCGCATTCGGCGCGCTGATCTGGGCTTTCGTCGAGCGCGACTTCTCGGTCGCGTATGTCGCGACCAATTCGAACTCGCAGCTGCCGCTGTTCTACCGGGTCGCTGCCACGTGGGGCGGACATGAGGGTTCGCTCCTGCTGTGGGCGTTCTCGCTGGCCGGCTGGTCGATCGCGGTCACCGGCGCAAGCTCGAGCCTCGATGCGCCGTTTCGCAGCCGGGTCATCGGTATCCTCGGCCTGATCAGCATCGGTTTCCTGCTGTTCATGCTGACGACTTCCAATCCGTTCGACCGCCTTGTCCCGGCGGCGCTCGACGGCAATGACCTCAATCCGCTGCTGCAGGATTTCGCGCTGGCCGTGCATCCGCCGATCCTCTACCTCGGCTACGTCGGCTTCGCGGTGGCTTTCGCCTTTGCCTGCGCGACGCTGCTCGAGGGTCGCCTCGACGCCGCCTGGGCGCGCTGGACCCGGCCATGGACGCTCGCCGCGTGGCTGTTCCTGACCGTCGGCATCGCGCTCGGGAGCTGGTGGGCGTACTACGAACTCGGCTGGGGCGGCTGGTGGTTCTGGGATCCGGTCGAGAATGCCTCGTTCATGCCATGGCTTGCGGGCACGGCGCTGATCCACTCGCTCGCGGTGACCGAAAAGCGCGGCCTGTTCAAGAGCTGGACCCTGCTGCTCGCAGTGACGGCTTTTTCGTTGTCGCTGCTCGGCACTTTCCTGGTCCGCTCGGGCGTGCTGATCTCGGTGCATGCCTTCGCGACGGACCCGGCGCGCGGGATCTTCATCCTCGGCTTCCTGACCGCCGTGATCGGCGGGGCGCTCGTGCTATACGCTTGGCGCGCGCCGCGCCTGAAGTCCGCGGCTGGCTTCGAGGCGACGTCGCGTGAGAGCTTCCTGCTGTTCAACAATGCGCTGCTGGTCGCCGCCCTCGGCCTGATCCTCCTCGGCACCCTGTACCCGCTGTTCATGGACGCGCTCGAGCTGGGAAAGGTCTCGGTCGGACCGCCGTACTTCGAAATCGTGTTCCTGGTGCCGATGCTGCCGCTGCTCGCGCTGATGGGCGTCGGCATGCACGCGGCCTGGAAACGCGGCCTGCTCGCGGCGGCGCGCAATCGACTGCTGACGATTGCAGGCGTTGCCATTGCCGCCGCGGTCATCGCCGGCGCCGCGGTCTACGGCGACGTCCGGCCGCTGACGACGATCGGTTTCGCGCTCGCGCTCTGGGTCATGGGCACCTCGCTCGCGATTCCGCTCGCGCGCCTGCGCGCACGCCAGGCGATCCCCGGCGCCGTGCTCGGCATGGTGATCGCGCATTTCGGCATCGGGCTCTCGACCCTCGGCATCACCGGCGTGCAGTCGTTCAAGATCGAGCAGGACGTCGCGCTCGCGGTCGGTGACGCCGCGAACGTCGGGGGCTACGACTTTCGCCTGACGTCGCTCAAGGACGTGCAGGGGCCGAACTTCATCGCGGTCGAGGGCGAGGTCGTCGTCTCTCGCAATGGCGAGCCTGTCGCGACGCTGCATCCGCAGAAGCGCCTCTACAACTCCGGCGGCAATCCGATGACCGAGGCCGGCATCGAGGTCGGGGCTGCGCGCGACCTGTTTGCCGCGCTCGGCGACGATCTGGGCCAGGGCCGCTGGAGCCTGCGGCTGCAGTACAAGCCGCTGATCCGTTACATCTGGCTCGGCGCGCTCCTGATCGCGCTGGGTGGTGGCATCGCGGCGCTCGATCGCCGCTATCGGCGAAGCGCCTTGGCAAGTGCCGCGGCGACGGCCGCCGTCGCCGCCGCGGGTTCGCGATGAGGCTGCCGTGGCGTTTCCTGCTGCCGGCCATCGCATTCGCCGGATTGGTGGTCTTCTTCATCATCGGCCTGCAACAGGATCCGGGCAGGATCGAGTCGCCGCTGATCGGCAAGTCGGCGCCCGCGTTCGCGCTCGAGTCGCTGGGCAACCCGGCCTGGAAGGTCGGTTCGACCGATTTCACCGGCCGACCCTGGTTGTTGAATGTGTGGGCAACCTGGTGCGGCGGCTGCCGCGAAGAGCATGAAACCCTGATGGCCATCGCGGCCGAGAATCGCCTGCCGATGATGGGCCTGAACTGGCGCGACGATCGCGCACTGGCGCTGCGCTGGCTGACACAGCTCGGCAACCCGTATGTGTCGGTTGCCTTCGATCCGGAAGGCGGCACGGCGATCGACTGGGGCGTTTACGGGGCGCCGGAGACTTTCCTGATCGGAGCGGACGGCAACGTCCTGCACAAGCATATCGGCCCGTTGACGCCGGAAGCCTGGCAACGCGACTTCGTGCCGCTGCTGCCGGCGCGGGGCGGGGAGGGCTGATGCGCATTGCGATACTGCTCGGCGCGATGTTGCTTGCCACGCAGGCGCTGGCGATCGATACCGGCCGCGCCTTCGACGACCCGGCGCAACAGGAGCGTTACGAGCGGCTGATCAAGGACCTGCGCTGCCTCGTTTGCCAGAACCAGAGCATCGCCGACTCCAATGCATTGCTCGCGAGCGATCTCCGGCGCGAAGTGCGCGAGATGATGATCGCGGGACAGAGTGACGACCAGATCCGCGAATTCATGACCACGCGTTACGGCGATTTCGTGCTGTATCGCCCGCCGGTCAGTCCGCGCACCTGGCTGCTGTGGTCCGCACCCGTCCTGTTGCTGCTCGGCGGCCTCGGCATCGCGGCCATGGTCGTGATGCGCCGCATGCGTGCGGCAAAGGCCGATCCGGCTTCACTCGACGAGGAGCCGGATCCAAAGTGACGACTTTCATCGCGATCTGTGCGCTGCTCGCGGCAGTGGCCGTGGCGTTGCTCGTCTGGCCGCTGCTCTGGCCCGCGAAGTCGGGGACGGAAGCCACACCCCGTTCCGGTATCGCCGCAACCACCGTCGGGGCCATGCTGCCGCTGGCGGCATTCGCCATCTATTTTTTCGCAACCAGCTGGTCGTGGGACCCGGTCCGGCACGCGGAAACCGCCGCGGCCGGCGACCTGACGCAGATGGTGGCGCAGTTGCAGGCACGCCTTGCCGATCAACCCGACGACATCGAAGGCTGGAAACTGCTGGGCCGGTCGGCGACGGTGCTGGGAGACTTTGCCGCCGCTCGCGCTGCTTTCGAGCACGCCTACACCAAGACCCAGGGACAGGACCCCGAAGCGCTCGTCGGATACGCCGAATCGCTCGTGCTGAACGACGAACGCGAGATCGACGGCCGCGCCGCGGAAATGTTCGAGCAGGCGCTGACGATGGCGCCGGACAATGCGCGCGCGCTCTGGTATGGCGGCATCGTCGCCTATCGCCGTGGTGATTTGCCGCTGGCGCAGCAGCGCTGGGTCGAACTGCAGAATCACGACCTGCCGCCGGACCTGCGCCAGGTGGTTGCCGAGCGCCTGGCAGAGATTGACCAGGCCGAGGGCAAGGCACCGGCCAGCGCCGCCGTTGCCCCGACGACATCGGTCCCGGGCGGCATCGAACTGACGATCGACGTCGCACCGGCGCTCGCCGCCCAGGTCCCGCAGGGCGCAACGCTGTTCATCATTGCCCGTCGTGGCGAGGGCGGCCCACCGCTGGCGGCCGTGCGCCGCGCGGCCGCTGCCTGGCCGGTCCGCGTTTCGCTGACGGATGCCGATGCGATGCTGCCGGGCGTGTCGCTGGCCGGCGGCGGCGCGCTCAAGGTCGTCGCCCGGATTTCACGCAGCGGCCAGCCGACTGCCGTCACCGGCGACCTCTTCGGCGAGGTCGGTTATGATTTCACTTCGGCCAATCCGGCAAGCATCACCATCGACCGGATCGTTCCGTAAAACTGCGGCCGGAGGAGAACGATGGGCCGGGCCGCCGTCAGCTACCGTTTCAAGCGCCTGCCTTCCAGCTTCTGGTACTACCCGCGAGCCGTGTTTGGAAAGCGCGCGGCACTCGTTCCGGACGGGCAGACCGTGCCGCGACTCGAGGCCTGCGTCGAGACGGTCACGCCGCGGCGCGGTCACCTCGCGCGTTACCGTCAGGTCTGCGGTTTCAGCGAAGGCGGCAGCCTGCCGATCACCTATCCGCACGTGCTCGCGATGCCGTTGCATGTCGCGCTCCTGACGCATCCCCGATTCATCGTCCGCCTGATGGGCCTGATCCACATTGCCAACGAGATTCACCAGGTCCGCCCGCTGCCGGTCGATCGCGGCCTGCGCCTGCGCAGCTGGATCGAGGGCCACCGCGACAGCGATCGCGGTCATGAATTCGACCTGTTCACGGAAGCCGAAGACGACAAAGGCACTGCCTGGCACGAGAAGTCCACGCTGCTGGCGCGCCGGCCCGCGGGCGGCGGCGGTCGGAGCGCGCGCAGCGCACGCCAGGCACTGCGCTACGAGAAGCCTGCGGCGGCGGATGCGCCGGTCATGACCGACATCGAAGTGCCGCGCGCTGTCGGGCGCCGCTATGGCTGGCTGTCCGGCGACCTCAACCCGATCCACCTCGGCGACCGTGGCGCCCGGTTGTTCGGGTTCGATCGCGCCGTCGCGCACGGCATGTGGTCGATGGCCCGCACACTCGCGGCGCTCGGGCCCGACTTGCTGGCGCCGCCGGTGCGCGTGTACGTGGACTTCAAGTTCCCGCTGTTCCTCCCGAACATCGGCCACGTCGAACACTGGCCGCGCGACGGCCGGCGCCTGTTCGTCCTGAAGGACGCGGAGAACGAGCGACCGCACCTGGCGGGCTCGGCGCTGCCGGGCTGAATCCATGATCCCGCGGTACTTCAACTGGCTCGTGCGTGGCGTGCTGCGGGCAAAGCCCGGCGAGGAGCGCGCCGTCGGCCTCGCCTTCAGCTTCTTCTTCATGTTGCTGTGCGCCTACTACCTGCTGCGGCCGTTGCGCGACGCGATGGCGATCAGTGCCGGCGTCGAGAACCAGCGCTGGCTCTACATCGGCACGTTCGTCTCGATGCTGGTGCTGACGCCGTTCTACGGAATGCTCGTGTCGCGCGTGCGCAAGCAGCTGCTGTTGCCCATCGTCTACGGATTCTTCGCTTCCAACCTGCTGGTCTATTACCTGCTGTTCAAGGCGACGCCCGATTCCTTCTGGGTCGCCGCCTCGTTTTTCGTCTGGCTTTCCGTGTTCAACATGTTCGTGGTCTCCGTGTTCTGGAGCTTCATGGTGGACGTGTTCCGCGACGAAGAGGCCAAGCGCCTGTTCGGCCCGATTTTCGCCGGCGGCGGCACCGGCGCAATCGTCGGGCCGTCGCTGATGCAGTGGCTCGTGCCGTGGGTCGGCGTGGACGGGGTCGTGTTTCTCGCGATGCTCTTGCTGCTCGGCACGCTGCCGTGCATCCGCGGCCTTGCGCGCTGGGCGGAACGGCGCCACGGCCATTTCGTGCTGCCACCCGAAGACCCCGAGGCACGCATCGGCGGCCGGATGATGGCCGGCATGATGCTGGTCGCGCGCTCGCCTTACCTGCTCGGCATCTTCGCCATCATCGGCATCGGCTCGGTGGCGGGCGTCTTCATGTACCAGGAATTGCTGCAACTCGTCGGCGACACCTACCCGGACCTCGAGAGCCGCACGCAGTTCTTTGCAAGGCTCGACACGGCAGTGAACATCCTGGCCTGGGTATTCCAGGGCTTTGTCGTGGCCTGGCTGATCCGTACGATCAATCTGTCGGGCGCGCTCGTCTCCATGCCGATCGCGGCATTGCTTTCGTTCGCGGCGTTGGCGTTCGCCTTCGTGGCCGCCATGCCGATCCTCCTGGTGCTGGGCGCCGGGCAGGTGATCCGCAGGGCGGGGGAGTTCGGCATCGCCAAGCCGAGCCGCGAAGTGCTGTACACGATCGTGGACGCCGAGACCAAGTACAAGGCCAAGAATTTCATCGACACCGTCATGCAGCGCGGCAGCGATTTGGTCGGCGTCTGGCTGCACGTGGGCCTGCAGTCCATCGGCATCGGACTGTTCGGATTTTCGGTGATTTGCGGCGCCGGCATGGTCGCGTCTGCCGCGGTCTCCTGGGGGCTCGGCCGGTCCTTCGAGCGCCGGCGTGCGGGCACTTCCTGACGAAGTCGCGGTCGAATGCGCAATGCCCCCACTGTCCAGACGCGACGCCATCGCATTGCTCGGGGCCCTGGCGACCGCACCAGCGTCCGCCCGGGCGGCTGAGCCGATGCAGCGGGCGATTCCGCGCACCGGCGAAATGCTGCCTGCGCTGGGTCTCGGCACCTGGCAGGTGCTGGACGTGGCGGCGAGTGGTGCGGATTACGACTCGGCCACTGCAGCCGTTCGCAGCTTCCTCGAGTCGGGCGGCAAGGTGATCGACAGCTCGCCGATGTATGGGCGCGCCGAGGAACGGGTCGGCGACATCCTGGCGGCCATCCGCCCGGCGACGAAGCCTTTCCTCGCAACCAAGGTCTGGACCACGGGCCGCGCCGCCGGCAAGTCGCAACTTGCCGATTCGCACCGGCTGATGCGCGCGAAGAAGCTCGATCTCGTTCAGGTGCACAACCTGCAGGATCTGGACGCTCAGCTCGCGACGCTGCGCGAAGCGCAGGCGGCGGGGACGGTCCGCTACGTTGGCGTGACGCATTACGTCGCGAGCGCGCATGCGGAACTCGAGCGCGTGATCCGGCGCGAACGCCCGGATTTCCTGCAGATCAATTACTCGCTCGCGGAACCCGAAGCGGGGGAACGACTGCTGCCGGTGGCCAGCGAACTCGGCGTGGCGGTGCTGATCAATCGGCCGCTCAGCAAGGGTTCGATGATCGATCGCGCCGCCGGCCGCTCGTTGCCTCCGGTCGCCGCCGAACTCGGTTGCCGCAGCGCCGCGCAGCTCTTCATCAAATGGGTGCTGGCGGACCCGGCCGTGACCGTCGTGCTGACCGGCACCCGCAATCCACGTCATGCCGCGGAAAACCTCGCTGCGGCAACCGGCATCGTGCCCAACCAGGCCCAGCGATCGGCGATCGGGAGCTGGTTCGACGCGCTCTGAGGCTAGGGTGTACTCCCTAGGGCCGATCCGGATACTTGCGGCATCTGATGAACCCGAATACCGCAAGGAGCCAGCACATGATCCAGAACATCAATGAATTCCTGGGCACGGTTGCCCAGACCGATCTCGGCAAGGCCGCCCGCCGGTCCGCCCGGACGATCTGGAATGCCCATCGCGCCGCGCTCGAAACCACGCGCCATGAGGCCGGCAAGGTCTTCGGCGTCGCGCTGGATGAGAGCCAGAAGCTCAACCAGAAGCTGAATGCCCGCGGCCGCAATACCGTGGACAACGTGGTCGAGAACCTGGCCGGCGCCGCCGACGAGCAGATTTCCACACTCGAGCAGGCGCTGCAGCAGGGCATGAGCCGCGTGATCCGCCGCATCGGACTGCCGACCGCCAAGGACGTGAATGCGCTGTCGCGCCGCGTCGATGCGCTCTCGGCCAAGGTCAAGGTCCGCAGCTCGAAGAAGGCGACGCGCCGCACGACCCGTCGCGCTGCCTGAGTAGCCACAAGCCGCTGGTGTACGATGGGGCCACCCGTCGTACACCAGCGTCATGCCAACGACCCCCAAGTCAAAGCCCGGCCGGCGCACCCGCCAACGCATCCTCGACGTCACGCTCGGGCTCTATAATGCGCTGGGCGAACCGAACGTCTCGACCTCGCTGATCGCCACCGAACTCGGCATCAGCGCGGGCAATCTGCACTATCACTTCCGCAAGAAAGACGAGCTCTCCGCCGCGCTGCTCGAGCAGTTCGTGGCCGAGCTCGATGCGCTGCTGCCGCCTCCCGGCTGGCGCGCGGACAACGTCGAGGATGTCTGGTTCCTGCTGCACCTGATCCTCGAGGCGCTATGGCGTTACCGGTTCCTGTTCCGGGATCTGAGCGGGATCATGGCCCGCGACCGGCGCGCGGGGCTGCGCCTCGCGACCGTGTTCGAGCGGGCAGTGCAGGCCGCGCGCGGCATCTGCCTCGGCCTCGTGGAACGCAATCTGATGACGGCGACCGGTGCCGAAATCGATGCTCTCAGCACGAATATCGCGGTCGTCTCGCTGTACTGGCTGTCGTTCGAATCCGCGCGCCACCCGCGCCAGGATGCCTCGGCTGCCGGCATGGCGCGCGGTGTCTACCAGGTGCTGATGCTGGTGGCACCATTTCTCCAGCCAGAAGGTCGACTGCACCTCGAACAGCTTGCGCAGGAGTATCTTGCGCGGGGTTAGGAAGCCTGAAGGAGATTCGTATTGGCGAAGTCCGCCGCACTTTCCCAAGAACTCCGGAACCGCATGGTCCAGGACCAGATTGCGGTGCGCGGCATACGTGATCGACGGGTCCTGGCCGCGATGCGCCGGGTGCCGCGGGAGAAATTCCTGCAAGAGAGCCTGCAGGAGTTTGCCTACCAGGACACGCCACTGCCCATTGAATCGGACCAGACGATTTCGCAGCCGTACATCGTCGCTTACATGACCGAATGCATGGGCCTCAAGGGAGGCGAGAGAGTGCTGGAAATCGGCACTGGCTCAGGCTACGCCGCGGCCGTGCTGGCGGAGATAGCCGCCGAGGTCTACACGATCGAACGCTACGCAAACCTGGCTGCAAGCGCCACCGAGCGGCTCGCGCGTCTGGGCTACGGCAATGTCCATGTGCTGCATGGCGATGGCACGCGGGGTTGGCCGGAACATGCGCCGTATGACGCGATTCTGGTCGCGGCCGGCGGCCCGGAGATACCTCCGTCGCTGCGCGAGCAGCTCGCGATCGGCGGCCGCCTGGTCATACCGGTCGGCCCAACGGCCCGATCGCAGAAGCTGGTCCGCATTACGCGAGTTGCCGAGCACCGCTATGACGAGGACGAGCTGATAGCGGTCGCCTTCGTGCCGTTGATTGGTCAGGAGGGCTGGGAGGAGGGCGCCGAGCAGCCGACCCGGGAACGGAGGCCGTCGCCGGCACCCGCTCGCCCGCTTTTCTCTCTGCTGACCGAAGCCTGCGAGCCATTTAGCGACATCGAGTCGGCAAATCTCGATGCACTCATCGAGCGCATCGGCGACGCCCGCGTCGTCCTGCTGGGCGAGGCCACACATGGCACGAGCGAGTTCTATCGCATGCGGGCGCGGATTACCCGCGAACTCATCGAGCGCAGGGGATTTACGATCATCGCCGCCGAGGCCGACTGGCCCGACGCGGCGCGAATCGACGATTACATCCGGCACCTGGAGCATCCGGCCGCGGAATGGGTCGCCTTCTCCCGCTTTCCGACCTGGATGTGGCGCAACCACGAAGTGCGCGAGCTCGTGGACTGGCTGCGAGATCACAACGGCAAGCAGCCCGCCGAGCGCCGAACCGGCTTCTACGGTCTGGATCTTTACAGTCTCTACACATCGATTTCCGCAGTGCTCGCGTACCTCGACGACGTTGACCCGAAAACCGCGGCTGTCGCGCGTCGCCGCTACGGCTGTCTCTCGCCCTGGGAATCCGATCCGGCCACCTACGGCTATGCAGCGCTGACAGAGACCTACCGCTCGTGTGAGAGCGACGTCGTGCACATGCTCGAGGCGCTGCTGGCGAGCCGGATGCGTTACCTGGGCGCCGACGGCGAGCGTTACTTCGACGCCGTCCAGAACGCGCGACTGGTGGAACAGGCGGAGCGTTACTACCGGCTGATGTATTACGGCGGCTCCGCTTCGTGGAATCACCGCGACACGCACATGTTCGAGACGCTGCAGCGCGTCATGGAAGTCCGTGGCGTTGGTGCGAAGGCGGTGGTGTGGGCGCACAACTCCCATCTGGGCGATGCCTCGGCAACCGAAATGGGAGCACGCGGAGAGATCAATGTCGGCCAGCTCTGTCGCGAGGCGCTGGGCAACGCCGTCTACTCCATCGGCTTCGGCACCGACCATGGCACCGTGGCAGCGGCTAGCGACTGGGGCGCGGCAATGGAGATAAAGGAGGTCCGCCCCTCAAACGAGCGTAGCTATGAACGGCTCTGTCACGAGACTCGGGTACCGCGATTCATGGTGGGTTTGCGTGCTGAAAGGGGATTGCGGAGCGGGCTGCTGGAGCCGCGGCTCGAGCGGGCGATCGGCGTCATCTACCGCCCCGAGACGGAACTGGCCAGTCATTACTTCATGGCGCATTTGCCGCGCCAATTCGACGAGTACATCTGGTTCGATGAATCGCGAGCGGTGCGTCCGCTCAAGAGCCAGGAATTGTCCGGAATGCCAGAAACTTATCCCTACGGGCTCTGAGACCCAAAGTGGATCAGCGCGCGCGACACGCGCTCGCACGAGAATTGATGGACGAGTTCGCGGTCGTCACCGGCCTCACCGGCACGGCGCCACCGCGCCGCTATCTCTGGACCGATGCGTTCGCCGTATGCAATTTTCTCGGTCTTTATCGCGAAAGCGGCAAGGGCGACGATCTCGATCGCGCGCTCCGGCTCGTCGATCAGGTGCATCACATCCTCGGGCGTCACCGGCTGGATGATTCACGTCACGGTTGGATCAGCGGTCTTGCCGAGGAGGAGGGGGAACGTCATCCGACTCGCGGCGGCCTGCGCATCGGCAAGGAACTCCCGGAACGAACGCCCGATCAGCCATTTGATTCGCGGCTGGAGTGGGACCGCGACGGTCAGTACCTCCATTACCTGACCCAGTGGATGCATGCCTTGCATCGGGTCGGCCAGGAGACTGCCCAGCCGGGCTTTCACCGCTGGGCCGTCGAACTGGCACAGACGGCGCATGCGCGCTTCACGCAATCCGATGCCGCCGGTGGAGCGCAACACATGGTCTGGAAAATGAGCATCGACCTCAGCCGCGCGCTGGTGCCCTCCATGGGACAGCACGATCCGCTCGATGCCCTTCTTTCATACCTTGAACTTCAGGCCGGCGCGCTGCTCGATCGCGAGATCCGTGAGGCGCGCGCGCTCTGCGCGCAAGCGCCATGGGAAACGGACGATGCGCTCGGTATCGGCGCGCTGCTGACAGGCCTTCATCGTCTGGCCGGTCTGGTGACGCGATTCCGCGTTCCGGAGGACGCGCTCACGGCGCGGCTCGCGGCAGCCGCGCGCATCAGTCTGGAGGTTTACACCCATCGCGACCTGTTGGCCTTTCCTGTGGAGTCCCGGCTCGCTTTCCGGGAGCTCGGCCTGGCCATCGGCTTGCATGCGCTGGAACGGATCGAATCGACACCGCTTCTGGGTCAGGAGGCAAACGCGGAACTCGCGGCGCTTTCCAGACACCGGTCACTGGGTTCGCGCATCGATTCCTTCTGGAGCGTTCCCGGGCACCGTAAGAGCCGCTCCTGGACCGCTCATCGCGACATCAATGCCGTCATGCTGGCAACGAGTCTTGCACCGGACGGCTATCTCGGCCGCTGATCTCCCGCAGAACAGGCTTGGCGAAGGGAGGGGAGCCAAAGCGGCGAAAAGCCGCTCGTGGCATCATCAGCCCTATGTGTCATTTACCATAATATACATTATGCGAACTAGGTGATATGAGGCCCCAGGCCAGTGAGTTAGCTCACTACAGCACCCCGAACCGGAATCTACCTAACCGCCAATGACGTTCGGTGCACCAAGTCCGAGCGCCCTGCATTGCCCGCGATAGATCTCCAGGACCGTTGCCGCATCCAGCACCGCTTCGACATTCCCGACCGCATCCAGGTTGAGGTTGGCACCGCGAATCGCGAACCACACGTCCGTGACTCCCTTGTTGGTCGCTGGTACATGCAGCGTGTGGATGGCGCCGGCCGGCTCGAACAGGTAGGAACCCGCGACATTGATCTCCGGATACTCCAGATACCGCCACGAGCCGCTGACGGTGAATGCGAACACCTCGCCGGTGTGCCGGTGCCGCTGGATCGTCACCCCGGGCTCGAACCGGACCCGGATGACCCAGAGCCCGGTCTCCGTATTCACCTGCAGTAGCTGAAAGTCGACTCCTTCCTGGTACGGCACGAAAGGAAGGTCGTTCTCGGCGCGGTGCAGCGATAGCGGCGTGCCTGTCACCTCAGATGCCAATGCGTTCATCGCGTACTCCTTGATTGCAGCAAGGCAATCAATGCAACCAGCCCCGGTGCGGTTTCGAAATGCAATCCACCGGACGGCGGCTGGTCCCATGGCGCCTTCGAGTCAATATACAGCTGCGCGCCGATCTCGAGCGGCGTGTCGCCATCGAGCAGTCCGCTCGGCACCCAGACGTAGCCCGTGTCCCGCAGCGGATTCGGGACCGGCGCGCCGCAGCGCGAGCAGAAGTACGAGCGGAAGCCGGTAACCTTCGTCCAGGTGTTGATCAGCGGCTCGCCGGCGAGCCAGCGGAACTTGTCCGCCGCGACGATGAGCCCGGTGTTGGAAACGGATCCACCCTGCTTGCGGCACAGGGAGCAATGACACTGGTAAAGCATCGGAAACGGGCCGTCCACCTCAAAGGTGATGGCGCCGCAAAGACAGCTGCCGTTCACGCGCTGGTCCACAGCCACAGCATCCCCGCGCCGGCGAGAATTGCGAAACCGAACGCCACCGCGACGTCCCGGAACAATGCACGGCTGCCGAGGACCGCAACGAGCGCGCCCTTGAACGCCAGGTTCGACAGCGACGCGACGAGGATCATGCGCCACGCCGTCTCCGTTTCCAGCCGCCCCTGATTGACGAGCTGCGAGGTCGACAGCGTGATCGCATCCATGTCGGCCAAGCCGGACAGGATGGCCACCAGATAAAGCCCCTGCTCCCCGAATTCGGCCTTCGTCGCGGCCACGACGAACACGATCAGCGCATACATGCCGCCGAAGATCATCGCGGTCCGGAGATCCGCGGGGTTCCCATGCTCCGGCATGGTAGCGTGATGCTCGCGGGTGTGCAGGTACAGAAAAACTGCGATCGCAATCGTCACGGCCAGCATGGCGGCCAGCGGCGGCACGATCTGGCGGAAATGGCCCGGCGCCACCACGCCCACCTCTACAATCACACGCGCGAATACGCTGCCCGAGGCGATCATGATCACGAGCGCGGCCAGCCCGGCGGTTGCGGGCGCGGTTGCGGTGCGCCGCGCAAAACTCACGGTGGTCGCGGTGCTCGACACGAGACCGCCGATCATGCCACCCAGCACCGCGCCTTCCTTCGCGCCGAAGAACTTGTACGCGACATAGCCGATCAGGCTGATGCCGACGATCAGCACCACCATCAGCCAGATCTGGAACGGATTCAGGACCGCATAGGGTCCGTAAGCCTGGTTCGGCAGCACCGGCAGGATCACGAGCGTGATCAGCACGAACTGCATGATCGCGGTGACGTCGCGTTCGCCGATCTTCGCCGCGAACGCGTGCAACAGGTCCTTGTAGTGCAGCAGGACTGCAATGGCGCCGCCGAGAGCGACCGCCACCGCGAGCTCGCCGAATACGACGTAGGCGCCGAGGCCGTACAGCAGCAGTGCCGCAACCTCGGTGGTCTGGCCGGCATCCGTGTCGCCACCGCGCGCCAGCATGAAATTGCTGACGACCAGCAAGGCTGCCAATGCAACGAGGCCGGCCGCGATGACCCAGCCGCCATGCTCGATGGCCAGCAGGCCGCACAGCGTGCCGAAAGCGGCGATCAGCGGGAAAGTACGGATGCCGCCGACCGAGGCCTCGGTGCGCTGGCGTTGAAGCCCGACCAGCAAGCCCAGCAGCAGCGAGATGCCGAACTGGACAAACGGATTTGCCTCC
>Ga0209640_10002765_pt1 | contig 15308 bp, 12 predicted proteins | sample RifCSP10_1_FD_184018 | JGI IMG/M metagenome (GOLD analysis project Ga0209640, IMG submission 184018) | Soil microbial communities from Rifle, Colorado - Rifle CSP2_sed 10_1 (SPAdes) (version 2) | ecosystem: Environmental > Terrestrial > Deep subsurface > Rock core/Sediment | place: Rifle...
TAAAAAAAGAGGCGCTGCTTCTTGTGCGAATGAGGAATGAGAGAGTATTAAAAAGGGCCCAGTATAACCGGGCCCTTTTTAATGGCATAGAAAATAAAGAGCTATTAGTTCCAGTCCCCGTCGCGAGTATCATCGCTTGGAACTGTAGCAAGATAGCCATCCAGCTCTTTTAAGAAATCAGTTTCAGCCAGAGCTGAAATAATAGTGTTGTCTGTGAATCGTTTAGCATACACAGCGACTTCAGATGCAAGCTTATTAAGGCGAGCATTTAATGCTACCGCTTGAGTGAGTTCTTGTTTTGCTTCATTATTATTTTGAGTTGCTACTGTTGCAATTGCTTCATGAAGGCGTGTGATTATGTATGGAGCAACGTGAATATCTTTTGGACTGTTCAAAAGATCAAGAAGGCTTGCTACTGTCTCAATATCAGCTGATCCAGCTTCCAATTGGCGAGTTAATGTAGCGATAGCGCGTGTTAATATCGCGAGATTATCGCTGCCTTGCTCACCTTGCAAGCATGCATGTTTTGTGCGTTTTGCACGTTTGATTACTCGAGCTGCAGTTGCAAAACGGAAATCTTCATCGTTGAGAACGATTTGTGTATTAGTTATTTCAGCGCGAGCCATATCTGCTGTTTTTTCAACAAATGAGTCATTCAATGTTTGGAAAGCAAGTGCCATTTTTTTGCTTGCTTTAGCGAGGTTGAGCTTTCTGATACGTGCTTGGCGAGCAATAGCATTGAGCGTTTCCATAAGAACAGCATTTGCTTTAGCGCACTCTCTACGAGCATTGACGTTGTCTTTTGCAGCTCCATGTATATTTGCTTCTGCTTGCTCTACTAATAGAGAAAGAGCTGAGGCCACAAGGCTTTCAAAATGTTGCTGATATTCTGGCGCTATAGTTTCTGCCTTAAGATGTGCGAGTAATACTCGAGGATCTCTGAGGTTTTTAGTCCATGTAGAGTAGTGTTTTTGAGTTGCGCTGTATTCTTCAGTATCTTTACCTTCAACATCAGAAAGATCTGAATCATATTCTACAGCTACCGCCTTGTATGGCTCTTGGAATGGGTTTGCTTCACGAGATTTTTGGACTGCTTGGGCTTTTGCTTTTACTTCTTTAAGTAATGGAAGCATGCCGCGCTCATCTTGTTCTTGATAGATTTCGTTAGCAGGGATTTTTGTTTGAGATTGTTTCATTGCTTTTGCAGCAGCCTGTATAGCAGCGCGTGGAAGGAGAGCTTTTTGAGCTGTGCGAGCATTGCGTGCTTCAGCTATTACTTGTGCTTTAGCCGCAACAGCAGGTAATACTGCGCGTAGAGCTGCAGCATGACGTTCTTCATTAGTTTGAACTGTTCCAAATGAGAACCATCCTTTTGCTGGAGATTCTGTGTTTGTACTTGTTGCTGGAGTTTGGGCAATGGGTACGATTTCAGCTTCAGGTTTTGAGTCTGCCACTGAGTCCATTGCTTTTTGAGCGGCTGCTACTGCTTGAGCAACTTGAGCGGCTACTGCTTCTTGTGTAGGAGTTTCTGTTTTTAAATCAGCGCTATTGTTATCTGATGTTTCGTTGGGTAGTTTGCCGAATGTTAATTCAAAAGCTGAAGCAGACTCTGCGTGTGCAGCAGCCACTTGTTGTTCAGCTTCGCGAGCTTCTTGCCGCGCTTTGCGTGCTGCTCGTCGTTGTGCCTTAGAAAGTTTTGGCGTATTGTTTGATAAGACTGCCCAGGATGTAGATCCTTGAAGCAAGAGAGCGACTGCTAGAAGTAATGTTCTTCGTTTCATAAAGTCATCTCCTTAAAAGATTTGGATTTATTGAACATACTCTTTTATCTATAGAACAATTGCTTGATCATGAAAAGAATTTCAAAAAAACTTCGTATTTCTCCTTTCGATGGCGCCTTTCTTCATGAATCGGTTTCTGTTTTTGATTCAAGTTGCGCTCTGGTAGTGATTCGCGCAATTTTTATTGCGGTTTTGAGAGCGTCAGTGATTTTTGGAGGGAGTGTTGTTTTTTCATGAATGGTTAGAAGTTGCTGTGCTGCTCGTATTTTCAAAAGCGGATCAGCGATCATTTGGTGATTATTAAGGGATTGCAGCTCTTTGAGCAATGTTGTTGCCAGAGTTGCTGCGGCGGCTTGCCGTTCGAGAAATTGCCTGTGAAGCTCAGAATCAAATTCTTCTCCTGAGAGAAGTATCTCCTCGTAGCGCCGTAATATGCGTACAGTGCATTCTCTTTCAGCTGCTGTTCCTATGCCGGCTAAGTCGGGTTGCATATATCCAGCGTGCTTTGCTCCCCAGCGCAAAAGGCCGCCAAAGAGTGTACGATCATTGGATCGTTCTGAAATTCCGAGTAATGCAGCAAGGCTTCCCATATGGGAAATGTCTACATGATGGCAATAGGCACTGTTGGAAGATGTTTGACTTGCGCTTGCTCCCAGAGCTAAAGGAAATTCATCTTCAATATCTTCACTCGCTGAATGAGATAAGGCGCTTGAGTGAGTAGCAGCATCATTAGTTTGGATAGTAGTATTGAAAGGATTGAGAGTAGGGTTTGCACTATTTTTACTTGATTGGCTCAATGAAGAGCTTGCATTGAAAGAAGTAGAGTTGAGTGGTTTGATTTGAATGGATAGGGAATCATCCTTTGAAGGTTCATCATCAGAATTTATCATGCCATGTACGCAGAAAGGGAGTTGTAATACTAGCGTAAAAAGAGCTAATCGACTCATTTGAATCTCTCCTAGTATGATAATTTCATTATGCCGCACATCCTACGAATAGATTCTAAAAAAGGCAAGAGATAGATTTGGCTATAAGGCGGGTGATGATATTTGTAAATTTTTCAGTTTTTGCTAGGATTACCCTCATTAATAGTTGAAAAGATATTGTAACCATATCACGTTATTCAAAAAGGATGTCACAATGAATGCAAAAAAACATATTTCTCGTGGAATTACTGTTTTAATGATCGGATCATTAGTGGTTTTGCCAAGTTGCGGCTTAGTTGACTGGGTGAAAAATACGTTTGGCGGAAAATCATCTACGCCTCAATCTTCAAATGAAATGAGTGTCGCGGTTGCTTCTGTGGATGATGGATCAGCGGTATTGGTGACAATGAACGGTAAGCCATTGATTACTAAAAATATGCTTGAAGCTGAAAAAAAGAAATTGATTGAAGCGAATCCACAAATGGAAGCTATGCTGCAATTAATGGATGAAAACCAGTTGAATCGTAATCTTGTTGATGGAATGGCAAGCAGAGAGATTATTCGCAAGTATGTAAAAGATAAAAACATTCAAGAAAGTGAAAAATACAAACACGATCTTGAAATGGCATTAAACCAAGTGCGTGATCTTTTAAATACTCGCTTCTTTATGGAAGATTTCCAAGCAGAAGTAACTGATGCTGATGTGAGAAACTTCTATGAAGAAAATAAAGATGCTATTCCAAATCTTATCCTTTCTCGTGGTGGCGTAGAAGCTGTGGGTATTTCGTTTGCAAATGATAAAGCAGCGAAAGAGTTTGTAGAAAAAGTAAAAGCAGAAAAGAACAATATTGCTGCAGCTGCTAAAGCGGCAAATCTTTCAGAACAACTTAAAGATTTTAATTTGGTAAATGCTGAAAGCATCGGCATTAATCCAGAGTTGCGTGATAAGATTGTAGCTATTAAAACCACTCCATCATTGCAAACATTCAAAGTGGGCAATGAAGTGTGGGTAGTTGCTGCAAAACGTAAAGAAGAGCCACAATATCGTGATCTTGATTCTGTAAAAGTAGAAATCAGACAACTACTTGAAAAAGATAAGACTATGAAAGTAGTTGAGCAAGAAATAGCTCGTTTGAAAAAAGAGTATGGCGTTGCATTACAAGAAGATCAGTTTGCACGTGCTGCTGATAATGCTCTTGGAGCACCGCAAGCAATGGCAAAAGCTAAAAGCGTGAAAACAGCACAAGCGCCTGTAAAAAAACAAGACGCTAAGCAAGCAGCTCAGCCAGCTAAAACGCTCGCGTAACTAATTCGTTTTGAGAAAAACATGGAATGGGGAACCGTAATTGGTTCCCCATTTTTTTGATCTTATGCTAGACTTGGCTGTGCAGCATGATATGAATACAAGCCCCTGGCTGTCGTAGCCTTGGCGTAGACTGCTTGGCGTAGACTGGGAGCGTGTCGAAGGGTTAAAAATTTTGGAATGAAGAGATGCATAGATCATGAATATTTCGGGAGCAGCAATGAAAAAGTATGTTTTATATTCCCTTTTATTTTCTGGAGTGGCGTGTGCAGATGAAATGGCTGTGCCAAAGTCTGCTTTTTTAATTGATTCGATTCAGGCCGTAGTCTTTGGCCAGCAAGAGCCGCAGATTGTTACCTATTCTGATATTGTTCGCCCAAGTCTTTCTGGGCAACAGCGGGGACTTGATGAGTTGGTTTTTGAACGGCTTGTCTATTCAGATGCACAAAAATTTAAGATTATGACAGATGAAGATGCCGTTGATAAGTATTTAGCGATGATACAAAAGCAAAATAATCTTACGCTTGATCAATTGAAAGAGATATTTTCTAATGCCGGCTATTCATATGAAGAAGGGCGTGAGCAGTTTCGATTATTGCAAAGTGTGAATGCGATGCTTGATTTTAAAATTCGTACGCAAGTAGTTGTCCCACGAGCATTAGTTGAGCAGTATTATGCAGAAAATCCACGTATTACAGAGGCAAAAGTAACCGTTCAGCGTGGCTTTATTCCATACGTTGAAGATAAGCTTGAAAAGCAAAAGGAGGCGCTTGCATATATGGCAAAGACTGGAAAAGAGGTTCGCAATATTCAATGGGGCGATGCTTTTGAGCTTTCAGAATCTGAAGTGGCAGCGGATAAGGCTTTTCTTTTTGAGCTGGCTCAAAGTGCAATTTCTCCTGCGCAGGATAGTGGCATAGGTTTTGAAGTATTTCGTGTTATTGAAACCACTCCTCGAAAAGAGGCAACGCTTGAAGAGCGCTATAAAGAAATTGCCGATACATTGCGTAAGCCTATTTATGAAGAGCTTCTTGAGAAATACAAAAAGAGCTTGATGGATTCGGCATCCGTATTGTATTTGAGACCAATCACGGGCGCTGCGCCAGAAGAAGCTGCAGTAGGGCAATAATGATCCTGATTCTAGCGCGGATTGATTCTATTTCGCTGTAATACTTGATATGGATCTCTTTTTTGAAGCATTGTAATCATGCTAAGTCACATGACTTTCAAAAAGGATGATTTGATGCTTCGAAAAAATCTTTTTCTTGTTTTTGCGATTGTTGGGATACTGTTTTCAGTTTTTATGATTTATTGGGGGTCTCGTACGCCTACTAAACGATCATTACTCTTTGAACCTCCTCATGCTCCTTTTGAACATTATATTGCGGGCGAGGGGACTATTGAGACGTTTGATCAAAATACCGATTTAGGGGTGCCGTTTCCCGATCTGATTGCCGACATATTTGTTCAAACCGGTGACGCTGTTACAAAAAACCAGCCGCTTTTTAAATTAGATACGCGCCATTTAGAAGCTGATTTACAAAAAGCTTTTGCTGAGTTGCGCTTGGCAAAAACGGAATTTAAAAATCAAAATGAGCAATTTACCTATTATGAAGTTCTTTGTAATAAAAATGCGGTAAGCAAAAAAGAGTATACCCAAGCATATTATGCAAAAACGGCTGCGTATGATCGGGTCCTTGTTGCTGAAAAGCGGGTGATTGAAATTCAGACTCAAATTGAACGCTCTCTTATTCGAGCTCCAGAAAATGGAGACATACTACAAAGTAATATTCGTGTAGGAGAATTTGCAAATGTGAATCCGTTTGACAGAAAATCGCTTATGATTTTTGGTTCAAATACGTTGTTTCAAATGCGTGTAAATATTGCAGAGGAAGATGCGTGGAGGGTGATACCAAATGCCTCAGCGCGTGCGTATGTTCGGGGAAATTCATCGATACAAATTCCTTTAACGTTTTCTTTTATAGAGCCATATATAATACCTAAGCAAACATTAACGGGTTCTGATCTAGAGCGCGTTGACACTCGGGTTTTGCAAATAATTTATACGTTTGATAAAGGAACAAATCCCTTGTATGTAGGGCAATTATTAGATGTTTATATTCAAGCAAAGCCGAGCAAATATGAAGCAAGCTAGTATTCTTTATATAGTTGTATTGTCTGTTCTTTCTTCTTGCATGGCTCCAAAATATGAGGTGCCGCACCATCCGATGCCGGAAAAATTTAAAAATCAATCACGAGCATCTCGATGTGAGCCGATGGGGCAATGGTGGGAGCAGTTTAATGATCCTATTTTAAATGCGTTAATTAAGCAGGCATTAAAGAGTAATTATGAGTTGAGAATTGCTCTTGAAAAAATTGAAGAGTCTCGAGAATTCTATAATCAAAGACGAGCCAATCTTTTCCCGGTTATCAATATTGGCAGCGATGTGAGTAGGGTTAGAGTGAGTAAAGCTCTTGATATAACTGCTACACTGCCAACTATCTCTTCTTTTTATAGTTTGGGCCTAGATTCATTTTGGGAGCTTGATGTTTGGGGCAAATTGCGAAATGCAAAAAATGCACAATATTATCTTTTTCAAGCCCAAGTTGAAAACATGCGAGACATTTATATTATGCTGATTGCGCAGGTAGCGCGCGAGTATATTCTAGCTACCGCTTTTGCAAATCGCATTTGTATATTGAAGAATCGTATTGCTATCGATAGTGGTACGTTAACTCTTTTGAAAGATTTATTTCATGCGGGACTTGTCAGTCAAATTTCTGTAGCTCAGCAAGAGCAAGTACTTGCAACATCACAAGATCTATTAAAAGCGTCTCAAACAGATCTCATACAATCAAAAAATCAAATTGCCTTGTTATTAGGTGTGAATCCTGAGGCGATAACCATTCCTCTTGCAAAACGGGTGCCGCTTTCACATGTTCGAGTGGCGACAGGTATTCCATCAGACCTTATTCGGCGTCGGCCAGATATCCGACAAGTTGAAAGAGAGTTGGCCTCTTCAAATGAGTCTGTTGGACAAGCAATTGCTGAATGGTTTCCAAGTTTTTGTTTGCTTGGAGGGATGTCTTCAGAATCAAGTAAGGGATCGAGTTGGTTTACTGGAAAAAGCTTGGCGTGGAATATTGGTCCTTCGATACAATGGCCACTGATTAATTTTGGAAGAATTAAGGCAAACATTAAAGCGAAAGAATCTGTAAAGCGGCAAACTGCGTTACGCTATAGCCAAGCAATTATTAGAGCTTTAAAAGAGGTAGAAGATTTTCTTGCTGCATATTTTAATACTCTTACTCAGTACGATATTGTAGAGCGTCAATTGCAGCAAGCTCAACTACAAGAGCAACTCATTAAAGCACAATATGAAAGTGGACTTGCTTCATATGAGACGTTACTTTCTGCTCAAAAAAATACTGTTAATACTGAGCTTGTCTGTATTCAAGTTCAGCAAAATATGAGTGAAAATGTAGTGTCATTGTACAAGGCGCTCGGTGGAGGGTGGTAGCTATGTATACGATTGCTTTAAAAATGTTAACTGAAGATAAAGCAAAATTTATTGGTATGATTTTGAGTCTCTCGTTTTCTACAATTATCATCATTCAGCAAATGGCGACGTTTATGGGAACAATGCGACGCACGTACTCAACTATTTCAGATACGCCACAAGCAGAAATATGGGTGATGAATCCAAGTGTGAAAATGATTGACGATATTAATCCCATACGATCGATTGATCTCTGGCGTGTTCGCTCTATTGAAGGGGTACAATGGGCAATGCCATTTTATTTAGGAAAAATACGGGCAAAATTATTGAATGGGCAATTTCAGCTCTGTAATCTCTATGGAATTGACTCAGCTACATTTGTTGGAGCACCTCATACGATGATTGAAGGAAGAGTGGAAGATTTACGAAAACCTTTTTCGATTATCGTTAATCAAATAGGTGCTGAAGAAATGCTTGCTCAAGATATGGGGCCAGATAAACCTAAAAGACCACTGAGCGTAGGGGATACGCTTGAGCTCAATGATAGAAGAGCAACTGTGGTAGGTATTTGTGAGGTAACACGAACATTCTTATCTCAGCCTGTAATTTATACAACCTTTGAGCGAGCACAGTATTATTCACCCTTTGAGCGAAAACAGCTTTCTTTTATTATGGCTCACGCCGCGGATGGAGTATCCGCTAAAGAGGTATGCAAACGCATAGATTCCATTACTCATTTAAAGGCGTATACAAAAGAAGAATTTGAAAACAAAACGGTCTTTTATTATCTGACCAAAACGGGTCTTCCTATAAATTTTGGTATTGCTGTTTTACTTGGCATACTTATTGGTGTTGCAATCACTGGGCAGATTTTTTTTAATTTTACGAGTGATAATTTACAATACTACTCCCTTTTTAATGCCATGGGCGCCTCTCATTTCACCCTCGCTAAAATTACGCTTCTTCAAGGTGTATGGGTTGCCTTTTTAGGATGGGGAATTGGCGCAGGATTAGCATCGTTTTTGGGATTTGCTACTCGGAATACCCAATTGGCTTTTTATATGCCGTGGGCACTTTTTTTAGGGTCTGGAATATTAATATTCACAACATGTGTAGTATTTTCATTAATCAGTATAAATCGTATATTCAAAATTCAATTAGGGACTATGTTTAAATAATGAATACTGAAACCATAGTTTGTAAGCAAATAAAAAAGTCTTTTCAGGCGGGTGACAAGACAATAGAGGTGCTTCATAGTATTGATTTAATTGCGCATGAAAAAGAGATGATCATGTTGATGGGGCCATCAGGATCAGGAAAGACAACACTTATTTCTATTATCGGAGGTTTATTGAATGCCGATAGTGGTGAGTGCACAGTTCTTGGTGAAAATATTAATCAATTACCGGAAGAAGTAAAAACAACGTTTCGAGGAATGAATGTAGGTTTTTTGTTTCAGCATTTAATGCTCATTCCCACATTAACGGCACTTGAAAATGCAGTGATTCCGCTATTGTGTTTGGGAAAAAATAGAAAAGAGTCTTTAGAGAAGGCTGCCCATTTTCTTGAAAAAGTTGGATTGGGCGATAAGCTGCAGAAAAAACCAAGCCAACTCTCAGGTGGAGAGCAACAGCGGGTGGCGCTCGTTCGATCTTTTGTACATGGTCCAAAAATTATTTTGTGCGATGAGCCAACAAGTTTTTTGGACTTAGAACGAGGTAAAAAGATTATGGATATTTTAAAAGATGCAGAAGAAACGAATGCGACTATTATCGTGGTAACTCATGATCCTCGAATTTTAGATTATGCAGATCGTATTGTTCGTATTGAAGATGGAATGATTGTGCATGGTTCTTAACAGGTCTCTTGCTCATCTTGTTCTTCCAGCAATTCCATTGCCTTAGAAACTAAGAGTTTTGTTTTATCAGCCACGTCTTTTTTTTCAGAAAAATAGTTGTGTAATAATGCTTCCATGCTCAATGAAGATTGATTACTTGCGATTCTGCGGATGCGCTCTGTAATAGGGCGGATTGGAATAATTCCAACAATATGGATTGCAGAGCTGCAGGCTTGCTGCACTATTTTTAAATCAACCGTGTCTTTTTCATTTTCTGGAATGTGATACATAATTTTTACAACAGCATCTGTAATTGAATACTTGGCAATCGCATCGAGCATTTGTTTCGTTTGCGATATGCCACTTTGTAATTTTACATCGATTTGTATGAATGGGCGCGTAGGAGTTTCAATAAATTCATACGTAGCTGCACCTTTTTTTGGAATTGAAACCAAACAAAAGCCCTTGGGCTCTTTTCGTTCACCAAAATCAACACGCTCAATTGACCCAGAGTAGACGATGGGAATTGAACCATTTTTATTTAAATTTTGATTGCGATGTAAATGTCCGAGCGCAACGTAATCAAACGGAGAAATGGCGAGTTGCGATGGCATGAAAAGGGGATCTGTGCCATAGACCGCTCGTTTTTCGCTTCCGGAAAATACCCCTGAACTTACCGTGAGATGCCCAGCAAGTACGGCGGGGATTTCGGGATCCAATTTTGCAGCATAGTCGGCAATAATACGGCATGCTGCTTTAGAAATATATTCAGTAATGTTTGTAGATGCGGCTTCATGTTGTTTGAGTGCAACGGAATTTCGCGTTGGCCAGGGCATACCAACAATATTGATGGGGCCGTTTTTAGTTTGCAGATGAATAGTGGTTGGCTTTGAAATAACGTGAAATCCTTCCAGAGGAAATTCGCCAAACAGATCCAGTGCATTTGCTTTTCCAAAGCTCAGTGGATGATCATGATTTCCTACAATAATCACAATGGGAATTTTTGCATCATAGAGTCTAAAAAAACATTGAATAAGTAGGCGTTGTTGTGTTTGCGAAGGGTGCGCTGTTTTATAAGCGTCTCCGCAAAATAAAAAGAAATCTACTTTTTGCGCAATGGCTGTATCGATACAGCTATTGAGTGCACGATCAAAATCTAAAAGGCGCGAGTGGATCCCTGTTTGAGGATCCACTCGTCCATAATTTTCCATGCCAAAATGTATATCTGCGGTGTGTATAAATCGTATCATTGGTCCGTTGTTGGTGCGTCGTTATTTGTTTTATATGCTCCAATGAATGAAACTGACTCTTTAGATTCGATGCGTTGAGCCGGCTCATGACTTTCAAAGGATTTTTTTTTGTACTGTTCTTTATTTACTTGGCGTGCACGCGCTATGGCGAGTGAATTTTCAGGAACGTTATGGGTAATAACTGATCCTGCGGCAGTAAATGAATTTTGCTCAATAGTGACTGGCGCAACTAAGCTATTATTGGTACCGATAAAGACATTATCTTTAATATGAGTGATATGCTTTTTTGTGCCGTCATAATTACACGTTATTGTACCAGCTCCAATGTTAACATTGGATCCAATCTGAGCATCTCCCAAATAGCTCAAATGCTTCGCCTTTGTATTGTCTCCAATTGAGACCCGCTTTGTTTCAACAAAGTTTCCAATTGAGCAATTATTACCAATGGTGCTTTCTTCTTGAATATGAGCGAATGGCCCAACGTTTGAGTGTGCGCCAATGGTAGCATTACGAATTACTGAATGAGGGTGCACGGTAGCGGCATCGCCAATTGAGCTATTATCAATAATAGTAAATGGATGAATGGTGCATTCTGTGCCGATTCGTGTGCCAGAGAGCAAATGCACACTGCTGCCAATGAATGTTCCTGATCCAATAGTTATATTAAGATCCATATGCACTGTTTGCGCTGAAGAGAATCGCACGCCTCGATCCATCCAATATCTAATAAGCTCAGAACGTTTAATCTGTTCGATAGCCCAGAGCTCTTGATGGGTATTGACCCCTCGAATTTGATCAAATGGCACGATAGTTGTTGTTACTGTATATCCATTTTCGGTTGCGATATTAACAAGATCCGAAATGTGAAATTCATGCGTAACTGCGTTCTTTTTGATTTTATCTAATTCTTTTTCTAAAAATGATCGAGAAAAAAGATAAATGCCCGCATTTACGCAGCAGTAATGTTGGATTTCATCAATTGATAATTCATGCGCTTTTCGGATTGAAATTTTTGCGCCCTTTTTAAGCACGCGACTATAACTAAATCCACTTGGATCTCCATTGTGCGCAGTAACAAGTGATACCGCTGCGCGAGTGGCTGTGTGCTGCGCATAGAGAGATTCAATAATATCAGGGCTAATGAGTGGAAGATCTGCTTTCATTACGAGAATATGAGAATGTTGAAAGCGGGATTGCAATAGGCGAAGTGCGCCTGCAGTACCATTAATTTCTTCTTGTTCAAGATACGTAATTGAATCGGGATATTTTTTTTCAATAACTGATTTAATTTTATTTTTTTGAAATCCAACTATCACTGTAGTAGGAATGGCAAGGTCTTGAAGAATAGCAAGAGGATACAGAATTATTTCTTGTCCACATATTTTTTCAATAAGTTTTGTATTGCCGGTATTGAGTCGCGTAGATTTACCTGCTGCGAGTACAATTGCTTGCATATTTAGTAACATTATCTCCCTTTCATATGGGCCGAAATACGGTTGGTAGAGTGTATCATATTCAATGGTTAAGTCTATAATATAAGCATCTTGGAAAGCGCAAGAGTCTCTGGTAAAAGCTTTTCAAAATTGCATAATGCGGTATTATATACCGAATGGCTTTTCTTTTATAAGGGAATGGTATACAGATGTATGGTTTATCTGCTATCTGTATAGATTCCTTAAGCAGTTTTTAAAGCAAAAAGAATAAGCATAAAAAGGAACTAGTTACGTGATTGAGTCAGGAAGAGTACGATGCTAAACAAAAAACAATGGTACAGGGTATTACTTATCAGCGCATTTGTGTCGCATTGTGCAGTTGCGATGGTTTTTGATAACCGACACCTTCCCCTATTACAGCGACAGCGCCTTACAGTTGACGGCACTCAATCTGAGTTTGCCGCACAATTTTTTGTAACTACTGCACATGAAGCATTGAATAATAGACAAGAGGGCATTCCGCTTGGAGAGCTTTTTGGCCCATTTGATCAAGTCCAACTTGCAAAAGGCATTGCTGCACTTGGAAATCCCAATCCATTACCGTCAGAATATCAAGGCATCTTGACCAGTATTCCATGGAATGTAGGTGGTAAACGGCAATCGCAAGGTTTTGCTTTTGCATGGCATCAGTCTCTGCACAAGTGGCTTTCAACCGGTTTTTCCTGGCTTTTTATGCGTGTTGAATCTCGCTATGATTTTCGATTGAATACGAACGGTATTACTCCAAATATTACGCTCACATCGGGCGATGCGATTTTGCTTGATGATAATCGGCGGCAGATGTTTAAAGAAGTAACTATCTTTGATGGCAATACTGCCCAGCTTGGCTTTGGCGATATCGATTGGTATCTGCGAGTTGGGAATATGTGGGAGTATAGTTATAAATTCCGTCGTATTGATGCAGGATTTCGTTTAGGAGCATTGTTTCCTACGGGTGTGAAACGTGAGCCAAATCGTCCCGCCTCTATTCCTTTTGGAGGTAATGGCCACTGGGGAATGTATGCTGCAGCTGATGCGATGTTTGAATTAAAAGAAGATTGGAAAGCAGGATTTTTATTACGGGTGAATAAACGATTTAGCAAGATTCAAGCTGTGCGCGTTGCTATTGAAAAAGAGCCGAGCATATTTGGAAGTACGGTAGCATCGCTTGATGTGAATCCTTCGATAACTGCTATTTTTTCTCCATACTTTTTATTTGAAAATTTACGCCAAGGTCTTGCGTTAGGATTAAACTTTACGCTCACATGGCACGGCAAAGATTGTTATACTGATGTTTGTTCGGAACGATCAGTGCCGCTCAATTTAGATTCATTACGTGAGTATTCAGACTGGGCTTCGGAATATTTCACACTTAATGTATTATATGATTTTGGTAAGATGAAAGTGCATCGAGATTTCAATCCAATGCTTACATTCCGATGGGACATTCCCTCAACGCTATTTACCGCAAGCAGAATTGATAAAGCGCAGCGTGTATCACTTGGAGTTGATTTCTTGTATTAAGGCGAGTTGGTGTTATTACAGAAGGAATCTCTATGAAATTTTTTCCTGCGCGAAAGCTATTCAGTATTTTTTCTAATGACATGGCGATAGATTTAGGAACAGCAAATACGGTAGTGTATGCCCGTAATAAAGGTATTTTATTAAATGAGCCTTCAGTGGTGGCCGTTAGGGCAAATACCGATCACGTATTAGCGGCTGGAAAAAGCGCTAAAGAGATGCTTGGAAAAACTCCTGAGAATATTGTGGCATGTCGTCCGATGCGTGATGGTGTGATTGCAAACTTTAAATTAACTGAAAGTATGCTGCGTCATTTTATTCGTTTAGTACACAACGATAGAAGAACATTAGTTCGTCCTCGTATGATTATTGGAGTGCCTTCTGGTATTACTCAGGTAGAAAAACGTGCTGTAGAAGATTCTGCAAAGCAGGCGGGTGCTCGTGAAGTATATACCATCATGGAACCAATGGCTGCGGCAATTGGAGCTGGTCTTCCTGTGCAAGATCCATGCGGTAATATGATTGTTGATATTGGCGGTGGAACAACTGAAGTTGCCGTTATTTCCCTCAAGTCTGTGGTATTTTGCCGTTCAGTGCGCGTAGGGGGCGATGAAATGGATCGTTCAATCGTGAACTATGTAAAACGAAAATATAATCTTTTGATTGGTGAGCGCACTGCAGAACGAGTAAAAATTGAAATCGGATGTGCGATTGTTGATAGTGAAAGTAGCAATCAAAGTGTTGATGTAAAAGGGCGTGATCTGGTTACTGGCGTACCAAAAACAGTAAAGTTGACCAGCTCAGAAGTAAATGAAGCGTTGTTAGAAATTATTGCTAGCATCATGGAAGGGGTTCGTTCTGCTCTTGAAAACACTCCACCAGAGCTTTCTTCTGACTTAGTTGATAGAGGTATCACTATGGCTGGGGGCGGTTCTTTATTACGCGGACTTGATGTTTTAATTTCCAAAGAGACCGGTTTACCGGTAACATTAGCTAAAGACCCTTTGTTTTGCGTCGTAAATGGTGCAGGAAGGGTGCTTGAAGAGTTAGATTTCTTTAGGGACGCATTATTGTAACATAAAGTGGGTTTGTGGCTAAATCAAAAGGCATATCTCTTAAAAAGAGACATGGACAAAATTTTCTTCGTGAAGAGCGGTATGTGTACAGCATGTTTGATGCAGTAACGCTTACAGATACAACGAGTGTATTAGAAATTGGATGTGGAGACGGATTTTTAACGCGAGCAATTTTGAAAAATTCGATTGCTCGCTTGCGCGTCTATGAGATTGATGAAGAGTGGGTGCGCTATATTGCCGAAACAGTACTTGATGATCGGCTTACGCTTCTGCTTGAAAACTTTCTTGATGCAGATTTAGAACTATTGTCAGAGCATGCGCCTTGGACAGTGCTTGCGAATTTACCCTATCATGTTACGTTTCCGATTTTGTATCGCTTTCAGGAATACCGTCGCTTTTTAAAAGAAGGGGTGGTCATGGTGCAAGAAGAAGTTGCACAAAAAATCGTCAAAGCATCGGGACGAGGGTATGGATTTGCATCACTGTATTTACAGTATTATTTTGAATGGAAATTATTAGATAAAGTGCCGCCAACTGCCTTTTATCCCGCACCAAAAGTATTTTCGCGTCTTTTGTATTTTAAGCCGATTCAAAATCCTCAGCCGATTGTTCATGAGCAGGAGTTTTGGAAATTTATTAAAG
>Ga0209640_10002766_pt1 | contig 15308 bp, 15 predicted proteins | sample RifCSP10_1_FD_184018 | JGI IMG/M metagenome (GOLD analysis project Ga0209640, IMG submission 184018) | Soil microbial communities from Rifle, Colorado - Rifle CSP2_sed 10_1 (SPAdes) (version 2) | ecosystem: Environmental > Terrestrial > Deep subsurface > Rock core/Sediment | place: Rifle...
CCACCTTGAGCACCGCCTGCCAGGCGGGCACCGGCTCGGCGAGCAGGGCGAAGGGGCCTTCGGAGATCGGCACCGGGGTGAGCACCTTGATGTAGTGCACCACCGAGAGCTGCTTGAGCAACGGCGGGAGCAGGAACTCGAACCACTGCCGGTAGTCGAAGTCCGCCGACCCCTCCGCCCCCGCCGACCCCTCCGACCCCTCCCGCGCCATGAAGTTCGGGATCCCGTTCGGACGGCTCAATCCGAAATCGTGGCTCGAGGTCACGTTGGCGGCGGAGGAACTCGGGTTCGAGTCCGTGTGGCTCCCCGAGCATCTCGTGCTTCCGGTCGACATGGACGGCTCGCCCTTCCCCGGGGAGGACCACCCGCCCGTCCCGCCGAACGTCCCCATCTACGAACCGTTCACGTACCTGGGGTTCCTCGCCGGCCAGACGTCCCGCGTGCGCTTCGGCACCCACGTCTACAACTTGGGCCTCCGGCATCCCTTTGTCGCCGCCCGGGGCGTCGCCACGCTCGACATCGTGAGCGGCGGTCGCTTCGAGTTCGGCGTCGGCGCCTCGTGGCTCGGGAGCGAGTGGGTCGCGACCGGTCTCGACTTCACGACGCGGGGTCGGCGGCTCGACGAAGCCCTCGACGTGTGCCGAGCGCTCTGGACTGACGAGGTCATCGAGCACCACGGGGAGTTCTTCGACTTCGACCCGGTGATGTTCGAACCCAAGCCGGCGCAGCAACCGCACCCGCCGATCACCGTCGGGGGGGAATCGCCCGCGGCCCTCCGCCGCGCCGCGCGGTGGCAGGGCTGGATCGGCATGGATCACACGCCGGAATCGGCGGCCAAGAGCATCGCGACGATCCGCACGCTCCGCGAGGAGGCCGGTCGCGCCCACGAACCATTTGAGGCAACCGTCGGCGGACCCGTCCGGTCCGCGTCCGATGTCGAGGCCTACGCGGCGGTGGGCGTCGACCGGCTGATCGTCGCCCCGTGGGCCACCTCACGAGAGGCCGTCGCGCAGATGCGCGACTTCGCCTCCACGTTCATCACCTGATCTCGTGTGAGTGTCTGCCCGGCTATCGCCGGGCAGACACTCACACATGAAGGGCTAAATCGGGAAGACGGGGACGCCCGGGTCGTGGTTGGCGAAGAGCTCGGCCTTGTTCTCGGTGATCCCGTCGACCGTCCAGATGTGGTCCTGTTGGATCTTTCCGGCGGGCGACCACCCCTGCATCACCTGGATCAGGCCGCCGTACACGACGAACGTCTGGCCGGTGACGTCGCCGGCGTCGGGTGACGCCAGCCAGGTCACGAGCGGAGACACGTTCTCGGGCGCGAACGGATCGAAGTCGCCCTCCTTGATCTCCATCTGCGGGAAGATGTTCTCCGTCATCGCAGTCAACGCGCGCGGTGCGATCGCGTTCGCGGTGACCCCGTACTTGCCCAACTCCCGCGCCGCGATGATCGCCATCGCCGCGATGCCCGCCTTGGCCGCGCCGTAGTTGAGCTGCCCGGCGTTGCCGTGCAGGCCGGCCTCGCTCGCCGTGTTGATGATGCGGCCGTACACCTCGCTCCCCGCCTTCGACTGCTCGCGCCAATGCACGGCGGCGAACTTGGTCGGCACGAAGTGACCCTTGAGGTGCACCTTGATGACGGCGTCCCACTCGGCCTCGGTCATGTTGAAGCTCATGGCATCGCGGAGGATCCCCGCGTTGTTGACGAGGACGTTGATGTCGCCGAACTCGTCGATGGCCTGACGGATCAGGCCCTCGCCCTGGTCCCACTCCGACGCGTCGCCGACGTGCACCGACGCGCGGCCGCCGGCCGCCGTGATCTCGTCGACCACGCTCTTGGCATTCTCTTCGTTGACGTCGTTCACGACGACGGCCGCGCCCTCCGACGCCAGCAGTCGTGAGTGGGCGGCGCCGAGGCCGCGCCCCGCTCCCGTGACGACGGCGACCTTCCCATCAAGCTTTCCCATGCGTGCTGCCCCTTGTTCCCAGGTGATGTGTGGTGCATCCCAGCGTATCGACCGCCCTCCGAACCTGACGAAGCGTCAGCCGTGCGCGACCATGGTGCTCCCACGCCCGGAAAGACCCGCAAGGAGACGCTGATGGAGCGGATGCCCGGCCTCGACGCGGCCTTCCTGTATTTCGAAACCCCCACCATGCACATGCACGTGAGCGGCGTCATGGTGATGGACCCGTCGACCATCGAAGGCGGCACCTACACGTTCGACTGGGTGCTCGATCAGGTCAACCGGCGCATCGTGCCCCAGCCGGAGTTCCGCAAAATCCCTGTGCGCGTTCCCTTCAACCTGCACCGTCCCGTGTGGGCGGAGGATCCCAACTTCGACCTGCGCCGCCACGTCAAGCGCATCGGCTGCCCGGCCCCCGGTGGTCCCCAAGAGCTCGCCGAGGTGGCGAACGAGATCCTCTCGATCCCCCTCGACCGCAACAAGCCGCTCTGGGAGATGTGGGTCGTCGAAGGACTCGAGAACGGCCACGTCGCCCTCGTCGCCAAGATGCACCACGCAACCATCGACGGCGTGACCGGCGCCAACATGATGGTGCACCTCTTCGACTTCGAGCCCGGCGCGCAGGCGCCGCCCGAGCCACAACTCCCGGAGCCCGAACAGCTCCCCTCCGATCTCGATCTCGTGGGGCACGCCATCTCCTCGCGCCTTCGCACGCCGTTCCGGCTCGTCCGCACCCTGCGCGAGACCGGCGAGGTCGCGCTCAACATCGCCCGACGGCGCCTTGGCGGTGGCGAAGGGATGCCCGCTCCGTTCAGCGCGCCCCGCACGTCCTTCAACGGAGCCATCACCTCGCGCCGGGCCATCTCGTTCGTCAACCTCTCCCTCGACGAGGTGAAGGAGGTCAAAAAGGCGCTCGACGTCACCGTCAACGACGTGGTGCTCGCGGTGTGCGGCGGCGCCCTCTTGCGCTACCTCGAGGAGAACGGCGAAACGCTCGACAAGCCGCTGACGAGCGCCATCCCGATCTCGACCCACGGCGAGAGCGACGGCCCCGGCACCAACCAGGTGTCGGCGATGTTCGCGTCGCTGGCCACCGACATCGACGACCCGGTCGAGCGCGTGCGCGAGATCAACAAGGTGAGCCGGGCGGCCAAGGACGAACACTCCGCCATCGGCGCCAACTTCCTCCAGAACTGGGGCGAGTTCACCGGTCCCAACATCGGCCTCGCCATGCGCCTCTACTCCCGCATGGGGCTCGCCGAACGCCACGCGCCGATCCACAACCTGGTGATCAGCAACGTGCCCGGCCCGCCGTTCCCGCTCTACTTCGGCGGCGCCAAGCTGGTGAGCCTCAACCCGCTCGGCCCGATCATGGACGGCGCCGGCCTCAACATCACCGTGTTGAGCTACCTCGACTCCGTCGGCTTCGGCATCGTGGCGTGCCCCAAGGCGGTCTCCGACGTCTGGCGTCTCGCGGGACACATTCCCGACGCCTTCGACGAGCTGAAGAAGGCCGCATCGGCGACGTGACCGCACCCTCGGCCTTCCTGGCGGTCGCGCTCGTCGGCGCCGCCTTCACGGCACTCGCTTATCGCCCTTCCCGGTTCGCGCCCGGCGTCGGCGTCTCGTTCTTCGCGCACTGGCTGACGACGGAACTGGCGGCCCACCACTTGGTGTGGCAGGTGGTCGCCACCGTGATCTTCGCTCGCCTGGGCGCGTTCAGCGACTGGGCCGGGTGGCTCGGGCTGGCGATCTCCGTCGCATCGTGGGCCGGCTTGATCGGCCTCGTCCGCGCCGCCCACAAGGTCGAACACGAGGTTGAAGACGCCCTCCACGAGGCCCTCGGCGACGACTACCGCGCCGACGTCGAGGCCGCGTACGCCGCGCGCGATCGAGCACTCCCCGGGTCCAGACTCCCCAGGCTTCGCCTCGCCACCGCGTTCTACTTTCGCCAGGGCGGCATCCGACGGGCCAAGGACCTGCGGTACGGCCCCCACGGGCGTCGCAACCTGCTCGACGTCTGGTATCCGAGGGACGGGGTCACCCAAGCGCCGGTTCTCCTGTGGATCCACGGCGGCGCCTGGATGGTGGGCCACAAGGCGCAGCAAGCGCTCCCGATGCTCACCCATCTCACGGCGCAGGGATGGGTGTGCGTCTCGATCAACTACCGGCTGGCACCGCAAGGCACCTTCCCCGACCACCTCGTCGACGCCAAGCGCGCCCTCGCGTGGGTCCGCGAGCACATCGCCGAGTACGGGGGTGATCCCGACTTCGTCGTCGTCAGCGGTGGGTCAGCCGGCGGACACTTGAGCGCGCTCCTCGCCCTGACTGCGAACGATCCCGAGTACCAGCCCGGGTTCGAAGCAGCCGACACGTCGGTGCAAGGCGCGGTGCCGTTCTACGGCGTCTACGACTTCACCAACCGCTTCGGGTCACGTTCCAAGTTCGACGGCTGGGGATTCGTGCGGTTTATCGAGCAGCGCGTCATGCAACACCGCCTTCGCGACGACCCCGCCGCCTTCGCCAAGGCCTCGCCCGTGGACCGGGTCCACGCGGACGCTCCGCCGTTCTTTGTCATCCACGGGACGCACGACGTGCTGGCGCCGGTTGGCGACGCGCGCGAGTTCGTCGGGCTCCTGCGCGCGGCGTCCCGACAACCCGTCGCCTACGCCGAGCTCAAGGGCGCGCAGCACGCCTTCGACGTCTTCCACTCGATCCGCACGACCCATGTCATCCGTGGCGTCGAGCGGTTCGCGGCCTGGGTCCACGCCCGGCACGCCCACAACGCCACCGAGCGCCGCGCCGGGTAACGCCCAACCGGCGCGTTCGGGATCGGCGCGGCGATGACCCGCTACACCACCACCGCTGCGCCGAAGGTCGCCTGCATCCTCGGGGTGGACGACGACATCAGCGCCCGCCGCGGGAGCCCGAGGGCCTCGAGCTCCTTGGCGATCGGGTGGGAGCCCAGCGTCAGCTCGGCCCCACCGGGGCGCGCCGATGGGCGCTCACCGGTTTGGGTCCATTCCGTGCGCCGCAGCACGCCGTCACGCCACGAGTAGGACGGCGGGCTCGCCGACGGCAGAGGGAACCACCCGCGGCTCCGGACGCCAAGCGTGAGAACGTGTTCGCCGTCGTGGCGCAGGTCGCACACGGCGAAGCCGCCGACCTCCGACATCGTGATCTCGGCGAGGAACTTGGGGAACCCCCAGATGGTCTGACCCGCTTCCATCGTGAACGTCTGATCGACCGGCAGCTGGTGGATGAACGCACCCACCTTCCCCGACCAGAACTCCCGCAGCAGTTCTCCCTCGCCGTGGATCGCGGGCGCGTCGTCGGGCCGCACGACGACCGACACCGCGACCTCGTGGTACGCGTCGAGGTCGGTGTCGCGGTAGTCGACCACCGCCAGCGCCACCATGGCCCGGCCCGGAAACGGGCGCGCCACTTCGAGACCGGAATACTCGATGAGAGATTGGGCCGCTTGGGCCGGAACGACGAACTGCGCCGACCACTGCCGAGCGTCGCGCACCTCGATGGGCGGCGTCAGCTCCCGCCCCTGAATGACGTACGTCACGCGGCGAGCGGATCGCAGATGCCGCAGGGGGCGAGACCCTTTTCCTTGCCCGACACCCGCTTCAAGCCCGGCTTGCCTTCCACGACGACGCAGTCCGGGCGGTGGAACATCGACCCACCCGCCGTGGCGACAAACCCAGAACTCGGCGCCGACGCCCGCGACGTTCGCGCGCTCACCGAGCGCACCGAGCCGTTTCCAGCCGCGCCCCCACCGAAGGCCTCCTCCATACGTTCGAGCGCGTCGGCGAGACGATCAGCGGCGGCCCGCTGCTCCTGCACCATCCGGGTGAGCCAATAGCCGAAGTAGAGGAACCCGCCGACCACCATGAAACCCAGCCCGAGCAAGCCACCGGAGATCACGTACGGCGTCTGCTCGAAGGGGTATGGGGTGTTGGACGCTCCCTGCCAACCCAGCACGATGACCACGAGGCCCAGCGGCATGAGGACGCCACCCGCGATCAAGAGATAGCGCGCCACATCGCCGGAGGCGGCGCGGGTGCGCATGCCCGCCACCGCGCCACGGAGTTGCGCGAAACGCGTGCCCGCGTCGACAACCTCGGCGGTCTTGGGGGCTTCAGCCACCACCTCGATCGCCTCGGATCGACGGCGGCTCGCTCCGATCGGACGACCCGGCGCGCCGCGCGTCGTCGTCCTCTTGGTCGTTCGCCTACCTTCGGCCAACGCCTACCTCCCGCTGTGCGAGACCCACGTTGGGGCCCCGGCCTCCCAGGCGTGTGTGAGTGCCTGCCCGGCGATAGCCGGGCAGGCACTCACACACGAGTTCTTGTTCTTGCCCTTTCTACTCCTCGTCGCCGAGCGGGCAACTCGGACCGCCGCCCCCGGCGGCCAGCAAGGTATCGCTCAAACGCTTCAACCCTCGCGCAGCTCCGAGGGCGAGGGCGAGGGCGATGAGCACTGAAACCACCGCAACTCCCTCGACCGAGACCGGCCCTGCGAACGCCGGGCTCGAGTTCACAAAGGTCTGACCCCCGCCGGACGACCCGGGGGCAGCGAGCGGCCCGCTGTCGAACGAGCCACCGTCGAACGACCCCGCGTCGAAGGACGCTCCGAGGACCGAAGCGTCGAAGTCGTCATCGTCGTCGAATGAAAAGAAGGCGTCCTCGTCGAGGGTGAACTCGAACGACTTGATGGCCGACGAGCGCACGTTGGCGGCGCCGAAGATCAGGGTCAGGTCGTGCGTCGTCGACATGTTGGCGCGCACCTCCTTCTCGAGATCGTCGGGAAGCTGCGACACCATCTCGTCGAAGCGCGTCGACTGCATGCGGACGATGAGGCCGCCGGCGCTGCGCGCGCCCTCAGCCTTCTCGGTCGTGTCGATGGGCTGCGCCAGCGTGAGCGAGATCCCCGACTCGCCCAGCGCCTCGAGCGCCGCGGCGTTCAGCTCCTGGGTGACCGGGTTCGACTCGTCGTTGGCGTGGAACCCGGTGTCGTCGAGGGTGAAGCCCTGGCCGTTGATGGTGAGACCCGCCACCACGGTTTCGCCGGTCATCGTGGGCTTGGCGCCATCGCTCGTCACGACCACCGTCGTGGTGATGGCGTCGACCTTGATCTTCACCGGACCGGTTCCCACGGCAATGTCGGTCGCCGTCGACACCACTTCGGCGCGGGCGCCGTCGAACGTGGTGTCACCGTCCTTGACCTTGCCGACGAACGTCTGCGCAACGGCGCCGCCGCCGTCTGCACTGAAGACGCCGGGGATCGAAATGGCGCCGGCGTGGGAGCGGGCGAGGACGAGCGACTCGGTGGAGTGGGCGTGGGAGCTCGGGATCACGTCCGACGTGTGGGGTCCGGTCGGCTCGAACACCTCGGCGGCCGTCGGCCACTGGCGCGGCGTGAGCTCGGGGCGACCGAGTTGCGGCGGCGGGAACTGCCCCTCGGATCCCTCCTCGACGCCGTCCCAGAACGAGTCCTCGATGAACGGACCCGCCCCGACCGCGGTGCCGCCCGGCCAGAACACACTGCCGACGCCGTGACCCGAAGGCCCGTCGGTGAGCGTCGCCAGGGCGTAGGCGGCGTGCATCTCACCCGTGGGGTGCGCCGGGACGGGGCCGTTCGGGTCGTCGTAGATCATCGAGAAGGCCGAGCCCCATGCGTCCATGGCGAAGCCGGCGAAGGGGCCGTTCTCGAACTGCGCGGGGGCGCTCGTGGGGATCCCGGCGAGGACCCAGACGAACGCCGCGATCAGCATGAGGCGAAGAGCCCGAGTCATGCCACACCTCCGAGGTAGGCACCGGACAGCTCCGCCTCGACGTCGGCCGGTTGGCCGACCGCTTGCACCTTCCCGTGGGTCATGACGGCTGCATAGTCGGCGACGGAGAGTGCGATGTGTGCAAATTGCTCCACGAGGAGGATCGACACGCCCTCCTGCGCGATCTGCTTCACGATCTCGTACAGCTCCTGCACGATGATCGGGGCGAGGCCCATCGAGAACTCGTCGAGCATGAGCAGGGCCGGCTTGGTGGCGAGGGCGCGGGAGATCGAGAGCATTTGCTGCTCGCCCCCCGACATGCTTCCGGCGAGCTGATGACGTCGCTCGCCGAGCCGTGGGAATCGCGAATAGGCGATCTCTTCAACTTCGTGTTCGTCGACGCCGCCGTAGGTCACCATGCGGAGATTCTCGCGAACGGTGAGGTTGGGGAAGATGCCCCGCCCCTCCGGGATGGTGCAGACGCCGGCGCGCGACAGGGCGTCGGGCGTGGCGCCGTTGACGTGCTTACCCGCCACGTGGAGGCATCCACGCGTCGGCATCATCTGCCCGCTGGCGATCTTGATCGCCGTGCTCTTGCCCGCGCCATTGGGCCCGAGCAGCGCGACGACCGAACCCTCGGGGACGACCAGGTCGACCCCGTGCAGGACCTCGATCCGGCCGTAGGCCGCGTAGACATCGCGGAGCTCGAGGACGGGCGTACCCATTATCGGATCAGCCCTTCTGAGACCCGCGGCCCGAGCGGCCCTTCCGAGCGGGGAACCAGGGAGTGTGTCGACAACGTCATGCTGCGGTCCCGAGGTAGGCGGCCTGGACGGCCTTGTTGCGCTGGATGTCCTTGGGCGTGCCCTCGGCGATCATCCGCCCGAAATCGAGGACGAAGATGCGCTTGCACACGCGCATGACCAGCTCTACGTCATGTTCGACGAGCAGGATGGCGAGTCCTTCCTCTGCCAAATCCACCAAAAGGTGCGCGAACTCGTCCGTTTCTTCCTCGTTGAGGCCCGATCCGGGCTCGTCCATGAGCATCAAGCGGGGATTGGTGGCGAGGGCTCGAGCCATCTCGACGAGTCGGGCGGGCCCGGTGGGCATGGCGTCGACCCGCGTGTTCGCCAGGTGGGCGAGGCCCACCCGCTCGATCAGGCGGTCGGCTTGCGCGTCGACGTCGACCTCTTTGTTCCCCGACCAGCGCTTCCAGATCTCGCCCGCCACGAGCACGTTTTCTCGGGCGGTGAGCGAGCCGAACACCTCGAGGCGCTGGAACGTGCGGGCGATCCCCATGCGCGACCGCTTGTGCGGCTTGACGTCCGCGATGTCCTCGCCGTCGAGGAGCACGCGACCGCCATCCGGCGGATGGAGGCCGGTGATGGCGTTGAACAGCGTGGTCTTGCCCGCGCCGTTGGGCCCGATCAGACCGGTGACCATGCCGCGATCGGCGACGAGGGTGGCGTCGGACAGGGCATGAATGCCTCCGAAGCTGACCCTCACTTCCCGCACCTCGAGGAGCGGGGGCGCGGCCGGTTCGGCGTGCTTACGCGACGGCAACGGCGTGCACCTCCTCGGTGGCTTCGGCGTCCCCAGTCCCTCGATCGCCACCCTCGGGCGCGTCGTGGCGCCACGGAAGGAACCGTCCGAACGTCTCCGACAGGAAAAAGGCGATGCCGTTGGGGTTGCGGCCGAGGCTGACAGCAGCCGCACCCGTCAACAGGAACACGATCCCGGCGAGGTCGGGGATGCGCTCCTGCAGGAGCGGCAACAGCGCGAGCGCGAGGCCTCCGATGAGCGCCCCGCTCACGGTGGTAATGCCACCGACCACGGCAAGCAAGAGCACCGGAAGGTTCTGGAGCACGACGAAATCGACCGGGCCGGCCACGCTCCTCGCGCCGCCAAGCAGCGCGCCACCCAACCCGGCCATCGCCGCCGAAATCGCGAACACCGCCAGCTTGGTGCGCGTGAGGTCGAGTCCGAGCGTGGCGCACGCCGCCGGACTGTCGCCCATGGCCGACAGCACCCGTCCGAACGGACCACGGCGAATCCACAGGACGAAGACCCCGACAAGGCCGAAGATGGCGGCCACCAACATCATGTAGGCGACCTCGCCGTCGAACGAGATCGGGCCGAGGTCGAGCCGACCGACCCGGAGCGACGTGTTGAAGCCGAAGAAGCGCTTGTCGACGAAGATCATCTCGACCGCCATCACCGCGAATGCCATCGTCGCCAGCGCGAGATAGAGGCCCTGCAAGCGAAGCGCCGGGAGGGCGACGAGCGCACCGATGGGCGCGGCGATGGCGGCGGCCAACACCAGACCGACGATCGAGCCGTCCCCGCCCCACTCGGCCATCGCGAACGCGCCGAACCCGGCGAACGTCAGCTGGGCGAGCGACACCTGGCCGCCATAGCCCGTCAACAGCACCAGCGACAACATGATGACGCCGGTGGCCAACCCCACCGACACGCGTTGCACGTCGCCCGGATCCAAAAACAGCGAGGCGATCCCGACGGCCCCCACCAACGCGCCGGCGCCGACGAAGGACTCCCGAAGCGAGGGCACGCGGGGAGCCTTGGCTCCCGCAGAGCGCCCAAGGTTGGCGCGCAGCCGCTCCTCGGGCATCAGCAAGAGGACGGCGAACAGCAAGAGCGCCGGCAAAGAAGGGCGCAGGCCTTGCCAGAGGCCGCCGAGGTCGACGTAGCCCTTGAAGTACTCCTCGGCGAGGCCGAGCCCGAACGCGCCGGCGAAGGTGAGCGGGAGGCTGCGCAGCCGTCCGACCATGGCGGCCGCGTAGGCGTTGATCACCAGGAACGTCAGGACGATGGTGTCGAGCTGGAGCACCGGCGCGATGAGCACGCCCCCGAGCGCGGCCAGCGACGAGCCGATCGCCCACGACAGCATCGAGATCCGCGACGGCTGCGCCCCGGTCAACGACGCCAGGTTTCGGTCGTCGACCACCGCCCGCATGGCGACGCCGAGTCGCGTCCGCGTCAGTAGATACCACAGGAGGACCGCCACGAAGGCGGCGAGGACCAGCGTGATGGCCTGGTGCCAGCTCACGACGGTCCCGAGGAAGTCGAAGCCCGAGCCGGCGAAGAACTCCGGCATCGCCCGGGCTTCGGGCTTCCAGATGCCTTGCGAGACCCCGATGAGCATGACCGTGAGCCCGATGGTGATCACGAGCGAGGTGACCACCTGCGAGCGATCCATCTGGCGCATCAGCACTCGCTCGATCAGCGCGCCGAGCAGTGGAGCGATGACGAAAATCACGGCGATCAGCGCGATCGGCGCCGGCCACGACTGGTTGACGCGGAACTCCCAGTAGGCGAACGCGGCGAGCATGCCCACCGCGCCGTGGGCGAAGTTGAAGATGCCGGACGTCGTGTAGGTCACCACGAGGCCGCTGGCCGTGACGGCGTAGATCGACCCCGTGACGAGACCGGCGACGGTGTACGCAGCGAACAGGTCCACCCGTTACCGCCCGTCCGCGTGACGCGCGAACTCGATCACACCTGGACGCGCCCGGCGAGCGTGCAGTCCTGGGTGTTGACAGCCGACGGGTAAGCGCGCTGGAACTTCCCGCCGGTGATCTTCATGTAGAGGAAGCAGGTGGTCGGGGTCTTGGCGCCGATCCCTTGGGACCCGTGGATGCCGTGGCCGTCCCATTCGGCCGTTCCCTTGAGTTTGTCGAGCAGCGCCTGGCGCGTCGGGGACGGCCCGAGGGCGACCATGGTGTCGACAAACAGGGCGACGGCCGACCACGCGTAGATCCCGAAGTAGTCGGGCTCCGCCCCCGGTGACGACTTCGCCAGCCACTCGGAGTACAGCGCCATCTCGGGGTTCGCGGCGCCTTCCTCGATCATCATGGTGTTGACGAAGACGTAGCTGCCTTCGGCGGCCTCACCGGCGAGCTCGACGAAGCCGGGGTCGTAGGCCACCGAGTCCCAGTCCCACACCTTGGGCGCCCATTCCTGCTGCTTCGCCGCCTTGAGGAGCCGGGCGATCGAGTTGTTGTCGCCGACCATGGTGACGTACTCGACGCCGAGTTCTTTCATGTCCTGGATGAACGGCGTGTAGTTGGCCTCGAGGACCTGCACTTCCTTCGGGTAGATGAACTCGAACCCGACGGTCTTCCACGCGTTCCTGCGGGCGGTGGCGTTGTTGCGGGTCACGGTGGCGTTCAGCCACAGGATCGCCGCCTTCTTGATGGTGGCCTCGCCGAACGTGTTCTTGATATACGTGCTTTGCCCGACTGCGAGCACGTCCTGGCGGTTGGGGTTCACGGGAAGCGTCCACGCGGCGTTGATGCGCTCGGGGCTCGTCGGGATGGCGCTGATGTCGGGGATCTTGCACTCGTCGACGGCCTGCGCGCCGCCGTCGTCGAAGGCGGACATCGACCCGACCATGGCAAACGCCTTCCCGCACGCGTCGAGCACCGCGGCGCGGTTGCCGCCCGATTCGGTCTTGGTGTCGAGCTTGAGCACCTTCACTTGGCGGCCGCACACACCACCCTTGGAGTTGATGTAGTTGGCGTACGCGCCGACCGCTTCGTGGGTGCTCTTGAACAGTCCGGGGCTCGGGCCGGTGATGTCTGACGCCACCGCGATCGTCACCTGCTTGTCGGAGATGCCGGTCTCGCTCACGGGCCCGGCCTTGCACTTGGCCGCCGCCGGCGAACCGGCCGCGCCGCCGCCCCCGCTGTTGGTTCCGCCGGTGGGGGTCTGGGCCGTCGCTCCGGTCGGGCCCCCGCCTCCGATGTCGCCGGTGGTCAGGTCGCCCGGCGTCGCGGTGACGTCGCCGACCGACTGGTCGCCGACGGCCACGTTCGTGCTCGCGTCGCCGTCGCCCGCGCCGGCGCCGGCCATGGCGCGGATCCCCGCGACGCGCTCGGCGTCGCTCAACCGGGCTCCACACGCGCCGCCCACGAGGGCGAGGCACACCACCAGCGCTAGCTTCCGTACCGCCACGTTGCCCCTTCGCTCTCGCCGCCCGCCTGCCGGACCCATTCCCGGGATGGGCGGGATGGGATTCCCCGGGTCCCTCGCGGTCACCCGGAGTGGCCGATGATATGACACACCGTCAGAAACGGCCAGGGTCTTCCCGGCGTCACCCGAAATCCGACCACGCCGGTTTCGCCACCCGCTCCGCGAACCGCCACCCGTCGGGCGTGCGCCGCAGGCGGTCCTCGTAGGTGCCGCCCACCGAGAAGACCCGGCCCTGGTGGTCGACGAGCGGGTTGAACACGGCGCAGCGCGCCCTGGCGGCGTCGTTGTCTCCACCGGGGTAGAGGGAGATCTCACGGTTGGCGCACAGGTGTTGCGAGACGGCAAAGCCCGACAGTCCTTCGGCGACCCACGCCACGGCCTCGTCGACGGTGCCGCGCGGGCCGTCGAAGGCGGTGTAATCCAGCACGGCGTCGGGCGCGAACAGCGCCGCCATGGCGTCCCAATCCCGCTGGTCGACGGCCACCGCGTACGCCGTGATCAGATCGTCGATGGCGAGCCGGTCGAAGAGGGCGTCGATCGATGGGGCCACCGGGCTGACCCTAATGGGTTCGGAAGTCGAACTCCGCGCCCGTGCTGAACTCCGTCAGCTTCACCTCGACCGGCACCTCCGCGGGGACGCCGGCCGCACCGATCGTTACCCGCCACGAGGCGACCGCGCCGGACCGGGGCGGAGCCACCGGCTCCACCCGAGCGGCGCCGTCGACGGCGGTCACGGCGGCTCCGACGGCACCGCAGTCCGAGCGCCCGAGAAGCGCGGGCCAGCTCAGGTCGTCGCCTTCCTCGAGACCGAGACACGGCCGGAGCGTGACGATCAATTCCGCGTCGGCGTGATCGACGACCACGTCGACATAGGCGCGGGGGTGAAAGGCGGGATGCACTGCAAGCACGCGGGCGACCCCGCCCAAACCGGGGCCGGCGCCGATGGCCTTGGCGAGCCGTCGGCTCGTGAGCCCGGCGATTCCCGTGAGCTGCTGTGTGCCCATGCGTTCGGCGATCTCGACACCGAAACGGTCAGCCACGGCGAGCATGAACGAGCGCGCCAGCAGATGACCCTGGAGCGCGAACTCCTGGAGCAAGAGCACGAGGGTGTCGTGAGAGAAATGCTCGAGGCGGAGATCGGGGTCGAAGGGTCCGGCGTAGTCGCGGGCGCCGTCGCCGTCCGTCGATCGCCCACGCGAGAGTTCGATGGTCGCGGCGCGTGCGGCGGCGAGGCGGACGGCAGCCTCGGGCTCGGGGATCGGGTCGGCCGCGTCGTCGATCTCCACCGTCCACCGGCAATGCGGCTCGCGGTCGGACGGCACTCGCGGGGGTCGATGCACGGGCCGCATCCGGGCTCGGGGGTTGGTCGCCGCGGCGGTGGCGTCAAAGGTCGGGTCCTCGATGTCGTGGCACATCGCCACCACGAAGTCCTCGCCCATCGGCTCGACGTCCATGAGCGCCCCGCACGACGCGAGCGAGAACTCGCCGTGCTTGGCATCGGTGACCGAGTAGCGAAAGTCCATGAACTCGTGGGGCGCGCCGATGTCGAACTGCATGCCCTTGAAGATGGTGGGAACGTCGTCGCCGTCAAAGCCCAGGGCGCGACGGATGCGGCGCGTGTAGATCGGGCTCGCTCCCATCCATTCGTCGATCGCCACGTCCCGCATCGCCTCGAGGCCGAAGGCGCCGATCACGTGGGGCATCCCGGCGCGATCGATGAGGTGCCCGGCGAGCAGATACTCGCGACCGAGGACCGCCAACTCCTCGCGCGAGTACGGCTCGAACTCCTCGCTCATCGAGCAGTCACTCGCGCGGTCACTCGCCGGCGTACCGGGCGATGAGGGTTTCCACCGCGCTGTTGAGCTTGGCGCCGCGGGGCCATCCGGCGTAGTGCGCGAGGAACACCACGAGTTCGCGCAGGTCGGTCGCCGAGAGGTCGCCGACTCGCAGCGCCGCGTCGCACTGCAGCTCCGCGACGTCGTCGAGACCGAGGCCGACGAGCAGTCCGACCAAGAGGAGCCGGCGCTCGCGGAGCGTGAAATCTCCGCGATCCCAGACGGTGCCGAAGAGGTGGTCGACGGTCAGGTTCAAGAAATCGCCCGGGTCGTCGGTGGAGGGCTCGTCGATCTCCCATCCGTACACCTGTCGCATGATCTCCAGGCCCCGCGCGCGCCGGTCGTCGCTCATGGCGTGTTCCCTCCTGCTTGCTCGTTCGCTGATGCCGCCGCTTTCGATGTCGGCGCCCCCTCGCGACCCGAATGCGGCACGCCGAGAGCGTCGGCGAGGCGCGTCAGCGCCTCTTCGGCCAGCGGGAGCGCCACGCCGAGGTCGGCGGCGAGGTCGAGCACGAGGCGGAGGTCCTTTTCTCCCAGCGTCCGCGTGTGCACCATGGCGTCGTACCAGTCATCACCCGGCGCCAGCAGCGCCGTCGAGTCGCGGAGCATGATGGCTCCCGGTCCCCCCGTGACCGCGTCGGAATGCCGCACGACGCGACCGAGGGCCGCAAGACCCTGCAAGGCACGCTCGCGACCGAAGTGCTCAACCTGACGCCCTACGTCTCCACC
>Ga0209640_10002767_pt1 | contig 15304 bp, 17 predicted proteins | sample RifCSP10_1_FD_184018 | JGI IMG/M metagenome (GOLD analysis project Ga0209640, IMG submission 184018) | Soil microbial communities from Rifle, Colorado - Rifle CSP2_sed 10_1 (SPAdes) (version 2) | ecosystem: Environmental > Terrestrial > Deep subsurface > Rock core/Sediment | place: Rifle...
CCGCCGACGACAAACCTTCCGGTGGGGTTGATGTAGAACTTCACCTTGGGGGACAGCAAGTCCGCCGGGATGCTCTTCCGGATGACCTCCTCGATGATCCCCTCCTCGAGCGCTTTCCTCTTCACATCCTCCGCGTGTTGCGCCGAGCAGACGACGGCGGTCACCTCGCGCGGCACGCCCCCCGCGTACCGCACGGTCACCTGGCTCTTCCCGTCCGGCCGAAGCCACGGCAGCACCCGCTTCTCCCTCGCTTCGGTCAGCCGGCCGCATATCCGGTGGGCGAACGCGATCGGCATCGGCATCAACTCTTTCGTCTCCCTGCAGGCGAACCCGAACATGATTCCCTGGTCGCCGGCCCCCTGTCGGTCGGCCGTCTTCCGGTCGACGCCCCGGGCGATGTCGGGGGACTGGCGGTCGACCGCCATCACGACGGCGCAGTTGCTCGCGTCGAATCCCTTCATGTTCTCCGTGTACCCGATGGCCGCGATCGTCTGGCGAACGAGGGCGGGGATGTCGAGCAGGGCGGTCGTGGTGATCTCCCCGGCCACCATGACGAGGCCGGTCGTCACCATCGTCTCGCAGGCGACCCTCCCCCGCGGGTCCTTCCGGAGAATCTCGTCGAGAACCGCGTCGGAAATCTGGTCCGCGACCTTGTCGGGGTGGCCCCCCGTCACGGATTCCGAGGTGAACAGAAAATCTCTCATGCCAGGTCTCTCCCGGGGGAAAGGAATAAAAGCCTTCGGATTATACGTCAGAACCGTTCTTCCGGAAATAGGTCTTCCAGCTTCTTCACCAGGATCCCGGCGATGTCGGCCGCGGTGGCGTGAGCGAGGAGCCCCTCCGCGAATTCCCGCGCCTCGAAAGCGGCCGACTTCCGGAGGATCCGCTTCACGCGCGGGATGGACGTCGCGTTCATGCTCATCTCGTCCAACCCCAGACCGAGAAGGACGTAGGTGTAGAGGGGCTCGCCGGCCATCTCCCCGCACATGGCCACCGGGATGCCGGCGTCATGCCCCGCGTCGACGATCCGACGGATCAACCGAAGGATCGCCGGGTGCAGCGGTTCGTAGAGGTACGAGACGTGTTCGTTCACCCGGTCGATGGCGAGGGCGTACTGGATGAGGTCGTTCGTCCCGATGCTGAAGAAATTCACCTCCCTCGCCAGCTGGTCCGCGACGATCGCCGCCGCCGGGATCTCCACCATGATCCCCACCGGCATCTGGCGGTCGAACGAGATTCGCCTCTTCTTCAGCTCCGACCGGGCCTCCTCGACGACCGCGAGTGCGGCACGCAGCTCCCCGACCCCGGAGATCATGGGGAACATCATCTGGACCTTTCCGTAGGAGGAGGCGCGCAGGATGGCCCGGATCTGCTGCTTGAAGATGTCGCGCTCCCGAAGGCAGAACCGGATCGCCCGAAGCCCCATCGCGGGGTTCATCTCCTCGGCCAGCTCGATCTGCGACGCGAACTTGTCCCCTCCCAGGTCGATGGTGCGGACGGTCACGGGGTGGCGCCCGAACTTCTCGATGACGCGGCGGTACGTCTGGAAATGCTCCTCCTCCGAGGGGAGATCCTTCCGGTTGAGGTACAGAAATTCGGTCCGGTACAGGCCCACCCCGTCCGCGCCGCTCCGGAGGGCCACCTCGGCCTCCTCGGGGAACTCGATGTTCGCCAGGAGTCTGAGCGTCTTTCCGTCCCGCGTGACGGCGGGGAGGCGGGCGAACTTGGCGAGGTCCCGGATGCGGAGGCTGTAGGCCTTCTTCTTCTCCGTGTATTCGCGCACCACCTCGGGGGTGGGCCGAAGGATCAGGGCTCCCTCCTCCCCGTCGATGATGACCTCTTCGTTCTCGACGAATTCGCTCGTCACGCGCTCCAGCCCGACCACGGCGGGAATGCCGAGGGAGCGAGCGGTGATCGCGGTGTGCGAGGTCTTGCTTCCCACGTCGGTCGCGAACCCCAGGACGGGGCTTTTCAATATCTGCGCCGTGTCGGCCGGCGAGAGGTCGTGCGCGATCACGATCACCGGGTCCCGGATGGACGCCACCGTTTCCACGGGGCGCCCCGCCAGATTCTCGAGCACCCGGTGTCCGATCTGCCGGAGATCGTGCCCCCGCTCCCGGAGATATTGGTCTTCGATCCGGTGAAACGTCTCCAGAAGGTTCTGGAGCACCTTGTTGAACGCCCAGTCCGCCTTGAACTGGTTCTCCCGGATGAGGCGGACCGTCTGGTCGACCAGCATCGAGTCCTCGAGGAGAGCCAGATGGACGGAGAGGATCTGGTAATGGTCCGCTGCGTGATCCTTGACGCCGTCCCGGATCGCGTGGATCTGCTCCTTGGAGCGGGCCACCGCGCGGAGAAACGAGCCGATCTCCTCCTCGATCGTCTCCTTGGGCACGGTCGAATGGACGGATCGCGGAAGCGCACGGTTGAGGAAGAACGCCTTCCCGATGGCCACTCCGGGGGAGGCCGGAATCCCGCGGAGCACCTTCATCTTCGGACGCGCGCTCTCGGGCATGGTTCCTACTCCTCCTCCTCGAATTTCCCCGCGATCAACACACCGATCGCCTCCACGGCCTCCCGGGCGTCCGGCCCCTCGGCGGACACCAAGACATGGGATTGCCGGTGGGCCGCGAGCATCAGGACGCCCATGATGCTCTTGCCGTTCACCTCCACCCCTTCCCGGGACAGGCGGATTTCCGAGGAAAAGCCGTTGGCGAGGCGGACGAGCTTCGCCGCGGCGCGGGCGTGCAGCCCCAGCCGGTTCACGATCTCGAACCGGCACTCCCTCTTTCCGGGTTCCCCTTCCCTACCGACCGATTTGTCGTCCGACGCCTTCATTGCCAGAGAATCAGCGTCCCGATGAGGAGAAGCAGGAGAAGCACTTCCGAAGGCGACACCGCCTTCCGGAAAAAGACCGTGAACAGGTGGACGGTCAGCGCGGCGACCAGGAAAACCCCCAACTCCAGCCACGCCCCGCCGAAGAGAAGCGCCGCGTGGCTGCCCACCACCCCCGCATAGGCCCCTCCCAGAATGGCGGCGATCATCTTCCGGTCCTCCGTCCTCGCGGTGAACCCCGCGGACTTGAGGAACCGGACCGCGCCCTCCTCCCCTCCGATCCCCGCGGTGTACCCCCGGAAACGGAGTACGAGGTGGGAGCTGTTGTAGAGAAGCAACAGCGTCGCAATCCCCAGGAGGGGGTGGACGAACGCCAGGATCGCCCCCGCGACGGACGCCATCGGCTTCAGGGCCCCCCAGAAGTACGAGTCCCCGATCGCCCCGAGGGAACCCATCAGCCCCACCTTGAACGTTCCGACCGCCCGTGGATCCTCCTCCCCCGCCGCGACGCGCTCCTCGAGCCGGATCACCGCCCCCAGGATCACCGCCGCCATCGCCGGATGGGTGTTGAAGAACTCGAGGTGGCGCTTGAGCGCCCGGGAGAGCTCTTCCGGACGGCCCCCGTATCGATCGCGGAGCGCGGGCAGGATGCTGTAGGCGAATCCCACGTTCTGCATCCCTTCATAGTTCCAGCAGCCCTGCAGGAGAAACTGCCGGAACCAGACCTTTCTGCGCACGCGCAACGGGATCCCGCCCATCAGGCCACCCACCGGAAAAAGAACGTCACGGCGAAGACGCACCCCATCGTCAAATAAAAGACGGGCGCAGTCCGGTCCGTTCTGCTGCAGGAGAAGACCGACGCGGCCCCGAGGAGAGGAAGCGCGGGCAGCAGGGCGGCGAACTGAAGGTGGCTTTCCGGGCCGAACCGGGGGAGGAGGAACCGCGCCGCGGAGATGCCGAGACCGGAGAAAAGAAGCGTGAGCGCCATCCCGAAGACGGCGAAGAGAATGGCGCCGGCCATCAGGGCGTGCTCCACCGCCAGGGTGTCCCCTCTCTCCACCTGCTCGACGGTCAGGTGGGCGATCCTTCCGTTGATCCGCCGCACAAAGCGGTCCGCGTACTTTCCGAACTCCGCGCACGGCACCGACAGGAGGAGGATCGAGGCAAAACTCCCCATATCGAGCCCGATCGAGGAGGAAGCCGCGGCCGCGGCCGCCCCCCCGAACACCGCGGCCCCCGTGTCATCGGGGGGAACGGACGCCCCGACGGGAAGGCGCGCGATGTAGAGGAGTTCCAGTACCGCCCCCACCTGGGCCCCCGCGGCGAAGTTTCCGAAGATCGCCCCCATGATCGAGGCCACCACGAGGGGCCTGTGCAGCATCATCTGGAACGCGGCGGTCCGGTCGAGATAGCAGACCCCCCCGAGAGCGGCGGCGAGCAGGAAACTCCCCACCATCGCCGTCACCCCTCGGGATCGAACAAGGTGCCGGCTTCGAACGGCGTGGAACGGACGGTTACGGCCACGCCGAGGTGGGAGAAGCAGTGAACGGTATCGAAGTCTTCCCGGGAAAAAAAGACCGAGGGGGCGATCTCCACCTTCCCCGCCGCGTAATGGAGGTTGCCGATGTTCAGCGTGGAGAAGCGGACCCCGCATTGAAAAATGGCCAGGGCGTCGCGGGAGGTCGCACAGAGGAGGATCGCCTTTTCCCCCAGGCGGTCGATCTCGGCGAGGGGGCGTCCGACCTCGTCCACCCGGCAGAAGACGACGTGGATGTCCTGCGGCACGGCCATCTCCATGACCGACCGCAAGAACGGGTTGCCCGCGAGTTCGTCGTTGGCCACGAGGAGGCAGTTGGCCCCCGTGTGGGGAATCCAGGTCTCCACCACCTGGCCGTGGATCAGCCGGCAGTCAACCCGCACCAGGACGAGGGACATCGCGTTTATTTTTCCGCCTTCTTCTTGAGCATGTCGCCCGGGATCGTGATGTTCCGCTGGCCGTAGTCCCGGAGAAACTTGGCCAACTCGGAGAGGGACATCGTCGGCCGCACCATCGGAAGCTTCACCATCATCGGAAGGTTCACCCCCGTCACCACCTCCACGTTGTGGGTGGCGAGGAAGGACAGACCGATGTTGGAGGGAGTCCCTCCGAACATGTCGATGAAAAGGAGGACTCCCTTCCCCGCGTCGACGGTCCGGATCGCCGCCTCCACCGCCGTGTGGATCTCCTCCATCCCCATCTTCGGGTGGACGTCGACCGTCACCGTGTTCTCGATCTTCCCGACGATGATTTCCGCGGCGCGCAGAAGCTCGGAAGCCAGCTGGCCATGGGAAACCAGTACGATGCCGATCATCGGACGCTCCTGCCGGGAGGGGATGACCTGTGGATGTCGCGATGGACCACGATGGGGGCCACCGGCTTGGGAAGAGAGCGCTTCACCGCCTCGGCCACCACCACCGAACGGTGCCTCCCTCCCGTACATCCCACGCCCAGCGTGAAATAGGCCTTCCCTTCCTTTTTATAAAGGGGGAGAAGGAATTGCAAGAACGAGGTCAGCTTTCCGAAAAACGTCCGCGTCGACCGGTTCTTCATGACGTAATCGCGCACCTTCCGGTCCAGGCCGGTCAAAGGTTTCAGCTTCGGGACGAAATTGGGGTTGGGAAGAAACCGGACGTCGATCACCATGTCCGCTTCGAGGGGAATGCCGTACTTGTATCCGAAGGAGACGACGCCCACCTGAAGGGTCGGTCCCCCCTTCCCGCGGAATCTCCGGACGATGGTGTCCCGCAACTGGTGGACGGTGTACTGGGAGGTGTTGAGAACCGTGTCGGCCATCTCCCGGAGGGGGGAGAGCATCTCCCGCTCCCTGCGGATCGCCTCCTTCGCTCCGCCCCGGGCCGCAAGCGGGTGTCTCCTCCTCGTCTCGCTGTACCGGAGAAGGAGGACGTCGTCCCCCGCGTCGAGGAACAGGACGTGGACATCGTGCTGCCCCTGCCGGAGCTGTTCGATGACCCGCGCGAAATCGTGCAGGAATTCCCTCCCCCGCACGTCGGCCACGAGCGCGATGCGGACCACGTCGGTCCGCGCTTCGGAGACCAGGTCCACGATTTTCGGAAGGAGCACCGGCGGGAGGTTGTCGACGCAGAAGTAGCCGATGTCCTCGAACACCTTCGTCGCTGTGCTCTTTCCCGACCCCGAAAGGCCGGTCACGACGACGATGCGGGCGCGACGAAACCTCGGGGGCGCCGTCATTCCGGCTTTCGCCCTTCCGCCAGCCTCGACTGGCGCTCCACCAGCTGCGCTGCGGAGAAAAGACCCCGGTTCTTCAGCAGATAGTTCCGGACCGCCACCTCCACGATCGTCGCAAGGTTGCGGCCGGGGGAGACGGGGAGGAGGATCGTCGGCAGGCGCACTCCGAGTACGTCCGTGCGGAGGTCATCCAGGCCGAGGCGGTCGTAGTCGTTGGCGGCATTCCACTCCTCGATCCGGATGACCATCTCCACCTTCTTCCGGTCCACGATCGCCGTGGGGCCGAAGAGGTCCTGGATGTTGATGATCCCCAGGCCGCGGATCTCCATGTGATGCCGGGTCACGTCCTCCCCGGTCCCCAGGACGGTTTCCGGCCCCCGCTTCTCCAGGTGGATGACGTCGTCGGTGACGAAGCGGTGCCCGCGGAGGATCAGGTCCAGCGCGCACTCGCTCTTCCCGATGCCGCTCTTCCCCAGGAGGGCCACCCCCACCCCCAGGATTTCCATCAGGACCCCGTGGATCGTGGCCGTCTCGGCGAACATCCGTTCGAGGTTCCCCAGGACCTCGCGAATGAGGTCCGAGGTGGGGAGATCCGAGAGGATCAGGGGAACCCCTTTTCGCTCCGCCGTCTCGACCATCCGGGGAGGCAGGGGAAGGCCTCCTCCCGCGATGGCGCACGACATCGGCCGGGAGAAAAAGAGATCGGCGATCTGGGTCTGTCGCGCGGCGGGCTGGATCCGGAAATAGGTGATCTCGGTCTCCCCCAGGATCTGGATCTTCCCCGGGTGAGTGGAGTCGACCTCCCCCGTGATCCCGAGCCCGGCCTTCTGCACCGTCTTGTCCGTGATCTCCCGGGAAAGGCCGGCCGCGCCCGACAGCAGACGCAACCGGAGAGGCTCGGCACACGATTCGAGGAAACGGTCAACCAGTACCGGCACGGCGCACGCCTCCTTCGCCGGAGCGGGCCTTGCTACGAGCCGGCATCCTCCTCGCGGAGGATGCTTCGCAGTTCGTCGGCGTCCGCCGCCTCGAGGAGCGACCGCCGGAACCGTTCGTCCTTGAGCAGCCGGGAGATGCGCGCGAGCGCCTTCAGGTGCATCCCGGCCGAATACTCCGGGGCCATGATCAGGAAGAACAGATGCGCCGGCTTTCCGTCCAGGGATTGGAACGGGACGCCGTTTCGGCTCCGGCCGAAGGCGGCGACCAGGCGATCGATCCCGTTCACCTTGCCGTGCGGGATGGCCACCCCGTCCCCGATGCCCGTGCTGCCCAGGCTTTCCCGTTCCATCAGGATGGAGGTCAGGGTGTCCGCGGAAAGCTTCGGCACGATCTTGACGATCACCTCGGACAGCTCCCGGAGGACGTTTTCCTTCGTCTCCCCCCGCAGGTTGTCCACGATGGCCTCGGGGGGAACGATGTCCTGGATCTTCATCGGGCCCGGGGCTCCGTGAACCCGATGTTCCCGTCCTGCTGCCGGAATACCACGCTCGGCTGGTTGGTCTCCTGGTTGACGAACATGAACACGTCCACCTTCAGGATGTCGAGGTAGTGGGCCGCGTCCTCCACGCTCATCGGCTTGGGGACGAAGTTGTCGTGGCGGACGATGCGCGGGCCCGAATCGCCCTCGCTGATCGTGAGGGAGGACCCGGACACGATCGGCTCCGCGATGACGCCGGGGGCCCGGTCCTTTTTCTTCTCCCGGTACTTCTTCGTCTGGCGTTCCACCTTGTCGCAGACCAGATCGATGGCGGAATACAGGTTGTCGGTGGATTCGAACGCCTTGATCGTGATTCCCCGCCCGGTCAGAAAGACTTCCGCGATGTGGCGGTATTTCTCGACGGAAAGCGTCACTTGCGCCTCGAACGGGCTGTCCAGGATCTTCTGGATCTTTCCCAGCTTTTCGGTGACATAGTCCTTGAGGGGCTGGCTCGAGTCGATGTGACGGAACGTCACGGAGATGTTGGACACGCGGTTCCCTCCTTTGAACGAAGCGTCGCGCTTCGGCCTAGAAAAACTTCTTTCGCTTGGACGAAGGCAGCACACCCATGGCCTGGCGGTATTTGGTGACGGTGCGGCGGGCGATCCGGATCCCCTGGTTGCGGAGGAGCCGGACGAGATCCTGGTCGCTCGACGGATTGTCCCCCCCCTCGGCTTTGATGATCTCCAGGATCTTCTCCTTCACCGACTTGGAAGCGATATCCTCCCCCCCCCCTTCCCGGTTCAGGCCGGAATTGAAGAAGAACTTCAGCTCGAAGATCCCGTGGGGGGTGCACACGTACTTGCTGTTCGTCACCCGGGAGACCGTCGACTCGTGCATGGAGATGTCCTCCGCGACGTCCCGGAGCGTGAGGGGTTTGAGATGCTTCGGCCCGGCCTCGAGAAAATCCTTCTGGAGCTTCATGATGCTTTCCACGACCTTGTAGATGGTCCTCTGCCGCTGCTGGATGCTCTTGATGAACCAGAGGGCGGAGTTGATCTTCTGCTTGAGGAAGTCCTTGTCCTCCTTGCCGAGCCGGTCCCCGGCGGAGAGAAGGTCCCGGTAATAGGAACTGAGCCGGAGGCGCGGCTGTCCGTCCTCGTTCAGCGTGACCACCCACTGGTTGTCGACCTGGGCCACGTAGGCGTCCGGGGTGATGTAGTGCACGTCGTCCCCCGAGAACAGCCGGCCGGGCTTCGGCCACAGGGTCACCAGTTTCTGGAAAGCCTCCCGGACGATCTCGCGGGGGAGCTTCAGCCGCTTCGCTATGCCCGCGATGTCCCCGCGAGTGAAGAGGTCGAAGTGGTCGGTGAGGATTTGCAGGGGAAGGGAAAACTCCTCCCCCTTCTCGCGGGCCTGGATCATCAGGCATTCCCGGAGGTCGCGGGCCCCGATGCCGGCGGGGTCCAGCGTCTGGATCTTCGCGATCGCCCGCTCCACCTCCTCGAGGGGCTTCCCGAGGGCCTCGGCGGTCTCCTCGGCGGACACCTTGAGATATCCGTTCTCGTCGATGTTCCCGATCAGGTAGGGGGCGATCTCCCTCAGCGCGCCGTCCGCATCCGACAGGCAGATCTGCGTCTCGAGGTATTCGGAGAGGGAGGGCTTCCGGGTGAGGAGGTTTTCGTAGTACGGGCGGCCGTCCTCCTCCTCGCGGTCGGTCTCCCCCCTGGCTCTTCCCGCCGTGGCGCCATCCCCGAAATAGTAGTCCCAGTCGACGCGGTCGATCAATTCCTTCGAGGACGTTGCCGTGGGAGCCTCGGACGCGTCCGGTTCCGCCTGCGGAGGGGATGCTTCCGTCTCCGTCTGCGGCTCCGCCTCCCCCGGAGCCTCGGGGGCCCCCTCCACGACCTCCTCCAGGGTGGGGTTCACCTCGAGCTCCTCCCGAACCGCCTGTTGCAGCTCCAGGCTCGATAGTTGCAAAAGCTTGATCGCCTGCTGCAACTGCGGGGTCATCACCAGCTGCTGGCTGAGTTTCAGGGATTGTCGAAGTTCCAGAGCCATCCGTCTCCTGGCCGTCTACAGGGAGAACTGCTCTCCCAGGTAAATTTCCCGCACGCGCGAAGACGACGCGATCTCCTCGGGGTTCCCCTCGAGGAGGATCTCCCCTTCGGAGATGATGTAGGCCCGTTCGCACACCGATAGGGTGTCGCGCACGTTATGATCCGTTATTATAACCCCGATTCCCTTCTCTTTTAACCCAAGGATCACCTGCTGGAGGTCTGCGACCGAAATGGGGTCGATTCCGGCGAAGGGCTCGTCGAGGAGCAGGAACACGGGGGAGATCACCAGGGAGCGGGCGATCTCCACGCGCCGCCGCTCCCCTCCCGACAGGGAATACCCCATCGTCTCCTCGACGTGGGAGATCCGCATCTCCGTGAGCAGCTCGTGCAACCGGTCCTCCCGCTCCCCCTCGGACAGGGGGGTCTCCTCCAGAAACGCGAGGATGTTCTCCCGGACCGTCAGTTTCCGGAAGACCGACGGCTCCTGGGGAAGGTAGCCAAGCCCCATCCTCGCCCGCCGGTGCATCGGCAGACGGGTAATATCCTCCCCGTTGAGAAGAACCGTCCCGGCATCCGGCCGGACCAGCCCCACGATCATGTAGAAGATGGTGGTCTTTCCCGCGCCGTTCGGTCCCAGAAGGCCCACGACCTCCCCCGGGCCGATGCCCAGCGATACCCCCTTGACCGCCTCACGGTTCCGGTATCGCTTCCTCAGGTCGCGGACAGCCAAGGACTTCAACGGTTTTCCTTCTCCTTCGTTTCCAGGAAGCCTTGCGGGTGGATGACGGCCCGGACGCGCCCCCCCTCCCCGCCCGTCACCACGGACCGGTTTTCCCGCAGGTAGATGGTCACCGTATCGCCCTTGAGGAGGTTCTCCCCCTGAGCCAGGTCGGCCCCCCCCGTGAGGACGATCCGCTGCTCCAGGTTGTAGAAGACGGCGCGTGCGGCCCGCGCCTCCTTCCCCCCCTGGATCACCCGCACGTTTCCCTCCGCCGTGATCTTTTCGATGGCGCGCGACGCCCGGGAATATTCCGCGTAGAGACGGTCGGCATGGAGCGTCACGTCCGCCTGGTGGGCCACGACATTCCCCTCGAAGGTCACGGATTCCCGTGCGCTGTCGGCCAACAGGCGGTCGGCGGTGATCTCGATCGGTTGTCGGCCCGGCTCGTCCGGACGCGATCCCGCCTGCTCCCCTGCGGCCGCCGCGCGCACCGCGAGGGACAGGAGGAGGAGAAGAAACGCCGCCCCTCCCGCAACAACCCGCCGGAACGTGCCGGAACGCCCTCTTTGCCCCCTCACGTTCTCACCCTCGCTTTCCCGGAGCCGGCATGTTGCGGGGGATGATCCTGCTCCTCGGGGAATCGAGTGCCATGGTTCCCTCGCGCCAGCGCCACCGCAGGTTGCTTCCCGTAACCGTAACGCCGGGGGCCGCGAGGCTGGCCTCCTCGGCGGCGATCACCTCCGAGCGAAGATCGATGATCGCCCGGGGCGCGGAGGCTGTCCACCCCCTGTCGTTTCGTGCCGAAGCCCCTTCGTCGAGGTCGACCCGGCCTTCGTTCATGTTCCAGGAGGCCGCGGGGGCGGTCACGACGATATCCCCCTCCCGCTCCTTCAGCGTGAGGGTCACTCCCGACGCGACCACGCGCGCCGACATCGCCGCGTAGGAGGCATCGTCCGAACGGAGCCGGTAGACCGGCCCCTCCTCGCGCGCCTCGATCATCTCGACTCCGCGCAGGACGATCTTCGGCCCGCCGATGTCCGCCGTCCCTCCGTCCCCTCCGGGGGAAAGGCGCAAGCTTCGTGCGAAGTCCAGGGCCACCAGATAGGCCCCCGCGAGGACCACGACCACCCCCAGGAACGACAGCAGTTTCCCCGTCACCCTTCCGCCCCGGCGCCGAAGTATTTCGCGGTGACCTTGTCCCATGCCCCGCAGGCTGCAAGTACGAACTCGATGATCTCCCGCACGGCGCCGTGCCCCCCTCTCCGGGAGGAGATGAAGTCGGCCTCCGAGCGGACGTACTCCTCGGCGTCGGCCACCGTCGCCGCGAACCCCGCCCGGCGCATGAGCGGGATGTCCACGATGTCGTCGCCCACGTAGGCGCTCTCCTCCGGCGTGACGCCCGACTCTTCGAGCATCTCCCGCCACGCTGCCACCTTGTCGAAGGTCCCCTGCCGGACCCGGGCGATCCCCAGTTCCTCCGCGCGGATGCGTACCGCCTCCGACGTCCTCCCCGTGATGATCCCGACCTCGATCCCCGCCCGCTGCATCATCTTGATCCCGTGCCCGTCGCGGACGTGGAACCGCTTCGTTTCCACGCCGTTTCCGTCGAAGAGGATCCCCCCGTCGGTGAGCACCCCGTCCACGTCGATCAGGAACAGGCGCACCCGGGCCGCCTTTTCCTCGGCGCCCTTCCTTCTCTGCCCACCGCTCATCCGATGCCTGCCTTCAACAGATCGTGGATGTGGACGATCCCCACCAGCTTCTCGGGGGAATGGTCGTCGAAGACGAACAGGCTCGTGATCGAAAATTGCTCCATCTTCCTCAGGGCGGATGCGGCAAGATCCGACGACGCAAGCCGTTTTGGATCGGGGGTCATGATCTCCCCCGCCTTCGTCGTGAACAGGTCGACCCCGCGGGCCATTGCCCGCCGGACGTCGCCGTCGGTGATCACTCCGACGAGGATCCCGCTCCCGTTGACGACCCCCGTGACGCCGAGCCGCTTCGAGCTGATCATGAAGAGAGCGTCCTTGAGCGGGGTTTCCTGGGGGACCAGCGGGATCTCCTCCCCGCGGTGCATCACGTCTCCCACCTTCTGGAGCCTGTGCCCCAGCACCCCGCCGGGGTGGAGCAGGGCAAAATCCTCCACGGAGAACCCCTTCTCCTCGAATAAAACGATGGCGAGGGCGTCCCCGAGGGCCAGTGCGGCGGCCGTCGAAGCGGTGGGCGCGAGCCCGAGCGGACAGGCCTCTTCCCGCACCGCGGCGTCAAGCGTCACGTCGGCGTGCCGGGACACGGTGGAGTCCGGGTTCCCCGTCAGGGCGATGAGGGAGAGCCCCAGCCGTTTGAAGAGGGGCAGGATCCGTACGATCTCCTCGGTCTCCCCCGAGTTCGAGAGGGCGATGACGACATCCCCTTTCCGGACCATCCCGATGTCGCCGTGCATCCCCTCGACCGGATGGAGAAAGAAGGCGGGGGTGCCGGTGGAGGCGAACGTCGCGGCGATCTTCCGGCCGATCAGACCGGACTTCCCCACCCCCGTCACGATCACCTTCCCCGGCGCATGCAAGAGGATCTCGATGGCCCGGGAAAAATTCTCGTCGAGCCGCTCCCGAAGCCCCTGGATGGCTTCCGCCTCGATCGAAAGCACGCGGGAGGCACGCTGGACGAGCTCCGCATGCCGGTCGCGCTTGTCATGTCCCATCGCCTTTGCCTCCTTTCCCGGCGGTCGCGCTTCCCGACGGGCCGAGGTCCCGCGCCCCCGGGCGCATCTCGTCCGACCCCTCCCCTGCGGCTCCCGGTTCGGTCACCGCCGCCCGGATCGCAAGCAGCGACCGGACCAGCGGCTCGACGTCCCGCAAAGGGAGGCTGTTCGGCCCGTCGGACAGGGCCCGCTCGGGATCGGGGTGAATCTCCAGAAACACGCCGTCCGCCCCGGCCGCCATGGCCGCGCAGGCCAGAGGCGCGATGAACCGCCGATCCCCCGAGGAGACGGTTCCCGCCCCTCCCGGAAGCTGCACGCTGTGCGTCGCGTCGAAGACCACGGGGCAGATCTTCTCCCGGATCGCGGGGATTCCCCGGAAGTCGACGACGAGGTTGTTGTAGCCGAAGGTGGTCCCCCTTTCCGTGACGAATACGGCGCGGTTCCCCGCGACCGCGACTTTCTCCACCACGTTCGCCATGTCCCACGGGGCCATGAACTGCCCCTTCTTGACGTTGACGGGAAGACCCGTTTCCCCCGCGGCGACGAGCAGGTCGGTTTGGCGGCAGAGGAACGCGGGGATCTGGAGAAGGTCCACTACCTTCGCGGCCGACCCCGCCTGCCGGGGTTCGTGGACGTCGGTGGTGACGGGCAGGCCGTACCGGCTCTTCACTTCGGCGAGAATCCGCAAGCCCTCCCGCTCCCCGGGCCCCCGGAAGGACCGCACCGAGGACCGGTTCGCCTTGTCGTACGAACCTTTGAAGATAACAGGGATTGAAAGCCGTGCGGCCAGGGAGGCAAGAAACTCCGCCACGCCGAACGCCAGTTCCGCGGACTCGAGGACGCAGGGACCGGCGATGAAGACCGGGGTGGCCCCCCCCCCGACGCGGAAGCGGCCCGCGATGGCAACCTGCCGGATCACGACCCCCCCTGGCGGGAATACGCGAGGGCCGCGCCGATGAAGTCCCGGAAAAGCGGGTGAGGGGAGAGCGGCCTCGACTGAAACTCGGGGTGGAACTGGCAGCCGAGGAACCACGGGTGGCCGGGGATCTCCACAATCTCCACGAGACGGTCGTCCGGCGACAGGCCCGTGATCCGCAGTCCCTTGGCGGAGAGTGTCTCCCGGTACTCGTTGTTGAACTCGTAGCGGTGACGGTGCCGCTCCGAGATCTTGGCGACCCCGTAGGCCCGGGAGGCGAACGAGTTGTCGGCGAGCCGGCAGGGGTACGCCCCCAGCCGCATCGTCGCCCCCTTTTCCTGGATGTCACGCTGTTCGGGCATCAGGTCGATGACCGGGCACTCCCCTTCGGGGTCGAGCTCCCGGCTCGTCGCCTGCGCGAGGCCGCAGACGTTCCGGGCGAACTCGAGGACCGCCACCTGCATGCCGAGGCAGATCCCGAAATAGGGGATCCGGTTCTCCCGGGCGTACCGGACCGCCGCGATCTTCCCCTCGACGCCGCGCGACCCGAACCCGCCCGGGACCAGGATGCCGTCGGCCCCCTTGAGGAGCGCCTCCGCTCCCTGACGCTCCACCTCCTCGGAGTCCACGTAGCGGTGAAGGACCCGCACCGAGTGGGCGATCCCGCCGTGCGTCAGCGCCTCGTTCAGGCTCTTGTACGACTCCCTCAGGTTGACGTATTTGCCCACAATAGCGATGGTCACCTCGCCCAGAGGGTTCTTCCACTTCTCCACCACGTTGACCCAGGGGTCGAGCCTGGGCTCCCCCGCCCAGATGTTCAGCAGCTCCATGATCTTGTCGTCCAGCCCCTCCTGATGGAAGACGAGCGGCACCTCGTAGATGAGGTCGACGTCCCGGGCCGTGATGACCGCGTCCTCGGTGACGTTGCAGAACAGGGCGATCTTCGCCTTGATCTCCTTCGGGAGCACCCGTTCCGTCCGGCACAGAAGGACGTCGGGCTGGATGCCGATCGAGCGGAGCTCCTTCACGCTGTGCTGGGTCGGCTTCGTTTTGAGCTCCCCCGCCGTCCGGATGTGGGGGACGAGCGTGACGTGGACGTAGAGGACGTTCTCCTTCCCCCGGTCGGTCCTCACCTGGCGGATCGCCTCGAGGAACGGCAGGCTCTCGATGTCGCCCACCGTCCCCCCGACCTCCACGATGGCCAGGTCGTACCCCTGCGCCGCCGAATAGATGACCCGCTTGATCTCGTCGGTGATGTGGGGGATGACCTGAACCGTGCCTCCCAGATAATCCCCGCGCCGCTCCTTCGTGATCACGGAATGGTAGATCTTCCCCGTGGTGCAGTTGTTCTTCTTGCCCATCCGGGTCGACACGTACCGCTCGTAGTGCCCCAGGTCGAGGTCGGTC
>Ga0209640_10002768_pt1 | contig 15299 bp, 12 predicted proteins | sample RifCSP10_1_FD_184018 | JGI IMG/M metagenome (GOLD analysis project Ga0209640, IMG submission 184018) | Soil microbial communities from Rifle, Colorado - Rifle CSP2_sed 10_1 (SPAdes) (version 2) | ecosystem: Environmental > Terrestrial > Deep subsurface > Rock core/Sediment | place: Rifle...
CCTCGATCAGGGTGCCCCAGTCCTTGAGACCCCGGTCGCGCTTGATCGCCGACATGACGAGTCCGCCGAAGAAGCCCATGAGCACGATTGCGAGCGATACCAGCGCGGCCTGCACGGGCGAGAACGGCGTGATCCACCACAACGCGGTGCCGAGCGCAACGGCGCTTGCCACTCCACCGACGAAACCTTCGACGGTCTTCGACGGTGACACCTGGGGCGCGATCTTCCGCCGGCCCAGCAACTTGCCCCAGATGTACTGCAGCACGTCGCTGCTCTGCACGATGAGAATCAGGTACACCACCAGGAACGCGTTGCGCCCCTCGTAGCCCGGGATATCGAGCGTCAGCAGCGCCGGCACGTGCGAGACGCAGAAGACACAGATCATCAGGCCCCACTGAATGGTGGCGCTGCGCTGCAGGTAATCCTTCATGTCGGCGGAGAACGCCGCGAGTGTAGGCAGCAGCAGGAACGCATAGACCGGAATGAAGATCGAATACAGGCCATACCATTCGATCCAGACCAGCAGATACTGGAACGGAAGCGCGACGAAGAACGCAAGCACCAGCGTGCTGTGATCGCCGCGGCGCGTGGGCGCGACCGTCAGGTACTCGCGCAGCGCCACGAAGGACACGAACGCGAACAGCGCGACGACGCCCGTCTTGCCGCCGAGCAGCGCGATGCCGATGACCGCGGCCATGAACCACCAGGCATAGACGCGGGCATTGAGATTGTCGATCACCGGATGGGGGGCGCCCCTGGCGACCGCGAACCTGAGGATCGCCCCGACGGCGGAGGCGAACACCAGTATGCCGAAAATGCCTGCCGCGATCAGCAGCGTATGGTCATCGAAGCTCATGCGCCTGGCCGTTTTCGGGTCGCGCCGATGAGCGCGTGGCAAGCAGCGCCTGCCGCGCCCGCGCCAGGAACACATCCTTGGTTTCGCCCGAGGCGAGTTTGAGCGGCGCGCCGAAGGTAATCGAACACAGCAGGGGAACGGGGATGAATTCGCCCTTGGGCAGCAGCCGGCCCAGATTCTCCATCCATACCGGGACCAGCTCGACATCGGGCCGGCGCGCGGCCAGATGATAGAGCCCGCTCCTGAACGGCAGCAGCGCCTCGTCAGTGGTGTTGCGCGTGCCTTCCGGGAAAAGTATCAACGAGTCCCCCGCGTCCAGGCTTTCCGCCATCAATTCTATGGGATCGCGGGCGTGTTCCGTGCGTGCGCGATCGATCAGCACGCCGCGCAGCACCTCGTGGATCACGAAGCGCCGGATGGTTCCGTTCTCCCAGTAATCGGCGCCGGCAACGGGGCGCGTCCTCTTGCGCAGTTCCGAGGGCAGGGACGCCCAGATCAGGGCGAAATCAGCGTGGCTCGAGTGGTTGCCGAAGTAGATGCGCTGCACCGGCACAGGCGCGCAACCCAGCCAGCGGGCGTGGGCGCCGGTGACGATCCGCGTGAAGCGCGTGAGGCCCCAGGCGGCAAGGTTGGTGAGCAGAGTCATGGCCCTCGCTGCGCGAACCGCTCCAGGGCTTGCATGTGACCGGGACCGATCACCACGCCGGGACGGGCGTTGCGCACCTGGGCCACGGCAGTCTCGACTTCACGCGCGCGCCCGGTCGCGAAGAGCCAGGCGGCGACCGCCGCCGCGCTGCGCGAAAACCCCAGCGCGCAGCAGACGAGCGCCGGACCGCGCGCGAACGCCTGCTCGATCGCGCGCACGGCGCGCGCAAGCTGCTCGACCGTCGGCGGAACGAGATCGAGCTGGGAGACATTGGCGTAGTGAACCTCGCGCGAGCAAAACGGGAATTCGGCCGTCAGGTCCACCACTGCCGCGACACCGAGCGCATGGCGCTCGTTTCGTGTCGGCACACGTCCGATCACCAGGCCGGGCAGGACCACGCTGGCATCCGCAATCGACCGCGTCCACCAGCGGGAATTGAGCCATGCACCGGCAAAGTACGGAGCCAGCAGCCACCAGCTCGCCGCGCTCATCGAACCGTCGCCACGCTTCTGGAACGCCGTCTCGTCGAACAGCAGGTAGATCGAGGCGACGAGCGCCAGCGCGCCCGACACCCAGAGGAGCCACAGCCCCCAGCCCCACAGCGCGAGCGCAACGCCGGCCACCATTGCCGCCGCGATAGCGTAGCGCACGGCGAGTGCCCGCCGCCGTGGGTCGGCCGCAATGCGCGCGCATGTCAGCGGCGAGGTCCCATCGCCGGGGAAAAGCCATACGCTAAGCCAGCCGACCCAGATTCCGGTGGGCAGATCGAAGAAGTGATGCTGCCGGGTGGTGAGTATCGACACGCCAATCAACGCGAACCACGCGTGCAGTGCCCAGCGCCAGCCGCCGGTAACGTGCCTCGCGTACAGCACCCACAGTATCACCAGCAGCGCCACGTGGAGCGAGGGCGCCTGATTGTAGGGCTGATCGAAGCTCCCCAGCACATCGAACAGGAGTCCGAACACGCCGTCGGTCGCCGGTTTCTCGAAGGTGTAGCGCAGCGGGAACAGCAGAAAGCAGCCGATCGAGATCGCCTGCGCGCACAGGAGCCGCTTGCCGTGAGTGTCGAGCTCGTCGCGGGTGGCGCATACGAAAAGCGAAAGCCCGTACAACAGATCGATCGACCAGTACGGCACGATGGTCCATGCTGCAAAGGGAATGTGCCGCTCCCAGCCGAATACGATCGCGCCGACGTCGGTGCGCTGACTCGCGGCCCAGTTCGCGAAACCATAGGTCGCGAAAAACAATGGCCCGAGGAATGCGAGCCAGGCAAGCGCGCGCTTCCACGGACGTCCGTCAGACGATGGCGCTTGTGCCGCTGCTTCCATTACTGCTGCCAAACCTTGAACCGCCATTGGCGGCGGACACGGGCCGTGCTGTCATCGCGAGGAGTGAGCGACGCAGCGATCTCGCGGCTGGCCGCGGTAGCGTTGCCGGCAACGGGATTGCTTCGCTTCGCTCGCAATGACACACACTACGCACGCACCGCGAGCGACACCGTGAAAATGCCCCACTCGTCCACCCACTGTTCCAGCTTGGCGAAGCCGGCGTGCTCGACCAGTTGGTCGAGTTCGGCCTGGGTGCGCCGGCGCATGATCCAGGCGGCTCCGTCACGGTGGCTGGTGAGCGTGCGCGCGATCAGTTCGAGCTGCGGGTGCCACGGCTGACCGGTATAGACGAGGTATCCGCCCGGCGTCACCGCTCGCGAGAGGCCCCTGAGGGAGGCGAGCACGCGGGTGTTGTCCGGGAAAAGTTCGTAGAGCCCGGATACGACGGCGAGCGTCGGACGCGGGGTGATCGCCGCGACGCCGCCCTCGTCGAACGCATCGGCCTTGACGAAACTGGCAATCTCGCCCAGCCGCAGTCCGGCGATGAGCGCCGTGCCGTCGCGCACGTTGAGATCGCTGTAATCGCGCAGCAGCACCGAATCGGGCCGCGCGGGAAGGTTTTGCACGGCTTCGAGCACGTAACGGCCGTGACCCGCGGCGATATCGGCGATCCGCAGCGGCTGCCCCGCGGCGCGCAGATGCTCTGCGGCGGCGAGGATCGCCTGTTCGAGGTGCGCCTTGCGCACCCGGATGCCGCGCCAGCCGATCGAATCGAGATAGTTGCGGTCTATCATGCGCCCGATGAACCCGCGCCCCGCCGCCCGGTTGCGGTAGACGTAGTCGAGCGTGCTCCCCGAGTCGAAGCCGGTGCGCATCCCCAGGCGGATGCCCTCCGACAGTCTGCCGAGCATGCGCATCGAGGACCGCAGCAGCGCGAACCACAGGTTTTTCGGCGAGAGCGCGGGCAGCGGCTGCGTGAGCCGCACTTCTTCGTCGCGCGTATAGCCCTGCCGGTGCGCTTGCAGCAGATCGGACGTGGCGGGCGGCTGTGAGTAGAGGCGATCGATGAAGGATCGAATCCTTTCGAACGCCCGCGCCCGCTCCTTCTCACCCAGCGTGTCGTGGAAAAAACCGGGCAGCACGTGCATTTCCTTCACCGCAGAGGAGAGGCGCTCGTAAAACCGTTGTTGCGGTTTCTGGTGCACGACCCAGTCCGAGTCGGACGTGAGCAGTTGCACCGGGAGCTGGATTGCCGCGGCGTCCGCGACGACGCGTTGCGAGGCATCGAACAGCCCGAGCAGGACGCGAACCGAAATCGCGCGCGTGATCAGCGGGTCGGTTTCGTAGGAGCGGATGCGTTCGGGGTCATGGGTGAGGAACTTTGCCTTGACGTATGAGTTGATGAAGAAGTTTCCGCGCAGCCGGTACATCAGCCGCAGACCCGCGAGCGCGAACGGGAAATAGAGTTTCACGCGGAACGCGGGTGATGTGAGTATCAGTCCGCGCACCTGCGGCGCGTAATCGTGCGCCCACGTTGACGCCAGCACGGCGCCGACGCTCTGCGCGATGACGACGATGTTCCCGATGGGGATGCGATATTCGCTTGCGACGTGCCGCACGAAGGTGTCCACGTCCTTGACCGAGCAGGCGAAGCCCGGGCTGTCGCCGCGCGCGCCGGGCGATCGGCCGTGGCCGCGGGCATCCCATGCGAACATCGCGAACTGCGGCAGTTCGAGTTCGTCGACGACATGCTGAAACCGGCCCGAGTGCTCGTGGCCGCGGTGAAACAGCACGATGGCCCGGTCGGCTGTGCCGGTGATGGCGGGCCAGTGCCGGTAAAAAAGCGCCGTGCCATCGTGCGTGATGAACTCCCTTTCCTCCGGTTCGCGCATAACTTTCCCCAGGAACCTATCCATGGCGCTCTCCCAGTCCGCCCCGCACGCGGTTTACGACGGTGACGGCGATGAGCAGCACAACCGCTGTCCAGATCCACGGCAGCGCGCCGGCGAGCGGCAGGCCCGCGCCGGCAAGCAGACCGATCAGCCCGAACACGAAGGCGCGGTCGCTTTTTCCCATCGGCCCATCGTAACGGCGGCTCGCGCCCTGCGCTGCGCCGAGCACGCCCGCGAGTTCGGACACGATCGACAGCATCACGATGCCGGCCACCGCGTACCAACTGGAACCGGGCAGCAGGGCGAACGGCAGATACAACGCCGCGTCCGACACCACGTCGGTGAGTTCATTGAGATAGGCGCCGAGCGGGGTCGCCTGGCCGAACTCGCGCGCCAGCATGCCGTCGATCGCGTTGAACGCCATGCGCAGGATGAGCCACAGCGGCACGAGCAGGAACAGGCGTTGTTCATCGGACCTCACGCAAAGCAGCGCGCCCAGCGCCACGGACGCGACGCAGGTCATGACCGTCACCTGATTGGCGGTCACGCCGCTGCGGAACAGGAGCCGCGCGGCCGGTCGCAGCAGCGCCTGGAACCGCGGTTTTAGCCGGTAGAGACTCATGCTTGAGTGTATGCGCGCCGGAATCCCAGTTCAATCCCGTGTACATGGGATGCCGCATGGGCATGGCTGCTTCACCGCCGGCGCACGGTATCGCTAAATCCTGCCCGTTTCCGCGGCACTCACCAGCAGGATCACTTCGATGCCGCGCACGATGTCTTCGAGTGCCATCGAAGGCGCCTCACCCGCCTCGGCCTGTGCTGGAAGCTGCGGTACGTGCAGGAATCCCGCCTTGAAACGATGTCTCCCGCGTGCCGCGAGACGCATGAGGCCGTAGAACACGTGGTTGCACACGAAAGTGCCGGCGCTGTTGGAAAGTTGCGCCGCAAGTCCGGCGGCCTGGAGTGCAGCGACCGCTTTCCTGATCGGCAGCGTCGCAAAGCAGGCCGGCGGTCCGCCCGCCACGATCGGCCTGTCGACCGGTTGAACGCCGTCGTTGTCGGCAAGGGATGCGTCCTGCACGTTGATCGCCACGCGTTCGAGGTTCAAGGCGGCTCTGTCTCCCGCCTGTCCCACGCACAGCACGATACGCGGCCGGGTGCGCACGATCGCTGCGTCGAGTTCCGCGATCGAACGCGCGTAGGAGGTCGGCAGAATCACGGTGGCGATCTCAATGCCGTCGACTCGCGGCGGCAAACGGAGAACGGCTTCGCGTGAAGCGTTGATGTTTTCACCGCCGAACGGCTCAAATCCTGTCACCAGCGCGCGCACGCGTGGCTCTAGGAATCTGCCGGGTAGGTTCCCGGCAGATTCCTTATGCAAGACCGCCTGGCAAGAATATGAGTCAAGATCAGACGAATGACTCTCATGTCAGGCACATCCATCTCATTTGATCTGAACTCTTAATCCCGGCGCTCTCGTACGACCTGGATTCTGTTATTCGGTGGTCCTTCGGTTAGCAGGCAGTCGGAGCATCGTATCCGACGGCCTGCTGAGTATTGCAAATGTGGCTCTCCGGGACAAGCGGGTTGCAACGGCGTGTGGCCGACAGTCCGGGGCGCTTCGGGGTAAGATTGCCCCTCGCCTTCAGGGCGCCATTGCGCGTCCACACCATTGGGAGATGCGATGAATTCCAGGGAAACGACGCAGGCTTCAATCGTACACGATACGCCGGTGCCGGCGCGGCCGGGCACCGAATTCTGGGGCAGCGATGCGATCGCCGCGGTGCTGCGCGAGCTGGATGTTCCCTATATCGCACTGGTGCCGGGCTCGAGCTATTGTGGATTGCACGACAGCATCGTCAACTATCTCGGCAATCGCAACCCGCAGATGGTGCTCACGGTGCACGAGGAGACCGCGGTCGCGATCGCGCACGGCTACGCGAAGGCGTCTGACCGGATGATGGCGGCGGCGCTGCACGCGAACATCGGCCTCATGCGCGCGACGATGGCGGTCTACAACGCCTGGTGCGATCGCGCCCCGGTCATGATATTCGGGGCGACCGGGCCGTGGGACGCGGCGAAGCGGCGCCCGTGGATCGACTGGATCCACACCAGTTCCGATCAGGGCGGGCTCATCCGCAACTTCACCAAGTGGGATAACCAGCCGGGTTCGCCGGTGGCGGCGATGGAAGCGGTGTTGCGCGCGAATCAGATTGCGCAGACCGCGCCGCGAGGCCCGGTGTATCTGAATCTCGACGTCAGCATGCAGGAAGCGAAGATCGGTCCGATGCCGCCGCTCCCGGACACGGCGCGTTATCCGGTGCCGCCGGCTGCGCGCCCCGCGGAGGAACTCGTCGCCGCGGCCGCGAAACTGCTCTCTGGCGCGAAGAGTCCCGTGATATTCGCCGGGCGCTGTTCGCGCAGCGTGGAATCCTGGAACGCGCGCGTCGCGCTTGCCGAGAGGCTGAATGCGCCGGTGCTGACCAACATCAAGCTCGCCGCCGCGTTTCCGACCGACCATCGGCTGCACGCTGCGCCGCCGGGTGCGTATCTCACGCCGGAAGCGCGCGATCTGGTGGCTTCATCCGACGTGATCCTCGCGCTCGACTGGCTCGATCTCGCCGGCACGCTCAAGCAGGCTTACGGCGAGAAGCCGGTCGCGGCCAAGGTGATCCAGGTCTCGTGCGACGCGCACAGTCATCGCGGCTGGAGCGCGGACCACCAGGGTCTGCCGCCGATCGATCTCTATCTCATGTGCGAGACCGATGCCGCGGTGCCGCTGTTGCTCGAGGCAAGCTCGCCGCGGCTCGCCAGCGCGGTTTTTCCCGCCGCCAAGCCGCTGCCGCCGGCGCCGGATGCGGTCTCGTTGCGCAGCCTCGCCGCCGCGCTGGAGACGGCCACGCGCGGGATCGACGTGTGCTACACGCGTTTTCCTCTCGGGTGGAACGGCGCCTATACCCACTTCCGCCATCCGCTCGACTACATCGGGCACGACGGGGGCGCCGGGGTGGGATCAGGGCCGGGCAACACGGTGGGCGCGGCGCTCGCATTGAAGGGCAGCGGACGGATTCCCATCGGGCTCGTCGGCGACGGTGATTTCCTGATGGGCAACACGGCGGTGTGGACCGCCGCGCGTTACCAGATTCCGTGCCTGATGATCGTGTGCAACAACCGTTCGTTCTACAACGACGAGCGCCACCAGGGGCGCATCGCGCTGCAGCGCGGCCGTCCCGAGGAGAATCGCTGGATCGGCCAGCGCATCGGCGATCCCGACGTCGATTTTGCGGGGATGGCGCGCTCGCAAGGCGCGCAAGGAATCGGACCCGTCACCGAGCCTGCCGCATTGCTGCCGGCGATCGAGGAAGGGATCAGGGTGGTGCAGGCGGGGCACGCCTGCGTCATCGACGTGCGGGTATTGCCGGGATACGACGCTCGTGTTTGATGGGGTCGAGAAATCTCACTCCCCAACGGCGCACGCACAGGGCACGGGATGGTGGTTCGGGCCCTGTGCGTGCGCGGCGGACGGCTTCCACGCCGTCGCCCGGTTCCGGTGCGAGAGAAGCGTTAGAACAGATCGCGGAACGTCTGCGGCAGGATACGATCGAGGAGGCTCACGTCCCGTGCGGGTTCCTGCGCGGCGGGTGTCACCGTTGCCTGCGACGTTTCGGCCAGACTCTCGTCTGCCGTAGTTGCGTCGCCCGCTATCTGCGGCTGTGCCTGGGAAGCAAGACGTGTGGCCTCGCGCTGTTCCAGGTAGGCGACGAGCGCCGGGAGCATCGGCTGGTCATCTGTCGAAGGTGGAAACACGTTGCCGCTGGCGCCCGTAAGCCGCAGGTGCTCGGTGCTGTCGAAGTAAGCGATCTGCGCCGGCAGCATCGGCCTGTCATCCGTCGATGGGGGGAATGCCGTGCCCTGCGGGACGTTGTGGCCCACGGTTTCGCTCGGCTCCTCGGCTGCTGCGATCGGGGTTTGCGCGCTTTCATCCGGCGTGGCAGTCGCCTCGCTTTGAGCGTCCACCGGTTCTCCGGATGTGCCGCCTTCCAAGGCCAGTGCCTCGCTCGGGATCGGCTCCATTTGATCGCTGGTGTCCGCGATCGGGGTTTCTATCGCGGCGATGCCGATCTGTGCTCCGACCAGGAGGCCGGCAGTCAGCAGCGCTATTCGATGACGGGTTTGCATGAATGAATCTCCATGTTGTTTAATCAAGTTACGCGCCTTTCCACGATGACGGGTCAGTTTGCGTCCCGGCACAACCTGGTCCGGCGACGTGAACACCGTCCTCGGATTCGGTCATCACAAGAGAGCGAAAAGCATGCCAACGGCAGGAATTGCTGGCGGTACAATGGGTAACAGAATGCTCCGCCGCGAAAACGGGGTCGCACAGTCGCTGACCGGCGACACTAACCGGTTGTGTTCAGGCAAGTGCTTGATTGAATGGGTTTTCCTGATTCGGGAAACAGCGACAATGGTGACGTGCTTCGGAACCCCATGCGTGGAACGTCCGCGACGCCTGCGCGCTGGCGCATCATGACGTTCGGGTGTCAACTGTTACCCATCGCCACGTCGACGCTGTTTCCTCGCGACGACACGAGGCCGGCCCGCAGGAGAGTGAACGGATGATCCAGGATGCTTCATGGCTTGATTTGGCGGGCCGCTTGCTGTTCGTGACGTATTTTGTCGTGGCGGGCCTGTGCAACCTGGTTCCGGCGCGGGTCACGGATCACATTCAGCGCATGGGCGCGTCCGGCACGCCGTTTCCGGCCGTCGTGCATTGGGCCGGCATGACGCTCCAGTTCGCCGGCTGCGCCCTCATCCTCGGCGGTTGGCGCGCGGACATCGGGGTCATGTGCCTGATCGTCTTCACCATCGCGGCCACCGCGATCTTTCACCGTTTCTGGAACATGCAGGACCCGGCACGGCGCAACGTGAGCCGCGTGATGTTCCTCAACAACGCCGGCGTGCTGGCGGGCCTTCTGCTGTTGCTGCAAAACGTGCGTTGATAGAATAGAGGCGTGCTGCCTCCCGGAACCCTCGTCGCGCCGCCCAGGGGCGAACTTGCGCAATTCGCGCGGCTCGCCCGCTTTCTGACCGCATACCGCTGGCGCATCGCGCTGGCGCTCTTTGCGCTCGTGATCGCGGCCAGTTGCGTGCTCGCGCTGGGCCAGGGTCTGCGCCACGTGATCGACGCGGGATTCGGCAGCGGCGACCCGCATCTCCTCAACACCGCGCTCGCCGCGGTGGTGGCGGTGTCGACGGTGCTCGCGTGCGCGACCTGGGTGCGGTTCTATTTCATGATGAGCGTCGGCGAGCGGGTCATCGCCGATCTGCGGCGCGTGGTCTTTGCCCACGTGCTCACGCTCACGCCCGCGTTCTTCGATGCCGCGCGCACCGGGGAGATCGCCTCCCGCCTCACCAACGACAGCGAGCAGCTGAGGCAGGTGATCGGATTCGGCTTCTCGATGTTCCTGCGCAACGGCCTGATGATGCTCGGCGCGCTGATCCTGCTTTTTGCCACCAGCCTCAAACTCGCCGCGCTGATCGTGCTGGGCGTGCCGGCGACCCTCATCCCCATATTGATCGTCGGGCGGCGCGTGCGCGGGCTGTCGCGCGTAAATCAGGACCGGGTGGCCGACGTTTCGGCGCACATCGACGAGTCGCTGCACGAGATGCGCACCGTGCAGGCGTACGGGCACGAGGAACGCACGCGCTCCCGCTTCAACGATGCCACCGAGGCCGCCTTCGAAGCTGGCCGGCAGCGCGTCCAGGTCAAGGCGTGGCTCATCTCGGTGGTGATGCTGATCGGCTTTTGCGCGGTCGGGGTGATCCTGTGGATCGGCGGGCACGACGTGCTCGACGGGAGCCTCACCGCGGGCGAGCTGTCGGCGTTCGTGTTTTACGCGGCAATCGTGGCGGGCGGCGCCGGGACGGTGTCCGAAGTGTGGGGCGAGATCCAGCGCGCGGCGGGCGCCACCGAGCGCCTGATGGAATTGCTCGACACGGAGCCTGCACTCTCGGTGGTGGCTCCGGTGCGCCATATGCCGCCACGGGCGAGCGGTGCGATCCGCTTTGACGAGGTCCGGTTCTCCTATCCGGCGCGCCCGGACACGGTGGCGCTCGGCCCGGTTTCCTTCAGCGTGCGGCCGGGCGAGCGCCTCGCGCTGGTCGGTCCATCGGGCGCGGGCAAAACCACGGTGTTCGCGCTGATCCTGCGTTTCTACGATCCGCAATCGGGCCGCGTGCTGATCGACGGCATCGATATTCGCCACTGCGATCCGCACGAGGTGCGCCGCGCGGCGGCCATCGTCCCGCAGGACCCGGTGATTTTCGCGGCGAGCGTGACCGAAAACGTGCGCTTCGGCCGCCCCGAGGCCTCCCTCGACGCGGTGCGCGAGGCCTGTGCCGCGGCGCACGCGCTGGAATTCATCGAGCGCCTGCCGCAGGGATTCGACACCGATCTCGGCGAGCGCGGCGTAAAGCTCTCCGGCGGCCAGCGCCAGCGCCTGTCGATTGCGCGCGCGCTGCTCGCCGATCGTCCCATTCTCCTCCTCGACGAGGCGACGAGTTCGCTCGACGCGGAGAGCGAGCGGCAGGTCGCCCAGGCGCTGGAGCGGCTCGCGCGCGGGCGCACCACCCTCGTGATCGCGCATCGCCTTGCGACCGTGCGCAATGCCGATCGCATCGTCGTGATGGACGGCGGGCGCATCCACGCGCTGGGCACGCACCAGGAACTGCTGCGCGAGAACGGCCTCTACGCGCACCTCGCGCGGCTGCAGTTTGCCGCCTGACGTGTATGAGGCGTGAATCGTGACCCGTGAACCGTGATCCGACAAGATCGGGCTTGCGACTGTGGTTTCGTCAGATCACCGATCACAGCTCACGCACTTCCCGTCCTGAATTTTTTTGCGTTCATCTGCGGTTTCAATCTTGAAAGGAGATTCGATGCGTGAACTCATTCCCCGTGCGGAAAAAGCCGCGGCGCTGCTGAAAGCCCGCAAGCACACCATTGCGGTCGCCGAGTCGTCTTCCGGCGGCCTGATCGCCGCGGCGCTGCTCGCCGTGCCCGGCGCTTCCGCGTACTTCAAGGGCGGCGCGGTGATCTACACGCGCCATGCGCTGCTGGGCATCCGCGACGTCCGCGAGGACATGCTCGCCGGAATACGCGCGTCCACCGAGGCCTACGCCCTGCTGAAGGCGCGCATCGTGCGCGAGCGCTTCATCGCCGACTGGGGCCTGGGTGAAAGCGGGGCGGCCGGCCCCACCGGCAATCGCTATGGCGACGCCGCCGGGCACACGGTTTTCGCCGTGGCGGGGGCGCTCGACCGTTCGCGGACCTTGGAGACCGGGCACGGCGACCGCGTGGCCAACATGTACGCATTCGCCGGCGCGGCGCTCGACCTTCTGGTCGAGGCTTTGGAATCGAAGTAGTCCAATGCGAAAAGGCGGTTAACCGCCGATGCACGCCGATTAACGCCGATGAATGCGAAACCTGTCTTTTGAATCAACGGAGAATGAGCATGCACGTGAAGCGTATTCTGCGGCGGGAATTCCTGGCGCTGTGGTTGGGACTTTTCAGCGCAGCGGTCTTCGCGCAGGCGCCGGACGAATACAAGCCGCATGTCGGGCAGGAAGGCAAGGACGTGGTCTGGGTGCCCACGCCGCAGGCGCTGGTGGACAAGATGCTCGACATGGCGCAAGTCACGCCCCGGGATTTCGTGATCGACCTCGGCGCGGGCGACGGCCGCACCGTGATCACTGCGGCAAAGCGCGGCGCCCGAGCGCACGGCATCGAATACAACCCCGACATGGTCGAACTCGCCAAGCGCGCGGCGGCGAACGAGGGAGTGAGCGAGCGGGCGACGTTCGCCAAGGCCGACATCTTCGCGAGCGATTTCTCGCAGGCGACGGTCATCACGCTTTTCCTGCTGCCGAGCCTCAACCTGAAGCTGCGCCCGACGCTGCTCGATTTGAAGCCCGGCACGCGCATCGTGTCGAATACGTTCACCATGGGCGACTGGGAGGCGGACGAAACCGCAGGCGTGCAGGGGGACGACGGGAGCTACTACAACACGGCGCTGCTGTGGATCGTGCCGGCGAAAGTCGAGGGAAAATGGAAACTCGGGCAGGGCGTGCTGACGATCAAGCAGCATTTCCAGGTCCTGGCAGGATCGCTGGCGGGCGGAGCGGAGCCCACGATCATCGAGCGCGGGAGACTCCGCGGCGACGCCATCACTTTCCACGCCGGCGCCGCGCAATACTCCGGGCGCGTATCGGGCGACGCCATGTCCGGTACCGTCACGTCGGGTGGCAAATCCGCGAAATGGAGCGCAACGCGCGTGCCGTGACGGCCCGCTCCGGACGGGGCGGCACGCGAAGCCCGGGTTCACGAATCAGCGAGAATTGAGAGCGAAACCACATGGCCCCAATCCCACAGGCACCTGCGATCAGGCACGAGACGCCGGCGCCTTCGCCCGCGAGCGACAGGGTGTACGGCAGCGATGCGATCGCCGCGACGCTGCGCGCGCTCGACATCCCGTACATCGCGCTCAATCCCGGCGCGAGCTACCGCGGGTTGCACGACAGCCTGGTGAACTACCTCGGCAACCGCGCGCCGCAGATGCTGCTGTGCCTGCACGACGAGAACGCAGTGTCCATTGCGCAGGGCTACTGGAAGGCGTCGGATCGCATGATGGCCGCCGCGCTGCATTCGAACGTCGGACTCATGCACGCGACCATGCCGATCTTCAACGCCTGGTGCGACCGCGCGCCGGTGCTGGTGCTCGGCGCCACCGGGCCGTGGGACGCCGCCAAGCGCAGGCCGTGGATCGACTGGATACACACCTGCTCGGATCAGGCCGCGCTGGTGCGCAATTACACGAAATGGGACAACCAGCCGGGCTCCGTGCCCGCGGCGATGGAGGCGCTGCTGCGCGCCGCGCAGATCGCGTGCACCGCGCCGCGCGCGCCGGTCTACGTGAATTTCGACGTTTCGCTGCAGGAGGGCCAGCTCGATGCGCTGCCCGCGCTGCCGGACATGGCGCGCTACGCGCCGCCGCCGCCGGTGCAGCCCGGATCGGCGGAAATCACGGCCGCGGCGCGGCTGTTATCGCAGGCGAAAAATCCGGTCCTGCTGGCGGGACGCTGCTCGCGCAGCGTCGAGGGCTGGAACGCCCGCGTCGCGCTTGCCGAGAAGCTCGACATGCGCGTGCTCACGCAAATCAAATTGGGGGCTGCTTTCCCGACGGATCACCGGCTGCACGCGACCCCGCCCGGCAACCGCCTCGCCGCCGCCGCGCGCAAGACGCTCGCGGAGGCCGACGTGATCCTCGCGCTCGACTGGCTCGATCTCGGCGGGGCGCTCAGGCAGGCCCTCGGCGGCCAGCCGGCGAACGCGAAGATCATCAACGTCTCGTGCGATGCGCAATTGCATCGCGGCTGGAGCATGGACTACCAGGCGCTGCCGCCGGCGGACGTGTACATGAACTGCGAGCCCGACGCCGCGGTGCCGATGCTGCTCGATGCCGTCAGCGCGCGGCGCGCCGCGACGCATGCGACGTCCCATGCCCTCGCCGGCAAGGCGGGCGATCCGCTGAGTCTTTCCGGTCTCGCCTGGGCGTTGAATGCCGCCGCCGGCAGGAGCGAAGTGTGCTACACGCACCTGCCGCTCGGCTGGAGCGGCGCCTACACGCACTTTCGCCATCCGCTCGACTTCATCGGCTCTGACGGCGGTGGCGGCGTCGGCGCGGGACCGGGCATCACGATAGGCGCGGCGCTCGCGCTGAAAGGCAGCGGGCGGATTCCGATCGGGCTGATCGGCGATGGCAACATGTTGATGGGCATCACCGCGGTGTGGACCGCCACCCACTACCAGATCCCGTGCCTGATGATCGTGTGCAACAATCGTTCGTTTTTCAATGACGAGCGCCACCAGGGTGATGTCGCCGAGCACCGCGGCCGGCCCCCCGAAAACCGCTGGATCGGGCAGCGCGTCGCCGACCCCGAAATCGACATTGCCGCGATGGCGCGCGCGCAGGGCGCGGAGGGCATCGGCCCGGTGATGCAGATGGCCGACGTGCAGCCCGCGATCGAGCGCGGCCTCGCCATCGTGCGCGCGGGCGGAGTGTGCGTCATCGACGCGCGGGTCGCGCCGGGCTACGACGCGGACTAGCATGGCGCGCCGCAGGAATCCCGCTGAATTCGCACTGTCGTTGCGAGGAGTGATATTTCGCGACGAAGCAACCTCGCGGCTGGCCGCGGTCGCGTTGCCCGCAACGGGCTTGCTTCGCGTCGCTCGCAATGACAGGCCGTTCATGCAGGTTGCCTTTGAGACGCCATAGTAGTAAGGGCATCAACGCGAATGACGCGAAGCAGGAAAATCCAGAACGAAAATCGAGGAGAAAACCATGATAAAACGCATGCGACTCGCCCTGGTGGTGGCGGCCGCGGCGGGCCTCTGTGCCGCCGTGCCCGCAATGGCGGCGGACGCCTACCCGTCGCGCCCGATCCGCGTCATCGTGCCGCAGAGCCCCGGCGGCTCGACCGACGTCGCCGCGCGCATCGTCACCGACCGGCTGTCGGAG
>Ga0209640_10002769_pt1 | contig 15294 bp, 14 predicted proteins | sample RifCSP10_1_FD_184018 | JGI IMG/M metagenome (GOLD analysis project Ga0209640, IMG submission 184018) | Soil microbial communities from Rifle, Colorado - Rifle CSP2_sed 10_1 (SPAdes) (version 2) | ecosystem: Environmental > Terrestrial > Deep subsurface > Rock core/Sediment | place: Rifle...
TAGCTCTTCAACTGGTCGGTGAACGGCGTTCGCGCACGCTCCTGGATCTGCGCATTGAGGATGCGGTAGATGCCGCGGTAGTCGCGCTCTTCGCGGTAAAAGTAGCCGTCCACCGCCTCGGTGAAGAGCGCGTCGACGACGTCGTCCTCCTTTTCCTGCGCGATGAGGATGTAGACGTCGAGCTCGGGCCGGAAACGCGTGATCCGCTGCACCAGTTCGAGCGCCGACATCTGCAGCTTCTTCCGGCCCTCGCCGTTGCGGCGGTTCCTGCCCGGCAGCGTGTAGAGCTTGTCGTCCACCAGCACGCACTGGATGTCGCCGTCGGTCTCGATGGCCGCGAGCGCCTCCCTCGCGGTGGTGACGCCGTGGAAGGCGATGCCGCAGGGATTTTCCAGGGTCCGCGCCGCCGCGTTCAGGCCCTTCACGATCTCGCGAAGCACCAGCGGCTCGTCGTTGATGACCAGGATGCGGCTTACCGGTTTCGCCATGAGCTATTATTTCGCATGCCCGATGCCGCCGCCGCAGAGTTCGTCATCCAGGGAGTCACCGCGGGCGGCAAATCGTTCCGGCCGAGCGACTGGGCCGAGCGCCTGTGCGGAATCATGGCGGCATTCGGAGGCGACCACAGGATGCAGTACTCGCCTTTCGTGCACCCCGTCACGGCCAACGGCGTGCGCTGCGTCGTCGTGGACAAGCGGCTCGAGGACATCGAGCCGATGGCGTACCGGTTCCTGTTGGGATTCGCGACGGACAATGACCTGCGCACGCGCGAAGGCCGGATCGCGGAGCGCACCATGCTCGCCCAGGTGCAGCGAGCGGGGGACACGGATTGACGTTTCCGCCCAGCGAGCCGGGCCTATGCCATCGCCTTGATGGCGTGTGCCAGCCGCTTCTTGTGGCGCGACGCGGCGTTCCGGTGCAGCACTCCCTTGGCGGCGATGCGATCGATGACGGAGCGCGATTTTTCCAGCGCGGCGGCGGCGGCGGCCCTGTCGCCCGAGGCGATCGCCTTCTTGACTTCCTTGATCGCGCTGCGCGCCGCGGTGCGCAAGCTCATGCTGCGGGTCCGGCGCCTGAGCGCCTGACGGGCGCGCTTGCGCGCCGACTTGGTGTTGGCCATTGCTCCGATCCGGTTGCGAAAAGGGGCGGGATTCTAGCATGAGCCTGCTGCGGGCCCTGGCCACCGTCAGCAGCATGACGTTCCTGTCCCGGGTGCTGGGGTTCGTGCGCGACTTCTTCATTGCGCGTGTCTTCGGCGCCGGGTTCGCCACCGACGCGTTCTTCGTCGCCTTCCGCATCCCGAATCTGCTGCGGCGGCTGTTCGGCGAAGGCGCGTTCTCTCAGGCATTCGTGCCGATCCTCGCCGAGTACCGCAACCGCGCCTCGCCGGAGGACACGCGCGCGCTGGCGGACTGCGTGGCGACAGTGCTCTTTCTGGCGCTGGTGCTCGTCACGGCGCTCGGTGTGGCCCTCGCGCCGCTCCTCGTCTACGTCTCGGCGCCGGGGTTCGCGCCCGACGCGGCGAAGTTCGATCTCACGGTGAGCATGCTGCGCATCACCTTTCCCTACATCCTGTTCATCTCGCTGGTCGCGATGGCGGCGGGCGTGCTCAACACGTGGAATCGCTTTGCCGCGCCGGCTTTTACCCCGGTCCTGCTCAATGTCGCGTTCATCGTGGCCGCGGCCTTTGCCGCCCCGTGGTTCGACCCGCCGGTTCTGGCGCTCGCCTGGGCGGTGTTCGCCGGCGGCATCCTGCAGCTTGTGTTCCAGTTGCCGTTCCTGGCGAAGATCGGCATGTTGCCGCGCTGGCGCCTGAACTTGAATCATCCGGGCGTTGCCCGCGTGCTCAAGCTCATGGCGCCGGCGCTGTTCGGCGTGTCGATCAGCCAGATCTCGCTTCTGATCAATACCGTGTTCGCATCGTTCCTGGTCTCGGGGAGCGTGTCGTGGCTTTACTACGCCGACCGCCTGATGGAGTTTCCCGCCGGAATGCTCGGTGTGGCCCTGGGGACGATTCTCCTGCCGAGCCTCGCCAGGTACCATGCCGACGGCGCGCCGGAGGAGTACAGTAACCTGCTCGACTGGGGCCTGCGCGTGACCCTGCTTCTCGCGCTGCCCGCGGCTGCGGCGCTCGCGGTGCTCGCGATCCCGCTGATCGCGACGCTGTTTCATTACGGCCGATTCACCGCGGAGGACGCGTGGATGACGCGGCAGGCGCTGGTCGCGTACAGCCTGGGGCTCGTCGGCATGATTCTGGTGAAGATCCTCGCGCCCGGTTTTTACGCGCGGCAGAACGTCGTAACTCCCGTCAAGATCGGCGTGGTCACGCTCGTCGCGACGCAGGCGATGAATCTCGCGTTCGTCGTCCCGCTCAGGCACGCCGGCCTCGCGCTCGCGATCGGGCTGGGGGCTTGCCTCAACGCGGCGCTCCTGTATCGGCATCTGCGCGCGCAGGGAATCTTCACGCCGCAAGCGGGGTGGCACGCGTTCGCGCTCAAGGTCGGCGCGGCAGTCGCGGTCATGGCCGCGGCATTGCACTACGCGATGGGCGCGGACGCGTGGTGGCTCGCGGCCGGCTGGCAGGCAAAGGTGCCGGCGCTTGCCGGGCTCGTGCTTCTGGGCGGCGGCGCGTACGGCGCGTGCCTCTTCGCGCTCGGCTTCCGGGTGCGCGATTTTTCGCGCCGGTCGGCGTAGCGATGGCCGCGCTCGAGCCATTCGTCGAGCTGCTCGCGCGCGACGACGATCGGATCGAACTGGCGCGCGCCTGCCTGCTCATCGCCGAAGACGCGTATCCGGGTCTCGACGTGGAGGGCTACGTGGGCGAGGTCGAACGCCTCGCGCTGCGCCTGCGCGCGCGGCTGCCGCGGACCGCGGGGGCCGAGGACAAGGTGATCGCGCTCAACCAGTTTCTGTTCGACGACCTCGGCTTCACCGGAAACACCGATCACTACTACGATCCGCGCAACTCCTACCTGAACGAGGTGATGGACCGGCGTACCGGCATCCCGATCACGCTCGCAGTGATGTACATGGAGCTTGGCCGCAAGATCGGCTTGCCGCTGGAGGGAGTGTCCTTCCCGGGCCATTTTCTGGTGCGGTTCCGCATGCGCGGCGGAATGCTCGTGCTGGACCCGTTTTCCGGCGGCGAGCCGCAGGCGGAGCACGAGCTGCGCGATCGCCTGCGGCGGGTCGTTCCGGAAGGCGCCACCGGCGGGATTCCGCTCAAGGAGCTTCCGCTCGACCAGTTCCTGGAGCCCGCGACCAACCGGCAGATCCTGGCGCGGCTGCTGCGGAACCTGAAGGGCATCTACCGCGAGGCCGACAAGCCCGAACGAATGCTCGAAGTCCTCAACCGGGCGCTGGTCGTGTCGCCGGACGCAACCTCCGACCTGCGCGACCGCGGGTTCGTGTACCAGCGGCTCGAATGCTACCGCGCCGCGCTCAAGGACCTGTCGGATTACGCGGCGCGCGAGCCGGATGCAGCCGACATGGATGACGTGCGGGCGAATGTGATCGAGCTAAGCTCGCTGTGCGCGCGGCTGAACTAGCCGGGAAAATGGGAAAATGGGGTCAGAGTAAGATTTCCCCGGAAATCTTACTCTGACCCCATTTTCTCCGCGCTCAATTCCGGGGCGAAATAGCGGCAACTGTTTCTCCCCCCCTTCTTCGCGTGGTACATCGCCACGTCGGCATTGGCCATGAGCGATCCGATGTCCTTGCCATCCGCTGGATACATGCTGATGCCGATGCTGCACGAAATGTCCAGCTCGTGCGGGCCGACCAGGACCGGCCGCGTGACGATAAGGATGCTCACGGTCACGATACCGATGATCACGGCGAGCGTTGCATTCTCCATGCCGCCCGTGGCATCGGCGGCGAGACAGATGCTGCCCGGCGCGAACCGTGCAGCCGCCATTCCCGTGTAGTGCATCCCTGTAATGGCAAGACCCATGACCAGCGCGCTGCCGAGCTTTGCGACGATCGCCAGCGCGGAATACTTCCGCCGAAGCTGGAACGCGATCCACAGCGCGGCGAGTGAAGCCACGATCGCGATGAGCACCGATGCGATGAAGAGCGGCGGGTCGTACTCAATCGGAGGCGACATCCGCATCGCCGCCATGCCGGTGTAGTGCATGACGCAGATGCCGACCCCCATGAGCGTCGCGCCAGTGCTCAGGTTGCCAGTCGTCATCGAGGGCCGCCGCATCACGTAGAGCGCGATCCCCGAGACCACGATCGCGCTGAGCATCGAGAGCATCGTGATCGGCACGTCGTAGGCGAGCGGAATCGGCACGCTGAATGCCAGCATGCCGATGAAATGCATCGACCAGATCCCGGTGCCCATGGCGATCGCGCCGCCGAGCAGCCAGGCCCACGACGCCTTGCCCTGCGAGGTGCTGACGCGCCCCGCGAGGTCGAGCGCCGCGTACGAAGCGATCGCAGCGACGACCAGGGAAAGCGCGACCAGCCTGAGATCGTAAATGCCAACCATCGTGCACCTCGCCGATCCGGCGCAAGAACCGCCTTCGCGAACGACCGGGGGATATCTCCGCGGATGTTAGCCAACGCAGCTTGACGCTGCCAGATTTTCGACCGGAATCTTGGACCGGAATTCGCGCTGCGCTGCGGCAAATCCGCTAGAATTCAAACTTTTAAGCGCGCTCCATGGTCGTCACGCACGGTTTCATTGCGCCTGCCGGACAGAGGCACGCAGTGACGGTCGGCAATTTCGATGGCGTGCATCGCGGGCACCAGGCGATGCTCGCGCGCGTGGTTGCGAAAGCGCGCTCGCTTGGGGTGCAGGCATGCGTGCTCACGTTCGAGCCGCACCCGCGCGAGTTTTTCTCTCCGGCGTCTGCGCCCACAAGACTCACGAGGCTGCGCGACAAGCTGGAGCTTTTCGCGGAAGCCGGAATCGACCGCACGCACGTGGCGCGCTTCGACGCAAAACTCGCCCGGCTTTCGGCGGAACGATTCATCGAGGCTGTGCTGGTGCGCGGCCTGGAAACTGCGTGGCTGCTGGTCGGGCGCGACTTCCGCTTCGGCGCGAAGCGCGCGGGTGATTTCGCGCTCCTGGAGAAGGCAGCCCGGCGCCACGGCTTCGAGCTGGAGACGATGCCCGATGTGACGCACGAGGGCGAGCGCGTTTCGAGTTCGGCGGTACGCGCAGCGCTGGAAGCGGGCGACCTGAGGCGAGCCGAAGAGTTTCTCGGCAGGCCGTACACGATGAGCGGACGGGTCGCGCATGGCGAACGACTCGGGCAGGCGCTCGGTTTCCCCACGGCCAATATCGTGCTCCGCAGGCGGGCGCCGCTCGCCGGCGTCTTCGTCGTCGAGGCGGAGCTGGAGGAAACGCACCGCAGGCTGCGGGGCGCGGCGAGCGTCGGCAGGCGGCCCACGATCCGCGAACAGGCGCAGTTGCTGCTCGAAGTGCATCTGCTCGACTTCGAGGGCGAGATTTACGGCAGGCATCTGCGGGTGACGTTTCTCGAGCGCTTGCGCGCGGAGCAGAAATTCGACGGGCTGGAAGCGCTGCGCGCGGCGATCGCGCGCGACGTGGCGAGGGCGAGAGAATTCTTCGAATCGAATCAACATGCCTGACTACAAGAACACGCTGAACCTGCCGGACACGCCGTTCCCGATGCGCGGCGACCTCGCCAGGCGCGAACCGCAGTGGGTCAAGGACTGGCAGGAGAAGGGCGTCTACCGGCGCCTGCGCGGGATCGCCGAGGGCCGGCCGCGTTTCGTGTTGCACGACGGGCCGCCTTATGCGAACGGCGAAATCCATCTTGGCACGGCGATGAACAAGATCCTGAAGGACATCGTCGTCAAGTCGAAGACGCTCGCCGGGTTCGATGCGCCCTACGTGCCGGGCTGGGACTGTCACGGCATGCCGATCGAGGTGCAGATCGAGAAAAAGCACGGCAAGCACCTCCCGGTCGAGGAGACGCAACGCCTGTGCCGCGCCTACGCCGCTGCGCAGATCGAGCACCAGAAGAAGGACTTCCAGCGGCTCGGCGTGCTCGGCGACTGGGACAACCCGTATCTCACGATGGCCTACCGGAACGAGGCCGACGAGATCCGCGCGCTCGGTGTACTGCTCTCGAAGGGCTACATTTATCGCGGGCTCAAGCCGGTGAACTGGTGCTTCGACTGCGGCTCGGCGCTCGCCGAAGCCGAGGTGGAATACGAGGACCGCAAAGACCCGGCGATCGACGTCGGTTTCCCGATCGCCGAACCCGACAAGCTCGCGAGCGCGTTCGGCCTCGCGGCGCTCCCCGAGAAACCCGGCCATGCGGTGATCTGGACCACCACCCCCTGGACGCTTCCCGGCAACCAGGCGCTCAACGTTCATCCCGAGTTCACCTACGAGCTGGTGGACACGAAACGCGGGCTGCTCGTCCTTGCGGCCCAACTGCGGGACGCGTGCCTCGCGCGCTACGCGCTCGAGGGAAAAACGATCGCCGCGTGCAAGGGGCGCGCGCTGGAGAAAATCCGCTTCCGGCATCCGTTCTACGATCGCCTAGTGCCCGTGTTTCTGGGCGAATACGTCACGCTGGACACCGGTACCGGCGTGGTGCACTCGGCCCCGGCGTACGGCGTCGAGGACTTCGAATCCTGCCGCCGCTATGGAATGAAGGACGAGGAAATCCTGACGCCGGTGCAGAGTGATGGCCGCTTCGCCAAGTCGCTGCCGCTGTTCGGCGGCTTGATGATCTGGGATGCGAACCTGGAAATCGTCGCCGAGATCGCGCGGCGCGGCGCGCTTTTCGCGAGGGCTTCCTACGTGCACAGCTATATGCATTGCTGGCGGCACAAGACGCCGGTGATCCTGCGCGCGACCGTGCAGTGGTTCGCTGGAATGGATGCGGTGCCGGGCTACCAGGGCGCGAAGCCCGCGGAGGGTCTGCGGGTAACCGCGCTGCGCGGAGTGGAGAACACGCAGTTCTTTCCGTCCTGGGGCCAGGCGCGGCTGCACGGGATGATCGCCAGCCGGCCCGACTGGACGCTATCGCGGCAACGGCAGTGGGGCGTGCCGATGCCGTTCTTCATCCACCGGGAAACGGGCGAACTGCACCCCGAGACGCTCGAGCTGCTCGAAGCGGTGGCGCGGCGCGTGGAGGAGGGCGGCATCGAAGCCTGGCAGACGATCGATCCGCGCGAGCTCCTCGGTTCGGAAGCGGCGCATTACGAAAAGGTGCGCGATACGCTCGATGTCTGGTTCGATTCCGGCTCGACGCATTTCACCGTCATGAAGGGTTCGCACGCGGCGGACTCGGAGTTCCCGGCGGACCTGTACCTCGAGGGCTCCGACCAGCATCGCGGCTGGTTTCATTCGTCGCTGCTGGTCTCCTGCATGATGAACGGCGTGCCGCCCTACAAGGCGCTGCTGACGCACGGCTTCACCGTGGATGGCGAAGGCCGCAAGATGTCGAAGTCGAAGGGCAACACGATCGCGCCGCAGCAGGTCTCGAATACGCTCGGGGCGGAGATCCTGCGGCTGTGGGTCGCGGCGACGGACTACAGCGGCGAGCTTGCGATCTCGAACGAGATCCTCAAGCGCGTGGTCGAGAGCTATCGCCGGATCCGCAATACGCTGCGCTTTCTGCTTGCCAACACCTCGGATTTCGACCCGGCGAAGCACTCTGTGCCGATCGCGGAGATGTCGGAGATCGACCGCTACGCTCTCGCGCTGACCGCGCGCGAGCAGCAGGCGATGACCGACGACTACGCGCGCTACCAGTTCCATCTGGTGGCGCAGAAGCTGCAGGCGTTCTGCTCCGAAGACCTGGGGGCGTTCTACCTCGACATCCTCAAGGACCGGCTTTACACCTGCGGCGCAAACTCGCAGCCGCGCCGCTCGGCGCAGACCGCGCTGTGGCACATCACGACGAGCCTGGTGCGGCTCCAGGCGCCGATCCTGTCCTTTACCGCCGAGGAGGCCTGGCAACTGTTCGCGGGTTCGAAGGACGACAGCGTTTTCTTCCAGACGTGGTACCGGCCGCCCGAAATTCCGGCCGCGGAGGCGCTGCTCGCGAAATGGGACAGGCTGCGCGCGCTCCGCAATCCGGTGCGGAAGGAAATCGAGCAGCTTCGCGTCGGTAACAAGGTCGGTTCCTCGCTCCAGGCAGAAGTGGATTTCCACGTCAACGGCGCCGATTACGAGCTGCTCGCGAGCCTCGGCGACGGCCTCAAGTACGTGATGCTCACCTCGGCGGCGCGCGTGCTGCGCGCGGACGAATCCCGCGTCGAAGTGACGCCGAGCCGGCACGCGAAGTGCGAACGCTGCTGGCATTTCCGGGAGGAGGTGGGTGCCGACGCGAAGCATCCGGGCCTGTGCGCACGCTGCGTCAGCAACCTGTTCGGTCCGGGCGAGCCGCGGCCGCATGCGTAGGCCGCGGTCGCATGCGTAGGACGCGACCGTGTTCGTGAAACCGGCGCTTCCCTGGTTCGCCGCTGCGGCGGCGATCATCGCTGCCGACCGGCTGACGAAGATTCTCGTGCTCGAGGCATTCGCGCCGGGCGAGAGCCGGCCGGTGACCGGATTTTTCAATCTCGTGCTCGTGTTCAACAAGGGCGCGGCGTTCAGCTTTCTCGCCGGGGCTCCGGGTTGGCAGACGCCGCTCTTCATGGCGATCGCGCTGGTCGCGGCGGCGGTTGTTTCGGTCCTTCTTCTGCGCCGTCCCGAAAGGCCCCTGTTCTCCGGCGGGCTCGCGCTGATCCTGGGCGGGGCGCTCGGCAACCTCTGGGACCGGGTTGCCTGGGGCCATGTCGTGGATTTCCTCGACTTGCACGCAGCGGGCTGGCACTGGCCGGCGTTCAACGTCGCCGATTCGGCGATCACCGTCGGCGCCGGGCTCCTGATCGTGGAAAGCTTCCTGCACCGCGACGCTGGGGGATAATCGCGGAATGGATGTCCTCCTCGCCAATCCGCGCGGTTTCTGTGCCGGGGTGGAGCGCGCGATCGAGATCGTCGAGCGCGCGCTCGAGATCTGCGGCGCGCCGATCTACGTTCGCCACGAAATCGTCCACAACAAATACGTGGTCGAGGATCTGCGCGCCAAGGGTGCCGTGTTCGTCGAGGGACTGGAGGAGGTGCCCTCCGGCGCGACGGTCATCTTCAGTGCCCACGGCGTCTCGAAGGCGGTGCGCGCCGAGGCCGACCGGCGCGGGCTCAAGGTGTTCGATGCCACCTGCCCGCTGGTGACCAAGGTGCACGTCGAGGTCGCCAGGATGCTCAGGGAGGGGTGTGAAATCGTGATGATCGGGCACCGCGGCCACCCGGAGGCCGAAGGCACGATGGGACAGGCCGCGCAGGGCATGCACCTGGTGGAGTCGGTGGAGGACGTGGCGCGCCTCGCCGTGAAGGACCCGCGCAAGCTCGCCTACGTCACGCAGACGACCCTTTCCGTGGACGATGCCTCGCGGATCGTCGAGGCGCTCAAGGCGCGCTATCCGGCGATCCGCGGGCCGAAAAAAGACGACATCTGCTACGCGACGCAGAACCGCCAGGATGCCGTCAAGTTCATGGCGCCGCAGTGCGACGTGGTGATCGTGGTGGGTTCCCCGAACAGCTCGAACTCGAACCGGCTGCGCGAGGTCGCCCGCAACATGGGCGCGGACGCTTACATGGTGGACAACGCGGCAGACCTGAATCCGGAGTGGGTGGCCGGGCGGCGCCGCGTTGGTGTCACCGCCGGAGCCTCAGCGCCCGAAGTGCTGGTCAACCACGTGATCCAGCGCCTGATGGAACTGGGCACGACGCGCGTGGTGCCGCTCGAGGGAATCGCCGAGCACGTGGTGTTCACCCTGCCGCGCGAGCTGGCGCAGAGGCGGCGCAAGGCACCCGGGGCGCGGCGTAACTGACCGCGCAGTGCGCCTTTTGTCACATTCGCGCGCGTCGGGCGACCATTCGTTGCCGCCCGCCGACCGTCCGTCATCTTGTTTTGCCGGTTTTTTGCCGATTGAAGATACTGCGGAGGAAGCGTTCATGAAACCAGAAAGCGTGTTACCGGAAATTTCCCGTCTCGGTGCAGGGGCGCGCGTGCCGCGCCGCCGCGGATTTACGCTGATCGAGCTGATGATCACGGTGGCGGTGATCGGCATCCTTGCGGCGGTCGCCTATCCCTCGTACCAGGAATACGTGCGCAAGGGAAACCGGTCCGCTGCGCAAACCTTCATGATGACCATCTCGCAAAGGCAGGAGCAGTACCTGCTCACCAATCGCTCGTATGCCGACGACGTCGGCACCCCTGCGATCACCAAGCTGAATCTTTCGGCGCCCCCGGAGACGACGGGCAGGTACACGTTTGCCGTGACCACCACCGGAACACCGCCGACGTCCTACACGATCGCGGCCACGGCGACCGGAACCCAGTTGCCGGACGGCGATCTGACGCTGTCGAGCGATGGAACGAAGACGCCCGTCGACAAGTGGAAGCGGTAGGGAACCCGCCCATGAAGGAAATGCGCGCGGACCGGCAACAGGGCTTCACCCTGATCGAGGTGCTGATGGTGATCGTGATCATCGGGGTGTTCATGGCGCTTGCGGCGCCGTCGTTCCGCTCCTACACGGCCAGCCAGCGCGTCAAGACCGCGTCGTTCGATCTCTACGCGGTACTCGTCTTCGCCCGCAGCGAGGCGATCAAGCGCAGGCAGACTGTCACCGTGGCGGGAAACGGCGGCAATTGGGCGACCGGCTGGACTGTGACGGTGACTGGAATCACGGACCCGCTGCGGACCCAGGACGCACTCACGGGCGTCACGACGTCCGGCGCGACCTCCGTGGTGTACCGGCTGGACGGGCGCCTCAGCAGCGGCTCGGCGGCCGGCGTCCTGATCCAGCCCGAGACCGCCGATGCGTCGATCCTCAACCGCTGCATCCGGATCGACCTCACCGGATTGCCGAAAACCACGAACACAAGCGGCACCACATGTCCATGATCGCATCCTGGCGCAAATTCGCACCCGACCGGCGAGCGCGCGCGGAGGGGGGGTTCACGATGCTCGAAGTGCTGGTGGCGCTGCTCATCCTGCTGATCGGGTTGCTCGGCCTGGCCGGGCTGCTGGTCACGACCCAGCAGGGCGAAGTGGAGGCCTACCAGCGCAAGCAGGCGACGGTACTGCTCCAGGACATGATCGACCGCATGACCGCGAATGCCAATGTCGGGAAAACCCCCGGCGAATGCTATGCGTTCACGACCGATACGACTAACGGATCTCCTTTCCTCGGCACCGATTATGGCGGCACCCTTCCCCCCGTCTGCAGCGGCGGCAGCGCAACGCTGAATGCGCGCGGATCCGCCGACCTCCAGGCATGGCATGACACGCTGCTGGGAATTTCCGAGAAGAAGGGGACCGCGAACGTCGGGGCGATCATCGAGGCGCGCGGCTGCGTGAGCACGACGCTCGGGAGCGGCCTTTACACGGTGAGCGTGGCGTGGCGCGGACTTGCCGCGACCGTCGCGCCGCCCGCGGCCTATACCTGCGGCAAGAACCAGTACAAGGATGGGGCCGGCGTTGCCGACGATCGGCTGCGGCGCGTCGTCAGCACCACCATCCGCATCGCCGACCTCAAGGCCTCCTGAACCATGCGCGCGCGCGGATTTTCGCTGGTGGAGTTCATGATCGCGATGACGATCGGGCTGTTCATGGTCGCGGGCCTCGTGTACCTGATTTCGGAAACGAGCCGCTCGCGGGCCGAGATCGAGCGCTCCAGCCGCCAGATCGAGAACGGCCGCTACGCGATCGACCGGCTGTCCGAGGACCTGCGGCACGCGGGCTTTTTCAGCGAATACTTCTCGGTCCCGGGGCCGACCGAATCCGGGTTCCCGGGCACGTCGACCGTGGCGGCTCCGTGCGCGAAAACGATTGCCGCGCTCGCAACCGGAATGCCGCTCGCGGTGCAGGCCTACAACAGCGGAGGCTCCACCCTTCACTCCGACCTGTCATGCATCTCGGCAGCCGACTACCAGCCGGACACCGACATCCTGGTGATCCGGCGCGCGAGCACTTCGTCGGTCGCGAAGAGTTCGACGCTGGTCGCGAACCAGGCTTACATCCAGACCACGCCGCCGGCGTACAAGCTGGAAATCGGCGCGAACAAAGCGACGGAGTTCACGCTTACCCTGCCGACGACGAACACGACGGCGACGATGGACGCGCCCTTGCACCGCTACATCGTGCGCATCTATTTCGTGAGCAAGTGCAACGTGCCGGCGAGCGGTACGACCTGCGACGCCGCCGCCGATGGGGGAACGCCGATTCCGACCCTCAAGATGCTCGAGCTGGGGGTGGATTCTTCGGGAGCGGGACCGGAGTTCCAGAAGCTGGCGATCGCCGAAGGGATCGAGCACCTGCGCTTCGATTTCGGCGTCGATACCGACAGCGACGGCGTCGCGAACAGCTTCGTGAGGTGCGACGACACTGCCTCCCCCTGCACGACGGCCCAGTTGGGCAATGTCGTCGCCGCGCAGGTCTACCTGGTGGCGCGCAACACCGAGCGCTCCCCCGGCTATGCCGACGACAAGACCTACAACCTCGGGGTCAAAGGGTACACGAACGCGACGAACGACCCTTACCGGCGCCACGCCTACTCCATGTTCGTGCGCCTCAACAACATTGCCATGCGACGCGAGTAACTCCATGCGCACCCAACCGACATTGCAGCGGCGCCAGGGCGGCACCACGCTCCTCATCGCGCTCGTCTTCCTGGTCATCCTGACCCTGTTTGCCGTCTCCGGGATGAACACCGGGGTGATCAACCTGCGCACCGCCAACAACGCGCAGATGATGGTGGAGGCGGAATTCGCGGCGCAGCAGCAGATCGAGCAGGCGCTGAACACGATGAACAGTTTCATGGCGGTGGCTGTCGCGCCGACCACCACCAACGTGGACGTGAACGGCGACAGCTACACCGACTTCGTCGTGACGACGCAGCCGCCGAGGTGCCTGAGCATCGAGGCCGCGGGGGGTTACAGCTACGAATTCGCCGGCTCGGCGCCGAAGGACACGGTGTGGGAGATTGTTGCAAACGCTTCCGACAGCGTGTTCGGCGCCACCGTCACCCTGCGCCAGGGCGTGAAGGTCCGGCTGCCGGTGAACGCGGTCTGCGTGAATCCGTGATCGGAGAGTTCGCCATGACACCCCGCAGCCATCGCCGCCTGATCGTCGCTTTCTTCGCCTATGTCGCGGCGCTGCTCAGCATCCCCTCGCCCGCCCGGGCCGAGGACATCGACATCTTCATCCAGAATCCGCTGATTTCGACGCAGCGGCCGAACGTGCTCATCATGCTGGACACGAGCGCGAACTGGGCGGCGACCGACCAGGTCGCCAAGGACGGCAGCAACATGTACCAGAACGTGCGCTCGGAACTTGCCAAGACCATCGGCAGCTTGACCCCGGACGTGTACCGCGTCGGGCTCATGATCTATGCCGAAACCGGGACCGGCAACGACAGCACCGACGGCGGCGTGCCGCGCCTTGGCGTGCGCAATCTCGATTCGTCCAACCAGGACCTGATGGTCAAGTTCTTCGAGACCATCGACGCCAACTTCGACAAGACCAACAACACCAGCATGGGCCTCGCCTTCTACGAGGCGTATCTGTATTACGCGGGGAAAACCGGCTTTGCCGGACCCGGCAAGGTCAAGCGCGATTGGTTCAAGAACAACCTGCCGGAATCCGGCAACCAGCAGAACTCCAACCCGACGCTGGCGCAATCGAACAGGCTTTGGGAGTTGGAAAAGAATACGGACCATGCCTTCAAAGAGGAAGGCAGCAAGGTTTACCAGAGCCCGATCAGCGACGCCTGCCAGAAGAACTTCATCATCTACATCGCCAACGGCAACGTGACCGATCCGACCTCGGCGAACGTCGAGGCGACCAACAAGCTCGCAGATCCTCCGGTCAACGGCGACACCAGCACCATCGACATCCAGACGGACGACGCCGAACAGGGGAACATTTCCGACGAGTGGACGCGCTTTCTCGCCAACTCCGACATCCTTCCGGATGAGAGCAATCCGAAGTTCCCCGGCAAGCAGAACGTGATCACCTACACGGTCGAGGTCAACCCGCAGACCGACACCCAGGGCAGGGCCAATACCTCGCTCCTCAAGAGCATGGCCGATCAGGGCAAGGGCGAGTATTTCGGCGTGTTCACGAAGACGACCGGAACCCAGCGCACGCTTTCGGATGCGCTGAACCAGATTTTCGCGCAGATCATCGACCGCAACAGCGTGTTCGCGGCCTCGACGCTGCCGGTCAGCTCGAACGTGCGCGGCACCTTCCTCAACCAGGTGTACATGGGCGTATTCCGGCCCGATCCGGACGCCTCGCCGCGCTGGCCGGGCAATCTCAAGCAGTACAACCTTTCGATAGACGACAAGGGCGTATTCCTCGCCGGCAAGGACGGCAATCGGATCGAGGCCGCGTTCGCCGAGGAAGGTTTCGTGAAGCCGGATGCGCAGAGTTTCTGGACCATTGACCAGAACCCGGGCGGGTTCTGGGACCCGACCTATTATCCGGATACCGTCTCGGCGACCAATCCGACGGCCTCCGATCTTCCGGACGGCGCATTCGTCGAAAAGGGTGGTTCGGCGCAGCATCTGCGCATGACGTACGGCACCGACGTCACCACGCGCAGTCTCTATACGTGCCTCTCGGGCTTTTGCAGCACGGGCACGACGCTGAACAGTTCCGCCGACCACGCATTCGTGGCCACGAACGGGAACATCACGGACGCCATGCTCGGCATCACGGGCCCGCAGGCCGTTACGATCACCCGCTCGGGCAACACGGCGACGGCCGTGACAGGAGCCGCGCACGGTTTCACCGATGGCCAGGCGGTGACGATCTCGGCGGCGAACCCGTCGGCTTATGACGGGATCTACACCGTTTCCGTCGTGGACGCGACCACGTTCAGCTTCCCGGTCACCGAGACGCCCGTGACACCCGCGACCGGCACGATCGTTGCGGCAAAAGCGGGTGCCGCGATTCCCATCTCGACGTTGACTCGGGACACGACGACTGCGACCGTAACGACGACCATTGCCCACGGCTTTACGGACGGGAGCACCGTGGTCATCGCGAATACCGGCAGCTCGGGATACGACGGCGCCCGCGTGATCACCGGGGACCCGATCGACCCCTTGAAATTCACTTTCCCGATCGTGGAATCTCCCGTGTCGCCGGCAACCGTCGCAGGCACCGCCACGGTCGGAACCACGACGAAAAACATCAAATCGAATCCCACGGTCGGGGTGACGCGCTCGGGCTCGACCGTGACCATCG
>Ga0209640_10002770_pt1 | contig 15294 bp, 12 predicted proteins | sample RifCSP10_1_FD_184018 | JGI IMG/M metagenome (GOLD analysis project Ga0209640, IMG submission 184018) | Soil microbial communities from Rifle, Colorado - Rifle CSP2_sed 10_1 (SPAdes) (version 2) | ecosystem: Environmental > Terrestrial > Deep subsurface > Rock core/Sediment | place: Rifle...
CGTCCCGCCGCGATTCTTCTTTCCCTGTGGGAACGACTTCCGATGTGGGACCGACTTCCGATGTGGGAGCGAGCTTCGCTCGCGATTCTTCCATATACACCGGAAACCGCGCACACAGCTCGAGCACCTCCGCGCTGACCCGATCGACGACGGCTTGCGCGCGCACGTCGCCGCAAATATCGGCGATCCAGTGCGCCAGGCACTCCACCTCCGCTTCGCGCAAGCCGCGCGTCGTCACGGCCGGCGTGCCGATGCGAATTCCCGTCGGCGGCGCCGGCGGCGCCGGTCTGCCGGGTATGTGGATGCAGTTCACGGCGATGTGCCCGCGCTCGAGCGCGAGCTCGGCTTCCTTCGCGTGCACACCGCGCTCGGCGAGATCGACGATCACCATATGATTGTCCGTGCCGCCCGTGCAGAGCGCAAAACCGCGCTGCTTAAGGACCGCCGCCATACAACGTGCATTGGCGAGCACGCGCTGCTGGTAGAGCCGAAACTCCGGCGTCATGGCCTCCTTGAGCGCGACCGCTTTCGCGGCAATGACGTGCATGAGCGGGCCGCCCTGAGTCGTCGGATACACGGCCGCATCCAGGCGCTCCGCGAGCTCGGCCGTGCGCGCAAGAATCATGCCGCCGCGCGGCCCGCGCAACGTCTTGTGTGTGGTCGTGGTCGTGACGTCGGCGACCGGCACCGGATTCGGATGGAGGCCCGCCGCGACGAGACCTGCGACGTGCGCCATGTCGGCGACGAGAAACGCGCCGACCTCGTCGGCGACGGCGCGGAAGCGGCGCCAATCGACGATACGAGTGTAGGCCGAGAATCCCGCGACGATGACGCGCGGACGATGCGTGCGCGCAAGCGCCGCAACTTCGTCGTAAGCGATCTCACCGGTGCGCGCATCGGTGCCGTAGTGGACGGCGGAAAATTGCCGGCCCGAGAAGCTCTTGACGTCGCCGTGCGTGATGTGGCCGCCGTGCGTTGCGCGCATGCCGAGCAAGGTGTCGCCGCCCTCGAGCAGCGCCGCATACACCGCGGCGTTCGCTTGCGTGCCCGAATAGGGTTGCACATTCGCATAGGCCGCGCCGAACAGGCGCCTGGCGCGTTCCACCGCGAGCGTCTCGGCCGCATCCGCCGGCGCGCAACCGCTGTATTCGCGGCGCCCGGGATAGCCGTTGGCGTACTTGTTCGTGAGCACCGACGCTTGCGCCTCGAGCACGCGGGGGCTCACGTAGTTTTCCGAGGCGATGAGCTCGAGAAAGCGCTCCTGCCTGCCGCGCTCGGCAATGAGTGCGGCAGCGAGCTCGGCATCGAACGTCGCGATGCGGTCGTCAGTTGCGAACAAGTTCTTCGACCACCCTGGTCCAGGCGCGCGCGAGGTTCGCGCGATTGTAGCCACCGCCGCCCATCGCCAACAGCCGCCCGCGTGCATGGCGATCGGCGATTTCCCGTAGGCGCGCCGCGGCGTGGGCATGCGCCTCAGGCGAGAAGCGCAGGTGCGTGATCGGGTCGCCCGCAAGCGAGTCGGCACCGCACTGAAACAAGATGAGCTCGGGCTCCCGCTCCTCGACATAGCGCTCGACTTCGCTCCACGCAGCCTTAAACGCGGCATCGTCGGCGCCGGGCGGCAGCGGGATATTGAGCTTGGTGCCGACGGCAACGCCGCGGCCCGTCTCCTCGCGCGCGCCCGTGCCGGGATAGAGAAACCGGCCGTCCTCGTGCAGGTCGGCGAAGGCGAGCTCGGGATCCTCCTCGAAGGCATAGAACACACCGTCGCCGTGGTGCGCATCGATGTCGACGTAGGCGATGCGCACGATGCCGTGGTTCCGCCGCGCGGCCTCGATGGCGACACCGCAATCGTTGAATACGCAAAAGCCCGCGGCCGCGTCGCGCCGCGCATGATGCAGGCCGCCGATCGGAATGAAAGCGCGCGGAATGCTACCTGAGACGATGCGGTCGAGCGCTTCGAGCGTACCGCCGACGACCGTGCAAGCCGCCTCGAAAACCCCTGGAAACGCGGGCGTGTCGCCGTTGTCGAGCCAGCCCGTGCCCACCGCCGAGATCTCCATGACGCGATCGACGTAGCGCGGCGTGTGGAACATTTCGAGCTCCGCTCGCGTCGCCGAGCGCGGCGCGACGAGCTCAAGCTCGCCAAACGCGGGCGATCGCTCGAGCTCGCGTCGAAACGCATCATGGCGATCCGGACCGAACGGGTGCCCGGCCGGAAATCCATAAGCGGCAATTTCGGGTCCGGTTACGAGAATGGCGTGGTGGGTCATAGAGTTCAGGCGGCGGTTTTCATCGGGCGGAGGTTCACCGATAATCCGCCCCCCGCAAGACCGCTTTCGACCATGGCTCAATACATCTATACCACGAACCGCCTTGCGAAGGTGGTGCCCCCGAAGCGCTACATCTTGCGCGACATCAGCTTGAGCTTTTTCCCGGGCGCCAAGATCGGCGTGCTCGGCCTCAACGGCTCGGGAAAATCGACGTTGCTCCGAATCATGGCGGGGGTCGACAAGGACTTCGAGGGTGAGGCGCGCGCGCAGCCGGGCATCAACATCGGTTATCTGCCGCAGGAGCCCGAGCTCGATGCGAGCAAGACCGTGCGCGGCATCGTCGAGGAGGCGGTGGCCGACGTCTTGGAGCTCATTGCACGATTCAATGCGATCAGCGAGCGCTTTGCCGGGCCGCTCGACGATGACGAGATGAATGGCCTGCTCGAGGAGCAAGGCAAGCTTCAAGACCAGATCGATGCGGCCGGCGGCTGGGTGCTCGAGCGCAAGCTCGAGATCGCCGCCGATGCGCTGCGCCTGCCGCCTTGGGAGGCGCGTGTCGAATCGCTGTCCGGCGGCGAACGCCGCCGCGTCGCACTGTGCCGGCTGTTGTTGTCGAGCCCGGACATGCTGTTGCTCGACGAGCCGACGAATCACCTCGACGCCGAGTCCGTCGCCTGGCTCGAGCGGTTTCTCGCCGAGTTCGCCGGCACCGTCGTCGGTGTCACGCACGATCGCTATTTCCTCGATAACGTCGCGGGCTGGATACTCGAGCTCGACCGCGGCTACGGCATCCCATGGCAAGGCAACTACAGCTCCTGGCTCGAGCAAAAGGCGCAGCGTCTCGCGCTCGAAGAGAAACAGGAAGCGGCGCGGCAACGCGCCATCAAGACCGAGCTCGAATGGGTCCGAACGAATCCGAAAGCGCGGCAAGCGAAGGCGAAGGCGCGGCTGCAGCGCTTCGACGAGCTCAACTCCAAGGAATTTCAAGCGCGCAACGAGACCAATGAGATCTACATCCCGCCGGGGCCGCGGCTCGGCGACCTCGTCATCGATGTGCAAGGTTTGGGCAAGTCCTACGGCGACCGATTGCTGTTCGAGAACCTGTCGTTCTCCCTGCCTCCGGGCGGCATCGTCGGCGTGATCGGCCCGAACGGCGCCGGCAAAACGACGTTGTTCCGGATCTTGCTCGGCCGCGAGAAGCCGAGCGCGGGTTCCGTCAAGGTCGGCAGCTCCGTCGAGCTCGCGTACGTCGATCAGTCGCGGGACACGCTCGACGCGAGCAAGACGGTCTGGGAAGAGATCAGCGACGGCCAAGACATCTTACGCGTCGGCAGCTACGAAACGTCGTCGCGCGGCTATGTCGGCCGGTTCAACTTCCGCGGCGCGGACCAGCAAAAGCAAGTCGGCCTGCTTTCCGGCGGCGAGCGCAACCGCGTGCATCTTGCAAAAGTGCTGCGCGCCGGCGGCAACGTGCTGTTTCTCGACGAGCCGACCAACGATCTCGACGTCGAAACGCTGCGCGCGCTCGAGGAAGCGCTGCTGAACTTCCCGGGTTGTGCCGTCGTGATCTCGCATGACCGCTGGTTCCTCGACCGCATTGCGACGCACATACTCGCATTCGAAGGCTTGAGCGAAGTCGTCTACTTTCAAGGCAACTACGCCGACTACGCGGCGGACTTGAAACGTCGCAAGGGCGAGGACGCCGACCAGCCGCACCGCCTCCGTTACAAGCGGCTGTCCGGATAATGGGGACAGTTTACCGATTTCCGCCGCCAGCCTCGCACCGCAGAGTGCAACTGGGAAATAGGTAAACTGTCCCCGCGCGTCAAGTTTCCCGACATTGAGTGAAAAGCCGGAGCGAAGGCGCTATGCTCGGCGCGGAGGTTCCACCGTGTCCATTTATGTCAAAAATAACAACAGCTTCGAGCAGGCGGAAGCGGTCACGCGCGAATGTCCGCACTGCGGCGCGAACGCTCAATTGGTGCCGCTGGCGACGCCGCCCTACGCGGCGCTCATGCAAACGCGGCCTCGCTATGCGGGCATTTGCTTTCGCTGCGCAGCCTGCAATGAGCCGCGCTTCGCGCGTCTTGCGATACGCAGCTTCGGCCCCGATCAGATCGTTCTGTCGACGAACATCGTCGAGATCGAAAGACCCAAGGAGCGGTTTCAATTCGGCTACTTGCCGGCGCCCATCGAGCGGCTCTTTCGCGAGGCGCTGGACTGCTATACGGCCGATCTATATACGGCGTTCGCGGTGATGTGCAGACGCGTCGTCCAGATGGCGCTCGCGGAAATACAGACCCATACGCGGCCGCACTTGTACGATCTTTTCAAGGATGCGCTGGCATTGAGCGAGATGGATGTCGAAACGACGGGCATGCTCGAAACCGTGCTGTTTGCGACCGACCGGCCCGAACCCGATATCGGCCCCGAGGAAGCCGCGGCGCTCATCGAGATCATCAAAGATGTGTTCTATCAGCGCTATGTGCGCACGGCGAAGCTCAAAGCCGCCATCCGCATGCGGCGCTTCTTCGCGGGAGAGATCACGCAGAAAATAACGCCGATCGGCTTGAACAAGCGGCAGACGGAATCGGCATGATAAGCGCGGTCGGCACAACAAAGATCGCGAGCGAAGCTCGCTCCTACAAGATCGCGAGCGAAGCTCGCTCCTACAAGATCGCGAGCGAAGCTCGCTCCTACGGGGCAGGCGGCGCCAAGCCGCTCGAGTAGCTCATGACGCCGCTGGCTTCGACGAACACGGCCTCGTAGCCTTCGAAGGTCGCGATCACCTTAAGCCCCCGCTCGACGCCCAGCACGAACAACGTAGTCGATAATCCATCCGTCGCCGTAGCATCGGGGCCGACGACCGTCACGCTCAGAATCCCTTCCGTCGGCCGACCTGTCGCGGGATTGATGATGTGGTGGTAGCGCTTGCCGTCTTGCTCGAAGAAGCGCTCGTAGTCGCCGGAAGTCGAGATCGCCTCGTCGACTACGGCCAATCGTGTAACGACGGCATCGTCCGCGCGCGGATGCCGGATACCGACGATCCACGGCTGGCCTCGCCGGTCGCCGATCACGCGCGTGTCGCCGCCGGCATTGAGGAGCGCATGCTCGACTTGGGCAGCGCGCAAGATTTCGGCACCGCGCTCGACGGCGTAGCCTTTCGCAATCCCCCCGAGATTGATGCGCACGCCCGGAACACGGAAGCGGATCGTCCCCACCGCAGGGTCGAGAACGATGTGGCGGTAGTCGATGCGCGCGAGGCCGCCTTCGATCTCGTTGTCGCTGGGACGCCGGTGCGCGCGAAAGTCGTACAAGTATCCGACGCTCTCGTAAGTGATGTCGAATGCGCCGCCGCTCGCCGCCGACAGTTGCCCTGCCCGCTCGACGAGCGCGAACAACTCGGCACTGATCGGCAGCGGTGCATCCGCCGCGTGCGCGTTGACACGCGAAACCTCGCTGTCGGGCCGATAGGTGCTCATGGCGGCATCGATGCGCCGGTATTCGTCGAGCACGCGCTCGACGAGCGCGCGCGCCGCGGCTTCCTGCTCGTGCCAAAGCTCGACCGAGACGCGGGTTCCCATGAGGTCGATCGCGTCGCCGTACCACTCGGCCTGAGCTGCGCTGCTTGCGAGCCCGAGGAGCGCGGCGACGGCGCCGCACCATAACCGGCCGCATTGCTGCGCATCCGTGCTACGGCGTATCCTCCCGCTACCCGATTCTTGGAGGAGATTGCGCATGGTGACGCTCGTCGTGGTGCTCGTCATATTGCTGGCCATCGTGTTTTGGCTCATCAACATGTACAACAACCTCGTGAACCTGCGCAACCGTGTGCGTAACGGTTTCTCGCAGATCGACGTGCAGCTCACGCGCCGTTACGATCTCATCCCGAATCTCATCGAGGCCGTCAAAGGCTACATGAGCCACGAGCGCGGCACACTCGAGGCCGTCGTCAACGCGCGCAACTCGGCCGTTGCGGGCCTCAAGCAGGCCGCAGCCGATCCCGCCAACGCCCAAGCGATCAAAGCCTTGGCGGCCGCGGATGCGATACTGGGCGGCACGCTCGGCCGCTTGTTCGCGCTCGCCGAAGCCTACCCCGATCTCAAGGCCAGCCAGAACATGATGCAATTCCAAGAGGAGCTCGCATCCACGGAGAATAAAGTCGCGTTCGCGCGCCAGGCGTTCAACGATGCCGTCATGGGCTACAACAACGCGGTGCAGAATTTTCCGAGCAACGTCGTCGCGAGCAACTTCGGCTTCAAGAACGCCGAGTTTCTCGAGATCGGCGAGGAGAAGAAGCGCGAGGTGCCGAAGGTCGCGTTCTCTTAAGCCAAAGCGGCGACGTGGATTTCTTCTCCCGGCAGGAGCAGTCGCGTCGCACGACGCGCCGCCTCGTCGTTTTGTTCGCGCTTGCGTTTCTCGCCGTCGCGCTCGCCACTACCGTCATCGCCGCGGCGGCGCTGAGCCTTTTCTTGGAATACGACCCGTTCACCTTCGGCGCACGCAGCTCCGTGCAATGGGCCGCCGACAACACCTGGAGGCTCGTGGGCTTCGTCGCAGCGATCATCGGCGTCATGATGCTCGCGAGCCTCTACCGGACGGCGACGTTGTCGCGCGGCGGCGGTCAAGTCGCGCGCATGCTGGGCGCCACGGAAATCCGCGGCGACGATCCCGATCCCTTGCGGCGACGGCTCATCAACGTCGTCGAGGAAATAGCGATCGCGTCGGGCGTTCCAGTACCCCAAATATTCGTGCTCGAGCAGGAACCCGGCATCAATGCATTCGCGGCAGGCTTGACACACGGCGACGCCGCGATCGCCGTGACGCGCGGCAGTCTCGAGCGTCTCAATCGTGCCGAGCTGCAGGGAGTCGTTGCGCATGAGTTCAGCCACATATTGAACGGCGACATGCGCTTGAACCTGCGCTTGATCGGCTTCAGCTTCGGCATTCTCGTGTTGTGGCTCGTGGGGCGCTGGCTGCTCCGCAGCTCGCGATTCGCGATGCGCGCGCGCAATCGCGGCACGAGCGCAGCGGTTTTTATCGGCTTCGGATTGGCGACGATCGGCGGGATCGGCGTGCTGTTGAGCCGCCTCATCAAAGCGGCCGTCGCGCGGCAGCGCGAAAGGTTGGCCGACGCGTCGGCCGTGCAGTTCACGCGCGATCCGCAAGGTCTTGCGGGCGCGCTCAAGAAGATCGGCGGCTTCACGGCACATCTGTCCTCCGTCGAAACGGAGGAAGTCGCGCACATGCTGTTTGGGCGCGGCGCACCGAGCTTCCGGGGCCTGTTCGCGACGCACCCGCCGTTGCTCGAGCGCATCCGCGCGCTCGAGCCTTCGTTTACCGGCGACTACCCCACCGCGGGCGACGCGCTGCCGAGCGCGCCCGAAGACGCGCGCGCGGTCCTCGCGGGGCTCGCAGCGGGCCCCGCACCGGCCGATCTCGAATCGACGGGCCGCATCGAAGCGCCCGAGGTCGGGGCGGCCTTGCGCGCGGCGATTCCGGAGGAGCTCCATCACGCCGCCCACAGCCGGGAAACGAGCTTCCTGCTCGTGCTCGCGCTCGCGTTATCCGACGACGACCGCACGCGCCGCCGGCAAGCCCCGTTACTCGAGCACCGCCTCGGCGGCGAGCGCGCACGGCGCTGCCTGCGCTTGCGCACCGAGCTTGCGGAGTTGGACCGGCGCTTGTGGCTGCCGCTGCTCGAGCTTGCCGCGCCGGCGCTCCGACAGCGGCCGGACGAACAACTCGAATTCTTGTTCGAGCTCGTCGAGAAGCTCGCTGCCGCCGACGAGCAATTGGACGTGTTCGAGTACGCGCTGCTGCGCATGCTCGCAACCTATTTTCCGGGCCGTGCCGGGCTTAAACGCCTGGCTGCGCCCCGCGAGCCGCGGCTCGGCACCGATGACGCCTTGTGCACGCTGCTCGCGACCGCGGCCGCGTTCGGCCACGCGGATACGGGCGCCGCGCGGGCCGCGTGCATGGCGGGGCTCGCCGCTATCGGCAAGAGCGACGCGCCCGGCGCAGAGCGCACGATCGATCAGTGTCTCGCCGACCGCACTCTCACGCGGCTCGACGCAGCGCTCATCGTTCTCGCGGCCCTGCCGGAACGCACCAGGCGTCTCGTGTTGACGGCGCTGCTTGCGGCGATTCGCCACGATCGTCGGATCGAGAGCGCCGAAATAGAATTGTTCCGCGCCATCGCCGCCGTGCTCGGTTGTCCCATGCCGCCGACGGCGACAATCCGGTAACATCGAGCCCATGGGCAAGGACAGCGACATGAAACGTACGGCCTCGGCGACGCGCAGTCTCAAGATCGGCCTCCTCGTGACTGGCGCGGCGCTCTTCGCTCCGACGTCGCTACTCGCGCAAAAGGCGCCGGAGTCGCAGCTCGCCGACGCAGCCGCGGTCTTGCGGGCGTTTACGGCCGATGACGACAACGCGATTCCGCTCGACCTGCTACAGCGCGCTCGCGGCATCGCCGTCGTGCCGAACGTGATTCGCGGCGGGTTCATATTCGGCGCGCGCCGCGGACGCGGCGTGTTGGTCGTCCGCACCGAGAGCGGCGAATGGAGCAATCCCGCGTTCGTCACGCTGACCGGCGGCAGCGCCGGATTGCAGATCGGCGCCGAGTCGACCGATCTCGTGCTCGTCTTTGCCAATGACAATGCCGTCAAGAACTTGCGCAGCGGCAAATTCACATTGGGCGGCGATGCGTCCGCCGTCGCCGGCCCCTTGGGCCGCCACGCGACCATGGCCGTGACGTTTCGCGCTGAAGTCTACGGTTATGTTCGCAGCCGCGGGTTGTTCGCCGGCGCCGCATTCCAAGGCGCGCGCCTCGCCATCGATGACAAGGCTGCTGGACTCTTTTATGGATCGGGCGGCGGCGCGCGCGCTCTCGACATGCAGAACGCGGCGACGCCGGAAAGCGCGCGGCAATTCCTGCGCACGCTCACGCAGGTCGCGGCAGCGCCCGCTCGGCAATCGAACGAGCCGGAGCGTCAGGAAGAAGCCGTCACTTTTCCGTTGGAGTAAGCGTCACTCAGCGTCGACGTCCGAGTCGGGCTCGCGGAAGGGACGCGGGATCTGCGGCGTGGGTTCCGCCGCGGATACGGGTTCGCCCGCGATCGGTGGCACGCCCACAACCGCCTGCACGTCGGCGTTCCGTGGCGCGCCGCCGATCGGTGCCGCATCGCCGCCATTCACCGCAATGGGCGCGCTCGGCGTGTCGACGACGGCGGCCGCGAGCTCCGAGATGACGTCCGTGGGAGTCGCGCCGCCATTGCGCCACTGGGCTTCGTAGGCCGCTTGTCGCGCCGCTTCGGCGGCCGCGAGCGCCTCGCGTTCGGCGCGCTCTCGCCTCTCGAGCTCGGCGCGCAGCTCCGCGAGCTTGCGCTCGGACTCGCGCTCCAAAGTCTCGCGCCGATCGCGCTCGATGACCAACGCAATTGCCGAGGCCGCCCGGCGCGCATTGGCGCACTCGAGGTCGTTGAGTGTGCCCTCGCGATCTTCGTTGCAGCGGGCAAGCGTGCCCTCCATGGCCATCTTGTCCTCCATGAAATCCGCGAACGTTCGCGGCTGAGGCTCGCTACAGCCTGCCGTCAACAGGCTCGAAGTCGCGACGGCCGCCGGCGCGACCCACGCGCGCAGGCGCCACCGTCGTTGTGTTGCTCGTTTGTTTGGCATTCGGCCTCGACCGCTTCCTTCGCTGGGCGATCCGCCCTGACCGCGTACCATAGCGCGCGGGGCCGGCGAGGCGCCGACCGTAGTTCACAGATTTCCGAGAAAGCCGATCCGTCAGCGTGCGATCCGGACCGTCCCGGTGCTGCGATCGAGCTCGAGCCCCAGGATTGCGGGCCAGTCGCGGGCGAGCAGCGGCGAATCGGCCGGCAGAGGCGCGATGCGTGGCTCGGAGATGGTCAGATCCACGCGCCCCGGCTCGCCAATGGCCGGGCCCGTCAGGAAGCGAAGCGTGCCATCGGCCATGACGACGGGCACTGCGTCCGGCCCGACGCGCATCGGCAACAGTCTCGACGCGACGACGGCGAATCCATCCGTGTTGATCTTGAGCTCGTGCGCCCACGCGCCGCTGCGTGCGTACACGGTGTCGCCGGCGACGCCGAAGTCGACCCACGAGACGGCATCCGGGAAAAGATACGTCGCGCGGCCCGTATCCGCCGTTGCCGTGTCCCAGAGCTGCAGGTTGCCGGCCGCGTCGCCGCTCGCCATGAGCGTGCCGTCCGCCGAAATCGCAAGCGCCAGCACCGCCGCGTGCGCACGCGCCGACAGCATCGATTGGGGTTCTCGCACCCGCCCGAAGAAGACATTGCCGGCCGTGTCTCCGACGGCGACGAAGCCGCCGTCCTCCGATAACGCGGCGGCGAGCGCCGCACCGTCGACCGGGATCTCGCCGCGTAGATCACCCGTTTGTGTCTCCCATACGCGTGCCGAATACTCGGCCGCGCTGACGACGAGATTGCCGTCGTTACTCAACGTCAGCGCACGAATCGGCCCCATGGGATGGCGCAGAAATTGCGGGCTCGGCGCACCGGTCGTCAGATCCCAAATGCGCACCACGCCGTCGCTGCCGCCGCTCGCGATGATGTTGCGTGCGGCGTTCACGGCGAGACTCGTGACCATGCCGCGATGGCCGATGTAGTTCACGCTGTCGAGGCGCGCCGGCGTTTGCTCGAGCTCGCTCACGCGCGCCGCCTGCACGTATCCGCCGCGAAAGCCGAAGGCCGCGACCTCGCCGCCGCCGTCAAGCGCGACGGCGGACAGGTCTCGATCGATGCTCGCGAGCGCCGGGCTCGGCTCGACGCTCCACAACCTGAACAGTGCGCCGCTCGCGGTGAGCAACCGGTCGGCGCGCGGCGCAATACGAGTCACGGGCGTCGCGGCGCCGGCGGCACGAAAATACTGCGGCTGCCGCGCGCCATGCAGGTCCTGAACGACGACGAGCCCGTCGTCGAGCGAATACGCGACACCGTCGGCGGCGGCCGAGACGCTGACGCTCGCCGGATCCGTCGTCGTACCGATGAGCCAGTTGTCACTGACGATTGCGCCATCTTCGGTGAATTCGACTTGCCAGTCGTGCACGGCCCCATCGGCATCGACAGTGACGAGGTTTCCGTCGCTCGCGGTCGGCAAGAGGCGAATCACGTCTTGATAGTGCCTGAGCTCCGTGCGCACTGAATCGGCGCGCGGATCGAGCACGAGGGCACGGCCGGCGCCGTCGACGACCGCGAGAAATCCGGCGCCCGGACCGAGCACCCATTGACGCACCGCTGCGACACCCTCGAAGCTCGCGAGCAACTCGCCGGTTTCGACGTCGAGCAAGCTGAAGAGCGGCGCCTCGTCCTCGATCGTCTCCGCGATGACGACGAATGCCCCGTCGCTGCTCATGGCGGGCGGCAACGCGAATTCGGTATCCGTCGTCAAGCGGGCGACCGGGGCCTCACCGCCGAAGTCCCAAATCGCCGCCTCGTTGCCCGTCACGGCGAGAACGCGATGGGTGGCGGCGCTGATCACGACTTGCTCGGGGGGGGCGGATTGGCCCTGCAGATCTGCCACGAGCTCGCCGCTTCTCAAGTCCCAGACGGCCAGCGAGCCGGCGGCTCCGGCGCGTGTCGGCTGCGCGATCGCAATGCGCCCGGCGGGGCTCAACGCGATGTCGACTTGCTCCGTTCGGACCGGATCCGGCAGCGGGGCGCCCTGCTCCGGCGTGTCTTGCCACGGCAACCGATCGGCGCCGAATTGCAGGCCCCAGCTCGCCAAGACCCCGGTTTCGCCGGACCGACGATCGACGAGCGTGAGCTGCCAACGCCCGAGCACCTGCTCGTCGGCGAGCGCCTCGAGCGCGGAGTCCCTGGCGCTGAAAATGAGCTCGTGCTGGTCGACGCGCGGTTGCGGGACCGGGAGCGTCGCTTGCGCGCCGCTCGGCGCAGTCAGCGTGAGCTGGAGATCGCTCGCGCGTGCGTGTTGCACGGTGAGAAACAAGTTGAAGGCATCGGCCGTCCCTTCGTCGTCGACGACGAGCTCACGCGACACAGGCACGTGTTGCACGGCCGTGAGCCGCTCGGAAACCGTGCTGTCGAGGTTGCCGCGCGCGTTCGAGGCATCGACGGGCGCCAGCGGCAAACGCTCGACGCGATGCGCTTGATCGACGACCACGAGCTCGTTGCGCTCCCAGTCGACGTCCCAGCTGATCGGCGCTTGCGGCAGCCGGAAAGTGCGCTGCAAGTGTACGTAGTCCGAACCGATGAGCTCCGTCGCGGTCTGCACGGGGATGTCCGGCGCATCGCGGCGTGCCTCCATGGCATAGAGCAACGCCTCGTCGCGGTCGCCGCGGTGCATGGCTGCCGCGGATCGGCGTAACCAGTACTTCCCGATCATCTCGTCGGCGAGCTCCGGCATGCCGAGCGACTCTCTGATGACGGCGTCGGCGGCGAGCGCGCCCGTGATCGTCGAGGTGCGCTCACTGCGGCGAACCATGACGTCCGCGAGCAGACGGTCGGCGCGCGCTGCGAATCCCGGCAAGCGGTGCAGACGGCGGTAGGCGTCTTCCGCGACGGCGTAATCCTCGGTTACGACCGACAAGGTATTGATGTACGGGCGCGGCAAAACCTGCGTGTACCAATACGGCAGCAAAACGGCGACAACCAAGCCCGCCACGGCGGCCGCGCGCATGCGCCAGTCCGGCGGCATCTCGGCCTTGGCCCAGCGCTCGCCGAAGACGCGCGCGAAGATTTGGTTGCGAAAAGCGAGCTTACCGGTCCCGTCGACGGTGACGATGCCCGCGAGCTCCAAGAGCTCGCGCCAGTCGGAGCCGGGCTCCGCGGGAACCTCGACGCCCTGAGCCAGCTTGACGAGACGTGCGAGCGCATGCCGCGCTTTCGGCGCGCCTTCGGCGAGCAGCACCCGAATGTGGTTGAGCAGCGGCTCTTCCTGCGATGTGCCGGGCGCGAGAAACTGCTCCTGGACGACGCGATCGACGTCCGCAAGCCGGCCGCCTTTGCGCGCGACGCCGCGTGCGATCTTTTGCGTCAAATAGGGTTGGCCGCTCGTCCACGTATAAATGCGCTCGATCAACGAGCGCCCCACGGTCGCGTCGAGACCGAAACCCGCCGCGAGCTGATAGCACTCCGTCAACGTGAAGTCCTTAAGCTCGATCGCCTGGCCGTCGATGAATGGGGAAACGCCGGCATTCGGGCAGAGCTGCGCGGCCGTAGCCACTCCCATGACGACGAAATTCAGGCGCGCGTAGTCGGGCTCGGTGACGCGTTGCTGGTAGCAGCTGCGAATCGCCGAGAAGAGCTCGAGGGAGAAAGGCAAGTCGGTGGCGCGCTCCGCTTCGTCGATGAAAATCGTGATCGGCGCCGTCGTATGCGTCAGCACGATTTCCCAGAAGAACTCGACGAGCCGCTGATCCCCGAGCAACGCACTCTTCTCTTGCCACCAGTACTGTAGATCCACTTTGAGGCGCAGATCCCGCACGATGCGGTAGGCGATGCTGTAGTACCAGCGGCCCGCGTCGGTGCCTTCGCCGCGCGCGCCGATTTGGGTCAGGTCGACGACGGCCGCGAGTTGTCCCTCGCGCCGCAAGCGGCGGATCGTACGCGCCATGAGGCTCGATTTGCCCGTGGCACGCGGGCTCAAGACATAGGAGAAACGCTGGTCCGCGATGCTCGAAAGCAGCTCGCCGTCGGCGCTGCGCTCGATGTAGCAGGGGCGATCCGATTGCACCGGTCCGCCGACGACAAAGAATTCACCTGCCTGGACTACTCTCGGCACAAAGGTACGTTTCTAATAGTGGGCGAAGCGCCCGATCGGCCCGATATTAAATCCCCGGCTTGCGGCATGGCTACCCGACGCATACTCAAACAAGACCCTTTCGGCACGGTACTGCTCGAATCCGCCGGGGCGGCCACCGTCGTGACGCGCGATACGGGGGCGGCGCGCTGGTGGCTGCGCGGGCTCGCCCGCGCCATGGCGCGGCGCGAGGCCGCGGCGCTCGAGCGCATGGGCGCTCTCTGCCGCGTGCCGCGGCTCATTGCCTTCGACGGTGTGCGGCTCACGCGCAGCTACCTCGCCGGAGAGGTCATGTTCCAGGCGCGACCGGATTCACGCGAATACTTTCGCGCCGCGCTCAAGCTCGTCGTGCGCATGCATCGCTGCAACGTCGCCCATAACGATTTGGCCAAAGAAGCCAATTGGCTGCGTCTTGCGGACGGCGGGCCGGGAATCATCGATTTTCAGGTGGCGAGCGTCGCACCGCACCGCGGCAAGTTGTTTCGCGTGCTCGCGCGCGAGGATTTGCGTCACCTTTACAAGCACAAGCAGCATTACTTGCCGAACGACGTGACCGCGCGGCAACGGCGGTTGCTTTCAACGCCTTCGGTCGCGGCGCGCTGCTGGCGCGCTCTCGTCAAGCCGCCGTATCGCTGGATCACGCGCGCGCTGCTCGGCTGGCCCGAGCGCAGCGGCCCGGAAGAGCGCCAAGGCCGCTGAGGACCGCCTCGTGCCGCGATTCGGCGGTATCATTGAAAGTCCATGGATATTTGTCACGCGCACAATCTCAATCTCACGCCGGCGACCACGAAGCGGTACGGCATCCGCGTGAGCTTGCCGCCTCGCGATACGTTCACGCGCTTGATCGGCTCCGATTGGGAGCGCTTTCACTGGTATGCGACGGCGGAAGAGCGCGACCGCGCGCTGCGTGACATGGCGAGCGAGCACTTGTATTCGCGGCGCGGGGACCGGCCCTCGCCGCGCTTCGAGCCCGTCGACCGGCCCGCCGGGGCATAGCGTCGACGTCTTCGAGCCGAACCTCGGCGCGCCCGGGCATTCTTGAGCTTTCTCCATGGAGCCGCCCCCCTTGCACGCCGCAATATTGCGTTGTTCGTTCATGTTATCGGAGCAATGCAATGAAACTCAGAATCGTTTGCGGCATGGGTGTGCTTGCCGCCGCGCTATCGGCCGCGGCGTTTGCGAGCGAGCCGCGCGTCTCGCCGATCATCGACGA
>Ga0209640_10002771_pt1 | contig 15289 bp, 15 predicted proteins | sample RifCSP10_1_FD_184018 | JGI IMG/M metagenome (GOLD analysis project Ga0209640, IMG submission 184018) | Soil microbial communities from Rifle, Colorado - Rifle CSP2_sed 10_1 (SPAdes) (version 2) | ecosystem: Environmental > Terrestrial > Deep subsurface > Rock core/Sediment | place: Rifle...
GCCTGCGGTCAGACGCCTGCGGTCAGAGACCCTTCGAGAGGATGACGACGCGGTGGGCGCCGAGGCCGGCGGGATGGGTCAGCGCGGCCGCCTCGCTCACCCGGCTCCGACCCATGAGGGCCTGTAGGTCGCCGAGATGGGCGCGGTCCTCCCACAGCGTGCGTCCGGCGTCGACGAGGTCGGCGAGTCCCAACTCCCCGAGCCATTCCGCCTGCGACCGTTCCGCCACGACGCGGAAGCCCTCGCGCGACGCACTCCCTCGAAGGGTCTCGAGCACGACGTCGGCCGTGATGTCCTGCGACCCCGGCGCGTCGGTCGGTGGTCCGCCCCGCTCATGGCCGCGGTACGTGCGGAGCCAGCCCGCCGGCCCCCGCTCGGCAAGGACGGCGGCGCCGGCCGCGTAATCGACGACGGCCACGAACCCGCGGCGCAGCACCGCGCCACACTCGGCCAACCACGCCCCGACGCCGTCTTGGATCGGGAGGCGCGCGCCAACGGCGGCGTCGAGGAACAGCCCCTCGGCGCTCACGGCCAGCAACGGCTCGGCCGGGACCAGCACGTCGGTGAACGCGCCCGAGTCGTCGACGCCCACGCGCACCTCGAGCCACGCGTCGGGACCGCGCTCGACGACCCGGAACGGCAGGTTGTCGAGCAACTCGTTGGCGAGCACAACCCCGACGAACCGCACCGCCGGGAACGTCTCGGTCTGCGTGACGATGGGCCCCGTGCCGGGCACGGGCTCCGGATCGTCGTCATCGGGGCCACGACGGACAGCAGGACCGAGGGCGTCCTCGGGCGGTTCGACCTGAAGATGCTCGTGTTGAAGACGGCGAAGCGCGACGGATCGCTCCACCATGACGTAGCGGAGCGCCGGTGCGCAGGCGGGTGCGGCCCGCAGCACGTCGCGAGCGAGTTGGCCGCGACCCGCCCCGGCGTCGACGACCACATACGGATCGGGGCGACCGAGCGCGTCCCACCAACGGTCGAGCGCGGTCGCGACGAGGGCCCCGAACAGCGAGCCGACCTCGGGGCTCGTGATGAAGTCGCTCCCGGCGCGGCCCGCGCCGTGTCCTACTGCAAAGAACCCCGCGTCACGGTCGTAGAGCGCGACTTCCATGAAGCGGTCGAACGGGATGGGGCCCAGGCGCTGGATCTCCTCGACGATGCGCCGGGTGACGGGCGAATCCACGCCCGGATACAAGCACACACGTCCGGGGGCTGCGGAGCGCTAGCGCTTGACGGAAACGAGCCAGGCGTCGGCGAGCAGCGTGATGGCGTCGCCGACATGACGGGAGTCGGGGCTGGCCGCGGCGGAGATGGTGAGGCGCCGGTGGGCCCGCGCCAGCACGCTCGGGTTCTTGGCGGAGAATCGCACCAGTTCGCTGACCCCGGTCTTGGCATCGACGCCCTGCACCGCCAGCGAGAACGCTCGGGCGCGAACGAGATCGGCTTCGACCTGCACGTTGGTGATGGTGGTGAGTGGTGTCATGATGCGCTCCCCGGATCGTGTTCCGTCCCTCGATCCAACGTACGGGGATTGGCGAATCGCCAATAGGGACTTACGACATTCGCCCCCTGACCGGGACGCGTCATTCGTAAGTGCCCGATGGGGTGGGGTGGTCATAGTCACCCAAACCTCACTCCCCGCGAGCCGGCGCGAGACTGACGCCGTGCCCATCGATGTTCGTGTCGCGACCCTCACCGATGCGTCCGCCATCGGGGAGGTCCACGTGCTCGCGTGGCAAACGGCGTACCGCCGCATGATGCCCGACGAGTATCTCGACGGGCTCCTCATCGAGGAGCGCGTCGCCATGTGGTCAGCGAGTCTCGGCCGCGACGACCCGTCTCAAGTGACGCTGGTCGTCACCGAGGACGACGCCGTGGTCGGCTTCGCCGCCGTCGGGCCCGGTCGGGGGCTCGAACCGCCGGAGGTCGCCGGCGAGCTGTATGCCATCAACCTCCATCCCGCGCGCTGGCGGGAGGGCCTCGGCTCGCGGCTCCTTGAGGCGGCCGTCACCGCCCTCGCCGACCTGGGACACGACAGCGCCATGCTGTGGGTGGTCGACGCCAACGAGCGCGCCCGTCGCTTCTACGAACGGCACGGCTGGACAGCCGAAGGCATCGAGAAGGTCGACACCGTTCTGGGCGCCATGGTCACCGAAGTCCGCTACCGCCGTTCCCTCTCGCAACCCTCCGCGGGTTACCTGCAGTAACGCGCGCATAGCGGGAGTTACTGCAAGTAACAGCAGGAGAGTGCGTCATCAGGAGAGTGGGGTTAGCGGGTCGTGAGTTCGCCGAGGCGGGCGAAGAACTCCGGGTAGACCCCGATCACGAGCACGACGGCGGTCATGAGCGCGACGCCGGCGGCGAGGGCACCGGGGATTCTGATCGGCGACGTGTCCTCGACGGCCGGCGCCTGGAACCACATCTGGCGGGCGACGCCGGCGTAATAGAAGAAGGCGATGACCGAGTTCACCGCGGCCACCACGCCGAGGATGACGGCCCACGTCGTTCCGGCGTCGAGCACGGCTCGGAACACGACGAACTTGGCGAACCACCCGGCGAGGGGCGGGACGCCAGCGAGCGAGAAGAGGAACACCGACATCAGCACCGCGAGGCCGGGTGCATAGGAGAAGAGCCCGGCGAACGTCGAGATCTCGCCCGAGCGGGTGCGGCGCGCCACCGCCATCACCACGCCGAACGCCCCGAGGTTCATCGCCCCGTAGATCAGCATGTAGACGACCGTGGCCTGGAAGGCGCTCTCGGCGGCGGCGGCCGACTCGGCGGCCACGGCGAACGGCACGAGCATGAAGCCGGCCTGGCTCACCGACGAGTAGGCGAGCATCCGAACGACGTTGGTCTGCTGGATGGCGATCACGTTGGCGACCGTCATCGACAGGGCGGCGAGCACCCACATCAGCGGTTGCCACGTGTCGCTGGCGGCGAAGAACCCGTAATAGACGACGATCATCAGCGCCACGAAGCCGCCGGCCTTGGACGCGACCGAGAGAAACGCCGTCACCGGCGTGGGCGCGCCTTCATACGTGTCGGGGGCCCAGAAGTGGAACGGCACCGCGGACACCTTGAAGGCGAAGCCGACGATGGTGAAGGCGATGCCGACGATCACGATGGCGCGGTCGTCGAACTCCGCGACTGCCGACGCGACCTCGGTGATCAGCGTGGACTGCGCCACGCCGAAGAGCAACGACATCCCGTAGAGCATCACCGCCGACGAGAGGACCCCGAAGATGTAGTACTTCACCGCCGCCTCGTTGGAGCGCGCGTCGTGCTTGCGCCAGCCGGCAAGCATGTAAGTCGGGATGGAAATCGTCTCGAGCGCGACAAAGATCGTGATGAGGTCACGGGCCGACGTCATGATCATCATCCCCAGCACGGCGACGAGGATGAGGAAGTAGTACTCGCCCTGGTGGTAGTCGCCCTCGCGGATGTAGTCGACCGAGATCAGGATCGTCACGTACGCGGCGATCAGGAAGAACGCCTTCAGCACCAACGAGAAGTTGTTGACCTCGTAGGCCCCGCCGAACATCGTGCGGTCGGCGCCGTCGGCCCCGAGGGTCAGCACCGGTACCAGTGCCCCCAAGGTGCCGAGCGCCGCGATGCGGGAGACGAGGGTGCGGTCGCGACCTTCGAGCACGAGGTCGACGAGCAGCACCAGCACGATCGTCCCCGTGAGGACGAGCTCAGGGGCAAAGGCGTGGTAGTCGATCGTGGGGGTCACGCGCGTCCCTCGGGTGTGCTCGCCGCAGGGCGCACGGATGTCATCGCGGAGGCGTGCATGATCAGCCGCCGAACACCTTGGTGACGACCTGGGCGGCCGGGTCCGTCATCTCGAAGATGAGCGCCGGGAAGATGCCGATAACGAGGATGCCGATGAGCAGTGGCGTCCACGCGATCCACTCCGGCGTGTGCACGTCGTGGATGTGGGCGTCCTCCCACTCGGCCGGCACCGCCCCCATCGCGACCCGCTGGTACATGTAGAGCAGATAACCGGCGGCGAGCACCGTGCCGATCGCGGCGACGACCATGAACACGCGGAACCACACCTCCGACAGCGCGGCGGCGGGCTGATACGCCGAGAGGATCGCCGGGAACTCACCCCAGAATCCCGCCAGGCCCGGAAGCCCGAGTGACGCCATGGCGGTGAAGCCGAGGATCCACCCCAGCCGCGGCGCCGACTTGAGGAGTCCCCCGAGGCGTGCGATCTCACGCGTGCCGTAGCGCTCCTGCATCGAACCGGCGAGGAAGAAGAGCATGCCGGTGATCAAGCCGTGCGCCACCATGCCCATCACCGCGGCGTTGATCCCGAAGTCGGTGAGCGTGGCGATGCCGAGCATCACAAAGCCCATGTGGGCGACCGACGAGAAGGCGATCAGGCGCTTCATGTCGGTCTGGGCGAGACAGGCCAAGGCGCCATAGATGATGCCGATCACCGCCAGCGTTCCGATCACCGGCGCCCAGTCCTCCGCCGCGTCCGGAAGGATCGGAAGGGCGACCCGGATGAAGCCGTACGTCCCCAACTTCAGCAGGACGGCGGCCAGGATCACGGAACCGACCGTGGGCGCTTCGGTGTGCGCGTCGGGCAGCCACGTGTGGAACGGGAACATCGGCACTTTGATCCCGAAGCCGAGGAACATGCCGGCGAAGATCAGGCTGCCGACGCCCTTGGACATCTCGAGGACCCCGGGCTGCGAGAGCGCCACGATGTCGAACGTGTGCGGGTCGGACTTGAAATAGAGCGCCAGGAACGACAGCAGCATGAGCGCCGAGCCGAACAGCGTGAACAGGAAGAACTTGATCGCCGCGTACTCGCGGTTGGGGCCTCCCCACACGCCGATCATGAAGTACATCGGCAACAGCACGACCTCGAAGAAGATGAAGAACAGGATCAAGTCCTGCGCGGCGAAGGTGCCGATCATCCCGGTCTCGAGCAGCAGCATCAGAGCGAGGAAGGCCTTCGGGTTGTGCGGCTCGGGGAAGTGGTCCCACGAGTAGACGACGCACAGCAGCGTCACCACCGCCGACAGCACGAGCAGCGGGAGGCTGATGCCGTCGAGGCCGATGTGGTAGCGGCTGTTGATGACGTCGATCCAGCTCTTGTTGACCTCGAACTGCAGACCGCTGGCCCGGTCGTAATCGAAATCGGCGAGAAGGCCGATGCTGACGGCGAGGGTGGCGCCGGTGAACAACAGCGCGACGAGCTTCTGTGTCGCCTCGTCTGCCCGCGGCACGACGAGGATCGCCGCCGCACCGGCGACCGGCAGGAAGATCGCCAGCGTCAGCCCCCAGGAGTCGAACCATTCCATTGGGATGTCTCTCCTCTGTCCTACGTCAGATACGCCAGTGCGGCGCCACCGGCGCCCACGGCTGCGAACAAGACCAGCGCGTACCGCTGGATCAGACCGGACTGCGCCTTGCGCAGCAACCCGCCGACCGCGCTCGTGGCGCCGGCGATGTCGTCGTACATGCCGTCGACCAACTCCTGGTCGAGCACGTCATAGGTGAACGGCGCGAGGAACCGGTTGGTGGCGACCCCGACGCCGTTCACGATGCCGTCGATGACGTGCTGGTTGATCCAGTAGGTGCCCCGGGCGATCGGACCGGCGGTGCCGGCGGCGATGCCCGACACGGCGATGTGGTCGAGGTAGTACTTCTGCTCGAGGAAGGTGTGGACGGCGCGCACCGGCTGGCGTTCGAGCAGCCCCTTGGGCGCCTTCTGCCAGTAGTAGACCCACGTCGCCACCGCGAACCCGAAGACGGCGATCACCGTGGAGATGAGCGCGAGGCCGGGGTCGAAGTCGTGGTGCTCGAGGTGGAAGGTCACGTCGGGGACGTGGAACGCCACCCAGTCGTTGAACTTCTCGATGCCCGGTGCATTGATGAGCCCGATCAGCAGTGAGGGGACGGCGAGGATCATGAGCGGCACGGTGATGAGGCCGGGCGACTCGTGTGGCGTGCCGTGGCCGCGGTACTCGCCGAAGAAGGTGAGAAAGACCGTGCGGCCCATGTAGCAGGCGGTCATGAACGCGCCGATCGACCCGAGGATCAGGATGGTGCCGAAGTCGCCTTCCTTGGCCCCGAGCAGGATCTCGTCCTTCGACCAGAACCCGGCCAACGGCGGGATTCCCGCGAGGGCGACGGTGCCGATGATGAACGTCCAGAACGTTCTCGGCATGTACTTGCGCAGCCCGCCCATCTCCCGCATGTCGAAGGTGTGGTGGGCGGCGTGGCTGACCGATCCGGCGCCGAGGAACAACAGCGCCTTGAAAAAGGCGTGGGTGAACAGATGGAAGACGGCGGCCGTCCACGCGCCGACGCCGAGGGCCGCGATCATGTAGCCGAGCTGGCTCACGGTTGAGTACGCCAGCACCTTCTTGATGTCGTGTTGCACGAAGGCGAGCGCGGCCGCGATGAACAACGTCACTCCACCCGTGAGCGCGAGCAGGTTGATCCCGCCGGAGTCGATGGAGAACCCCTCGAAGAACACGCCGTAGGTGCGGGCGACGAGATACACGCCCGCGACCACCATGGTGGCGGCGTGGATGAGCGCCGACACCGGTGTGGGGCCGGCCATGGCGTCGGGAAGCCAGATGTGGAGCGGGAACTGCGCGCTCTTCCCGGCGACGCCGAGGAGCAAGAGACACGCAGCCGTCAGCAAGAGCCCGTGACGGATGCCGTCGCTCAGTGCGGCCTGGTTGACGGCCTCGATGTTGAACGTGCCAACGGCAAAGAACAACGTGATGGCGCCGAGCATCAGACCGACGTCGCCGACGCGAGTCGTGAGGAAGGCCTTGAGGGCGGCGTCGGAGTTGGGCTTCTCCTCCCACCAGTGCCCGATGAGCATGAACGAGCACACGCCGACCAACTCCCAGCCCACGATGAGCTGCAAAAGATTGTCGGCGACCACCAAGTTGAGCATCGACGCCGTGAACAGCGACAGGGCCGCGTAGTAATAGGTGAAGCGCTGGTCGCCCCGCAGATACTCGAGCGAATAGACGTGGACGAGCGCCGACACGGTCGTGACGACCACGAACATCATCACGGTCAACCCGTCGACGTGGATGCCCACGTCGATGTCGAACCGACCATTCGAGAACCACGTGGTCGATCGTTCGACCACTGCGGAGCCGCCGATCCACTCGAAGGCCGAGAGCACCGCCCACAGGAACGTAAACCCGACGGCGGCGAGGCCGATCTCGGCCCCCTTGCGGGGCAGCCGCTTGCCGAAGAAGAGGATGGCGAAGAACGAGACCGCGGGCACCAGCGGCATGAGCCAGCCCTGCTGGAGGATCCACGACGCCGCGTCGAGCGCCTCGTGGCCGCCCTCTCCCACCGAGTCCACGACGTGCTCTCCCTCGGCGAGGAGGCTTTGGGCGATGGTGGCCAGCATCGCTCAGCCCTTCAGCGAGTCGACCTGGTCGAGATACGGACTCGCCAGGTTGCGGTAGATGAGGATCACGATGGCGAGGCCCACCCCGACCTCGGCGGCGGCGACGGTGATCACGAACAGTGCGAACACCTGGCCCGACACCTCCTGGATGTGCACGGAGAAGGCGATCAGGTTGATGTTCACGGCGTTGAGCATGATCTCGACGCTCATGAGGACGAGCACCGCGTGGCGCCGCGACAGCACGCCGTACACGCCGATGCAAAACAGGACGGCGGCGAGGAAGAGGTACTGGTTGAGATACATCAGGCCCCCTCAGTCGTCCCGCCGGGCCAGCACAACCGCGCCGACCAGGGCGCCGAGGAGCAGGATCGACACCACTTCGAACGGCACCACGAACTGGTTGAAGATCGAGTCGGCGATCTCGCCGGTGCCGGTGGCGTTGGTGATGCGCACCTTGTCGTCCTGGAAGGCGTCGGCGAGCATGGCGATCAGGAGCCCCGCGATGCCGAGCGAGACGACGAGCGCCGGCCACCGCTGGTCGTTGTCGAGTTCGCTGCTCGGGTGGAGCGGCGCCCGGGTCAGCATGATGCCGAAGAGCAGCAGCACGAGGATGGCGCCCACGTAGATGAGGACCTGCGCCCACGCCACGAACTCGGCGGCGAGGAGCACGTAGAGGCCGGCGGCCCCGGCGAGCACGACGACGAGGTACAGGGCGGCGTGCACCACCACCTTGGTCGTGACGACGCGGATCGCCCCCACGATCATGGCGGCCGCGATGATGCCGAAGGCAACGTTCTGGGGACCCACGTCGTCTGTCTCCCCTACTTCTTCTCGGCCCCGACTTCGAGCGGCTCGGGCTCGGGCACGGTCGTCATCCACTCGCCGAGCTTGTACTTGTCGTGCAGCAGCTCGGCGATGCTCGGCTCGGAGTATTCGTATTCGGGCGTCCAGAACAGGGCGTCGAACGGGCACACTTCGACGCAGATCCCGCAGTACATGCACAGGGCGTAATCGATGTCGAAGCGGTCGAGGCTGTTCACCGTCCGCGGCTTGCCGCCCGCCCGGCGAGGCGGCGCCTTCACCTTGTGGCCCTCGATGTAGATGCACCAGTCGGGGCACTCCCGGGCGCACAGCATGCACACCGTGCAGTTCTCTTCCTTGAGGGCGATGACGCCCCGGGCTCGGGTCGGCGGGTCCTCCCGCTCGTGCGGGTACTGCACGGTGACAGCGTGCGTGAAGAGGGTGCGGAGCGTCACCTTCATGCCCTTGAACAGGCCCGGGACCTTGAAGCGGGGCATGGTCAGAACGCCACCTTGAAGATCCCCGTGGCGAGGATGTTCAGGAGCGAGATCGGGATGAGGTACTTCCAGGCCAACATCTGGAGCTGATCTTCGCGGAAGCGCGGATAGGTGAAGCGAACCCAAAAGATCAGGAACGAGATCGCCATGATCTTGGCGAACAACACGAGCGGGCCGAGGACGTCGGCGGCGGTCCCCTCGACGCCCGGCACGTGCCATCCGCCGAGGAACAAGGTGGCGGCGATGGCGGCCAAGGCGAACGCCGTGGCGTACTCGCTCATCTGGAAGAACAAGAAGCGGAAGCCGGTGTATTCGACCTGATAGCCGGCGACCAGCTCCGATTCGGCGACGGGCATGTCGAACGGCGTCTGGGTCAGCTCGGCCTGGGCCGCGGCGAGGAACAACACGAACCCGACGGCCTGGGTGAGGAGGAACGGGTTGCCGATGCCGCCCCACCCGAAGATCTCTCCGCTCGCCTGGGCGCCGACGATGCCTTGGAGGCTCATGGTGCCGGCCTGCATCACAACGCCGACCACGGCGAGGACCAGCGGCAGCTCGTAGGCGATGAGCTGACCGGCGGCCCGCAGTGCACCGAGGAGGGCGTACTTGTTGGAGGACGCCCACCCCGCCATGAGGACGCCGATCACCGAAACGCTCGAGATGGCGAGGGCGAAGAAGATGCCGACGTCGAGATCTTCCGCGACGAGACGCGGCCCGATCGGGATCACGGCGTAGACCACGAAGGTCGAGATGAGGACGATGGCGGGGGCCAAGGCGAAGATCCGACGATCGGCCTCCGCCGGCATGATGTCTTCCTTTTGGATGAACTTGATGCCGTCACCGATGAGCTGGAACCAGCCGTGGAACCCGCCCGGATCCATGGGACCGAACCGGCTCTGCATGTGGCTCATCATCTTCATGAGAAAGACGTATCCGAGGATGAGCGCGGCCGCCGGGATGATGGCGAGGATCACCATCACCTTGATGACGAGCAGCAGCCCCCACGGGATCTCGAGCGCGACGAGCGGGTTCATGACCGGTCGGCGTCCTTCAAAGACGGGTTCCGAGGATGAAGGAACGAAGCTGCGGCGGGACGCGGCATCACCGGTCGATGTCTCCAAGGATGAAGTAGAGGCTGGCCAGGATGGTGATCAGGTCGGGCACGTACACACCCTTCAAAACCCAGGGCAGAATCGAGACGTTGGAGAAACTGGCGGAACGGATCTTCACCCGGAACGGGCCCGTCGCGCCCTTCGAGATCACGTAGTAGCCCATCTCGCCGAGGGGGTTCTCGACCCGCACCCAGCTCTCGCCCGCCGGGACTTTGATGATGCGGGGCACCTTGGCCATCACGGGGCCGGCGGGGAGACGATCGAGCAGATCGAGAACGATGCGCGCCGCCTCCCGCGTCTCCTGGAGCCGAACCCAGTAGCGGCTGAACGAGTCGCCGCCCGGGTGTGTCCACACCTTGAAGTCGACCTCGGGATACGCGAGGTAGGGCGCGCCGTCGCGGCGGAGGTCCCAGTCGACGCCCGATGCCCGCAGATTGGACCCCGACACGCCGTAGCCCTTGCCAATATCGGCGGGGATGATCCCGATGCCCTTGGTGCGGACGTGGAAGATCTCGTTGCCCTGGAGCAGGTTCTCGAAGGTGTCGCACGACTCGAACACCTTGCCCATGACGCGGCGGGTCTCGGTGATCCATCCCGACGGAAGGTCGTCCTTCAACCCGCCGATGCGGTTGAAGTTGGGATGGAACCGGCCGCCGGTCGCCGCCTCGATGAGGTTGAGGACGTGCTCGCGGTCGCGGAATGCATAGAAAACGGGGGTGACAGCGCCGACCTGGGCGCCCATGTCGCCGAGGAACACGATGAACGTGGCGATGCGCGACAGCTCGGTGAGGACGGTGCGGATGTACTGCGCACGCGGCGGGGCTTCGATGCCCATGATCTGCTCGGCGGCGTGGATGAACGGGACCTCGTTGGCGAACGAGGACAGCCAGTCGATCCGGTTGATGAGCGTGGTGACCTGCGGATAGCTCCGGTACTCCACGATCTTCTCGTAGCCCCGGTGCATGTAGCCGATGACGGGGTCGGCGGCGACGACGCGCTCGCCGTCGAGCTTCACGACGACGCGCAGCGTGCCATGGGTGGCCGGGTGTTGCGGGCCGATGTTGAGGACCATGTCCTCGTGGTGCAACTCGACGTTGATCTGGGCCTCGGCCAGGTGCTTGCCGATGTACGCGCGCTGGCGTTCCTCCGTCATGCTCATGCGCTTGCCTCCTCGGCAGGCTCCTCGTCGCTACCGGGCATCAACTCCACGTCGACGAGGCCGGGCCAGGGCTTCGTCTCACGCGACAGCAGGGGGAAGTCCTTGCGCCCCGGATTTCCCTCGAACTCAGCCGGCAGGTAGAGATGGCGCAGGTGGGGATGGCCCTCGAATTCGATGCCGTACATCTCCCAGCACTCCCGCTCGTGCCAGTCGGCGCCCGGGAAGACGTCGGTCCACGACGCCACGCTCGGGTTCTGCTCGTTGACGTCGGTCTTGAGGATCACCTGGGTCACGTCGTCGGTCGACTCGACGCAGGCGAACACCTGGAACCGACCCTCTCCCCCCGCGGCGCCGAAGGTCATCTCCTTGGGCTGGACGGGGGCGGAGGGTGCGTCGGGATCCCAGTTGGGGGGATCGGGTCGGGGCAGCCAGTCGATGGCCGAGATGAACGAGAGGTACTCGCACCCGAGACGGGTCCGCGCCACCTCGGCGGCACGATGCCAGGCCTCGCGCTTGACCCGCACGACGAGGTCGCCGTGGTTCGACACCGCTTCCACGATGTCGTCGCCGAGGTCGGCGGCGAGCGCAGCGAGCCACCCCTCGTGCTCAGGGAGAACGGCGGGCGCGGGCTCGGCCGGCTCGGGCGCTGCGGCCGTCTCCTCCGGAGCGTCGGGCGCCTCGGGCGCGTCCTCGGCTGGATCCTGGGGCGCGTCGTCCGAGGGCTGGTCAGACATGGCTCGCGCCCACCGTCACCGCGGTCTCCGGGATGTCGTGGTCGTGTTCTCCGAGCTGTCCGATCACGATGGGATCCCCGCGCCACCGTTGGGCGGGGTCCTCATTCTGGATCTTCTCTTGCAGCAAGACGATGCCCTGCAGCAGCGCTTCGGGCCGCGGCGGACATCCGGGCACGTACACGTCGACCGGGATGATCTGGTCGACGCCCTTGGTGACCGAATAGGAGTCCCAGTACGGGCCGCCGCAGTTGGCGCACGAGCCCATCGAGATGACGTACTTCGGGTCGGGCATCTGCTCGTAGAGGCGCCTGACGGCCGGCGCCATCTTGTCGGTGACGGTGCCCGAGATGCAGATGAGGTCGGCCTGGCGCGGGCTGGCGGGGAACGGGATGACGCCGAGCCGCATCACGTCGTAGCGGGGGCTGACGAGGGCCGCCCCCATCTCGATGGCGCAGCACGCCAGGCCCCACTGGTACATCCAGAGGGAGTACTTGCGGCTGTAATTCATGAGCCAGGTGAGGGGCTTGGGGATCTTGCCGCTCTCGACTAGACCCACTTCAGAACCCCCTTACGCCACGCGTACAGCAGGCCGAGGGCGAGGATCACGATGAAAATGCCCACCTCGACGAGGCCGAAGGCGCCGAGGGCGTCGACGCGGAGGGCCCAGGGGAAGATGAAGACGGCCTCGACATCGAACATCACGAACAAGAGGCCAAAGATGTAATAGCGGACGTTGGCCTGGCCCCACCCGCCGAGCGGGTCGGCACCGGACTCATAGGTGATGTACTTCTCAGGCTGGGGCCGTGTCGGACGCACCAGACGGCCCACCCCGAGCATCAGGGCGAACATCCCTGCCGCCGCCCCGATGAGTACCGCAATGGTCAGATACGACTGCGAGTACTCCGAGTAGGGCACTCTCGACCGCCTCTATTTCGTGCTGGTCAGCCAGCTCCGAGGTGACGGTTCGGAGTCTACGTGAAAGCTTTCACGAACCCGCAAAGGAGGCCCGCACAGGAAGAGGGGGCAAACGGGACACCGGGCATTTCGCGCGCCATCTCGGCGTTGAGGGGGTGGAACGAGCAGGCGCACTCAGGGTCGAGACGTCGCCAGCCGATCAACGAAGAACCTGCTCAGGAGCCCGCCGTGACCCTTCCCTTCATTCGCACCGGAGATCGCGAGGACCGGGCCGACGACGCGGGACGACGGATGACCGAAGCGCCGACGCCCCGGCCGCCGCGCCGCACGCGTACCGCCTTCGTGCTCTCTGGAGGCGGCAACCAGGGCGTGTCGCAGGTCGGGATGCTCCAGGCCCTGCTCGAGCGAGGGATCGTCCCCGACGTCATCGTGGGCACGTCGGCCGGCGCCATCAACGGCGCGGCTGTGGCGGCCAACCCGAGCGTGGAAGGCGTCGAGCACCTCGCCGAGGTGTGGCGGGGCCTTCGGAGCGAAGACGTGTTCCCCGGCGGCCGCTTCAGCCGGGCGTGGAACGTCTTGCGCCACAGCGATCATCTGTTTTCCAACGAGGGCCTCAAAGGGGTCGTCGACCTCCTGCCCGTCGACAACTTCGAGGACCTCGCAGTGCCGCTGCGGATCGTCGTCACCGACTTCGACACCGGTGACGAGCTCGTCCTCGCCGCCGGATCGGTCAAGACCGCCATCATCGCGAGCACCGCGCTCCCAGGGGTGTTCCCACCCGTCCGCCACGGCGGTCGCACGCTCATCGACGGGGGCGTGGTGAACAATGTGCCCCTCCGGCACGCGCTGAGCGGACCCATCGATCGCATCTATGTGCTGAACGTCACCGGCGCCGTCGCCGACGCGCCGCCTCGGTATCCCCTCGACGTCACCCTGCGCGCCTTTGCGATCGCCCGGAACCGTCGCTACGAACTCGATCGGGAGCACGCGCCGAGTTACGTCGACATCATCGAACTTCCCCGTCCCGACGACGGCCGCTCGATCTTCGACTTCACCGGCAGCGACACGCTCATCGACGAGGGCTACGCGCTCGCGTCCCGCCACCTCGACGCCCTCGAACAGCACATCACGCCGGTGACCGAGCCCACGCGCCGGCGCTGGACCCGCGTGTTCCGCAAAGCCGAGGTCGCGTAAGGACGAGCGCTCCGATCGGCCGGGCGCTCACGCGGTCCACCGTTCTCGAGCACACAGTCCACCTGAGGAGTGGAACACTTGCTCCAGAATCGCTCGGAGCGGCCGGGCGGGTCAGGAGCGGGGCGTGGACACGGTTCTTCAGATCGGCGGGTGGGTGCTCGTAGCGGTCTCCCTGGTCGGGTTGGTCGCGTCCATTCGCCTTCTCCGCGCCGAGGTGCCGGTTCGGCCGGCCTTTGACACCCTGCGCCTCCTCATCGCCGTGGGAGCGGCGACGGCGATCACCCTCGTCCTCTCGGTCGACACACCCGCCGCGCTGATCGGGATGTCGATCGTTGCCGGCGGCCTGCTGGGCCTGATGCAAGGGCGGGCCCTGCGGGTGCGGGTCGAGGGCGACGTCGTGTTCGCCGCTCGCAGCACCTTGGGCGTCCTGGTGTGGGGTCTCGGCATGATCGTCGCCCAGGGTGCCGGCCTGCTCGGTCGGGCCGGAGCCGTCAACGTGGGTCTCGCCGTGTCGTATCTCTCCGGCGCGAGCATCGCCGGCACGATGATCGGCCGATCGCACGCGGTGACGGTGGCGCGGCGGACCCTCGCCCCGGCCACGCTCGTCGGGATGGCGCTGCTTCTCGGCCTCGCGGCTTTGACCGCCGCGCCGCGCGCCGCACACGCCGGGCAAGAACCGGTCGACGTGATTCTCGACGCCCCCTTCACCGGTGCCTTCGCGCCCGAAGTGCAGTCCCAAGCAGCGGCACTCAACTTGTCCATTGAGCCCGCCGGGGGTTCCTTCCACTGCGCCTTCGCCTTCGACGGTGCGTCGTTGTCGGACTTCTCCGGAACGGTGAGCTTCGCGTGGGTCTCGACGTTCGAGGGCACGTCATTCGAGGGGTCACTCAACAACGAGCTCAACGCGCCGACGGTGACGGTCGGCCGGGGCGTCGTCCGGCTCGCGGGAACGGGCGACGGAACCTACTCGTACCCTGCGTTCGAAGAGGCCAGCGGCTCGATCTCCATCCGTTGGGAACTGGCCTGGACCCAGGGCACCGGCGCATTCGAGGGCACGGTGACGGTGATCGACCCCGACAGTGGAGCCGACGCCCTCGTCGGCGAGTTCTCGGGCGAGAGCGCCGCGGTCGAACCGACCTCGACGCCCACGGCCACCGACGATGAGGACGGAGCGGAGGAGTCGGGGGTCGCACCGGTCGACGCGGCCGGCACCGACCGGGACGCTCCTGAGGACGAAGAGATTCCGATCGAGAACGCCGCCGGCGCGTCGGCCGCAGGGTTCCTCGGCATCGGGGGCGTGCTCGGTGTGACCCTCATCGAGTCGGCCGCCTCGAGCGCGCAAGGGCGAGGGTTTGGCCGGCGTCGAGGTGGCGGCGGGGCGCGGGGTCCGGACGCTCCGCCCCCATCCGCCCCCCCGCCGCCGTCACCGCCGCCTCCGCCGAGTCCGAGTGACACCGCGGGGACCGATC
>Ga0209640_10002772_pt1 | contig 15289 bp, 15 predicted proteins | sample RifCSP10_1_FD_184018 | JGI IMG/M metagenome (GOLD analysis project Ga0209640, IMG submission 184018) | Soil microbial communities from Rifle, Colorado - Rifle CSP2_sed 10_1 (SPAdes) (version 2) | ecosystem: Environmental > Terrestrial > Deep subsurface > Rock core/Sediment | place: Rifle...
TGGCAGATGCCTCCGGAGTTCCTCGCGCAGATCCGCGACGCGGCCCGTTACGGCGGAACCGAATTCCTCGATTTGATCGTTCAAGCATCTGAGGCAATCACGACACGCAATCAACGCAACCTGCCGGATCCGATCGATCCGAGCTCGATCTGAAGGAACACTGCCATGCCTTACAGCACGCCCGTCACGTATCGAGTCGGAAACACGCTCGTCATCGAAGTCCATCTGCCAAGCTCGGGAGAACTGTCTCAGCGAGGTCGCGCCGTAAACCTGGTCGACCCCGCCGTGTGGCACGACTATCACGATGAACAGGAATTCCTGGGGATCAAGCTGACGGTGTGCCGCCCGCTCTTACAGCGGCGGTCCCGCTAACCTCGTGAATCGAGTATCGACGCCATGAAGATCCATATCATTCACTCGAAGCACCTCTGCGCCCACTGTCATACGCAGCGTGCTCTCTTCAACACCAGCCGCGACATTCGCTTCCGCGCGCGGAACGATCACGACTTGTGTTCCCGCTGTTATCGGGTCTACCAATCGGCGTTTCCGCTGGAATCGCGAGAACACGCTGGATGGTTGGATCTTGTAGCGGATGAACGCTGATAGAGGCCGAGCGGCCTCGCGGATCGACTCATGCCTCCGCGCGTTCCGCCCGTTCTCTGAGCCCTGTCTCGGCTTCCACTCTAGCCCGCAGCGCGTACGCATTCTCCCCTCCGTACCCCAGCGAGCAGCGCGAGGGTTGCACTTGCCGGTAGCAGGACTCGGAACCCGGAACCTGGACCTTGCTGCCAGCTACCGGCTGCCAGCGATCAGCTAATCCAGCTAGTGCTTGCCAGTGTTCGCAGTTCGTGGCACCATCTCTCGCGACACCCGCACATCACACCCACGAGGATCGTACCCGGATGGCAAAACAGGCGGTAGCAGCGCGGACCGATCTCGACCCCATCGATCGGCTCGAAGAAAAGGTCAGGATGCTCGTCAGCCTCGTCTCGCAGCTTCGGAACGAGCACGCGCGGACGACCGAGGAGAACCTCCGGCTGACGCGCGAGCTCGACAGCGTGCGCGCACACCTGGCCGAGAGCGAGGTCAGCGGGACCGAGCTCGAGGCCTTGAAGGAGGAGCGGGACCTGATTCGCTCTCGCGTCTCCGAGATGCTGCAGCAGTTGGAATCGTTGTAAGGCGCCTGGCCTTCGACAATGAGCAGCGTAGTGACTGTCGAGATTGGGGGCCAGCGCTACCCGATTCGCAGCGCGCTCGATGAGCGGTACGTCGCGGAGCTGGCCGCCTACGTGGACCAGAAGATGCGTGCCGCATCCGATGCCGCACCCTCGAGCGACATGCTGGGCCTGGCCGTCCTCGTGGCCCTCAATATCGCCGACGAGTTCTTCCGCGCGCGGGATCAGCAGTCATCCCCGAGCGGGGGCCTGCAGGAACGTGCACTTCGACTCGAGCGCCTCGTCGACGAAGCCCTCGCGCAAGTGGCCGCCAGGCGAGCCGTGTAGCACGTCTTGACCCACTCCGGATCGAACAGTAAGATCATGGGGCTCCTGCTTTGCTCGTGATGGTTTTCGGAGGCTCGTCTGAGCCAACGTAACAACCCAAGCGAGCCGCGAGGTTGCGCGGTGTGCACGCCTCTGATCGAGGAAGCCTGAAGCGCGGCCGACAACAGCGGCTCCACCTGCTTTCGCAGGTTCACTCGACCTCCCCACACGGCAAAGCGGGGCGTTTCGTCGCCTTCTGATCGCCCATCGGACGTGTCGGCAGGATCGCCCGGACCTGAGTCGCACGATCGCACCGACGACCTTGAACACACCCACTGTCGCTGATTGCGGCGAGCACGCGCTCATCGCTCGCATCAGAGAGCGTCTGACGATGCCCTCCTGGGTCGTGCAAGGCCCTGGAGACGATGCGGCGGCGATCGAGCCGGTGCGCGGCGCGCTCGAGGTGCTCACGACCGACGCGCAGATCGAAGGCGTGCACTTCGACCGCCGCTTCGTCCCGCCCGACGCGATTGGGCATCGCGCGCTCGCAGTGAACCTGAGCGACCTCGCCGCGATGGGCGCCAGGCCCCGGGCCGCGTTGCTGTCGCTGGCGCTCCCAGCCTCGCTCGAGCTGGTCTCGTTCGACGGGATACTCGATGGATTGCTGGCACTCGCCGCACGCCACGGCGTCGCGCTCGTTGGAGGAAACATCACCAGCATTTCCGGACCGCTGGTCGTCGACGTGACCGCCATCGGCACGGTGCATCGACGCAAGATGTTGACTCGCGCCGGCGCCAGAGCCGGCGATGCGGTGTTCGTCACGGGCACGCTCGGGGACGCGGCGGCGGGGCTGCGGCGGCTTCAGGCGGCGCAGTCGACATCGGGCGCCGCAGGAGCGACCGACCTGCAGGAGCAGGTGGCACGGTATCTCCGCCCCGAACCTCGCGTGCGCGCCGGCATGCTCCTCGGCCGGAATCGGGCAGCCTCGAGCTGCATCGACCTGAGCGATGGGCTGGCTGACGGCGTACGGCAGATTTCCGACGCCTCGAGTGTCGGCATCGTGCTCGATGCCGAGGCCATTCCGATCGCGGACAGGCTGCGAAAAGGACCTGCACAGGACGGACCGGATCCGTTCGATCTCGCCTTGCGCGGCGGCGATGATCTGGAGCTGCTGTTCACGTCCAGGCCGAGCCAGCCGGGGCGACTGCGGGCCGTACGGCGACAGCTCGGCGATCTGCCGATAACCAGAATCGGGACCGTCACCAAGTCACGGGAGCTGCTGATTCGCGACGAGCGCGGTCTGCGCGAACTCCCAGCCGGGTACGAACACTTTCGGTCGTGAACACGGATCGTGAACGCCACATATGCCGATCAGCATCTCGCGGTCGACGACGCGCAAGATCGTGGTACTGGTGATCGCCGTGGTCGGCTTCGTGTTCATGTACGAGACGCAGATGTTCGACTCGCGCAGTGCGTTGTGGCAGTCGATGACGACGGGCGGTGTGCCGAGGCCCGGTGCGCAGCTCCCCTTCAACGCCACGGCGTACTGCAAGGGCACGACGACTGCCTCCGGCGTCAGCGTCCGTACCGGCATTGCGGCGGCCGACCCGACGCTGCTTCCAGTCGGCAGCGTCGTCAACGTCGCCACCGGCGACAGTCGCTACAACGGCGTGTATACCGTGATGGACACGGGACCGAAGGTCCAGGGCCGCCTCCTCGACTTGTACATGTGGAGCTGCCACGAAGCGCTGCGCTTCGGCCGCAAGGACGTACAGGTCACGGTACTGAGGCTTGGATGGGACCCGCGGGCCAGCTCTCCGACCTTGATCGACCGCTTGTTCAGGCGCCGGGAGGCCGCACGGCGGATCCCTCTCCCCGAACTGCCGCCGCCGGCCGGGATTGCGCCCGACCCGGGCGCGTCCGATGCGGACCCGAGCGAGGTCACGCAGCAATCCCCTGAACCCGCCGAGTCGCCTGGAACCGGTCAGCCAGAGCCGCCGCACACGCACTGATCCAGGCCGGTTTCGTCCGGCTAATGCGCGTCCCTCCGCACGCCGATAGACGAGGCATGCAAATCCGCCTCTTGACCTTCGTTGTTGTCGCCCTGATGACGGCAGCCAGAGCCGACGCACAGTTCAACGTCTCCGACCCCGCCTCCGGGGAGAACTTTCACGTCGAGCTCGGCCTTATGTTCTGGACGCCGACACCTGTACTCGAGATTCAGACCGGCGGGCTCGCCGCGCTGGGCGTGGCGGAAGTCGATCTCGTCCAGGAGTTCGCGATCGAGAATCAGCGCTTCAACGAGTTCAGGGCCGTGCTCAAGGCCGGCCGTAAGCACAAGATCCGGATCTCCTACGTGCCCATCGAGTACAACGAGCAGGCGACGCTGCAGCGCACGATCACCTTTGGTGGCGTGACCTTCCCCGTCAGCGTTCCGGCGACGGCCCTGGTCACGTGGAACCTGTGGCGATTTGGCTACGAGTGGGACTTCGTGTCCGCCGACCGCGGACTCGTGGGCTTCATCACGGAGCTCAAGCACAATCGGCTGTCGGCTGAGCTCGCGGCCACGGGGCTCGGGAGCGAAGCCACTGAGGTGACGGCGCCGATCCTGGCGATCGGCGGGATCGCCCGGGTCTACCCGCACCGCAACTTCTCGCTGACCGCCGAGTTCACCGGCTTCAAGGTGTTCGGCTTCGTTCGAAGTCTCACGAACGCCATTGCCGAAGACCTCGAAGCCAAGATGTACGACCTCGACCTGTACGGAACGGTCAGCTTCGGGCCACACCTCGGCGCCCAGGGCGGCTATCGATCCGTCACCGCGGAGTATCTGGTCGACGAGGATTCCGGCAACCTGAAGATGAAGGGGCTGTATTTCGGCGGACTCGTCCGCTTCTAACTCCCAACTCCCAAACGCCCAACTCCCAAGAGGACCTCTTGGGGGGTTAGCGCAAGGATCGATTGGGAGTTGGGAGTTATTTAGGGTTTCCTCCCGACCGCCAGCAACGAGCTTCCGATTGGGAGGGGGAAGCGCCGGGCAACCCTCGCTTCTGCCGTCACGATTGCCGTCAGAAGAGCGTTCGCAGGGGCCCAGGGAATTGCGATATCCCGATCGTGCCGGAACTCGCGGAACGGCCTCAGCAGCCGCTGCACCATTCTGACGGTGAGCATCAGCGGAAAGAGCGATCCGAACATGAACGAAACGCGCTCCACGCGGAGACCCGCTTCCTCGAGCACTCGCCTGGCCATCGCCGGCGTGTAGCGTCGCAGTTCCCCCCAGGACCTGGAGTGGTCGCCCCGCAGACTCTCGAGAGCCGCCATCGTCAGAACCACTGCTCCGCCTGCGCAGACCATGCGCGCCATCTCGCGGACGGCGGTTACGTCTGACTCCACGAACGGCAGCACGTCGAAGGAGGTGGCGATGTCGAAGGCCTCCGACACGAAGGGGGCGCGAGCCGCATCGGCACGAACCACGGTCCCTCCCGCCGCGCGCGTCCTCTCCGTTCCGGTCTGGCTGATGTCGAAACCGACGACCCGCCCGTAGCGCCGGAGCCACAGCATGTTGTGCCCGATCCCGGAACCACAGTCGATGATGCGCAGGTCCTGGCGCGCGGCACTGAGATCGCGCAGGACCGGCATGAGGAACTGGCGGAAACCGCGAAACCAGAAGTGAGTGGCTTCGGCGCGGGCTGTCAACTCCAGCGGAACGTGCATCAATCCGCTGCAGATGCGAGTCTGGCAGGCGTGAGCCGTCCAGTGCCGTAGAGGTGCCGGTAGTCTTCGGCCGTCCCGAGGATTCGCCTGACGTAACTTTGCGTTTCAGGAAACGGGATGTTGTCGACGAACTCGTCGGGCGAAAGCGCCGGGGCGTCCCTGATCCACTCTTCCACGCGGCCCTCGCCTGCGTTGTAGGCCGCGAGCGCGTAGTGCGGCGCCTTGAAGCGGTCCAGAAGGTCTTTGAAGTAGCGCACGCCGATTCTGACGTTGGTCTCCGGCTGCGAAAGGGACCCGGTCGTGAACCGGCGGATGCCAAGCTTGCGTGCGTACGAACGCCCGGTGGCCGGCATGACCTGCATCAGGCCTCGCGCGTTGGCTGGCGAGCGGATGTCGGCCGTGAAGGTCGACTCCTGCGCCATCAGCGCCGCAATCAGATACGGATCGAGGCCGTGGCTGCGGGAGTACTTATCGATGAGGTCCCAGTAATCGAGCGGGAAGATGATGCCCAGGATCTCGGCGGGCAGGGTGTCTCCCGCGGCAGAGAGGAACTGCGGATAGGCCCGCCTCATCGTCGTGATAGCCCCTCGCAACGCCGTGAAGCGCGCGTCGCCGCGCAGATCCTGCCCCTGCTGGTGGCGAATCCACGCGACAGTCGCCTGAAGGCGCGGCGAGTCGCCCCAGGCGCCTTGCGCGAACTCCACTTCCTTCAGCGCATCATCGAACAAACCGGCGGCGATCAATGATCGGATGACCCCTTCGGTCGGCGGCGCGCTGCCAACGGCAGCCGCGTTGACCGTCTGGACGGTCGCACCAACGGTCGACCCTGGTCGGGACGCGAGCCGTCCCGACGCCAGCCGACCGTAGTAGGAGCTGCCATAGTCGGCCACCACGAGCTGGTAGCGTGCGGCGGCCCCTCGCTCGTCTCCCATCTGCTCACGCGCGCGTCCCGACCAGTAGATCCAGGCGGGGCGGTAGTCCGCGCGGGGGAACGTCGCGGCGGCTGATTCGAAGACGGTCGCGACTTCCGCGAACTGCAGGCTCCGATAGGCGGCCCATCCGACTTTCCAGGCGGCGCGCTCGGCATGCCGATGACGGGGGAACCGGAGCAGCAGCTCGCGGAACACTCGGTCGGCGTCTTCGTCCTGGTCCTCGACCACGAGGCGGGAGGCAAGATCGTTCAGCGTTTCGGCCGCCCACGGGCTGGTCGGATGGTCGGCCACGAGCGCACGCGCCAGCCTGGTATACGCAGCCCGATCACCCATGCTTCGTACGGCGCTGACGTAGAAGTACCGCGCTTCGGCGTCCCTTGACGAGCTCGCGAGGAACGGCTCGAGGCGGTCCCGGGCCGCGCGATGACGGCCAAGGTGGAAATCGCACTCGGCCAGCCGGATGCTCGCCAGCTCCTTGTCATTGCCAGCAGCTGCGCCGACAAGGGACTCGAAGGCGGCTCGCGCGTCGGCCCAGCGCCTGGCGGCGAACAGCCGTTCGGCTCGCGACAGCGAGTCCTGGAATGACGCGGGCGAAAGGCGTCCGTCGGCCTCGAGCCTGTCGATCGCGGCCTTGGCCTCGACGGCTCGATCGCTCGTCGGGAAGTCGAAGTACACCTTCCGGTAGGCGTCGACCGCATGAACGCGATGGTCAAGGGCCTCTTCAGTGCGTCCGAGCATCAGAAAAGGATCGGGAGACATCAACGTCCGACTGGTCAACGCGCGCAGGATCTGCTCCGCCCGCTGACCGTTCTCGCGCGCCAGGGCCACGTCTGCCAGCTTCATCCGCGCCACCTCGTTCAGGTACCCGTGAGGCGCGCTCGCGGTCAGCGTCGTCAGTGCCGCGTCGGCTTCCGCCAGTCGAGAGAGCCCCGCGAGCGCGACCGCCCGGTAGTAAGTGGCGTAGTCGGCGAGCGCCGTCTCATCGAAGTTCGAGCTGCTGACCAGTGCGAGGCCGGCCGCAAAATCGCCCGCTTCGATCGCCTGGACCCCTCTGGCCAGGCGTGCCTCGTCCGGACGCACGCGCGTCGACGGCCTGGTCTGGACGGGAACGAGCCAGTACTGTGAGAGGTCTTTCGGAAGCGGTGCGTGTTCGGTCGCCGAGAGCGATCGAGGAGCAGGGGGAGCCGATACCTCGGACTCCTGCTGCGCCAGCGCGTACAGCAGCGATCCACCGGCCAGCGCAAACACGAGCGTCACCACGGCTCTCATTGGACTCCTTCGCTCGAGAGAGGCTGGTCTCTGAGGAGGCGACCCTGTCCCGTGGCTCGGGGCGCCCACAGGGCCGCTGCATGCCTGACCGTCACGGCTTCGAGGACTCGCCCGGCGTGCCTGGCCATCACGTCCAGGATCGCCGGCCATCGGGCGGCGTCCTGACTATCGGCCTCCGCTCGATCGGCATACAGGACGGCGATGACCGATCCACCGACCTCCACTGGCAACGCTACCGCATGACGCGGGCCGCAGCCGGCTGCAAAAGCGGGCAGATCTGAGCCATTCTCCGTCTGACGCTCCTTGCTGGTGCCTGATTGCGCGGCCTCGCCGACAAGGCCCGCGGCTTCGGGCACCAACTCGACCCCGACGATCACGTTGTTGTCGTCGAACCCCATCGCACGCCAGCCCTGGATGCCGTTTTGCCTCACCAGGAATACGGCCGCACGACCCGTTTCCTGACACGCCCCCCGCAACAACCCATCGAGGACCTCTCCGAGCGACGCGCCTTCATCCAGTGATCGGAGGTTGTCTGACAAACGGCCGGCCCGTGCCAGCGCCGCTCGAGCGGCATCGAGCTCGCGACGGACACCTTCACGTTCTTCTCGAATCCGTTCGACCTCCTGCCGCGCGGCCTCCACGTCGTTTCGGACATCTTCCGCGGCACGCCGGCTCTCCTCTGCCGCCCGCCGACTATCCTCGAGTTGACCTTCGACGCTCTCGCGTTCCTGCCGCTCGCCCTCAATCGCAAGGCAGGCTGCGCCAAGTTGTTCACGAACCTCCTCGATGGTTCGCTTCAGTGCGGCCACCTCGTCGGCGGACCGTTGCTGCAGTTCCTCCTTCTCGCGCTCGAGCTCCTGACGAAGCGACGAGAGCCGGTGCTCCGCCTCCTGACGACCGTCCTCTGCCGCACGCTCGGCAGCCTCCGACGCCGCCTGGAGACGAGCCTCGGATGCGGCACGGAGGATCTCGTCGCCAGACGCGGTCAGGCTCGACTCGATCTGGCCCTTGAGCGACTCGAGAACGCGATCCAGCGCCGACCTGACATGGTCGTCGTGTGAAGACACAGCTGTCGTGATTATACGACCGGGCCGCAACGGCCCAGACGAGTGTGCGAACGCGCTCGGGCGCGACACGCTTCAGGACTAGCGAAAGACCTGATTGAGTCTCGCTTCGCTGACGAAGCGTGCCTGCCGCACTTTCCATTGACCGCCCGCGGTCAGCACCCACACTTGAGATACGGGGGATACCCGGGGAGCAGGGAGTGAGTCGGACTGCTCCGTCATCACCGCGGTCAGCACGGCAGTCCCAGCCTCGACCTGAACGCTGGGGTTGTCGAGCGTTCTCCTCACATCCTGGAGTCCCGGCGGAAGTCGTTCCTCGGGGCGCCGTTCGTCGGCGAGGGTCATGTTCTCGGCTGAAAGCGCGGCCAGAGCCGCGCGGTCCTGTCGTTGGTACGCGTCGAGCCACTGCCGCGCCGCCGCAACCACTGCGCCTGCCGCCGAGAACGAGTCCGCGGCCGTCGACGGCGCTGGGCGCGGCGGAGGCGCCGTACCGATGTTGGTCGGAGTCGCTGGCGCAGAGGCCACCACGGCTGGCAACGGGGAGGGCGCAGCCGCCGATGGCGGGATGGGTTCCGGCGGCCGAAGCGATGGCTGATCAGTGGCGGCTGGAGCCGAGGTCGGGGCTCGTTCAATCGCCCCGAGTGGTGGCAGGACAGGCGCCAACGGCGTTCTCGCAGGGCTGTTCGCTCCCTCGAAGACGAACTGCCGCGTGACCACTTGCCCGTCGCGCCCGAGCGGACGCTTCTCGCCGCCGTTGACCGAGACCACCATTGCCCCTGCGTCGCCTACACGCAACGAGATGCTTTGATCCGCCGCGATGTTGACGACCTGACCAGCGGTGAGTGTGCGGCCAAGATCGGGCCGTCCATCGATGGTCGTCCGCATCCAGACCTCGCGGACCGATTCGACGACCACCGACAGATTGCCGCGCCTCGTGGCGGCCGCGTTGCGAAGAGACAATTGAGGCGGCGGAGGCTCAACCGTCGGCGCGGAGACCGGCTCCGGCGCTGGCGGAGCGCTCGATGGCTGGCTCGCGGGGGCCTCCGCCGTGATCGCCGCGGGCGCGTCCGATGCGCCGGGAGCGCGCATCCACCAGATCGTGCCCAGGGCGACCAGCATGCCGATCGCCACGAAGAGGCCGACGAATGTTCTGACTCTGCGGCCCGCGGCGATGGGCACTGCATCGCTCGGAAACGGCGACGACAGCAGCGCCCTCGACGCAGCGTGGGACAACGCCGCTACGTCTGGAGCCGGTGCGCGCTGCGCTGCCATCTGGATCGTGACCGGCGCCGCAGCGACCGTCTGAGACATTGCCGGCAGACGGGCGGCCGCCGGCTGCGAGGATCCATTGCCGCTCCGAGGCGATTGCGCGGCCTGGAGCGGAAGCGCACGCGCGTCCTGAGCAAGGGCCGTCACATCGGCGTGCATCTCGTTCAGGATGTCGTCGACACCGTTCTCCCCCGCAAACCCCGTCTCGGAGGGCACCTCGGTCAACGAGGGGCGACGGACCTGATCACCGGTGGTGATCCCGGCCTTTTGCAGGAGGGTCGCCGGATCGGCCTTCGCCGTCGCCTCGCCCAGCGCGGCCTGCACCTGCGCCGACAGCACGAGCAGCTCGCGCCGGGCTTCGGTCACGATTCGTCGCACGTCGCGCCGGGCGGCAGTGACGATTTCCATCGCCTCCCGCTCGGCCGAGCCGCGCACCTCGTCCCGCAGACGCGCCAGCTCGTCCGCCTGTGCGATCCAGGCATCGCGCCTCGAGCGATAGCGCTCGATCAGATCGGGGACGGGAGTAGCTCCTGCCTGGGATGGCCGCTGGTCGATCGGTCCAGCCATTGGTATAACCCCTCTGTGGCGCCGGGAACCAGCCAAGGGCTCTGCCCTTGATATCCCGGCAGAGCCCTCGGCTGGTTGCCAGTATCTCTTGGCGCGCTCCGCGCGCCTCTAGGTCCGCCGGGTACCACACGTCATTTTGCGGCCGTGTGGTAAGAAAGTCGAGTCTGAACTTGGTCTGGGGCCCCAATCCGATGCACAAGGCGCTCGTCGGGATCCTCGTCGCCGCCGGCCTGGCGGTGAGCGCCAGCGACGCCACTCTCTTTGGCATCGACGCGTGGAAGCTCGTGGCTGCCGCCGTCGGCGTCGTGCTCATCGCGATGGGCGGAGCCGGTAGACCCCGGCGCGCGTGAATTGGCGTTATGATCCGTTCGCACAGGAAGGGAACGGCCGACGATGCCTACTCAGATGACACGGCGAGAAACCTTGAAGCGGGGCGTGGCTGCCGCCAGCCTCCTGGCGCTCGTTCCCGAATGGGCACTGCCGGCGCTGGCTCAGGGGGAAACTGACGTCCCGTTCACGGACGTGCCAGCGACCTTCAATACGGGCCCGGCCGACGGGGCGCGTCGACTCCTGGACATCCGAAAGATCGACGGCTTCATCACGCCGACCGATCAGTTCTTCTTCATCCAGCACTACAACAAGCCTGACATCGATCCGGCGGCGTTCAGGTTGAACGTCACCGGGTTGGTCAGCAGGCCGGCCGAGCTGTCGCTCGCCGATCTCCGCGCCATGCGTTCAGTGGACGTGGTCAACGGATACGAATGCTCGGGCAATAGCCCCCGGGCCATGCAGGGGCTGTCGTCGAACGGGCGCTTCACCGGCGTACGGCTGCGAGACGTGTTGAACCGCGTCGGCGTCGGCGACAGGGCGCGGGAGGTGGTCTTCTTCGGCGCCGACCGCGGTAATGAAGACGTCACGTTCCGCCAGCAGACCTTCAAGATCTCGCAGCAGTTCGCGCGCAGCGTGACCCTCGAGAACGCCATGAGGGAGGGACCGCTCCTGGCCTATGCGCTCAACGGCCAGCCGCTGACGAAGGACCACGGCTCCCCGCTGCGGCTCGTCATGCCCGGCTGGTACGGCGTGGCCAACGTGAAGTGGCTGTCGGAAGTCCACCTGCAGGAGAACCGCTTCCTCGGCAACTACCAGGCTCGCTGGTACCGCACGATGCGAACCATCGGCGGCAGTGGAACGGAAACCGATCCGCAGACGCAGTGGGTGGAGACCGAGGTGACGCGGCTCCAGCTCAAGTCCGTGATTGCCCGCGTCAGGAAGACCGGCGGCGCACATCAGGTATTCGGGTTCGTGCTGAACGACGGGACGCCGCTCAGATCGGTCGAAGTGCAGATCGATGGCGGCGCCTGGCAGCGGGCCACCCTCGACCCGGCCAACACCAAGCATTCGTGGAAGCTGTTCACGTACCGCTGGGAAGGCGCCACGCCGGGCGAGCACACGCTCGTCTCGCGCGCGACCGATGTGGAAGGGACCGTGCAGCCGACGGCCGCCGATCTCGCCAGGAAGAAGACCTTCCTGGAGGACAACTCGCAGTTCCCGCGCAAGGTGATGATCTGAGCTTCGCCTGTCGGTGCGATCGCACAGCGGGTCGGTGCGACCGGCTGCGCCCGCCCGGTGCGATCGTGATTGCATCCGTGCGATCGTGACACGTGCCGGTGCCGGGCGTCAGTCGCACGCGACCCTACGCGACCCACGCGCCGGACACGCCCTACTCGCCCTACCGCTCACTCCGCGCGCAGCGCGATGATGGGATCCACCTTCGTGGCCCTCCTCGCCGGCACGAACGAAGCGACCACAGAGACAGCGATGAGAAAGAGCGCCACCGTGGCGTAGGTCAGCGGGTCGAACGGGCTGACGTCAAAGAGCAGCGTCCGCAGGCCCCGTGCGACCAGGGCCGCCAGCACGGCGCCGCCGGCGATCCCAATCGACGCGAGGCGCACGCCGCGGCCCAGCACGTCGCGCAGGATATCGGCCCGACCGGCGCCGAGCGCGATCCGCACGCCGAACTCCTGCGTGCGCTGACTCACGCGCCCCGCGATCATGCCGTAGAGGCCGATGGCCGCCAGCAGCACGCCTGCCGCGCCGAAGACGGCTGTGACCGTGGCGCCGAGCTCGAACGCCAGGAACCCACCGCCCTCGCTCACGAGATGTTCATCCATCGTCCGCACGTCGTACACGAAGACGGCCGGATCGACGTCGCGCAGCGTGCGCCGAACCTCGCCGACCATGTCACCTGGCGCGCGTGTGCTCCGGACGACCAGCGTGGCCCGTGGAGGGACGTTCTGTCGGAGTGGGCGGAAGACCATCGGCCGCGGGGATTCCCAGACGAAGAGGTACTTCCCATTCGAGACAACGCCGACGACCTGGACACGGCTGCCATTCACGATGAAGAAGCGGCCAACAGCATTCTGCTTCGGCCAAAATCGGGTGGCGAGTGTCTGATTGACGATCGCGACTGGCTCGGCACTCTCGTCGTCACGATCGGTGAACGTCCGGCCTTCAAGAATCGGGATGCGTCCGGTCGCGAAGTAGGCGGGGTCGGCGCGCGCCACCGCGGCCATTGGCGGCTGCTCGCCGGTCCTCGGAGGCTGGCTTTCGAGCCAGATCGGTCCACCCTCAGAGACAGTGGCGAGCGGTGCCCACTCGATCCATGCCGCCCGCTCCACGCCCGGTAGAGCGAGCATCCGCTCGCGCGCGTTGCTGTAGTACGCCAGGCGTTGTGCTGGATCGTAGCCCGTCTCGCTCGGAGTAGCGGACGCGACGAGCACGTTGTGCGAATCGAAGCCCAGTTCGATCTGTCGCGCGCGGTCGAGGCTGCGGACGAACAGGCCGCCGCTGACGAGCAGCATCAGAGAGAGGGCGACTTGCCCCACCACGAGCATGCTGCGGAACCAGGCGCGCGGCTCGCCGGATGCTCCACGGCCTCCGGCCTTGAGCGCCAGGTTGAGATCAGCGCGCGCCGCCATGAGCGCCGGCGCCAGCCCCGACACCATTCCAGCGAGTAGCGTCAGCAGCAGCGCGACACCCAGCACACGTGGGTCCAGGCTGAAGTCCGGCCGCAGCGTCACGATTTCCGTGCTGGTGGCCATTCCTCGCTCGAAGCTGCGCAGGGCCAATATCACGATCGGCACCGCCACCGCACTGGCGAGCAACGCCAGCACGACGCTCTCCGTCAGCAGTTGCCGCGCCAGTCGGCCTCTGCCGGCACCGAGCGCCGCACGCAGCGACACTTCACGCTCGCGCGCCACCGCCCGCGCCATCAGCAGGTTGGTGACGTTTGCGCTGGTGATGAGCAGCAGCAGCACGGCCAGCGCGGCAAAGGCCGTCCCGGCCACGCGGAAAAAACCGCCGATATTCGGGTTGGGACGCGCGTGGGTTTCGGGCACGATTACCAGTGACAAGTCCTTGTTCGTGGCTGGAAACTCCCGGGCGAGTGCTGCGGTGGTCACCTGCAGCGAGGCGCGTGCCTGTGAAATAGAGACCCCTGCATTCAGTCGCCCGAGCCCCCACAACTGATGCCGACCGCGGTTCTCGAGGATCGATTGGTTTGCGGGTTCGTCCGACACGTCATCGTGCATCCAGAGCGGAATGTACGCCGACGCGTAGATGAGCGAATGCGCCTTGTCGAAGGATTGCGCCGTCACGCCGATGATGGTGAATGGTTTGCCGTTCAGGCGAACGGGACGCCCGATGACCGACGGATCGCCACCAAACCTGGCGAGCCAGTACTCGTGGGTCAGGACGAGTACCGGGGCATCGCCGCGCGCCCGTCCTTCGTTCGGCTGAATCAGGCGTCCGCTCGCTGGCCGAACGCCAAGCAGCGAGAAGTAGTTGTCGGTGACCGCGTATATCGTGACGCGCTCGGTCGCGTTGTCGACAGTGAGTCCCCCAACCGTGACCGTGTAGCCCGACAGGTCCACAAAGGCCGCGTGATCCTTTCGGTAGTCCTGCAGGTCCGGAAACGACACACCGTGCGGAAGCCCCACGTGCCGGTCGGGCGCCGTACCGATCGAGACGAGCTGCTCGGGATGACTGACCGGCATCGGCCGAAACATGAAGGCATTCAGGACCGCGAAGATCGCGGTGACGGCGGTCAAGCCGACGGCCAGCGTCAACACGGCTGCGCCCGTGAACACCGGAGCCCGCCGCAGCGCTCGCAGCGCATGCTGGACGTCTCGCCTGGCGTCCTCCACCCACGGCAGCCCCCGCCGATCGCGATAGGTTTCCTTCATTTGCTCCACTCCCCCAAAGTCGCGCCGCGCCGCAAGCCGCGCGTCCGTCGACCTCAGGCCGCGTCGCTCGTAATCGGCCGCGAGCAGGTCCAGATGCGCGCGGACCTCGACGTCCAGGTCGGACTCGAGACGCCGTCGCCTGAACACCGACAGCGCACGGCCGATCACGATGCGAAGAGGCGTCATGCTTGGGCTCCACGGGGATTGGGGGTTGCGGAGTTGGGCGTTGGGAGTTCGGTTGAGGCCGTCACGAAGACTCCCCCAGCATCCGCGTCATCATCGCCACGGTCCGCGACCACAGGTCCGCCTCAACCGCCAGCTGCTTCCGCCCCGCTCGCGTGATCGAGTAGAAGCGCGCCCTGCGGTTGTTCTCGCTCATGCCCCAGTCGCTCTTGATCCACCCCTTCTGCTCGAGCCGGAGCAGCGCCGGATAGATGGTCCCTTGATTGAGGGCGAGCATCCCTTCCGCCATCTGCTCGATGCGCCGCGCGATGCCGTACCCGTGCCGGGCGCCCATGCCGTCGAGCGTCTTGAGCACCATCAGATCGAGGGCGCCGTAGGGGACTTCCGAGGACGATGGATTCATCTTGGGAGTTTCTTCCTGTGGACCATCAACACGAGCAGCTTTCGTGCCATGTAGACGGACACCAGGGACGGTTGGTTCACGCCTGACTGCCTTATGTCCGCCCATTCACTCGTGCGCTCGCGAACAGCGGCGTCCCAGGAGCGAACACACAACAGGGTTCTCAGGT
>Ga0209640_10002773_pt1 | contig 15288 bp, 13 predicted proteins | sample RifCSP10_1_FD_184018 | JGI IMG/M metagenome (GOLD analysis project Ga0209640, IMG submission 184018) | Soil microbial communities from Rifle, Colorado - Rifle CSP2_sed 10_1 (SPAdes) (version 2) | ecosystem: Environmental > Terrestrial > Deep subsurface > Rock core/Sediment | place: Rifle...
GGTACCCGAGCGAGCGCGCGAGTCCCACGTACATCGGTTCGACCTGGCGCAGGCCGGCCGCGGTGTTGAAGACCACCACGAAGATCCCGACCATCACCCCGAAGACGATCTTCGGGACCATGCCGATGCCGAGCACGAGCACGATCAGCGGATAGAGAATGACCTTCGGGATCGCGTAGAGCACGAGCACGATTGGCTCGAAGGCGTCGCCTATGAGCTTCGAGCCCGCGAACAGCGCGCCGATCAGCACGCCGAGCGATGCGGTGATCGCATAAGCGACCAGCAGCTCCCAGAGCGTCACCCACGTGTGCAGGTAGAAATCGGGAACGTCGCTCGGTTGCTTGAGGCAGTCCGTCATGCCCTTACTACCCGTAGCGTCCGACCACGGCGTCAGTCTCCACCACGGGTCTGCTTCATCCACCAACGGATGGCCCACAAGACTGGTCCGCGCGCTGCAGTTCTCTCCGAGGTCACCCACAAAGAATCGTGAATGTGGCTCTCGCCCGGTCACGCTGCACCGGCGTCAGCGACCGCCAAGCCGGGTGTGTATCGCTCGTAAGCTCCGATCGCCCGCGGATACGCTTCCTATCCTTGGCTGTGAGAGTGTCGGCAATCCCAAGTGGATCCTCGACCAATGCAAGCAGGAACACGGATCTCCTAGGCCGTCTGCTGGACACATTTGTCGTCGCCCAGCTTCGAGCGGAGGCGACGGTGGCGGAGGCTCGGCCCCGGATGTTCCACCTGCGCCAGGAGGACGGCCGGCATGAGGTCGACATCGTCGCCGAGATCAGAGGAGGGGCGGTGATCGGCATCGAGGTCAAGGCTGCCAGCGTTCCCGCGGCCCGCGATGCCCGCCATCTTGCTTGGCTGCGTGACCAGCTCGGCGACACGTTCCTCGCCGGAGTCGTCCTCCACACCGGACCGGCAACGTACGCTTTGGGCGAGAAGCTCATCGCAGCCCCGATCTGCACGCTCTGGTCGTGACGCCTACGCGATCGAGGACGTCGGCTCGGGGGGCTCGGTGTAGTCCGCGACCGGAACGCTTCACCGACATGCTGAGAATTGAACCTCCGGTGAGTCCCACTTCCCGGAGGGTCACAGTGTGTCCGGGGCGCCCCCGACAGTGACTTCCAGGGGATCCGAGGTCCCCACGTCGCTCCACACCGCCCCCCTCTACCCCCGGCACATCGTGGAGATCTCGGTGATCCGGCTCCCGTCGGTGGGGGCGGTGTTGCCGAAGTAGAAGCACACCTCGTGACCCGTCGAGGTGCCGTAGCGGTAGTAGTGGCCCACGGTGTCGCTGCCCGGTGCCACGCCGTTCCCGTAGGTGTCCTTCAGCTCGGCCAGCGTGTTGCCCACGGTGATCCCGGACAGGGTCTGCACCCATCCGGCGGGCCGGGGGTTGCCGTCCTTGTCGAACGACGGCCCGACGTAGCGCACCCGGGCGAAGGCCTCGGGGAGGTCCGGCTCACCCGGAGTGGGTCCGGTGAACAAGAACGCCAGCCCTTCGATGAAGATGCCGCGGTACCCGAGCTGGTCGGGGTCGTCCCACCCGGTGTCGAACTCGTCGTACTCGGCGCGCACGTTGTGGTCGAGGACTTCGAAGATCTCGTCGATCATCGGTCCTGCAGCCGTGCCCAGGGGGAACTCGGTGTCTTTGTAGGCGATCCCATCGGTGGTGATGATCCAGTCGCCGGCGCCGGCGCCGGGGTCGACCTCCACCTCGAGGGTGACCATGGTGGCGGCGGCGGTGGTGGTGACCTCGATGGTGTAGTCGGCGCTCTCGGGGATGAGGAAGGTGCTGCCGTCGTCGGAGTCCACTGGAGTCCCGTCGGCGTTCTTGACCTCGATGATCACCGCCCGATCGGCTACGGCGGTGATCCGCAGGGTGCTCCCGAACAGCAGCGAAATCGGGAACACCTGGGGGGCGTCGGGGGCCGCGTAGCCGATGACGGTGACCGCCTCGTCGCCCACCTCGATGGGACGCGGCGCGGTGCACCCCCGGGACAGCGCTCCGAACAGGTCCTCGGTGGCGACTCCGGTCGGCTCCTGGCCGAGTGCGCCCTGGGCGGCCTGCACCGCGGTGGTGGTCGCCGGACCGAACTTCCCGTCGAGGGTGAGATCGCCGTAGCCGCGGCATTCGAGCAGGAGCTGAAGGGTGGCGACTATCTCGTTCTCGTCTCCCTCGCGGGCGATCACCGGGGACGAGGGGGTCGTCGTGGTGGTGGTAGACGACGTGGTGGTCGTCTCGGGGACCGTGGTGGCGGTCGTGCTCGTGGTCGACGCCTCGGTCGACGTGGTCGTCTCGGCGTCGCCGCCGGTGCACGACGCGGCGACGAGCGTGATCGCCATCAGGAACAAGACCGGTCGTCGCATGGGGACTCCTCTCGTGGAGACGAAGCCCTGGCGACACGCTAGCCGCGACCGGGCGCCTGGTGGTCGATCAAGAGGAACCGTCGGCCCGTCGGGCCCATGACCGCAGCTCTATGCCGGTGAAGAGGCCGGGCTGCCTGTCGGCGTCGGGACGAACCCCTCCACCGTGCCTCGCCGCCTGCTCGCCCGTATCCTTCCGCCACCCGATGCCCGTCTTCCTGTTCACCGACCTCGAATCGAGCACCCGCCTGTGGGAGCAGCATCCCGAGGCGATGAGGCCCGCGCTGGCGAGGCATGACGCCATCCTGCGCCAAGCCGTCGAGTCCGCCGGCGGGCGGGTGGTCAAGACCACCGGTGATGGGCTCATGGGCGTATTCGACTCCGCTGGCGATGCGGTGAGCGCGGCGCTCTCCGCCCAGCTCGATCTCGACGCAGCCGACTGGGGTGCCGTCGGAGCCCTCCGGGTCCGCATGGGGATCCACGGCGGCGATGCCGAGGCCCGCGACGGCGACTACTACGGGACGGTGGTCAACCGGGCGGCGCGGATCATGGCGGCCAGCCATGGCGGCCAGGTACTGGTGTCGGCGACGGCGGCAGGCATGCTCGGTGGTCCGGTCGAAGGTGTCACGCTGCGGGACCTCGGCCAGCACCGTCTCAAGGACCTCACCCAGCCGGAGCACCTGCTCCAACTGGTCCATGGCGGCCTCCCCGAGGAGTTCCCGTCGCTCATCACCATCGACGCCACTCCCAACAACCTTCCGACGCAGGTGTCCGAGTTCCTCGGCCGGGAGTCCGAGCTGACGGCGATCCGGCGGATGCTCCAGGATCCGTCGATTCGCCTGGTCAGCCTCACCGGCCCCGGCGGCACCGGCAAGACCCGTCTGGCGCTCCAGGTGGGCGCCGAGGAGGCGCACCGCTTCGAGGGCGGCGTCTTCTTCGTGGACCTGTCGGGGGAGAGGACCAGCAATGGCGCCTTCGAGGCGATGGTGCGGGCGCTCGAGCTGACCGGTGAGGGTGGGGTGCCGCTGGAGATCCTGGAGAAGGGGCTGCGCGACCAGCACCTGCTCCTGGTGCTCGACAACTTCGAGCAGGTGACGGATGCCGCCTCCGGCGTCGCCGGACTGTTGGAGCGCTGCCCCCGGCTCGAGGTCGTGGTCACCAGCCGCGAGATTCTGCGGGTTCGGGGCGAGCACGTGTTCCCGGTGCCGTCGCTGGCGCTGCCTTCGCCAGACGACCCGCTGTCGACGATCGCCGCCTCGGAGGCGGTGCTCCTGTTCACCGAACGTGCCCAGGCGGTGATTCCCGACTTCCGGGTGACGGCGGAGAACGCCGCCGACATCGCCGAGATCTGCCTTCGTCTCGACGGGCTGCCGCTCGCCATCGAACTGGCGGCGGCGCGGCTCACGCTGTTCTCGCCCAGGGACCTCCGGGAGCGCCTGCGCGACAGGATTGACGTGCTCGGCAAGGGCGGGCGCGACGTCTCCGATCGGCAACGCACCCTGACCAACGCCATCGCCTGGAGCTACGAACTGCTCGACCCGTCCGAGTGCCGGGTGTTCGAACTGATGTCGGTGTTCACAACCGCGCGGCTTCCTGCGCTCGAGGAGGTGACTCGTGCCGTGGTGGCTGGCATCGAAGTGATCGAGGTGCTCGGTTCGCTGGTGGACAAGAGTCTGATCCGCAGCACCGCGGTCGGCGGGTCGCAGCGATTCTCGATGCTGCAGACGATCCGCGAGTTCGCCACCGCCAGGCTGGCCGCTGATCCGGAGTTCGGGATCGCGGCGCGCCGGGCCCACGCCGAGTACTTCTCTCGCTACGCCCAGGGGCTGCGCGACCAGCTTCAGGGGGCGGGCCGGGCGGCGGCGTTGGAGGATCTCGCCGCCGAGATCGGCAACCTCAAGACAGCCTGGCGCCACTGGGTGGACGCCGCCGACCTGGAGAAGCTGTACTTGCTCCTCGATGGGTTGTGGGCGCTCCACGACGCCCGGGGTTGGTACAACGCGGTGATCGAGATCACCGCAGACATGCTCGAAGTGCTGTCGCACTCGGCGCCGTCGCCGGAGCGGCTCTCCGAGGAATTGACGCTGCGCACAAGCCTTGCCCGGGCGTTGATGGCGGTGCGGGGATACACGGTGGAGGTCGAGCAGGCGTTCACCGAGGCGCTGGCCCTCGCCGAGCAGGCTGGGGGCGGCGCCCAGACCTTCCCGGTGATGCGTGCCCTCGCGGCCCACTACATGAATGTGGCCAAGATCCCGGAGGCCGCGGCGATGGGCAGGGCGTTGGTGGACCTCGCCGAGCGGGAGCACGACGACGCCATGCTCGCCGAGGGGCTCTTCATGGTTGGTTTCACGAGCGGGCTGATGGGCGACTTCGAGCAGGCGCTCCGACTGCTCGACCGCTCGGTGGAGTTGGGGGATGCGGTACGGGGATCGACCCGCTTCCGCCTGGGAACCTTCCCCGCGGTGGTGTCGCGGGTGGCCTCGGCGATGCTCCGCTGGCAGAGCGGGATGCTCGACCGAGCCGTCGCCGACGTCCGGGAGTCGCTGGCGGTGGCCCGACAGCTCGACCATCCGATCAGCCTCGCCTACGCGCTGTACCACAGCGGCTATCTGGCGCTCGATGGGTCGCGCTTCGACGAGACGGCGGAGTGTGCCGCCGAACTTGCCGAGGTCTCGGCCGAGCACGAGTACCGGATCTGGGGTGCGCTGGCCACGGTGCTCGACGGAGTCGCCGCCGCGGCGCTGGGTCGGACCGCCGAGGGGTTGACCAAGACCGAGGCGGGCATCGACCTCTACCGAGGCCTCACCGCCCCACCGGTGTTCTGGCCTTTGCTGCTCGCCGTGCGGGCGTGGGCGTTCTCGATGGATGGCCGCCACCTTCGAGCTCTCGAGTTGATCGACGAGGCACTCGCCGTGAGCGGCGCCCAGGGTGTTCCCTACCCGGATCTGCACTCGGCCCGGGCCCGGGCGCTCGTCGAGACCGGAGCCGGCGCCGCCGCCGAGGCGGAGTACCGAACCGCCATCGACATCGCCACAGCAATGGGGACACGCCTGTTCGAACTGCGGGCCCGGCGCGGACTGGTGGAGTTGCAGCGGTCGGCCGGTCTCCCCGTCGAGGAGGACGAACTGCGCCGCGTCTACGACACGTTCACCGAGGGGTTCGACACGCCCGATCTGGTAGCGGTGAGGGCGATCCTCGGTCTCACCTAGGGGGCCAGGTACCCCTCATCGATTTGGTCGACCGGTCCCTCGAACAGGTATCCCAGCGGAACCAGGACGAAGATCACCAGCGACACGGTCGGTTCCCACAGCGCCAGCAGGGTCCCGACCAGGAAGATGATCGGGCCCGGTCAGGTGTTCATACTGACCACCATACTTGAGGGAATGATGGTTGCCAACCATCACTATGCATGATAGTATCTAGTGTGATGACAGATAGAAAGATAGTTACAAGCAGGTTGTTCCAGACTCCAGAGCTGGGAACCCTCGAACTCGGGGTACTGGAGGAACTCGCGCAGCTCAGGGAGAACATGCGTATCTACCTCCATGAGCCAAGGCGATGGCACGGTCCTCTCCGCCGCCAGGCTTTCGCCAGGGCTGTTCATGGATCGAACACGATCGAGGGCTACAGCCTCAATCTGGACGATGCCGCGGCAGTCGCCCTCGGGGAAGCCCCGCTTGACAACGATGAGGAAACCCGTTTGGCCTACAAGGGCTACTGCGACGCGATGACCTATGTCCTGCAACTCGCCGATGAGCGCGACTTCGATTACAGCGAACAGCTCGTAAAGAGCCTGCACTTCATGATGACGAGCTACGACCTCAAGAAGCGCCCAGGACGCTGGCGCGCTGGGACGATCTACGTGCAGAAGAGCGACACCGGCGAAACCGTCTACGAAGGTGCACCAATCGAGGACGTGCCCGGACTGGTGACCGAGCTAGTCGCGCGACTGAATGAGAGCGACCCCGATGCGTCACCGATGGTCCGAGCTGCCATGGCTCACCTGAACCTCGTGCTCATCCACCCATTCGTGGACGGGAATGGCCGCATGGCTCGCTGCCTCCAAAGTCTGGTGCTAGCACGAGAGGGCATCCTCTCGCCCGTGTTTGTCAACATCGAGGAATACCTTGGCCGACAAACTCAGGACTACTACAACGTGCTCGCCGTAGTGGGCCAAGGTCACTGGCAACCGAACCGCGATGCCCGACCATGGCTGCACTTCGCCCTTCTAGCCCACCTGAGACAGGCAAGAACATGGTTCCGTCGCATCAAAGAATCCGAACGCCTCTGGGGTGGGCTTGAAACGCTGATGGCCGAGCGGGGCCTACCGGATCGATCCCTCGTGGCCATGTTCGACGCTTCCATGGGATTCCGCGTCAGGAACGCGACCTACAGGGCCTCCTTCGCGGACACGGAGGACCCGATTACCGATGGCACTGCGTCGCGGGACCTGCGGCAATTGGTCGACGCAGGACTCTTGCTCAAGAACGGAGCCAAACGCGGCACGTTCTACACCCGCGGGCCAGAGTTGGAGGCGTTAGCAAAGGCGATTCGCGACGCGCGGGACCCACGGGATGAGTCAGACCCCTTCGCGTCCGCGGCGTGACCTCTCCCATCGTGCTCTGGCGGCCTTCCGGGCGATCTCCGACCGTTGCTCGGCGGTGAGCTGGGCGGCGCGGGCCTTCCCACCCTTCTGGCCGCCGAGCCGTCCGAGTTCGACCGCGGCGGGGTTCTTCCCCTCGCAGGGGTCCGGCTCGCCCTCGCCGCTGACCGATTGGGCGACGATGGCGGCGGCGCGGCGGTTGCGATCGGTGGGTTTGCCTGACCGCTTTGGCATACTCGGACCGTAAGCCAGGGTCGGCGTCCGCGTCGGGCCTGGTGTCCCGTTCGCGGTACACTGACCTCCACTCCACACGAATCGCTCGCAGTCCAAGGGGATAGCACCTGCAAGTGGGCGCGCGGATCAGCGCCTCATCGCAGGTGTTTCGTCTTCTCCAGGAAAGGAGTCGTCGTCGTGGCAGCGAACGCCCTCCAGTCGAAGATCAATCGGATCGCCTTCATCGGCAACTACTCGCCCCGTCAGTGCGGCATCGCCACTTTCACCACCGACCTGTGTGAGGCGATCGCCTCCCAATACAGCGAGACGTCGTGCATCGCCCTGCCGGTCAACGACACCGACGCCGGCTACCCGTATCCGCCGCGGGTTCGATTCGAGCTGACCGAAAAGGACATCGAGTCGTATCGCCGCGCCGCGGACTTCCTCAACATCAACAATGTCGACCTCGTGTCCCTCCAGCACGAGTACGGCATCTTCGGCGGGCGCGCCGGGGGCCACATCCTCACCCTGCTGCGCGAGCTCCGTATGCCGATCGTCACCACGCTGCACACCGTCCTGCGCGACCCGGACCCGGATCAGCGCCGGGTATTGGAACAGATTGCCGCCCTGTCCGATCGGCTGGTGGTGATGAGCGAACGCGGCGCCGAGTTCCTCCGTGACGTCTACGGCGTGCCCGGCGACAAGATCGACCTGATCCCTCACGGCATTCCCGACGTGCCATTCGTGGATCCCAGTTTCCACAAGGACCTGTTCGGGGTCGAAGGCAAAATCGTCCTGCTCAGCTTCGGGTTGCTCTCGGCGAGCAAGGGCATCGAAACCGTCATCGCCGCGCTCCCCGCCATCGTGGCGCGCTTCCCCAACGTCGTGTACTTCATCCTCGGCGCCACCCATCCCCACGTGATCCAGCAGGACGGCGAAACCTATCGCCTGTCCCTGCAGTGGTTGGCTGAGGAGAAGGGTGTCGAGAGCAACGTCGTGTTCTACAACCGGTTCGTGAGCCTGGAGGAGCTGAACGAGTTCATCGGCGTCGCCGACATCTACCTGACGCCCTACCTCAACGAGGCACAGATCGTGTCCGGCACGCTGGCCTACACGCTGGGCGCCGGCAAGGCGGTGATCTCGACCCCCTACTGGTACGCCGAGGAGATGCTGTCGGACGAGCGTGGGGCGCTGGTGCCGTTCAACGATCCGGCGGCGTTGGCCGACCAGGTCATCGACCTGCTCGAGCACGAGTCGAAGCGCCACGCCATGCGCAAGCGGGCGTACATGTTCGGGAGGGCCATGATCTGGCCCGAAGTCTCCCAGCGCTACATGGAGAGCTTCGAGCGGGCCCGGGTCGAGCGGATGCACTTCAAGCATTCGGGTCCGGTGGTCAAGTCCCTGGACGAGCGACCGGGCGACCTGCCGCCTCTGAAACTCGATCACCTGCGGCACATGACAGACGACACCGGCATGTTGCAACACGCCAGTTTCACCATCCCCAACCTGCGCGAGGGGTACACCACGGACGACAACGCCCGCGCCCTGCTGGTGAGCGCGCTGTTGGAGGAACTGGGCAACGGCGACGCCGTCGACTTGGCCTCCCGGTATCTCGCCTTCATCTGGTACGCCTTCGATGGGGAGACCGGCCGCTTTCGCAACTTCATGGACTATCAGCGTCATTGGGTGAAGGGCGATGGTTCCGACGACAGCCACGGTCGGGCGCTGTGGGCACTGGGAACCGTGCTGGCTCGGTCCACCACCCCATCTCTGCACAGCATGGCGGGGCGATTGTTCGAACAGGCCCTGCCGGCGATCCTCAAGACCACCAGCCCGCGGGCATGGGCGTTCGCCCTCATGGGGATCCACGAGTACTCGCGTCGGTTTGCGGGTGATCGTCGCGTCGGCCAGGTGCGGGAGGAGTTGGCCGGACGCCTGATGAGGCTCTACGCCGACCACCACTCCGACGAGTGGCGGTGGTTCGAGGACGGCTTGACCTACTGCAACGCCGCCCTGCCACATGCCCTCTTGATGTCCGGGGAGTCGATCCAGGATCCGGCCATGACCGAGGTCGGGCTCGAGTCACTCGCCTGGCTGGCCGACCTGCAACGCGCCGACACCGAAGGCGGCCACTTCGTCCCCGTCGGCTCCAACGGGTTCTACCGCCGCGGCGGTGAGCGCGTCCGTTTCGACCAACAGCCGGTGGAAGCGCAAGCGACGGTGTCCGCATGCCTCGAGGCGTATCGGATCACCGGCGACCGTCACTGGAACAAGGAAGCCCACCGCGCCTTCGAGTGGTTCCTCGGGCGGAACGACCTGAACCTCCCGATCTACGACCCCACCACAGGGGGTTGTCGGGATGGCCTGCATCCCGATCGTCCCAATGAGAACCAGGGCGCCGAGTCGATGCTCGCATTCCTCCAATCGCTCCTGGAGTTGCGCCTGGTGGAGGCCACGATGTCGTCCGTCGAAGCGCGATCGGCATGAGCGATCAGCAGGGCGGCGGGCTCTTTCGTCGGCACGCCCACAACCCGATTCTGAGTCCCGCCGACTGGCCCTATCCGATCAACAGCGTGTTCAACCCGGGGGCCACGCTTCTGGCCGATGGAACCACCCTGTTGTTGTGCCGGGTAGAGGATCGGCGGGGACTCTCGCACTTGTGTGCTGCCCGCTCCGCCAATGGCGTCGACCAGTGGCAGATCGACGCCGAGCCGACCTTCCGCCCCGATCCCGAATCGCATCCCGAGGAGCTGTGGGGGATCGAAGACCCGCGCATCACGTACGTTCCCGAGTTGAGCCAATACGCCGTCGTCTACACCGCGTACACCCGCGACGGACCGGGGGTGGCACTGGCTTTCACCGCGGACTTTCACGACTTCGACCGGTACGGCGTGATCATGTCACCCGAGGACAAGGACGCCGCGCTCCTGCCTCGTCGCATCAACGGGAACTGGGCACTGATCCACCGCCCGGTGAGCGCCCCCCGGGCGCACATGTGGGTCTCCTACTCGCCCGACCTGCACCATTGGGGCGACCACACGCTCATGCTCGAAGCCCGGCGTGGGGCGTGGTGGGATGCCAACAAGATCGGGCTGTCGCCGCCTCCCATCGAGACGCCTCAGGGTTGGCTGGTGATCTATCACGGGGTGCGCAACACCGCCGCCGGGGCCATCTACCGATTGGGGCTGGCTCTGTTCGACCTTGACGCCCCGGAGCGCTGTCTGCGGCGCGGCGACGACTGGGTGTTCCGACCCGAGCAGCCGTATGAGGTGCGGGGCGACGTGGACAACGTCGTCTTTCCATGCGGCTCCACCATCGCCGCCGATGGCGACACGATTCGGCTCTATTACGGAGCGGCCGACACCAGCATCGCCCTCGCCACCGCCAGCATCACCGCGATGCTGGAGTGGCTCGAAGAGCACGGTGACGGGTACCTGGTCGATGGGCAGTGACCCAGCCACGACCTGCGGGTGGTGTCCACCAACCACTGGCCGTTCTGCTTCGACGGGCATCGGGCATCCAACACAAACGCGGTGGTGGCGACTTCTGCGAGTGTCCCAATGGGATGCCGGGGTAGAGCCCTCCGAACTGCCGATACGATGGCCCCTCTTCGCCCGGGTGTCGACGGATCGATCCAGGAGATTGCCATGACGACCAGCCACCTCTGCAACGGCAAATGGAGGCCTGGGCCGGTTGCGGAGTGCCCGAAGCACACCCGCCTCAGCAAGAAGCAGAGTTCGGTCTACAAAAGCGCTGATGACGGTGACCGGTCTTCGGGCTCCGATGGCGGCAAATCCGGATCCTCTGGCGGTTCTAAGTCTGACTCGGCCTGAGCTGTGGCGCGGGGGATGCAGCCACCGCATCGCCACGTCCTAAACCCGATCACGCCGCCGGTTTGGGCGCCGGGATCTCCACATCGCCATTGGCCGCCCTCAGCCTGATCCTCGCCAGGGCCGGATAGGCCAACAGCCCGCACACCATGGCCGCCACGCCTCCCATGCCCAAGGCGATGCGTGGGCCGAGGTGCTCACCGACCCATCCCACGATCGGACCGCCGATGGGGGTGGATCCGAGGAACGCCACCGCCCAGAGGGCCATCACCCGTCCTCGCATCTCGGGTGATGCCGCCAACTGAAGCGTCGAGTTCCCCAGGGCGATCACCCGAATGGAGGCGGCGCCGAGGAGCACCAGCGCTAGATAGGCGGTGGCCAGGGTCGGCGCCATCGCAACGACAATCTGAAGGGCGCCGAACAATCCTGCGGTCCAGGCCAGCGTCGTCGCCGAACCTCCCCTCGAGGCGGCGGTGATCAATCCTCCGAAGATGGCGCCCAGTCCCATCAACACCGACATGGTGGCGTACGTGTCGGCGTCCCCGTTGAAGGTGAATCGAGCCAGCAAGGGCAAGGAGACCTGGAACTCGTAGGCGAGGGTGCCGAGCACCGCCATCATCACCAGCGGCACCAACACCTCGGGCGTGGACCGTACGTAGCGGAACCCCTCGCGCAACTGCCCCCGCCGCCTCGCCTGTCGCTTCTCCCGAAGCAACCGCTCCGGGTTCATCAGGAAGAGCGCCACCAGCACTGCACCGTAGGACCCGGCGTTGATGAAGAAGCACGGCGCAAGGCCCACCGTGACGATCAGGGTGCCGGCGAGTCCCGGTCCGATGACCCGGGCCACGTTGACGAGTACCGAATTGAGGCTCACCGCGTTGGTTAGGTTCTCGGCTCCGACCATCTCGTGGATGAAGGTCTGCCGAGTGGGGTTGTCGACCACGTAGACGAACCCGAGGCATGCCGCCAGGACGTAGACCATCCACAGCTGGATGGTGTCGGTGACCACCAGGGTGCCGAGGGTGGCTGCCAGGACCGCGGCGGTGATCTGGGTCCCGTAGAGCACCCGCCTCTTGTCGAATCGGTCGGCAAGTACCCCTCCCAGTGGGCCGAAGAGCAGCACGGGGAGGAATTGCAGCGACGTCACCAGGCCGAGGGCGGTGCCGCTGCCGGTGAGGTCGAGCACCAGCCACGCCTGGGCGATCCCCTGCATCCAGGTGCCAGAGAGCGATATCACCTGCCCGGCGAAGAAGAGCCGGAAGTTGGGCACCCGCAGCGAGGTGAACATCCGTCCGATCGCGGCGAGCCCGTATTGGCGCGCGCTGGTGCGGGGGGTGTCCTCGGTGCGCATCCACCGGAGGTTACGACGATCGAAGGTCACTCCTTCCCGGGCAGTGGTCAAGACCTCCGCTCCGAAGGTCCCTCCTATCCTCCCCACGCCCTCGAAGGAGCGGATGGTGCGGGAGTACCGCGAGCCGGATGGCGACAATGCCCGATGGGACGGCTTCGAGTTTCGCCCGGGCGACGTCGTGATCGCCGCTCCCTCCAAGTCGGGGACGACCTGGACACAGCTGCTGGTGGCGCTCCTGATCTTCGACGGCGCCGACTTCCCCGAGTCGATCGGGCGGATGTCGATGTGGATGGATCAGCGGACCCGCACCGTCGAGGAGGCCCATGCCGCCTTCGCCGCTCAGACCCATCGCCGGTTCATCAAGACGCACACCCCACTGGACGGGGTGCCGATCCTCGACCAGGTCCGTTATGTGTGTGTGGGACGCGACCCCCGGGATGCCGCCATATCCATGATCCATCACAGCGACAACATGGATCGCAGGCGTTTCAGATCGGCCTACCGCCGCCGGCCGGCGACACGCCGCCGCTGACGGTCGAAGAGCGCATCGACCGGTGGATCGACAACGAGGACTTCCCGGCGTGGAGCGCCCGGTTCCTCGTCCCCCACTACACGACGTTCTGGGATGAGCGAGGCCGTCCGAATGTCGCCCTGTTCCACTTCGAGGACTACCTCAGATATCTTCCCGGCGAGGTGAAGCGATCTGGCCGGTCTCCTCGGTATCGCCGTCACCGACCGCCGGGCCGAGGAGCTCGCCGACGAGGCGTCGCTGGAACGATCCCGGTCACGCGCCGCCGACATCGCCCCCGATGTCCACCTGGGGCTGTGGATGGACCCTGTCCGGTTCTTCCGGGTCGGCACCAGCGGCCAATGGGCAACGCAGATGACCACCGCGCAGCAGCAGCGGTATGAGCGGTTGATCGCCGAGATCACGCCGCCGGACCTGGTGCGCTGGATGCACCATGGGTACGGGTGAGGTTCAGGCGGCGGCGAACACGACCTTGTCGGCATGCTCGACAAGCGAGCGGGCCCGGCGAACCGCCGAGGTGGCGTCGGTCCGACCGATGACTCCGATCTGATAATGCGCCTTGGACTTGAGGCCGAGCTAGCACGGAACGGCACTCCCGGAGGTTGAATGGGAGCGGTGAGGCGGTTGCCTGCGCGACGTAGCGGCGCCGAGCCCCGAGTGCAGCGATCCTCCTGGGGATGTCACTGTCTTCGGGGGAGGTGCTCAGAGTACGCCGCCTCTTGCAGTGAGTGTGGGTCTCAGGTTCTCCGACCGGCGGGCCGTCCGGCCCTTCCCGTCCCCCGGTGCGGCACATACCGTCGAGGGGCGTGCCCAGAGGGAGTGATTCGATGGAAGACACAGAACTACGCCAAGCCGCAATCGCCCGGCTCAAGGAGAAGCGGGACTTCTGGACCCACCTCTTTGTCTACCTGGCGGTCAACACCCTGCTCGTAGCGGTATGGATCGTCACCGACGCCGGCGGGTACTTCTGGCCGGTCTGGCCGATCGCCGGGTGGGGGATCGGGCTGACCGTCCACGCCTTCGAGACATTCCGCAGTCCGATCAGCGAGAATGCCATCCGCCGCGAGATGGAGCGAGGCCGCCCATGAAACGAACCACACTGATCCTGATCGTGGTGGGCGGGGCGCTCCTGCTTGCCGCCTGCTCCGCCGGGGTCAACCCCGACGTGGGCATGACCCCCGCGATCCTCGAGCGTCCCGCCGGATTCTGGCTGGGGCTGTGGCACGGGCTCATCGCTCCGGTGACCTTCGTCATCTCGCTCTTCAAGGACACCGTCAACGTCTACGAGGTGCACAACAGCGGTAACTGGTACGACTTCGGGTTCGTCTTCGGGCTGTCGATCATCTTCGGCGGCTCTCACGGGGCGAGGCGTTAGGGGCCGGGTCGAGGGGACCGCACCGGGAACACCGCCGACCCGGTCACGTGGTCGGTCCCCTTGCCGCCGCCGATATCGTGATCAGCGGACGGTATGTGATGACTACGGGCACCCCATTGGGCCCCACCGAGGCGATCGTGCCGACGAGGTTCTGGCACGCCCTGGGTGACGGTCGGATCCAATGTGACGCCTGCCCACGGGCCTGCAAGCTCCGAGAAGGCCAGCGGGGGTTGTGTTTCGTGCGGGCCCGCCTCGACGGCCGGATCGTTCTCACCACCTACGGCCGATCGAGCGGTTTCTGCATCGACCCGATAGAGAAGAAGCCGCTCAATCATTTCTTCCCGGGTACGGCGGTGTTGTCGTTCGGGACCGCCGGGTGCAACCTGGCGTGCCGGTTCTGCCAGAACTGGGACATCTCCAAGGCTCGCCGGTACGACGCCCTGGCCGACCGAGCGTCTCCCGAAGCGATCGCCCAGCGCGCCACCGAGCTGGGCTGCCGCAGCGTCGCCTTCACGTACAACGACCCGGTGGTCTTCCACGAGTACGCCGTTGCCGTCGCCGACGCCTGCCGGAGGGGGGGCATGAAGGCGGTGGCGGTCACCGCCGGCTATGTCACCGCCGAGCCGCGCGCCGAGTTCTACGCCCACATGGATGCCGTCAACGTCGACCTCAAGGGATTCACCGATGACTTCTACCGGCGGTTTTGCGCCGGGCACCTCGCCCCGGTGTTGGAGACGATCGAATACGTCCACCGTGAGACCGACGTCTGGATGGAGCTGACCACCCTGTTGATTCCCGGGCTCAACGACTCGCCCGCCGAGATCGATCGCCTCGCGTCGTGGGTGATGGATAGCCTCGGGCCCGACGTGCCGCTCCACTTCAGCGGCTTCCGCCCGGACTTCAAGATGCTCGACCGCCCTCCCACACCTGCTGAGACCCTGACCCGAGCCCGTCAGATCGCCATCGACAACGGCCTGCACCACGTCTACACGGGCAACGTCGACGACCCCGCCG